>Ga0074046_10003690_pt1 | contig 12721 bp, 7 predicted proteins | sample BogForMeECP23OM3_FD_94441 | JGI IMG/M metagenome (GOLD analysis project Ga0074046, IMG submission 94441) | Bog forest soil microbial communities from Calvert Island, British Columbia, Canada - Bog Forest MetaG ECP23OM3 | ecosystem: Environmental > Terrestrial > Soil > Wetlands ...
ACTTCCGACCTTTTCACGGACGTCGGAGCTCGTGGCCAAGCTATCGATTCATTCCGACAAAACAAGTGCGGTAAAGGTGATGTGGCCTAATTGGTTTCTATTACCCAGCCACTTTTTTGATGTTCGCCTTTCAGGTGCCTCTTGCCACGATTCAGCGCCGCGATGGCGCAGTGCGAAAATGCGCCATTTCAAACATCGCCTGTGCCGCTCAGTACGAAAACTGGTCTTTATAGATCATTTCTTTAGGATCGAAGTCGACATACATTGTCTGGTTGATCTGAGGCTGGTAAGAGATTTGGAAGCGCATTTTACCAGCTCCGGGCTGGAGGATGGGCTCGCCCTTGAATAACCGCGGGAAGATGAATTGAGCCCCAAGCACGCTGCTTCCCTGCGGGGGACGGTACTTGAGCAACTGAATCTGGCCCGCGATGGGGCTGAAGAGATACACGTTCTGGTTCAATGTTTCGGCGGTTTGAGTATTGAACCACTGGTCCATGTCCCGCCGAGAATTGGGATCGTTGGTTTGATAAGATAGCGAGACCAAAACCTCCTGGCTGAAGTCGGCGTGCAGAACCCCGCCCAATTTTTGATTGAACGCCTTTTGCTTCTCGTCAGGCATCTGGTCGTAGTGGTACTGGAGCTGTAGCATCCGGAAGTAAGCCTCGCGGATGGGCTGGGCGGAAAAAAGCCTTGCCGTGAAACTGAATTCCGGCACATCCGTGCCCAGCGTGGCGCCCTGAGTGGCGGTCGTGTTGGGGTTAAAGGATCCGTGCTCACCTTGCACCTGGCCCCTGAAGTCTTTTGTCTGAGCCCAGGCGGATTTGTTGAATAATTCCGCTACCTGCTTTTGATCCCATTTGGTAAAGGGTTTGTCCATCCAGTTCTCGCTTTTCTTGCCCGCGTACAGCATCCCTATGCTTAAGATCATTGCCGTGCCGGCAATGAGGAAAAGACGACTTCGCATGCCTACCTCCCCATTCATCATCTGGCGCGCTGACGCGCGCCGCAAAATTGCAACGTCCCGAGCATACTTCTTTCCGCAAGCGGATTCAAGCGGTTTTGCACGAGAGACTCTCGCCAGGGTTGTGGCGCAAAATGACCAGCTTCTTGCGCAAATTGTCCCTTGACAGATGGAGGGCGCATTCATAAAATGCCCCCGTCATTGATTTTGATTAGTTGAGTCTTTCTTTTACTGTAGTCATGCGTCTGGCGTTGGGTCATAGAAGTAACAATAAACAATCACCACGGTGCGGGATTTGAACTTACTCTCGCGCAACATTCAAGGAAGGCAGAAGCTCAAGCTTGCTTCCCGGCGGGGGGTGTGTGGTTCAAGGCTTCCCGCTTTTCCTTGGCCGTTTCGACTTAATCTTCGAGCGGCTCACATGTCGAATCGTAATCTTTGAGAATAATAGGAAGGTGGCGAACAATGAAAAATCTACGGCACGGAGAACTCGTGGGCGTCTGGCTTGCTCGCCGCACGCTCGCGAGGACGGCGATCCGAGTTTCCGGGTTGCTGGTGGTGCTGGGCTTGGCTTTGATTCTCGGCTTGCCCATGGCTTTCGCTCAGCAAGGCAAAGGCCGCATCTCGGGAACGGTCCGCGACCCCTCGGGCGCGGTCATTCCGGGGGCATCTGTGGTATTGCGCAATGAGGCTTCCACCGCGGAACTGAAGACCACTTCGGATCCGAGCGGCTTCTATGATTTCAACTATATTTCCGTTGCAACCTACACCCTGAAGGTTTCAACGCAAGGCTTCAAGGAGTACGTGCTAACGGGCATTCACGTGAGCCCCGGCTCGGTGCTTCAAGAAGACGCCTCCCTCCAGGTGGGCAGCCAAGTGGAGACCGTCGAAGTGAAAGGTAGCGCCGTAAATTTGATTCCCAAAACGACGGGCGGGCAGATGCCCGTCATCGGCGAGGCACAGATTCAGAATGAGTCCACCATCGGTCGCGACTCGCTGGAGCTGCTCACGCTTTTGCCCGGCGTGGTGGGCGGCACGGGGACCCCGGGCAGCATTTCCCCCGGGTTCAGTGGCGCGGCCGGAACGGGCTTCCAGACCGTCGGCGGAGTCAGCACCGAGGCCATCAATGGTTTCAACGTCAACGGGCTGCGCAACGATCAGAACATGGTTATGCTCGACAACGCCAACACTATCGATCCCGGTGAAAACGGCGGCTTCATGGTCGAGCCCAACATGGACATGATCCAGGAGTTTACGGTCAAGATGTCGGGCTTTGAAGCCAGCCAGGGCGGCGGCGGCGTCATCGTTGAGGCGGTCACGAAATCCGGAGGCAGCAAGATTCGCGGCGAGGGTTACTACTACGCCCGCAACGCCTACTTGAACGCCAATGACTGGTCGAATAACCAGGCGGGTATCTCCAAGCCGGCCAGCAAATTCAATTACCCGGGCTTCAATATTGGCGGGCCAGTCCGCATCCCAGGCACCAGCTTCAACAAGAATAACGACAAGATGTTCTTCTTTTACGGCGTGGAGTGGCAGAGGCAGCTCGCGGACCCCGGAACCCAGTTTAGGACGGTAGCCTCCGGGGCCATGCGCAATGGCGATTTTAGCGAGCTTCTAAACACCAAGTTCTGCACGACAAGCGGCGGAGTGGTCACGGGCGGGAATTATCTGGGCATGCCTTGCATTGTGAAGGATCCCGCTACGGGGAACCAGGCGCCCGGCAACGTGCTCCCCGCCGGCGAAGTCACAGCGGCTGGGCAAGCATTGCTGAATGGCACCTATGTGCTTCCCAACTATCTTGACCCGGGTGGGAACTCGAACTTGGCTGCCCATCCCCTATACCCCACGAACCGAATCGAGAACAGCATACGCATCGACTACAACCTAACCCAGAACACCCGTGCCTTCCTGCGCTTGGCGCAAAACTCGGACCACGAGTATTACCCCTACGGGCTTTGGGCATCCGGTTTAGGCGATGGCTGGGGCGGGAACGTTCCGAGGGTCAGCCCGGTAGTGGGGCATGACAGCGGAGAGAACGCCTCTATCAATGTGGTCACGGTCATCAATCCCACGCTGACCAACGAGGTCCAGTTCAACATGGGCGCTATAAACTACCCCTACAAATACGCGGATCCCAGCAAGATGGCCAGCACCTCCTTACTGCAGGTCGCCCCAGGCGTCAATTGGGCGTTGGGATCGGGTGGAACAGACTTTACCCGGTCGGTCGAGGTCCCTGGGGTATGGAACGGCCAGCCGCCTAATTCACAGACTTGGGGCCAAGGCGATCAGTACAACGGGATTTATGGCAACAAGACTACATTTGAGTTTACCGACAATCTAACCAAGGTCAAGGGGACGCACACCCTGCAATTCGGTTTTGCGATGAACCATACGCGCAACGACCAGAATCAAGCCAATGTGAATGGCAGCATTTGGTCGAATGTGGGTTGGGCGGGCGTCAACACAACCGGAAACGTTTTCGGTGACTTGCTGGACCAAAGCGTTTACCAATGGGCGCAGTCCACAAACGACCCGGATGGCATGTGGCGGTTCTGGAATTACGAGTGGTATGCCCAGGACTCCTGGAAAGTGAATCGGAAGTTGACCCTGAACTACGGCGCGCGTTTTGCCTACTTTCCGCCTTGGCGGGAGGCGCGCGGGGAGGTCAGCACGTTTAACCCCGCCATTTGGACGGCGGCCAACGACGCTAGCATCAACGACGGCGTTCAGGTCGGGTCTGGATACAAGTTGGTTGAAAACCAGCCTTACATTCCCCCGTCCGTCCGCGCGCAGTTCGCTGGCGGACTGCCGGCGAGTGGCGGATTCCCCAACCCGCCCGTTGTCATTGAGCCCCGGTTAGGAATCGCCTACGACTTGTTTGGAACCGGGAAGACGGTGCTTCGCGCCGGCGGGGGAATTTATGAGGAGCGTGACCAAGGCAATACCATCTTCGGCGCCGCACAAAACCCTCCCTTTGTGTTCAGTACCAGCATTTCCTCATCCAGCAGGTACGATCCTACGGCGGCAAATCCTGCTACGACGGGGTTCGGTCATTATACAACCATTGACCCCTTAAGCTCGGTCGGAGGCATCAGCGCCACCATGTATGACACTACCGACAACCATGGCGCGGAGAATTACTCGTGGAATTTTACAGTTGACCAGGACATCGGCTGGAAGACTGTTCTTGAAGCCTCTTACGTTGGCACTGTCGGGCGGCACCTATACGTCGAGAATATATTCTCCCCCATACCCTTGGGGGCAATGTGGCTTCCGGGAACGGAGAACCCGGTCAGCAATCCGGGCGATAGCGGTGTCCAGAACTCGTATCGCCATTACAAGCCTTTCGGAGCCATGGACCTCCTGCACCACGTCTCAACGTCGAACTACAACGGCCTGCAAGTGATGATGAGGCGGAACGTCACCCATGGCCTCACGCTGCTCACTGCCTACACTTGGTCAAAGACGATGGGGTACTCCGGGGGCTATAACGGGGTCGTTGACCCGTTCAATTCAAAGCTGAATTACGGTCTCCAGACGTATTCCCTGCCGCAGATGCTCAATATCTCCTACATCTACCAACTGCCGAATGCGGGCACCAAGTATTTCAGCGGCAACAAGGTGATGGGAGGCATTCTGAACGGCTGGCAGCTCTCCGGCATCACCAACTACCAAAGCGGAGCGCCACAGAGCTTAACGGGCCTCGGCACTATCAATTGCTACGAGGGTGGGGTACAGAATGCTGGGCTCTGCGCTAATTTTAGCACAACCGTAAACTGGAACGGGACACCCGACCGCGCCCTAACTCCACAACTGCTGTCCAACCCGAATAAGGGCGTTAGCCGCAAAGGCGTAGGTTTCCAGTGGTTCAATCCGGCGTCAATCACGCTCCCGCAAATCGGCCACTTGGGCACAACAGAGGAGCCGCAGCTCCTCGGACCGGGGTCGAATAACTGGGACATGACGCTGTTCAAGAGCTTTAAGCTCGACGAACAGGGGCGGCGCCTCGAGTTCCGCATCGCGGCCTTCGATATCTTCAACCGCGCGCAACTCGATACTCCGTCCCAGGATGGAGTCCCTAGCCCGAATATCAATTGGATGCTACCAGCGGGCGCCACTAGTTTCACCCAAGGCTCCGCCGCACCTGTCTCCAACGCCAGTACTACTTGCACCGGCGGCAACACGGTGGGGTGCATCATGAGCAAACATGGCCACCGGGAAATGGAGTTGGCTCTCAAGTTCTATTTCTGAGGCCGCCATTCCGGGCCTGTTCGGATGGAATGTAAGTCACAAGGGGCGGGCGCAATACCCGCCCCTTTTCTTTTCATGGCATGGCGTTCTGTAGGGGCGAGCGGCGCTCGCCCCAGGGCCGAACACCGTTCGGCCCTACGTGTTTGGTTGCGGCTCCGCTGCACTGTGTTGAGCGATTCCGCGCGTTCCCCCATCCGTCGATAACGTGCGGGCAGGCAACGAGGAGGTAGGGGCGAGGCGCCTCCTCGCCCCTACAGGCAGCGCCCTGTTGGTGAAACCAGATGGGGCGTAGAGGCCATGGCCGTGCGCCCCTGCCAGTCTCGGCCGTCGTCATCAACGGACTAGGGCCGTTATCTGCGTATGGTCGAATGCGGGACTTTCGGGTAGAATGGAACAATGAAACCCTGCGAGCGAATCCGCACGGCCCTGATCGTATTCTGCCTGGCGGCCCAGGCGTGGGCCGCGCCAGCCCAGGAGCCTCCAGCCTCGGGCGCGAAAGGTCAGGAGCCTCCGGCGTGCATCCTCGGCGACCAAGCCCTGGCCCAGAAACAGCCTGACTTGGCGGTTATCGAATACAACAAGTGCCTGTCCAAGAATCCGCCGACCTTCCAGATGCTGTCGAACCTCGGCATTGCCTACGCACAGCAGAAGAGATTCTCCGAAGCCATCCAGGCGTATGGGCAGGCGCTGGCGCTCGACCCGGAGAACGCCAACGTTCTCACCAACCTTGGTCTGGCGTATATGAAGACGAACCGTCCGAAGGAGGCGTCGGCGCAGTTTGCGCGCTCCTTAATGGCCGACCCGCACGACGCCAAGGCGTTGGAGTTGCTGGCCTATGCTCATTTTGCGTTGGGCGATTACGCGCTAGCGGGTTACGAAGCGGGCCTGGTGCATCAGGCGTCGCCGGGCGACCCCACGGCCGCGTATATCCTGGGCGCGTCGTACATGCGGATGGGAATGAACGTTAAGGCCATTCCGCTTATCGACACTTCGCTCTCGCAGGTGAAATCCGCTGAGGCTTACATGATTCTAGGAGAAGCTTTCCTGGGCGTCAAGAATTGGCAGGGGGCGCTGGAAGCGTTCCGGAAGGCGGAGAAAATGGATCCCAAGCTGCCGGGAATTTACGCCAATCTGGGCGCGGGGTTGGCGGCCATGGCCCAGTTGGACCAAGCCAAAGCGGCCTTCCTGAAGGAACTCGCCAGGGACCCGGACAACTTTAAAGCCAATTATCTGCTTGGCCAGTTGGATCGCGTCCAGGGAGACAATGCAGACGCCCTAAAGTATCTTGAGAAGGCAAACGAGCTGCAATCCGACAACCCGGGCCCCGCTTATGAGCTTTCCGTCCTGGCCGTGCAAAGTCAGGATTATCCGAAGGCCTTAGAGAGTTTGGAAAGCATTGTGCAGAAGTATCCAAGCTTAACGGACGCTCACGTGCTGCTTGCGCAAGTCTACTTTCGCCTGCACAAAACGCAGGAAGCCATGAGGGAAAGAGCCATCGCTGCCGCGCTCCAGGAGGCTGACCACGCCCGTCTCCAAGCCGAAGGCGAAAGTCTCAAGTGGTTGTCCGGCGGCAAGAGCGCGGCTCAAAAGCCCCAGAATAAATGAAGGCGCGGCAGCCGCGATGACGCACTCATGAAGCTGTGGGCACAGCTCGAAACTAAAACTAAAGTCGGTTTGGCAATCGCGGCATGCTGGGCCGGGCAGGTGTTAGCGGCGCTTCCCGTCCCCGCCGCGGCCCCGCAGGAATCTTCAGCTTCGAAAAGCAGCCAGGCGGCACAATACGAGGCTGCGGCGAAAGAGTACGAAAATCAGGTGAAGATGCAGCCGCAGTCCGCTAAGGCATGGAGCAACCTGGGCGTGACTCGCGCCATGGCGGGCGATTGCCATGAAGCCCTCCCAGCGCTCGAGCGGGCGAGAACCTTGGACCCGACGTTGTTCGCGCCTTGGCTCTTTTCCGGATCCTGCGGTCTTGCGCTGCACCACGACGCCAAAGCTCTCCGGATGCTTGAAACGGCCTCCCGGCTGAATCCTCGAGACGCGAACGCCTGGTTTCTGAGGTCGCAGGCCGCAGGCAACTTGAATAAGCTGGATGAATCCCTTGATGCTGCGGTTCGGGCGCTCGCTCTCGATCCCGGGAATGCCGCCGCTTACTACGTTGCGGGACAGGCTGGCCTTGGCCTGGCCACACAAGCCTACGATCGGGTGTACACGCACCGCGCGGGCGACGTTTTTTATCGGCATGTGCTCGAGGGCCAGAGAAGCGCCGTGCAACAACAGTGGCCGCCCGCCATCGACCACTACCAGTTGGCTCAAAAAGCAAATCCGGATGATCCCGAAACCGATTTTTCACTGGGGTCGGCTTATCTTGAAATGGGCCGCTATCCTGAAGCGGAGGCGGCGTTCGAGCAATGCCTTAAAAATGCGCCCGGGCTCGTGTGGGTAAAGCTGCGCCTGGCGCTGGCTTTGGCGGAACAGGCCGAGCGGCGTGCAGCAGCCGTGAAAATCGTCCAGAGCATCCCACCGAACAGCCTTGACCTTCCTGCGGAATATCAGGATTATGTTGCCGCGGCCGGACTTCTGGGTTTGCATCACGAGGCGCAAGAAGGCGTAGAACTGGGAAAGAAACGATTTAAGGATTACGAATGGCCCGATTGGTTCAAAGGCATTGAAACGACAGTCGCGGCGAGGTCAGAACCCGGAGACCAAAGCATCAAGCTGCAAGACTTGACTGGCGTCGGCCTTTCGATCCGGTTTTTTCTGACCGCAGACCATCTGGCTGGAAATTATGTGGAGCGGGCGTTTCCGTCCGAGGCGGCTTACCAGGGTTTTCGCGCGGCTTTTCTGGCCGAGAACTGGGTTCGAGCGGCCCAACAGTCGCTGCCCCTGCTGCGGGCTTCGAAACTGAAGTCGGACTCCCGTTCGGCTTTTGTTCTGGGCGAGACTCTCCAGAGCCTCTCCTATGGTTTTTATCGGGACTTGGCGCGAAAGTTTCCAAATTCCGAGCTGACCCTGGAGCTGGCGGCCGAGAATTTCGAAGCTATGGGGCAGCAAGACAAAGCGCTTGAAATCTACGATACGGCCCTGCGAGAGGATGGGCCATCGCCCGGTTTGTTGCGCGACATCGCACGCGTGTACTGGACTCAACACGAGTGGGACCAAGCTCTGAAAGTTCTCCGTTCGCTGACCTCCATGGATCCCAACGACCCGACCATCCTTGTGAATATGGGACGCATCTATGCATACCAGGGCGACCTCCAGAGAGCAGCGGAAAGCTTTCGTCAGGCGGTTGGCCTGGATCCGGGCATGTTTGAGGCGCGGCTGGGGCTCGGCCAGGCTCTTCACCGGCAGAATGACGACTCGGAAGCGCTGAAGGAGTTCGAGGAGGCGGCCCGCATCGATCCAAAGAATCCGCGGCCGCACTACCAGATTTCGCAAATATGCAGTAAGATGGGCGAGAAAGACCGCGCGGCGGCTGAGATGCAGGAGTTCCAGCGCCTCCAAAGTTTAGCGGACGCCGCAGCAACTGAAAAGAACAGCTTATTGGTTCCCCTTGACTGATCCACACACCAGCTTGAGATTTTGGACGGTGCGTAGTCGGCTGCTCTCGAACCTCAGGGCGGCCGCTGTGTGGGGCTGCGTGCTGGGCAGCCTGAGTCTCTCGATCGGCGCAGCCCGGGCATTCGCCGCGCCTCAGGAGAAGGCGAACCCTGCCGCGGCACAAAAGAAGGCGAACCCTGCCGCCAAGAGCGACGCGGGTTCTGCTGAATTCAAGAAATTGGCGGCGCGCGCCACGCAAGCTCGCCAGCAAAACCGGTTGCCAGAGGCGGCCGACCTCTATGAGAAGGCGCTACGACTGAACCCGCGCTGGCAAGAGGGCTGGTGGTATCTCGGGACGCTTGATTACGATGCGAACAATTATGGCGACGGCGTGAAAGCCTTTCGCAACCTTGTGCAACTGGATCGACAGAATGGAGCGGCGCTGGCCTTGTTGGGACTTTGCGAATTCGAGACCCACGATTACGCGAACGCGTTTGTCCACCTTGAGATGGCCAAGTCCAAAAACCAAGCGCTCAATGACGAGCTATGGCACGTTGTCGAATACCATTTGGCGCTGCTCCACATCCTTCACGGCGATTTTGAGACGGCGAATAAACTGCTTTCCGGTTTGGTCACCCACAATGTCCTCTCCCAGAATGTCGAGATGGCGCTTGGCCTGACGCTGTTGCGGGTGCCGCTGCTCCCCGACCAGATCGATCCGGAGAAAGACGCACTGGTCTCAGCGGCAGGTAGAACCGGGGAGCTCATGGCGCTCGAGGATTACAACGAGGCGGACAAGTCGTTTCAACAACTAATACGCGACTACCCCACTACGCCTTTCGTCCATTGCGCCTACGCGTCGATGCTCGCCGGACTCTCAGAGTTTGAGAAGGCGGAAGAACAACTTCGCGAGGAGCTCAAGCTTAATCCCGAGAGCGCCATGCCCTACATTCTGTTGGCTCGCGTGGATGTTCACCTCAACCGCTTCCCGGACGCGCTGCCTTTGGCGCAAGAGGCAGTGAAGTTGGCGCCTCGGTCTTTTGCGGCGCATTATTTGCTGGGACGGGCTCTGCTGGCCACGGACAAGGTGACGGAGGCGGTCGACGAGCTCGCCGAGGCGAAACGCCTTGCCCCCGAGAGTATCGAGATTCGATTTAGTCTCGCTTTGGCTTTGGCCAAGGCGAAGCGGCCGAAGGAGGCTGCGGCCGAGCAAGCCGAATTTCGGCGATTGAGTGTCCTCGTGCAACGCAACCGCAGCGGAGGGCAATCAGACATCAGTAGCCCCCCCGGGAATTTAAGCGCGCCCGGTGAAATCGGGCCAGATCAATTGCAGAGTCCGCCCGCCCGCGAGCCGCATCAGTGAACCGTGACCATTAACATTCAGGGCGCTGCTTTGGCGTAACGGCGGAGAATGTCAGCGTTAGGAGGGCTTTAAGGCAAGAGGGATGCGGAAAAAGAGGAATGGTATTCCAACGGTTTCACGCCGCAAATTTCTAAAGACCCTGGGGATTGCAGGAGCAGGCAGCGGAACGCTCTGGAGCGGGCGGTCGCTGCTCTATGCCTTGCAGGCCACGCCGGCCGCGCCGGGGCCACCGGCTTTTGAGGAGATTCCCCCCACCGAGAGCGGCATCACCTGGGTCCATAAGGATGGCCGTTCGTCGGAGTTTTATCTGCCTGAGACCCTCGGCGGCGGGGGGGGGTTCATTGACTACGATAACGACGGATGGCTGGACCTTTATTTCGTCAACAGCGGGAAGTGTGACTTTTACGACCCGCATCCTCCCCTTCGCAACGCCCTCTACCACAACAACCGCGATGGCACGTTCACCGATGTCACGCAGAAGGCGGGCGTGGCGGGCGGGGGATTCGGCATGGGCGTCGCGGTAGGCGACTACGACGGCGACGGCTGGCCTGATCTCTACGTGACGCAGTACGAGCGCAGCATTCTCTACCACAACAATCACGACGGGACGTTCACAGACGTCACCGCCAAAGCAGGCGTGGCGGCGCCCGGATGGGCGTCCAGCGCCGTGTGGTTCGATTATGACAACGACGGGCGGCTGGACCTGTTTGTGTGCCGCTCGGTCGATTTCCACAAATCCAACAACCGGTTCTGCGGGAACCCCGCAGCCGGCGATCGCTACTACTGCATCCCCACCGTCTATCCTCCTACGTCCTGCTATCTGTTCCACAACAACGGCGACGGCACCTTCACCGACGTGAGCGAGGAATCCGGTATCGCCAGCGTCAAAGGCATCGCCTGGGGCGTGGTCGCCACGGACATCAACAACGACGGGCTGATGGACCTCTTTGTGTCCAACGACACCATGCCGAATTTTCTTTTTGCCAACCGAGGCCACGGCAAGTTCGAGGAAATCGGGCTGCAATCCGGGACCGGGTACAGCGCCGACGGGCGCGCCCGCTCCGGCATGGGCGTGGACTCCGCCGATTACGACCAGGACGGCTGGATGGACCTCTTCCTGACCGACGTCGACGAGGAAATGTTTTCCCTCTACCATAACAGCCACGACGAAACGTTCGAAGACGAATCTATCTCCAATGGCATCGGGATGACGGTGCGGTACATGAGCGCCTGGGGCGTGAAGTTCTTTGATTACGACAACGACGGCAACATCGACCTCTTTATCGTCACCGGCCATCCTGACAATAAGGTGGAGGAGCGCTTCGGCATGGTCACGTTCAAGGAGAAACCGCTGTTATGGCGGCACAATGGGGGCCGCGACTACCAGCACACTTATCAAAACGTGAGCGCCCAGAGCGGCACAGTGTTCCAGACGGCCTACGCGGGGCGCGGCCTGATCATCGGGGATTTCAACAATGACGGCGGCATTGATGCCCTGATGGTTCCGAACGACGGGCCGCCTGTGGTGCTGCGGAATGACATTGGCAAGCATAACCACTGGCTCGGCATTCGCCTGATCGGCAAGACATGCAATCCGGATGCAGTCGGAGCTATCCTCACTTGGCAGGCCGGCGACCTGAAACGTTCGGCAATGAAGATTGCAGGCGGCGGTTATCTCTCCTGCCACGATCCGCGCATGGTGCTGGGCATCGGCCCGCGCACTCAGATGGATTGGGTGGAGGTGAAATGGCCGCTGCCCAGCGGCAAGGTCGAACGGCTCACCGCCCTTCCCATCGATCGATATATCACAGTGCAGGAAGGCAAAGGGATTATAGGTTAGCGCGCCGCACGCGCTCGCGCGAAGGTGGCCGTTGCGCGGCCCGCACTGTGGCCTGCTGCACCACCGCACACAATTCCATTCGCAGATCCACGTCCACTTCACTGCGGGCGTTCAGCACGAGATCCGACTGAACCACGGCTCGCCTCACATGAGATCCTCCGCGGGGCCGCAACGAAGGCGTATTGGCTACTGCGCGTTGGATCCCTGAGATTCGTAGTAGGCAATTCTCGCCCTCAGCGTGCCGGCAAGCGAGGAATTGCCGGCTTGGGTGGCGAGAGCCAAGGCTTGCTGGGCGGTGCGGACGGCGTCCTGGGGTCGTCCCACCTCGGAGTACACGCCCGCCAACATTTGGAGGCTGTCCAGTTGCTGCTCGGGATTGCCGGCCGACAATTCCACGGCCTTCTCGAAGCGCGGAAGTGCGTCCGCGAAGCGGCCTCGCGCCGCCAAGACCCGGCCGAGGACGTACTGGAACTCATAAGTTTGAGGCTTCAGCGCCACGGCCTTCTGTAACTGCGCGATGGCGCCATCCAACTGGCCGGATTTCCCCTGGAGAACACCCAGCAGGTAATACGCTTCGGCGAGTTGCGGATCGTCCTGGATTGCCTTGCGAAGCACGACGACCGCCTCGTCGTTCCGCTCCGCTTCGATCAGCAAGGTCCCGAGGTCTTTTTCGGCCACCGCGTCATCCGGACGAATTTCGAGAAGCTTCTTGTACGCGGCGATGCTCTCGGGCAGCCTGCCGGCCTGCTCCAGGGTGACGGCGTAG
>Ga0074046_10003691_pt1 | contig 12720 bp, 10 predicted proteins | sample BogForMeECP23OM3_FD_94441 | JGI IMG/M metagenome (GOLD analysis project Ga0074046, IMG submission 94441) | Bog forest soil microbial communities from Calvert Island, British Columbia, Canada - Bog Forest MetaG ECP23OM3 | ecosystem: Environmental > Terrestrial > Soil > Wetlands ...
CAAAAAATCGCTGCGCCGCATCGGAGTTGCGAGAAAACGCTTCAGCAGTTTGCGTTGCCGCATGTCGACCAGCGAAAATCCGACTCCCCACATTCCCGAGTTCATCAGGCTCATTCCAATCAAACCCGGAATCAGGAAGTCGATATAGCGCGAGCCTGGCTCGCTCGAAGCCGAGGACACAACCTGCAGCTTGTCTATTCGCCCAACCGCCGCTTCCAGCGTATCGACGACAAACAAGCGCGCGTACACGCTTTCGGGCCGCGCAGGATCGTAGTAAAACTCGTAGCTGCCATCCGCTTTCGGCTCGACGACTACGTCGAACTTGCCAAAGTGAAATGCCTTCAGCGCGGCGTCACGCTCCATGACCACTGCATGAATCGGCGACTGCTTGTCGTTGCTGCTCAACTGCGAGGCCGTTTGTTCCGCATTTGCGCCTGCAACGATCGCGACGGACGTTTTGTCAGCAGGCTTCTCGCGGAATGCGATGCCCAACCCGAGCGAGAGCAAGAGCGGAAACCCGAATACCCAGAAGACAATCTCCGGTTCGCGCTTCAGCTCCAGCAGTCGAACCCAGAGCAGATGACGATATCCAGACCAACGGCCCGAGCGTCGAGGCTTCCGCTCGGAAGGCGCAGGAACCGTATCGCCGTTCGAAGCTTGCGACGCGGAAGGTTGCGGCGCGGAAGGCTGCGGTGTTGTGGTTTCCGTGGCCATTCGTCTTCAGTCCTCGCGCAGATGACGACCAGTGAGTTGGACAAACACGTCCTCGAGGCTCGCCTGGCGCGTGCTGAGATGTTCGAGTTGATGCCCTTGGCGATTCACGGCGTCGAGCAATGCCGGAATTGTAAGGTGCGGCTCGCGCACGTTAAGACAGATGGCGCGATCCTCATTGCGGACGGATTCGACGCCAGGCAACGCGCTCCAGGCGTTTTGCTCGCCAGCCCTTTCGCCGTTCGAGTTGCCGCTGGCGTCGTCAGTGACTTGGAACTCGACCACATGATGACCGCCCAGGCGGTTGATCAGATCGGCAGGCGTTCCTTCCGCGATGATCTCGCCATGATCGACAATGGCCAGGCGATCGCACAGACGCTCGGCTTCGTCCATGTAATGCGTCGTCAGCAGAACCGTTCCGCCCTTCTTCTGGAATGTGCGGATGATTTCCCAAAGCTGGCGTCGGCTTTGCGGATCGAGTCCAGTCGTCGGCTCGTCGAGAAACAGGATTCGCGGATTGCCCACCAGCGCTGTCGCGACCGCCAGGCGCTGCTTCTGGCCGCCCGAGAGCTTGCCGACCCAGCTCTCCGCCTTTTCCGTGAGCTGCAGGTCGTCGAGAACCTCTTCGGCCAAGCGCGGTTGGTCGTAGAAGCTGGCGAACAGGTCGATGGTCTCGCGCACGCTCAGCTTCTCGGAAAGCCGCGTCTCTTGCAGCGAAATGCCGATCCACTCGCGCAGTTGGCGCGGGTTGTCGCTCCAGTCGTGGCCGAAGATGCGAACGCTGCCGGAAGTGGGCGCGAGCAGCCCTTCGAGGATTTCGATGGTGGTTGTCTTCCCCGCACCGTTTGGCCCGAGCAGGCCGAAGCATTCGCCGGCCTCGATGCGCAGGCTGAGCCCGCGCACGGCTTCGACTTTGCCGTCATAGGTCTTGCGCAGATCTGTGCATTCGATCGGGACGCCCACTAGTGAATTCTAGCTTAGTTCGATGGTTGGGAAGGTGAAGGCTGCGCGACTGGAAGTGGCGCATCGCCCTTGGCGTTTCGCCACAGGATCGCATTCAACTTCTGCGTATCCGCCGCATCGGGACGGGAGAAGTCCATCTTCAGCGACTCCTTCGCTCCTGCGGCTCTTTTCTCGTTTACCTGATAGATCAGGCCGCTCTGAAGGTTCTTGGCCTCGGCTGTGTATGGTGGCTGGGTTCCAGGGCCGTTGAACAACGGCGCCATTAGCGGCGCATGCGCATCGAACAGGTTCATCGGCTGGAGGCCGAGCAAGCTCGCCATGGTGTGGATCATGCTGACGGTCGTATAGAAGTGGTGATCGACGAAAGGCTTTTCGGCGCGCGGCGAGTACTTGCTGATGACGAGCGCCGTTGAGCGATGCGCATCGACGTGATCGGCGCCGTTCTGCGCATCGTCTTCCACGACGAAGATCGCGGTATCGTCCCAGTAAGGACTATGCGAGACGGCCTCGACCACGCGGCCGACGGCTAGATCGTTGTCGGCAACCGAAGCTTGCGGCGTGGGCTTGGCGGGGCGCGTGCCTCCGGTGTGGTCATCGGGCAGATAGAGCAGCGTAAACTGCGGCAGGTCTTTCATTGTGCTAGCCGGCGTTGTGCTGCCCGGCGTGGCGCGCGCCTTTGCGAATTCATCGAACTCGCTCAGAAACTCGTCGGCGCGCAACTGGTCGGGATAGTCGGTGTTGAAGTCGGGGAAATTGGGATCGTAGTGGCCGCGCAAAGCCGCTTTCTCGGGACGCACTTCCTTGAAGAGCGGAACCGGCCATGGCCACGGGCTCGGGCCGCCGCGCGGATTGCCGAGGTTCGACGGTAACGGAGCGCCTTTCATGACGGCAGTATTCGGGCAAACGGCCTTGGCAGCCGACGGCGTGCCCTGCACGGGCGTGTCTGCTTTCTCGTTCTTGCACCACACGGCTTCGACGAACTCGCCGTAGATGCGGTAGCTCGCCCCCTGTCGCGAAAGGCTGTCCCAGAGGAAGCCGGTGCCGGGATCGTCGACATCGGGAATGCCTTTCTCCAACGCCAGGTCATCGGCCACGGCGCCGCCGAAATCATAGGTGCGTTCCTTGCCGCGATACGCGATGGGCCAGGTCTTTTCGTTGTAGTCGCTGGTGGTCGCGGCGGTCGACCACAGGTGGCCGTCTCCGGAAACTTCTCCGCTGTCGTAGAAATTGTCGAGCACGCCGAATTGTAGGGCGAGTTTGTGCTGGTTGGGCGTGATGTCGGCGCCATACATGGTGAGCGACGGATCGCCATCGCCAACCGGCAGGTCGCCGAAGATCTGATCGTAGGTACGGTTTTCTTTCAGGATGTAAATGACGTGGCGGATGGGATTCTTGCCACCAGCAAACTCGAACTTGCCGGGATCGGCGTGGAGCAGATTGTCGTCTTCGACTTGGCGCGTGTAGGCCGCGAGATTCTTGTCGATATCGGCGAGGCTGACACGCGCAATCGAACCTCCCATTAAGGTTGCGATGTAAGGTTGGGCGCGATGATAAGGGCCGATCTGGACCGTGGCTTTCATGTTGTTCGGGCCGCTGCCCTCGCCTTTGGCCGAAGCGATGAGCAGATCGTTGCCGACGATGGCGAGGGCGCTGGGATACCACTCGGTGGGGATGAAGCCGAGAGGACGTTCCAAAACCGCCAAGTCGGAGGCCTGCTCGTCGTACTTAGCCGCGAAAACAGCTACGGCATCAAGTGAAGGAACAGCAGCATAGAGCCGCTCGCCGTCAGGTGTAAGAGCGATGGCTAGTGGAGCCGATCCGGGGGCGTAGCGCTCCTCAAAGTTGGTGGCGTAAAGATGCAAAGGCACGCCGACTCTCAAGTCAACAGCCCACACTCCTTCGGCCTTAGAGACGGCGTTCGACATGGCGACGTACAGGGTGTATCCATTGGGACTAAGCAGCATGGTGGTGGGATGTGCACCGGGAGCGACCGGGTCGCTGGGTTGCGAGAGTTGGATCGACCTTGCCACTTTGCCAGTCTTCAAGTTCAGCTCCGCGACTGCAGACGCATTCCACAAGCTGACCCATGCCTTGGTTCCGGCTTTGTTGGCGATGACCGTGTAGGGATAAGCGCTTGGAATGTAGCTGCTGCGGCTGAGATCGAAGGATTGGAGAATCGTGCCCGAGGTTACGTCAATAAGGACTACATTGTCGGAGAGATTATTGGCCACGAGCAGGCGGTCGCCCTTTGCGCCGGGCAATACAGCGAAGCCCGCCGGATATGGAATCGCGGTTCCCGCAGAAGCCTTGCGCAGGCCGTACGCAACTTCCTTCCCTTCCGCAAGTTTCTGCGGGGGAATCTTGACGAAGCGCTCGGGAGTCACCTGGCCGTCCGCGAATTTGTACACCGCTATGCCGTTGCCGGTGCTCGTTGGCTTCTCGCCCGTGGGATCGGTAACCGATCCCATTGAGGCGTAAAGATGTTTGCCATCGCTCGAAAAAGCGAGGCCGATGAAATAACTCTGGCGCGCATTGTTACCGAGCCTGTCGTCGGGAAAATCGTGCAGCTGATTGTTGCTGAGGTCGAGAATTGCAATCGACTGGCGTCCGGCGGTTTCCTGTGTACCATAGCCCTGGTTCAACAGCGCGGCATAGCGATTATCGGGGCTGACCGCGATGGTGGCGGGAAAGCCGTTGGTGCGGGCGATGTATCCGGGGACTGGCAGAGTCAGGTTCTTGCTGGTGGGTAGGTGCAGGACGCGGCGCTCATTCGCAGCGCGCGCGGCAAGGATTGCAATGACCAGGGCCGGAAGAACGACCGCAAGGATGAGCGAGGCTTTTTTCACGGGCGGAGACCTCTCAAGGTTTGTACCATCGGCGGGCGGTGACAGACAAACGACACTGCAGGAGGCTTGGCTGGACGAAAGGTCAGCGCAGGCCGAGCAAAACGGCAACGTATTGGCGTACTTTGCTGAGCAAGGCTGGAGGCGCGGGGGAATGGAACTTTGCGTTACGTCCGGCCCAGTCCATGCTCTTCAACTGATCGACAAGGACCGCCCCTTCGACGTCGTCAACTGTGATGGGAAGAGCGAAGGGATAGGGTTTGCGCTTGCTGGTCAACGGACAAACTATCGCCAATCCGCTGGCGCGATTGTAACGCTGGTCGGTGAGTACCAGGGCCGGCCGGCGTTTGGCTTGTTCGCGGCCCACCTGCGGATCAAAATCCATCATCACGATGTCGCCGGCGTCCGGTGCGTACGGGGTCACCATTCCACCACTTCCCTCCCAACCTCCGCGGTCGTTGAGATCTCCTCATAGCAATTGTCGGGGCTGATTTGGGCAACCAACTGCGCGAGAGTTGGAATCCGGGCGGCACGCCGCAACTCGACGCGGCCATCGGCTGCGGCTTCAATCTCTAGGGAGTCGCCTTCCTTCAGTTTGGCTTGCTGAGCGACCGGCTTCGGAATACGAATGGCGAGGCTATTGCCCCACTTCAACATCCGCGCTTTCATGAGTCCTCCCAATGTATATACGCAGTATACACTGGTGTAGATACATTGTCACTAAGGACCAGTTTGTCGCAGGCTCTACTTTGTGATCAGGTGCACCTCGGCCAGGGGTTCTCCCGCGCGTGATTTCTTTACGCCGATCAATTCAACGGCTTTGGCGGCGATGTGCTCGGCGGAGACTTCGAATTCTTTGATCAGTTCCCACGGTGCACCGGAGTCTCCGAAGCGGTCCTTCACTCCGATGGCACCGGTGATGATCGGGATGCCGTAGAGTTCGTGCGACTCTGTGATCGCGCTTGCCACCGGCCAGGCCAGCGCGCCGATCTGATGCTCCTCGGCGGTCAGGACGACGCTGGTGTCGCGCGCGGCGCGCACAATCGCTTCTTTGTCGAGCGGCTTCAGGGTGTGCAGGTTGAGGACGCGCGTCTCGTAGCCGAAATCGGACTTCAAAATCCACGCGGCGCGCATGGCCTCTGGAACCATCGGACCGCACGCGATGATCGTAAGATCCTCGCACTCGTCGCGGTAGTCGGATTCGAGCTTAGTCTCGAAGGCATCGATGAAGTTCGCGGCCTCGCGGCGCAGGCGAATCACGTTGGCCTTGCCGAAGACGAACGGCGTCTTTTCGTCGGTCACGATGGGCGTCGCCTCGCGCGCGAAGCGGATGTACTTCGGACCGACGTGCTTGAGCAGCAGGTAGTCAGTGGCCTTGCGCGTTTCGACCATGTCGCAGGGCACAACTACGTTCATGTTGGGCAATCCGCACATGGCGAAACAGTCTTCAAGCGCCTGGTGGGTGGCGCCGTCGGGGCCGACGCTCACCCCGCCGTGCGCGCCCGCTATCAGCACGTTGAAATTGCCGTAGCAGATCGACGTGCGAATCTGATCGAGATTGCGCGCAGCCGCAAACGTGGCATAGGTGCCGAAGACAGGGAGCTTCCCTTCTTTCGCCAGGCCGGCTGCGGCTGACGTGGCAGACTGTTCGGCAATTCCCATGCTGATCCAGCGCGGCTTGCGCTCGGGTTTGTTGGCATAGAACTCGCTGATGGTGATGGAGCCCGAAATATCGAGGCCGAAGCAGACTACGCGCGGATCGTCGCCATTGGCGGCGAGCGACTGACCGAAGCCCAGGCGCGTGGGCTTCATCTGGACTTTCATGGTGTCGGCGGCGTTCCACCAGTAATTGCGATGGAACTTCGGCATCTTGGCATCGAGCTTGCGCTCGACTTCGGCTTGATATTGCTTGGCGTGCGCGAAGAGTTCATCGACCGGGAGTTGCCCTTCGAGTCCGAGTTCCCTCAAGCTCTTGTTCAACTCTTCGAGATTCGGTGCCTTGCCGTGCCATCCGGCAATGTTTTCCATGAAGCTGACGCCTTTACCCTTCACGGTATCGGCGATGATGACGGTTGGCTTGCCGCATCCGGCCTTGGCCTTTTCGAGCGCCTCGACCACCTGCTTCATGTCGTGGCCGTCGATGGTGAGGGCTTCCCATCCGAAGCTGCGATATTTCTCGTCGAGTGGCTCGACGTTCATGACGTCTTTGACCCAGCCGTCAATTTGCAGGCGGTTGCGGTCGACGATGCCGACCAGGTTGTCGAGCTTGAAATGGCCCGCTTCCATGGCGGCTTCCCATATCTGGCCTTCCTGCTGCTCGCCGTCGCCCATGATGCAGAAGACGCGGTGATTCTTGTTATCGAGCTTGGCCGCGAGCGCGATGCCGACGGCGATGCTCAGCCCCTGGCCGAGCGATCCGGTTGAGACTTCGACGCCGGGCAGCTTCAGCCAATGCGGATGTCCCTGATAGGGCGAATAGAGCTTGCGCAGGAGCGCGACGTCTTTTTTCGAGCAGAAGCCGGCGAAAGCCAGGCCGAGATAAAGACTCGGCGCCTTGTGGCCGGTGGACCAGATGATGCGGTCGCGGTCCGCCCAGTTCGGATTCTCCGGATCGTGGTTGGCCACGCGCAGGTAGAGCGCGGCGGCGATGTCCATGATCGAAAGTGTGCCGCCGGCGTGCCCGGAAGTCGCGGCGCAAAGGGCGACCAGGTCGTAGCCGCGCATCAGGTTGGCCTGCTGCTTCAGTTCGTCAATCGTGTAAGAACGCAGAACTTCGCCGGTGGTCGAATTCTGGATAGACATGGGGTTGCTCCTTGGCAGGCGCCGAGCGTTGGGCAAAGCAAAAAGCGGCGCATAGGCTTGCAACTTGAGCGTAGCTAGGCATGTCGCAGGGGTCTGTGAGGGGAGTCACAGGTGGGGGTGACGGATGGCCGGTTTCACGCCGAGCGAGATTGAACGACGACTTACAAAACTCTACTTGAGTTCACGCCGCCCGGGCGAGATCGTAGAAGTATCAGACCATATGCACGTGCACTTAAGGTCACCGCGTTAGTGGCCTACGAAGTCAAGGGAGGGCACAAATGAGGTTCTTCTGGAGCTTCCTAATACTCGCATCGTTATCGTTCGCGCAAAACGCGGCCACGGCAGCCGCGGCCGCGCCCGGTTGCGGCCCCGCAGATGTTCACTTCCAGGTAAAAACCGACCAGAACCGACATCCGACCATTCAGCCAGATGCCGGCAAGGCGGTCGTCTATTTTCTGCAGGATGACGCGGAGTTCCTCACACGACCGCGACCAACCACGCGAATGGGGATCGACGGCGAGTGGGTGGGTGCAACGAAGTCAAATTCTTACTTTTGCGTTTTGATCGCTCCCGGCGAGCATCATCTGTGCGCAAGCTGGCAAACGTTCGAAGGGTTCGGCGTCTCCCATAATACCGCTGCCGCCCATTTCACGGCCGATCCTGGCGGCGTGTATTTCTTCCCCCGCGACGTCTGGATAAGGGACTTGGGGCCAGCTCACGTAGAGCTGCTTCCGCTGGACAGCGATGAAGGGCTGCTCTTAGCCAGCAAATTCTCCTTTAGCACCTCGACACGTAAGAAGTCACCGGTTCCTTCGGAATGATCGAAGCACGCGAGTTTTACCGCGCCGATTTGAAGATTGCGAACACTGCGCCTTGCGGGTCGGCAGTTACCGACATACGTCCTACGCCTTCCATGCTCATGGGCGGCACGTACAGCTTTGCGCCAATTTCTTTTGCCTTGTTCGCGGTGGCGTCCACGTCGTCGACCTGGAAATAGGCTAGCCAGTGCGGAGGCGCTCCGGGCGGCAGATACTTGGCAGGAGGCACGCCCCCAATGAAGTGCTCGCCATTCTTGATGTGCAGGTAGCCGGAAGGATCTCTTGGATCGGCGGCGATCTGCCAGCCAAAAAGGCCGGAGTAGAAATCGGAAGCGCGTTTTGTATCCGTCGTGCAGAGGTCGGCCCAGCAGAGCGTTCCGTGGACGCCTGCGATTTTGATTCCGGCGCTCTTTTTGGGCTGCCATACGCAGAAAGCAGCTCCGGTGGGGTCCTGGATGATGGCCATGCGTCCCGCATCCATAACGTCGAAAGGTTCAGGCCCAAGGACCTTGCCGCCGAGTTGCCGCGCTTTAGCGACGGCTGCATCGGCGCTATCGACGGTAATGTAAATCATCCAGTGCGGAGGAACGCCCTGCGAGCGCTCGTCGGGACGCAGCGTGCATCCGGCGGCGGCCTCACGACCCTGCAGTTTGAATTCGGTGTAAAAGTCGTTCGGACCCATCGGATTGTCATGGGGAGCCCAGCCGAAGAGCGAGGCATAGAAACTCTTGGCGGCATTCTGGTCGGCGGCGTGAAGTTCAATCCAGCAAAACGATCCGGCAGGATGCTTATCGATATTAGTCATGGCGGGAAAGAGTTTACAACAAGTCGGACGAGTTGGTTGTCAACGGGAGATCAAGACGTGAGAGCATTCGAAATGCGCTTACGGCAGTTTGCGCCCCCGGCGTTTGTGATGTAAAAGAAAAGCCGCCCAGACATCGAGCGGCCTTAATCGTCTTGTTCTGCGTTATTTCAGGGTAACTTCACGCGCCAGTGAACTTCGAACGAGCGTCGTCATCTCCCCGCGTTTTTTCCCGGCATCGACCATAGCCTCATGGCTGCCGTAATGTTTCTCTACTATCGTGGTTGCTTTCTCGGCCATCTCATCCAGCGTTGCCCAGTTTTTGTATTCGATGGCGACGGCGACATCCCAGTCATCGGGATGCTCCGCAACCGGATTGGTATAAAACTTATAGTCGACGATCCAACCCTGCTTCTTGAATTCGTCGTAAAGCGGCTTGAAGTTGTGGCTGATGTCGTTCCAGTATTGGTCGTTCATGCCGGTCTTAATGTGTACGTAGTTGACGCGCCAAACCGGACCAACGTTGTAGTGTGCGCTCTGTGCGAATAGTGGTACACTCACTGCGAGAAGCATCGCAATCAGGCACAACCGTAAAACGTACTTTTTCATGTACCCCTCTCCTAGTGCCTATGAGTAGGCCGCGTAATTTTGACAGAAAATGAGCTGACGCCACGCACCGATCTAAAATCTGCGCCTGCGGTCCTTGCTCGATCTAAGAATGGTTCTTGGGACAGACGATGATGCGCTTACCACACGCTATCTTATGTTCTTCGCTACCCACGCCTCGATTCGGGACAACGCCTTGTTCAGGTTCTCCAGCGAATTGGCCACGCTGAAACGGAGATAGCCTTCGCCAAAGGCGCCGAAAGCCGTACCCGATAGGCAGGCCACACCCGCTTCTTCGAGCAGCGCATCGGCTAGTTTCTTCGATGGCCAACCCGTCTTGGTTATGTTCGGGAAGGTGTAGAACGCGCCTTTCGGCATGCGGCAGGAGAATCCCTTGATCTTGTTCAGTCCGGCGACAAACACGTCGCGGCGGCGCTTGAACTCGTTGCTCATCTTGTCGACGGAAGCTTGATCGCCGCGGAGCGCTTCAATTCCGGCGATTTGCGTGAAGCTGGCCGTACAGGAAATCGAGTTGGTATTGAGGCGCGAGAATTGCGCGGCCAGATCGGCCCGCATCACGCCGTAGCCCATGCGCCAGCCGGTCATAGCGTAGGTTTTCGAAAAGCCATCAAGCACGATCGTGCGCTCCTTGAAGCCGGGCACGCTCATGATGGAGACATCTTCGCCTTCAAAGATCAGGCGGCTGTAAATCTCATCCGACAGCACCATGATGTTGCGGTCGCCAATCGCGTCGGCAACATCTTGAATGTCCCGCTTTGTCAGCACTCCACCGGTCGGGTTGTGCGGTGAGTTCAGGATGATCAGCTTGGTACGGGAGGAAATCAGAGATGCCAATTCGTTGACGTCTAGCGAAAAGTCGCGCTCCTCGCGGAGCGGAATCGGGACCGCGCGGCCGCCGACATAATTGATCATGGACTCGTAGATCGGGAAGCCTGGGTTGGGATAAATGACTTCATCTCCTTCATCAACCAAAGCAAGCATGGTGAAGAAAATGATCGGCTTGCCGCCGGGCACTACAACGACTTCGTCGCTCGACACCGGAACGCCGCGGGTGCGGCTGACGTATTCGGCAATGGTCTGGCGCAGGTCGGGCAGACCGGCGGCAGGGCCGTAGTGAGTCCACCCCTTATGAAGCGCGTCGACCGCGGCCTCGACCACATTGGCGGGCGTATCGAAATCGGGCTCGCCGATTTCCAGGTGCACGATTTCCTTGCCCTGCTTTTCGAGGGCGCGCGCGCGGTTCAATACTTCAAAGGCGGTTTCGGTGCCGAGCCGCGACATACGGCTGGCAAGACGCAGTTCGAGTTGAGTGGTTGTCATAACGGCGGATGGCATTATAGCGCCTCGGAGGCTGGCTTGGCCTTTCACTTGATTGTCACGCTAGTGACGTGGATGGGTCAATTGCAGAGGTCACGAGGAGCTGTGATCGACAACAGGTAAGAGGTGAAAGGTCAGATTGCAGAGGTCAAAAGCCAAAGATCTAAGCAGAGTTTGAAACCTGAAGGTTCTCACCTCTGCAATCTGACCTCTTACCTCTGACCTCTCATTATTCCGAGATCGTGCTCTCTTCGCTTTGCGCCCGCAGAACGCGGTCGACTGAATACGGTGCGCGCTGGGCCGGTTCGTGGTAGTGGCGAACCTGCATTTCTCCCAACAGGCCGACGGCCAGCATGTTCAGTCCGGCCAGCAGCAGCACCATCGAGAAGACCATCAGCGGGCCGTGCTGCGTCATCACATCGGTGTGGTACGCAAACTTGTCGAAGATCAGCCAGCCCGAGATCGAGCAGCCGGCCATAATGCTGAACATTCCCAAGGTCCCGAAGAAGTGCAACGGGCGCGACAGATACCTAAGCAGGAAGCGGATCGTGATCAGGTCGAAGAAGACGCGGAACGTGCGCGAGATTCCGTAGTGCGAAACGCCACGCTCGCGATTCACATTCTTGATGGGAACTTCGATAATCGACGCGCCATGCCACGAGGCCAGCGCGGGAATAAAGCGGTGGAGTTCTCCGTACAACGGAACCTGGTCAAGAATTTCGCGTCGATACGCTTTGAAGGTGGTGCCGAAATCGTGGATGTCGACGCCGCTCAGCTTGGCCATCAGCCAGTTGGCGCAACGCGAGGGGATGCGGCGGAGCCAGAAATTATCGACGCGATTCTTGCGCCAGCCGCTGACGATGTCATAGCCCTCGGCAATCTTCTCGAGAAAAAGCGGGATGTCGGCGGGATCGTGCTGGAGGTCGCCGTCCATGGCGATAATGTATTCCCCGCGGGCATGGTCAAAGCCGGCGGCGAGCCCGGCGGTCTGGCCAAAATTGCGTCGCAGTTTGACGACGGTTACGCGGCTATCGACAGCGGCGATCTCACGCAGCAAACCGAAGGTGCCGTCAATCGAGCCATCGTCGACGAGCACCATCTCAAATGGTTCGCCGCTGGCCTCCATTACGGATTTCAGCCGCGCATACAGGTCGGTCACGTTCTCCTGCTCGTTATGGAGAGGAACTACGATTGAGTATTTGAACACGGTGCTCAGATTATACGGCAACGGTGCGTCGCGCCGGAGTAACTCGTGGGCATACCCGGACCAGCGAGCCAAACTTGAGGCCCGTGGTCCGAGCAGGAAAGGGTCTTAGCGAACCGAACTCGTTGCCAGGCGCTTCGGCCCAGCCTCCAGGATATGCTCGGGACGCTCCGCCACCATCAGCTTGAAGTTTTCAATAAATCTCGCCGCCAGCGCGTCGTACTTTCTGAAATACTCGTCGCGGCTGGGCCAGGTATTTGCCGGATCGAGAATCTGCGAAGGCACGCCTTCGCACGTGGTCGGGACATCGAAGCCAAACACCGGGTCTTTCTTGTACTCCACCTTAAGAAGCGAACCGCTGAGGGCCGCATTGAGCAACGCGCGCGTGTGATGGATGCTGATGCGCTTGCCCACGCCAAACGGGCCGCCCGTCCAGCCGGTGTTCACTAGCCACACCTGGGCGCCGTGCTTCTTAATTTTCTTCTTTAGTAGCTCCGCGTATGCGAGCGGATGGTGCACCATGAAGGGACCGCCAAAACAGGTGCTGAAGGTAATTTCCGGCTCGACACCCATGCCGATCTCGGTGCCCGCGATCTTGCTGGTGTAGCCAGAAATGAAATGGTAGATGGCCTG
>Ga0074046_10003692_pt1 | contig 12717 bp, 14 predicted proteins | sample BogForMeECP23OM3_FD_94441 | JGI IMG/M metagenome (GOLD analysis project Ga0074046, IMG submission 94441) | Bog forest soil microbial communities from Calvert Island, British Columbia, Canada - Bog Forest MetaG ECP23OM3 | ecosystem: Environmental > Terrestrial > Soil > Wetlands ...
GCGCAGTCTCGCCTGTCTCCCGGCGCACGGGACTTTACTCTTTTCTCCGTACCCGCGAGGTCGTAGGCTACTGCCATGCCGGACCTGGCCCGATTCCGCGCCAAGCACGATCCTGTCGACCCAGAGGAGGTTCGCGCCCGGTCCTCCATTCTGCACGTCGACATGGATGCGTTTTTTGTTTCCGTTGAGTTGCTCGAGCGACCCGACCTTCGCGGCAAACCTGTCATTGTCGGTGGCCGTCCCGACGAGCGTGGAGTTGTTTCTGCCGCAAGCTATGAAGCCCGCAAGTTCGGGATTCACTCGGCGATGCCACTGCGAACCGCCAGCCGGCTCTGTCCGCACGCAATATTCCTCGACGGTCATCACGATAAATATTCGGAGTGGAGTGATCGTGTCGCGACAATTCTCAACCAGTTCTCCCCACTCGTTGAAATGGTCAGTATCGATGAGGCCTATCTCGATCTCCGTGGCACGGAACGCTTGCATGGCCCGCCGTTTGCGGCCGCCGATAAATTGTTACGCACTATCACGCGGAAAACTGGCCTTCCCTGCTCCGGCGGCTTGGCCACGACGCGACTGGTCGCAAAGGTAGCCTCGGACCAAGCGAAGCCCCGGGGACTTGTCTGGGTTGCCCCAGGCCAGGAAGCTCGCTTTCTCGCGCCACTGCCCATCCGCAAGATTCCCGGGATCGGTGAAGTTACCGAGCGCGCCCTGCAAGCCCTCGCGATCGAAACCGTCGGGCAACTCGCCGCTCATCAGCGGGAAAAACTCGAAAAAATATTCGGCCAATGGGGAACTGCTCTTTTCCGGAAGGCTCGAGGAGGCGATGCCTACGAATTCCTGACCGACGCCCTGCCCAAATCGATTTCGCATAACCACACCTTCGGAGAAGACACCAACAACGTAGAAGAAATGGAGTCGCTCCTCTGCCACCTATCACAAAAAGCCTCTAAGCGACTTCGCGAGGTAGCTCTCCGCGTTCGCACCCTAACCCTCACCATTCGCTATGCTGGCTTTCAGACCTACACTCGCTCGCGAACGATGCCAGAACCAGTTCATCTCGACACCGATATTTTTGCGGTGTTTCTGAAACTCTTCCGCGAGCATCGTGATCCAGCTCAGAACGTGCGTTTGCTGGGCGTTGGATTATCGGGGCTGTCGCACGGCCCGGAACAACTCGATTTATTGCAAGCTGAGCGCCGCGACAAGATGGAAAAGCTGACCGAGGCCGCGGACAGATTGCGCGATAAATTCGGATTCGCGAGCGTACAGTTCGGCGGTTCACTTCGAAAAGACCAACCGCACTAGGACGGATATTCTATACTTGCCTGATGAGTAGTGCCGCCCCACCAACGCTAGAAGAGCCTCGTTCTAAAGCGAGAGGTAAGCACCGCATTCATGACTTCTGGCAGCGGGTCAGCGAAGGCCGCGACGTAGACGACCTGTGGTCGCAATTCGCCGCTGATGCCCAATCGAGTTACGGGTTCTACGGACGGGATGTTGACTGGGAACAGATCAATAAGCTTCCCTTCTGGAAGCGCCCGTTCCCCATACTCCGGCAATTTTTCTGGGCTTTGCTGAACAAGCTGTCCCCCGCTCGTCGGGTTCTGCTTCTGGTAGCAATCGGGTTACTTTTCGTTTCCGGGGTAAAATTCCAATCCCACGATCAAAGCGTCGAAATCAATTTCGAATTTATTGCCGCGCTCTTGTTCCTACTGCTCTTATCACTCGAGCTTGCAGATAAGGTCATCATGAAGCGGGACCTCGAGATCGCCCGCGAAATCCAATCCTGGCTCGTGCCCTCGGATCCACCTCCGATCGAAGGAGCCGAAGTCGCTTTTTCTACCCGGCCACAAAATTCGGTGGCCGGCGATTACTACGACGCATTTTATCCGAACCACGACGCGGCCTCAGGTGGGAAATTGATGCTGGTGATGGCGGATGTAGCCGGGAAAAGTGTCCCGGCCGCCTTGCTGATGGCTACCTTACAAGCCAGTCTGCACACCATCGCCTCCGAGGGTTACCCTCTGGTCGAACTCGCTCGTCGCTTGAATCGCTACGCCTCAGCGCACAGTCTTGATGGCCGCCGCTTCACAACTGCAGTGATCGCTGAATACCACCCGAAGACGCGACTGCTGAGCTACGTGAACGCCGGGCACAATGCACCAATCCTTCGCCGGGCGAGTGGCTCGATCGAACGGCTGGAATCCGGCAGCGTCCCGTTTGGGATCACTGCGGAAACCGTATTTGTCGCTTCGGAGGTTTCGCTCGAACCTGGCGACACCCTCATTCTATTTACGGACGGAGTGATCGAGGCGTTTGATGCCAACCTGGAGGAATTTTCCGACGCCCGCTGGGTCAAGCTCGTAGCCGGTCTGCCCATTCTCTCGGCCAAGGATACGTTGCAATTCCTGATGAAACAGGTGGACGATTTCGTGGGGGCAACGCACCAGTCCGATGACATCACCTGCCTGGTCTTGCGTTGCAGCTAATCCTCAGGATGGCAACGCTCGGCAAATTCCTCGATCCGAGTAAAGAGTATGTTTCATAATAAAATCATGCACTCTCGGGAATTAGCCAACTTCATCTGCGAAACTCTCCGAGAGAACGGCCACCAGGCACTGCTGGTAGGCGGTTGTGTTCGCGATATTTTGCTCAAACGCACGCCCGCCGATTTTGATGTCACAACCGACGCGACTCCTGATCGTGTGCTCGAGCTTTTTCCGGGCAGTCTAGGGATCGGTGCGCGGTTTGGCGTGGTGCTGGTGCCCCGCGATACCTCCAAAGTGGAGGTGGCCACATTCCGCTGCGACTTGGGCTACTCCGATGGTCGCCATCCCGACCAAGTTATCTATGCCACGACCGCAGAGCAAGATGTAGCTCGCCGCGATTTCACCATCAACGGACTGCTCATGCGCCACGATACCCAGGAAGTCCTAGACTATGTGGGCGGCCAAGCGGATCTTAGAAACGGCCTGATCCGAGCGATCGGTCGTGCCGAACGCCGCTTCTCTGAGGACAAGCTGCGCATGCTGCGGGCGATCCGCTTTGCTGCACGCTTCCATTTTCCAATCGAAGAAAAAACATTTTCCGCGATGAAGAGATATGCGCCAGAGATCCATTCCGTTTCCGCGGAAAGGATTCGCGATGAACTAACCAAGCTGCTCACCGAGGGTGCCGCACGCCTGGGATTTGAACTCTTGGAGGAATGCGGCCTCTTGCGGCAACTGCTACCGGAAATTTCCGCGATGAAAGGGGTTGCCCAGCCGCCAGAATACCACCCGGAAGGCGATGTCTGGATTCACACGCGAATGATGCTCCAAGAATTACCCGCTGGAGCTTCCCCCACCCTGGCTTGGGGTGTACTACTGCACGATGTGGGCAAACCCCCGACATTCCGGTCCGCCGAAGTGACCGGCGACCGCATCCGCTTTGATGGCCACGTGGAAGTTGGCGTTCCGATGGCCGAAGCGATCTGTAAGCGGCTACGTTTTTCAAGCGAAGACACCGAGCAAGTCAAAGCGCTCGTCGCCAACCACATGAAATTTAAAGATGTCAGCCAGATGCGCGAGTCCACCCTAAAACGTTTTGTGCGGCAGCCCCGTTTTGCCGAGCACCTCGAATTGCATCGGCTGGATTGCGGTGCCAGCCACGGCAAGCTCGATACCTATCGGACCCTCGAAAAGCTCCTCGCCGAAACGACACCAGAGCAGGTTCGCCCGGAAAGGCTATTGACCGGCGACGATCTAAAGAGTATGGGATACAGTCCAGGACCAGAATTCCAGCGTATTCTCACCGCCATAGAAGATGCCCAACTGGAAGGCTCGATCCACACCAAGGATGAGGCTATTTCCTTCGTGAGAGAGTCCTATTCGAATGGTCAGAGCGGCGGATAGGGTCCCAAAAGAGTTTCCGCTAGTCCATTAAGTGTTTTATTTGCAATATATTGAAAGAATGTTTGCGGCCAGAAACGAATTGGGCTAGAATCTGAGCGAGTTAGACTAAGCTTTGTTGCAATAACCGGCCGCAGAAGTACGCACCTTTTCTTTCACTTCTGCATCTAATGTTTCATGGCGCACAGCTCCGCTGAGTTTCTTCCTGCTTTTGGGCTGGCTGGGGGGGTACCAATGGCTGATAAAAAATATGTCGTACCGGAAACACTGGCGATATTGCCAGTTCGCGACACTGTACTGTTCCCCGGAGCAGTCTTGCCACTCACCGTGGGTCGCGAGAGTTCGCTGGCACTGGTGAACTCGCTCTCGGGTGAAGAGAAATTGTTGGGTGTTGTGGCGCAACTTGATCCGCGGATCGAAGATCCTGCTGCTGCGGATCTGCATAAAGTCGGCACTCTTGCCAAGGTCCACAAGACCGTGAAAATGCCGAATGGCAACGTGGTGGTGTTTCTCGAGGGGTTGCAGAGGATTCGTATCAACGAATTGCTGGCCTTGCGTCCGTTCCTTCGTGCCGCCGTGGCGTCTGAACCAGACATCCTGGGAGATAACGATAACGAGCTCGAAGCCCTTGAACGCAACGCCCAAGATCTGTTCCGCGATGTGGTCAGCCACTCGCCACAACTATCCGACGACCTGCAAAACGTCGCCATGAATATCGACGATCCGGGACGGCTGTCCGATTTTATCGCAGGCACTTTGCCTAGTCTCTCGACCTTGCTGCGCCAGGAATTGATCGAAACTTCCAGCGTACGCAAGCGCTTAGAGATGCTGATCCGTGAACTTTCCAAAGAACTCGAGGTTCTCGAACTTCGCAGCAAGATCAATGAGCAGGTTCAGGAGCAAGTGAGCCAGAACCAGCGCGAATATTTGCTTCGCGAACAGATGAAGGCCATTCAAAAAGAACTCGGCGAAATCGACGACGCGACTGCCGAAATCGACGAACTTCGCAAGAAGGTCGAAGAAGCCGGCATGACTCCGGAAGCAAAGAAAGAGTGCGAACGCGAGTTGAAGCGGTTGTCCAAGATGACCCCGGCGTCGGCCGAGTACATGGTTTCACGCACCTATCTCGAATGGATGACTTCGCTCCCTTGGTCTAAATCTTCTGGCAGCGCGGAAATCGACATCCCAAAGGCGCACGAAATCCTGGATGAGGATCATTACGATCTGCAGAAGGTGAAGGACCGCATTCTGGACTATCTGGCAGTGAAGAAGCTCAAGCCGGAAATGAAAGGACCCATACTTTGCTTTGTCGGACCTCCGGGCGTGGGTAAAACCTCTCTCGGCAAATCGATTGCCCGATCGCTTGGCCGCAAGTTCGTCCGCATCGCTCTCGGCGGCATGCATGACGAAGCCGAAATTCGCGGCCACCGCCGCACGTATATCGGTGCCCTGCCTGGCCAGATCATTCAAGGGCTAAAGCGCGCCGAATCGAACGATCCTGTGTGCATGCTCGACGAAGTCGACAAACTCGGCCGCGATTTCCGCGGCGATCCGTCCTCTGCGTTGATGGAAGTCCTGGACCCGGAGCAGAACAGCACGTTCCGTGATCACTACCTGGACGTGCCGTTCGATCTCTCGAAGGTCATCTTCATCGCCACTGCCAACTGGATGGATCCAATTCCCGGTCCGCTGCTTGACCGCATGGAAATCATCGAACTGCCCGGCTACACCGGTGAAGAGAAGATTCACATTGCGCGCAAGTACTTGATCCCGAAGCAAGCGGCCGAACACGGGATTAAGGAAGGCGACCAGCTGGAATTCACCGACGAAGGGCTGCGGGAAATCATCCACAGCTACACTCGCGAAGCGGGCGTGCGCAATCTCGAACGGGAAATTGCCACACTCGTTCGCAAACAGGCCCGCAAGATCGCGGAAGGCCAGACCGAAAAGATGGTGGTCACCCCGGAAGTGGTCCGCGAGTTCCTCGGTGTGCCGAAATTCCGCACCGAAAGGGAAGTCGACGAACGCGTCAAAAGACCAGGCGTGGCAGTTGGCTTGGTGTGGACCCCGGTTGGAGGCGACATCGTCTTTATCGAAGCCAGCAGGATGCGCGGCGGCAAGCAGTTCACCATGACCGGCCATTTGGGCGAAGTGATGCAGGAATCGATGACCGCAGCGCTCACCTGGACTCGCGCCAACGGCGAACGCTACGGCATCGACCCGGACTTCTTCCGCAAACTGGACATCCACATTCACGTCCCGTCCGGAGCGGTTCCGAAGGATGGTCCATCCGCAGGCGCAGCAATGGTCACAGCCCTCATCAGCCTGCTGACGAATCGGCCGGTAAAAAACCGCCTGGCTATGACCGGTGAAATGACTCTGTCGGGCGTGGTGCTGCCGATCGGTGGCGTGAAGGAAAAGGTGCTTGGTGCTAAGCGCGCCGGCATCAATCACGTCCTGCTACCGGCAGACAACGAACCAAACGCGGTAGCCGACCTTCCGCCAGAAATATTGGGCGATCTGAAGATCACCTACGTTCGCACACTCGATGAAGTGCTCGAGCATGCCCTAGAGAAAGAGCCCATTGCCCCAATCGTTCCGGAACCGGAACCGCAACAAACGGGGACTGGCGATAGCCCCCGGGCAATTCACTAAAACCCAGGCTCCAAATCGAGCATGATCGGCGTAGGGGGAGCGGTTGCCCGCTCACGGCTTTGCAGGAGTCTGCAGGTACTGGCGAAATTCGGTCTCATCCTCTGTACACCAATCAGCGGGTCAACAGGACCGAAGAACGTAAGTACGCAATTCTTTTTGCAGCCACACTTCTATCTGCGCGACGATTAATCGAGAACATGGAAAGGGCTAAGCCTCGCCCGAATGAACAATATTTCGTCGACAAGGCAATTGACAAAGCCTGTTGTGTTCGAGAGGATAGATGAGAGATTTCCGCAAAAGCAAGATTCCCTCAAGATGCTCGAGCGCAATGTCATTCAGACTGTCCCGTGGGACAATTAGCACATCATAATTGAGTGCGCACTTGGTACGAAGAAAGGCCGACGACGGTGGGCCTTTCTTCATTTTCAGTCCATTTTTGACGTTTCTGGTGTGATTTTAGTTGAGCAATACGACGGAGAGGATCGATAGGAAGTTTCTCACAGCCTGAGAACGGCTGCGTAAAATCATGCATTGCTGAGTTGTAAATCCTAGGGATCTCGGGCTCTTGCTGCTCCTCATCCGAGCATGAGATACCATATTCCAAGCTGGCCTTGAGTATGGTATAAAGGAGGCCTTATGGAAATAGGGCGCAAGATCACCGTGGAGGTACCGCTGGACCTTCTCGAGAAGGCGCAGCGAGCCAGCGGTACCGGCGTCACCCAGACCGTCCGGGCCGGGCTGCAGCTAGTTGCGGCATCGCGGACTTACGATCGCCTACGCCGCCTCCGGGGTAAGGTTCGCTTCACGAGAACGCTGGCAGAGTTGAAGGCTGACCGGTGATTGCTGCGGACACGAGCACATGGGTTGCCTTTCTAGGAGGCGGTGCTGGCGAGGATGTCAAGCTACTTGATAGGGCCCTTGAAGACCGGCAGGTGATAATGGTGCCCGTTGTGCTCACTGAACTCCTAAGCGATCCGAAGCTCCCTTCAGGTGTTGCGGAAACGCTCTCGGAAGTACCTTCAATCGAGATCACATCCGGCTACTGGCAAAGGGCAGGAGGGTTGCGAGCCAAGGTGTTGGCACGGCGCCGCAAGGCGCGTCTCGGTGATGCGCTGATCGCCCAGAGCTGTATCGATGGGGGTGTCCCTCTCCTCACTCGGGACCGCGACTTCAAGGCGTTCTCTGACGCTGCGGGCCTCGATCTTGTACTTGGGTCCGGAGCGAACTGACGCTACTCGGTCGAATCGAGGGGCGAAAACCAGCTCTGTGCCAGCGGTTACGGTCTCGGGCGTTCGGATGGGGCAAGGAACGGAAGCGTCTCGAGAGTTCTGAAACCGTCCGCCAGGGGGCTTTGCGGAAAGGTCTAATGCTTCGGGGCGAGCGCCACTTTGCAGGCCGGGGTGCACCGTTTCGATCCCAGTCACGTCCACGAAGCTAACCAATGTGCGGATGCTTCGGCGCAAGCACTACGGCGCTCGCTACTTGAAGGGATTTAAGACGGCCACATCGAAGTGCGCGAAATCACGTTCGTTCCGACTGGCCACGGTGAGGCCATGAACGCAAGCCGTCGCGGCCATCATGGCGTCCTCAGCTAGGGTGTCGGAACGGCGGTGCATTAAGCGGGCATACTCGCGAAAACAAGCCGCATCCATGGACAAAACTTGTGAAGCGCGTTCTAACTGTGCCGCCCAAGCCTCGATTTCGTTCGCCTTTACAGGGTCCTGCCGACGCGTGAGTTCCACACTCTTTTGAATTTCTCCAAACGTTACCGCGGAAAAGAAGCCTTGGCCCAATTCAAGACTTTGCAACCAAGCGACTGCCGCACCGTGGGGCTTAGGCTTGCGCAATTCGGAGACCACGTTCGTGTCGATTAGGTAGCGATTCAATCGAACACCGCAGGCTTGCGCGGTTTGACCGTGCCGCGTTTGGGGAGCGGGATTTCGAACCGCGGACCTTCACCCAAAAGTACATCCTTCCAGGTCAAACGGTTTTCGTCTTTTAGCTTGCGCCATTCGTCGATAGAAACGACAACCGCGGTATCGATTCCCCGACGGGTCACGACTTGTGGTCCCTTCTCGAGCGTGTCATCGATCAGCTCACTGAAACGCGCCTTCGCTTCTTGTAATTGCCATTTGGTCATGAAACTCACTTGGATGCCATTGTATGTCTAGTCAGATGGCTAGTCAAGGCGTCAGGTTATGGGGATTATGTGGGGAGCCAAATTCCCCTTTTTCTCAGGGGTTAGGAGTTGCCGATGCGAATGATTTCGCCGCTCCCCTCCTAGAATATCGGAATCCTTGATGATCACCCGTCCAGTAACAGCAGCCATTGCTGCCTTCTGCTCGATGATTAATATCTCACTGGTTTGCAAAATCACAAGTTTCAGAACCTCCTTCCTATGGAGTTAGCTCCCGTTTACAACGTCAAGGGGCAGGGAAAATTCAACGGGTAGTATGGGCATTTTGCTCCGGCAGTGACAACTGCGATGAAATCAGGTTTTGGTGCCCTATGCGGAGCAGTTCAATAGCGTAGGTACTCTCCGTTCGAAGTTGCCCTCTGCTTCTGAAGGTGAAGGCAATACTGAACTTGGAAGGTTCGCAAATCGTACAGCTCGGGTGTCCCCCGGACCTGCCCCTTAGTCGAGAACTATGGCACCCGATCTGCTGCTACTATGTGGAATCCCGATGCCAGTGAACTTCCAATCGAAGGGTTCTCCCGCCGAGCTGGCAACCAAGCTGGCCGAGCAGTTGAGCGAGCTTCTCACTCGTGAACGCATCATTCCCCGCTTCGTCGATTCCTATGTCGAAAAGCATGGCCGCTACGGCCTGCAGGTCCACGCTGCGCACTATCGGGACTTACTGGCTTTGTTGCATCGTGAAGCACTGCTGGCCGTCTCCGTCAAGGTCATCGAAATCGCGAGCAAAGGGGAGGAAAGCGTTTCCAAGCTAACCCCATTCACCCGCCGGGACGCTGCTCGCTTTCGCGAGAAATATCTCTCGGCAATGACTCGTCAACAAAAATGGAATGCCGGTGACGCTTTGGACTTTCAAAGTGATTTGCAGATGTATGAGGAAATCGTTGCTCGCGCCGCATCTCCGCAGCGCCGCCGCAAGTCGTTCGAGGTCGCGAATCACCCATTTGTGGATCGCTGCGCCTTCGTTCTCGATTCTTCGTTTATGGAAAAAGCCCGGGTGGCCGCCAGCCAGGCTCTCAGCGAGCTTGAAACTCTCGCCACAAAATCATTTGTGGAACTTCTGAAGTCTTAATCTAGCTCGCGCGCTCGACTTGGACAGCCGTTCCGTAAGCCAATACTTCTGTCACTCCTTGCATTACTTCGTTGGCGTCGTATCGCATCGCCAGAATGGCGTTCGCACCATGCTCCGCGGCGTGTTCCAGGAGCAGTTCATAGGCTTCCCCGCGCGCTTTTTCGCAAAGCTCCGTCAGTACACTGATGTTTCCGCCCACAATTGTCTGAATGCCCGCTGCAAGGTTCCCCAGGACGCTTCGGGAACGCACCGTAATTCCGCGTACGACACCAAGATTTCTCACCACCCGATAGCCAGTCAGCTCGTTCGACGTGGTAACCATGGAAGAATCGACCCGGTTCGCCATCATTGCCTTGCCCTCCTCGATAGATGTTTACCGGTGCGATTCTACCTCCGCACAAGCTCATTCGCACAGTCCTGTCCTCTGCTATTCTCAATTTACATGGAAACGATCTTCGACATTTTAGCGATCTTGCAGATTGCCTCGGGTGCCTATCTGCTTTGGCAAGGCATTCTCTGGCTGGCCTACGTCCAGAAACGGCTCAAGACCGATCCGGGCTTCTATGCTCCGAGAACGGCCGTATTGTGCCCGTGCCGGGGTATGGAAGCGGGCCTTGAACGCAATCTGGTTTCTCTCTGCGAATTCGATCACCAAAATTATGAAGTCTTTTTTATTGTCTCGTCGGAAAACGATCCGGCCCACAGCATTTTGAAGCGTGTGGTCGCTTCCTCTCGTGTGCCCGCCCACATCGTGATTGCCGGCGCCCCCCAAGCATGCAGCGAAAAGGTAAACAATCTTCGCACCGCAATTGAGCAATTGCCTCCAGAATTCGAAATCCTGGTGTTCGCTGATTCCGACGGCCGACCCGGAAAATCCTGGCTGCACAAGTTAGTGGCTCCTCTCTACGACTCTCGAATTGGCGCGACGTCTACGATGCGCTGGTTCATTCCCACAAATAACGGCCTGGCAAGCGCACTTCTGGCAGCCTGGAATGCACCGATTGTGACTATGCTTGGCGCCCACACGAAAAATTTCTGTTGGGGCGGCGGTACGGCCATTCGTCGCACGATTTTCGAAGAAATTGGCATGATGGACGTCTGGCAATACGCGTTCAGTGACGACTATTCCTTGACCACGATGATCGAGCGTGGCCGGCGATTTGTCGTTTTCTTGCCGGAATGTCTGACGGTGTCTTATGTCCAGACTGATTTCCCCGGCTTGCTCGAATTTACGAACCGCCAAATTCGGATTACCAAAGTCTACCGACCCGAGATGTGGGGGATGGCGTTTGCGACACATTTCCTCTACTGCATCACGCTTCTCCTGGGAACCTATATCGCCCTCAGCCTCACGATCTCTTCGCGACCCGCATTCCACATAGCAACTCTCGTCGCACTGCCCTTATTATTGGCCGCGATCCGCGGGGCGATTCGGGTCATTGGCGCGACAGAAGCGCTGCCGGCTGTGAAAAAAGAAATCATGTCGCAATCCTGGATCTACATTGTGTTAACACTCTTTGTTCCCTTCCTGTATTTGATCAACTTCGTTGCCTCGCTCGCCGGGCATCGCTTAAAGTGGCGTGGAATTTCTTACGAATTAATTTCCACAGAGCAAACTCGCATTCTCACTCGCTAGTTGCTTTATCGCAAACTCGGAAAAAAGTGCGAAGCTAACGCAATTTCTACCTACCAGCTACGCCCGATTGCCTTTTCTTTACCCCTAAGTGGTTGAAAAACATACCTGTAAATAGTTGCAGAGGACGGCAGGCCGGATGCAAAACAACACAGCGGTCAGGTGTAACGTTAGCAAGTTTTTGACGGGGACTCCTTCTCGTTTATCCCTTGGTGGTGACTCTGAGGGTCTTTCTGGGGATAAACCGAACCTAAATTCGATTCAGGCCCCCTGATGCTTGCCCGGTGATTCCGGCCACCTCTTAGGAGGCAACAACAAACAAAACCCACAGGAAGTGTCCCGTTCCCACCACGAGGCACTATCGGAGGAGTTCAACAGTGAAGTTGATCCGCAGGTCGCATACGATTGGTCAAACGAAGCCTTCCCAAGCCAAAGCGGTCTACCTTTTCTATGAAAAGGGCACCGGAACTGCTCATTTCCACGTTGACGCTGGCCCCGACGGCGAACTTCCCGTCGACCATGCCGCTGGACTGCTAGCCATGCATTGCATGGTTCGCGGACAATCCCCATCCGACTACATGATTATGGTGCCTGCGGACCCCAACAGTCTTTCCGGTCTTACCGAAAGAGCCCAGGAAATCTTGGAATCGGGTCACAGTGCAAAGAGTTCTGTCAGACTGACCCGCCGTGAAGAAGAAGTTTTGGATGGTGTTTTAAAGAGCCTGGCCAACAAGGAAATCGCTTCCCAACTGAATCTTTCTGAGCGCACCGTCAAATTCCACGTCTCTTCGTTGCTGACCAAGTTCAAAGTGCGCAGCAGAATGGAACTGCTCCGCGAGTCTTCTAGGCTTTCCTTGAAATCTATGCCTACGGCTCTGGCTTCCCCGGCCGAGCGCTTTGGCCCTTTTGTCTCCCAGAAAGAGACCTATCACTCTCCGATCAACGCAGGGAAAATTTTGCCTTTGTCTCGCGCCCGAATGATGGCCTGATAGAGCAGGTCTTCATTCATTCTTCCCTAATGAAAAAGAACCCGGCACTTTCCGTTGCCGGGTTCTTTTTTGGTAACTACTTTCGCTCTCTTATTTCTTTGCAGCGTCGAATAGTTCTTGAGACTTCTCCCAATTAACAACATTCCAACACGCTTCGATGTAATCGGCTCGCAGGTTTTGATACTTCAGATAGTAGGCGTGTTCCCAAACGTCTATGCCAAGCACTGCCTTACCGCCCAACTGGTACGGCGTGTCTTGGTTTGGACTGGAGTCAATCGCCA
>Ga0074046_10003693_pt1 | contig 12716 bp, 10 predicted proteins | sample BogForMeECP23OM3_FD_94441 | JGI IMG/M metagenome (GOLD analysis project Ga0074046, IMG submission 94441) | Bog forest soil microbial communities from Calvert Island, British Columbia, Canada - Bog Forest MetaG ECP23OM3 | ecosystem: Environmental > Terrestrial > Soil > Wetlands ...
CTCGCCCGCCCCGGCAGACATCGGCATCGTGATCCCTGACGAATGGTCCAAGCCTCACGGAGATTTCTCTCATCTTGGCTTAACCGGTCCGGAGATGGTTCCGTATGTCTCTATGTCCGATCCGGATGCCATTCCTGGGCGTCCGCAGCTCGACGTTAGCTCCACGAATCGCTGGCTGATGGGTTCCGCCCTGACCTCTTTCATCCTTGCCCGCCGCGCCGGGCTGAAGGCTGACTTTCCGCGCGAGTATGCCGACTGGGCAAAGCGGCCTATGCTCTTCATGCCCTCTCCGATTACGAGTACCGGCGATGTCTTCCTGGCGCACGTGCATTCGGACTTCTACGAGAAAGCCCGAAGGTACGTGGAAAACGGAGGCTTGCTGTACGCCTCGCTTGCCTCCGATGGCGCAGTCCCGGAGATGGCGTCCCTGTTCGGTGCGCGCCTGATAGACCGTGCGGTGAACTCGGAAGTCATGCTGAAATTCGTCGTGCCCTTTGGCGATTTCAAGCCCGGCGACGCTCTCCACTACACCGTTCCCGACGCTACCATTGAGTCCTGGGGCGTTTTTCTGGAGGTCACCAACGGCAAGATCATCGCTGTCGATCAGGATGGACATCCCGCTCTTGTAGCCAACACGCTCGGCTCCGGCAAGACTCTGCTGAGCGCCTACCCGCTCGAGCACTACCTTGCCAATGTGCCGGCGGTTTTCGACAAGCCTGAGGACACGCACCGAATCTACACAGCCTTTCGCGACTGGGCTGGCGTGAAGCCCGTCTTCAGCGCAGATCGGTCCACGGTTGAGGTTTCCGCCCTAAATGGCGATCATCGCGGCTACGTTGTCGTGGTGAATCACAGCGATCAGACGGAGAATGTGAAAATCTCCACTACTCTGCCCGCGCATGCGGTCACCAGGATTTCGCCTGAGGGACCTAAGCCAATAATCATGGAAGGATCAAGCTGGAAAATGGATCTCGGACCCTATGAGGGAGCCATTGTGGAGTGGAAACAGTGAGCCCAAGAGGACATGCGAGGAGAAAGACAAAACCAAAGAAGATGATCGCCGCAGTGGATATCGGCGGAACCAAGATCGCGGTCGGCATCGTTGATTTCGATGGCCGCGTGCTGTCACGTCTTGAGTCGCCGACGGCGCCTGACAACGGATACGCCAACGCCCTTGATCGGGTGGTAAGCATGTTGCGTGATGTGTCCGCCCGCACTGGTGCGGAAATCAACGGCATTGGCATCGGTTCCACCGGCCCCGTAGATCCTTTTACGGGAGAGTTCGGCGACGTCAATTTCTTTCCCAACTGGCGAGGTCAGAATCCGGTCAAAGATCTGGAACGTATCTTCCACGTCTCCGTCGCCATGGAAAACGACGGTGACGCAGCCGCTTTGGGGGAAGCAGGGTGGGGCGCCGGCAGGGATAAGTCCCGCCTGATTTATGTCACGGTAGGCACCGGCATTGGCACGGGCATTATTCTCGACGGCCAGGTTTATCGTGGAGTCGAACAGGCTCACCCCGAAATTGGACACCACCTTATCGACCCGTCCGGCCCTCTTTGCGATTGCGGCTTCCACGGCTGTTGGGAGTCGCTGGCCGCCGGTCCGGCAATGGTTACGTGGCTCAAAAGCAACGCGCCACCGGACTATTCTCACCGAGCGGAGCTGACCGCCAAGAGAATTTGCGAACTGGCGCAGCAGGGCGACGCCTGGGCCAAGCGTGCCGTGGAACACGAAGGCCGCTACCTCGGTCTCGGCCTAGCCAATCTGGTCACCATGTTCGTTCCCGAAATCATCGTGCTCGGCGGCAGCGTCATGAAGAGCGCTGCCCTGTTTATGGATGAAGTGCGCAATGTCATCGCTTCCAGTTGCCGCTTTGTGCCTTTTCAAAAAACACAATTGGCCCTGGCCTCGCTGGGCGAGGACACAAACCTGATTGGAGCGGCTAGAGTCTGGCACTACCGCTTCGGCCCGGAGGTGAAGACCCGTGCTCTCTGACTTTTCCGTAATCGAAGGGGAATATCTTCGCGACATCCTCGACCAACCCCGCGCGCTCGATGAAACGCTAGCCGGACTGGACGTTTCCAAGACTCTGCATCAGCTCGCGGTCCGCCTCCAAAAGGGCAAGTTCAAGACGGTTGTCCTCACCGGCATGGGTTCTTCTTTCCACGCCCTCCATCCCCTCCACGTCGAGCTGATCAATTACGGTTTGACCGCCATGATGGTGGAGACTTCGGAACTTCTGTACTACAGGAACCGCCTCTTCGATCCTAAGACATTGATCGTCGCGGTTTCTCAATCCGGGCAGAGCGCAGAAGTTGTGCGCCTGCTGGAGATCAATCGTGGCAAGTCATCGGTCATCGCAATTACCAACACGCCTCACAGTCCCTTGGCGGAGCGAGCCGACGCTACCATCCTGACTCAAGCAGGCAAGGAGTTTTCAGTTTCGTGCAAGACCTACGTAACGGCTCTGATGGCTTTGCAGTGGCTTGGCGATGTCGTGTGCGAGCGTGATTTGCGGCGTACCCGGCAGGAACTGAAAGCTGCCTGCCCGGCGGTTCGAGACTACTTGGCCAACTGGAAAACCCATGTGCAGGACCAGGCGCAGATGCTCAGGGGCATTCGACATCTGTTCCTCGTCGGCCGAGGGTCTTCGCTCGCAGCGGTTGGAACCGGCGCTCTCATCGTTAAAGAATCCGACCACTTCCACGCGGAGGGAATGAGCAGCGCGGCATTTCGCCACGGCCCCTTTGAAATGCTCAGCGACGAGACTTTCGTCTTTGTTTTTTCGGGCGAACATAAAACTCGCAACCTGAACCAGCGCCTCTTTGAAGATGTTCGCCAGCAACAGGGCCGGGCGGAATTGGTAGGCGAAGGCGCGGCATCCCCGTCCTGCGCTCTGCCCACTGCACCCCGGTCCATACATCCGATCCTGGAGATCCTGCCCGTGCAGATGGTCACCCTGGCTCTGGCCGCGCAGGTAGGACGTGAACCGGGCCGTTTTGAGCTGGCCTCAAAAGTGACCACCAAGGAATAGCAGAAAATGTCACGCTCCACGCCAAGAAACCGATACATGGTCGCCATCGTCTTCCTGACGTTTTTCGTAATGTCATTGCTTACCAATATTCTTGGCCCGATCGTACCCGACATCATCAACAGCTTCAGAGTAAGCCTCGCTGCGGCGGCTTTCTTGCCCTTCTCTTTCTTTATTGCTTATGGAGTGATGTCGATTCCCGCTGGTTTTCTGGTGGAACGCTTTGGAGAAAAGCCCGTCATGATCGCAGCATTTCTGGCCGGTACGGCGGGCTCGCTGAGCTTCGCCCTGCACCCGAGTTATCGGGTAGCGGTGGTCTCGCTCTTCGTGATGGGATCGGGAATGGCCACGCTGCAGACCGCGATCAATCCGCTGTTGCGCGTTTCTGGAGGCGAGGAGCATTTCGCGTTTAATTCTGCTTTCGCCCAGCTGATCTTCGGCACGGCCTCCTTCTTGAGTCCATACATGTATTCGTATCTGGTTTTGAACCTGGGCAACGAGCACGCCAGAAATCCACTGCTCGAAGTCCTGCGCAGGCTAACGCCCCCGGCCCTTCCCTGGGCTTCCATGTACTGGATTTTCGCGGTGTTCACGCTGGCGATGGTTGCGGTTCTTTTGTTCAGCCGCTTCCCCCGCGTGGAGCGTGCCGCCGACGAACAGGCCGGCTCTCTGGAGATGTACGGCAGCCTCTTCCGCAAGCCGATGGTCTGGGCCTTCTTCCTCTGCGTTTTTGCCTACGTGGGCTCGGAACAGGGTACCGCGGATTGGATTTCCAAATTCCTTTCCCAATACCACGGCTACGACCCGCACACCACCGGCGCAACCGCAGTCTCCTGGTTCTGGGGCCTGCTCACAGCGGGCTGCTTCATCGGCATGTTGCTTCTGAAGATTTTCGACAGCCGCTACGTCCTGATCGGTACTTGTCTGGGAGCGCTCTTGTGCCTGACTGCCGCACTATTCGGGCCGGCGAGAGTATCTGTCATTGCTTTCCCCGGGATTGGTCTTTTCGCATCCGTGATGTGGCCCATCTTGGTTTCTCTCGGACTCAATTCTGTGTCCGAGCATCATGGCGCCTTCGCAGGAATCTTGAGCACTGGAATTATGGGTGGGGCCGTCGTGCCCGTCATTATTGGACGGATCGGCGATCACTTCGGCCTGCGGGCGGGAATGGCATTCCTCTATTTCACCTTCGCGTGCGTTCTGAGTGTTGGCTTCTGGGCCCGGCCGATCATCACGAACGCGACGATTTTGCATCGGGACGATGCAGTCGAAGCCGGGCCAAAAGGGAAGACGTGAGGCGGAACTGATGTCGCGAGAACTCTACGGGAGAGCAGGTATGGGGCGGCAGACGCAGCCAGGGGCTGTCATGGCTGTCATCGGCACCATCCTCTTCCTGTTCGGGCTCGGCATGGATTCCCACGCGCAGAGCCTTGTTCCCGAGCCAATTCATGGTGTGACCATCGACGACAAGAACGATATTCGCGACGGCGTATTCCTCGCTAAGTTACTGGACTCGCTGAAACATCTGTCGGTGAAACCAACAGCGAGGATTGTCTATGCACCTGGCAAGAAGAACGGTTACTTCCCCGCGAACTCTTACTTGGATGCCACAAAGCAGATCAAGAGCGTGGGATACGTTTTTGGCCAACCGGTGGATTCGTTCTACATGAAATGCTTTACGCCGGCCGAGTACCTCAATCGGTTCAAAGATTATGTGACCACCCTGGGCGCGTTCGTCGACATCTGGGAAGTGGGAAATGAGATCAACGGCGAGTGGCTTTTCGGCAATACGAAACGCTGTTCGCCGAAAGCGTCCGTGAATTTCACATCCCAGGCTGACGTTGTGACCAAGATGACCGAGACTTTTGACTACCTGAAGTCCCAGGGAAGAGTTACGGCCCTCACTCTTTACTACAACACGCCGTGTCGACGACCAGTTGCCAACGAGATGTTCACCTGGGTGGACACCAACATCCCCGCCCGCATGAAGGCCGGCCTGGATTACCTGCTGCTGAGTTATTACGAGGTGGACTGCCGCGGGTACAAGCCCGACTGGCAGCAGGTCTTCAGTCAACTCGCAACGATGTTTCCGAACTCCAAGCTGGGCATTTCGGAGTTTGGATGGTCGGACAAGAGAAAGTCAGACCCGATTATCAAAGACCTATTGCGGCGGCATTACGCCATTCATCCCAGTATTTCGAACTGGGTTGGCGGAGGCTTTTATTGGGAGTTTGCTATCGACATGGTTCCCTACGAGCCAGCTTCAGACTCGTTGTGGAACTCGATCAATACGGCGATGGCAAACCAGAAGTGAAGAAAGAAACATGAGGTGAATTTTCGATGAGGAGCATTCATGTTCAGCCGCGTTTGTAAGTATAGCGTTCTGATGGGCGTGACGTTCTTGGTGCTTGCTACTGGAGTCATCGTTCTTTCGCAGGAGCAATCCAAGACAGTGCCTTACCTTAAACTGACGGCCCCGCGCCGCGTGCTTCCCGACGCACAGAAATGGGAAGGCAACGAGTTTCCTCACACCATGTCGGTGTTGGAATTGAAACGTGATGGATTTCGCTACTGGGGATGGTACGGACTGAACGAAGGTCGTGGGATCGGCCTGGCGCGCAGCAATGATCTTGTGACCTGGACCAAGTATGAGCAGAACCCGCTTTGGACCAACGCTCGCTGGCCCTCGGTTCTCGCCGGGGCCGACCCCAAACACACCGACCTGCTCTACTTCGCGATCACCCGTGAATACGACACTCCGAGCAGCCACATTGTGCTCGCCACTTCGCACGATGGCATCCATCTGACCGAGGAAAAGGTTCTGGTGGCCGGCGTTCCCGACCAGCGGAACCAGAACCCGAATCTCTTTCGCGATCCGCGCTCGGGACGGTTCTATCTGACTTTCTATCGCGGCAATGACAAGGACCACTTCGAAATCATCAGCAAAAGCGCCGATTCCGTCGTCGACCTCGACAAGGCCCCGGAAAAACTCCTGCTCAAATCCACAACCACGGTGGCGGCGCCCACGTTGCTTTACCTCAAGAACGCGGTGAACGCCAGCGGCAAGAAGACCGGAGTCTACTATCTCGCCACCGAGATTTATCCGCACCGTTACACCGACGATCCGGAAGGCGAGTGGCAGGTCAAGATCTTCGCCGCCGATTCGCCCGACGGCGATTTCCAACCCGTGGAAGGAAATCCCATCATGCGTGGCCAGCGCGCCTGTCTGTTCCAGCACATTTTCAACGATCGATTTTATGGCTATGGCTGTCACTTGGAGACGCCCGATCACTGGGTGCTTGAGGAAGTCGAAGCGCCTTTGCCATAGAACGAGCAACGATGCCTCCTCGCCTTTGGGCGAGCGGGGCGGCACGGAGAATTTCAGAGTCCAGGAGAAATGGAATGAATCACGTCGGCCTATTTCACATTACATCAGCTTATAGGGCTCCGTTCGGAAAGACCGCATTCCGGATGGCAGCAGCGTTTTCGTTGTTAGTGCTCTTTTCCTGCTGGGTCGCGGTCCCCGCGAATGCTCAGCTTTACGCCGGTTCCATCACGGGCGTGGTCAGTGACCAAAGCGGAGCTATGATAGCCGGCGCCGAAATTACCCTGACGGATACGGACAAGGGTTATACCTTCGTTGTCAAGACTGACGACAAGGGGCGCTATCTCTTCCCGTCAGTCGTCCCCGGTGTTTATAACCTCAGCGTCAAGGCCGCCGGTTTCAAGGACCAGGTAAGGAACGGAATTAGAGTCGATGTCAGTCAGAACGTCGGCGCGGATGTGGCGATGGCGATTCCAGGTGCCAAGGAGACCATGACTGTCTCTACGGTTGCTCCCTTGCTGGGTACTGAGGATGCGACCACGGGGCAGGTTGTGGATCGGAAGTTCATCAATGATCTCCCGCTCAACGGCCGAGGCGTTTTCGACCTGGTGTTTCTCGCTCCCGGCGTCACCGAAGTGGACGCCGCGTGCATGGGTTGCTCGGCCAACAATTTCATCTCGAACGGCACCCGGAACGCCACAGCCGACATTCTTATCGACGGCGTTACGACCACGAATTACGAGCAGAACAGCGGCATTCGCGTGGACACATACACGCCCTCGGTGGATGCGGTCGAAGAGTTTAAGGTGCAGGAGACGAACTTCAGCGCGGAATACGGCTTCAGCGGCGCGACCATCATTAACATGCTCACCAAGTCGGGAACGAACAGCTACCATGGCAGCGGCTATGAATTCCTGCGCCACTACAAGACGGATGCCAATTACTGGTTTAACAACCAGCAGGGTCTGCCGCTTCCGGCACTGCGACACAATATTTTTGGCGGGACTATCGGCGGTCCGATTTTCAAGAACAAGACATTCTTCTTCTTCGATTACGAGGGCAGACGCTACACAGACCAGGCAGGACCTTACTTCTATGGCGTACCGAGCGATGCCGAGCGAGGCGGCGACTTCAGCGAGGTTTGCGGCTATGCCGGCGGAACTTTCGATCAGAATGGAATATGCTCCACCCCGAACGGGCAACTGTGGGATCCTTATTCCGGCTACTACGACTCTGCCGTGGCTGGCGCGAGGCGACTGGCTCCGATTCCCAAAAACAATCTTGCGACTTATGAGAGCACGGTTGATGCGAACCATCCTGGCAACGTAGTCCTCGCCAATAACGCCGACGGCGCTCCGTACCGCTTACCAACTGGCGTAGGAAACTTGATTGACCCCGTGGCACAAAAATTGATGAAGTATTTTCCCGAGCCCAACGTCAATGTGGGGAATGCAAACTACAATCCATACATTAACCGCGTGGATTCAGGAGCCGCGAAATATAGTGGGAACCAGTGGGACCTGAAGATCGACCACCGCTTCAACCATAAGAACATGCTGAGCGGCAAGTATTCGCAACAAACCGGAACGGACCATCCTTTCAACGTCTTTGGCAATGCCGCTGATCCGGTCAGCAGTGGCACCAATACCGGCAGCGCTCACGTGTTCGAGATCAATGACTCCCATAACTTCAACCCAACTATGTTGTTGAACGTTTCCTATGGAGTTGCGCGAGGGACGTATTTCTACGCGGGCGCTGCCAGCATGTATCCGAGTGTGTCCCCCGTAGATGCGCTGGGTGAACCGCAGTACATGAAAGATTCGGGCTACAACTGGTTTCCGGCGGTCGGTGTGGGCGGCGGCTATTCCTCCGCCAGCCCCTATTACAGCATCGGCGGCAACCCCTGGAGTTATGCCAAGGAAGGACAGGAAACGCACCATCTGATTGGAACCCTAAGTTGGGTGAGAAAGAATCACGAATTCAAGTTCGGCGCCGAAGGGCGTATGCACCGGCTCAACTATACCCAGCCCAACTACGCGCCCGGCGGTGTTTACAACTTCGACCAGACCGGAACCGCAAACTACGATCCCAACTGCGTTCCCGATCCCGACACCGGTACTCAATGTCTGCCTCTCGGCGGCGATGGAATGGCCAGCATGCTCATCGGAGCTCAGCCTAACGACTGTTGCGGAGAATACGAAATCCCCAACACCGTGGCCAGCCAAAACTTCGAGTTCGGCGGATTCGCGCAGGATAACTGGAAAAAGACGGACAGGCTGACCCTAAACCTGGGCATCCGTTATGAGTTGGTATTGCCGCGGACTGAGCGGAACAATGAGTTGAATTGGCTCGATCCCAATGTGCAATCGCCGATCACGCTTGATGGTAAGAACCTGACCGGCGGCGAGATATTCGCCAGTTCGCATGATCGGCATTCCTATGCACCCGATTACAAGAACATCCAGCCACGCTTCGGCTTTGCCTATCGCACGTTCCACAATACGGTCGTCCGCGGAGGATATGGAATTTACTTTTCCAGCTGGAGAGGCGCAGTGGCTGGTACTTCAGGAGTCGGGCAGCAAGGCTTCGATCAGCAGACATACCTGATTGCTTCATTCTGGGGGGACGGAGCAACGCCTGCCGCGAGGATGAGCAATCCTTATCCGAACGGACCGACTAAACCTCCCGGCAGCAGCCTAGGCCTTTTGAACGACGTTGGCTATGGAGGGTATGGGCCGATCAAGAACATCAGCAACAAGGTGCCCTACGAGCAGAGCTGGAGTTTTGGGTTGCAGCATGAGACGAAGTGGAATGTCGTTCTCGATGCCAACTACATTGGAAAGAAGGGAACGCACCTCTATTTCGCCAACGCTGGCAACTACAGTCACTTGGGTTCGTGGGTAGAAAGCACACCCGTTAGTGATCCGAATCCGAACGATCCGCCCTGCACGATAATGACGATCGATTGCCTGAACACATTCTTTCCCAGTCCATTCGCCGACTCCACACGTTCCAACGCGTCGCAGATCCTCGATCCCAGCAATCCTCTTTTCTGGGACATGACGACTGCGCAACAAATGATGGCGCATCCGCAGTTCTATGGATTCGCGGGCGACGAGCCTCCGATTGCAAACTCGATTTATCATGCACTGCAGGTCCGCGCGGAGAAGCGCTTCTCGAACGGTTTGCAGTTCCTTGCCACTTACACTTTCTCCAAGTCAATCGACGACGCATCACTGACCAGCACCAACAGCGGGTATCTGGGAAGTTTCGCCAGCTTGCAGAATCCCAACAATCCCGGTGGCGAACGCAGCCTTTCAACGTTCGACATTCCTCATGTCTTGCAGTTCAGCTATACGTATGAACTCCCAATTGGGCGCGGGAAGCTCATTGGCAGCAGTCTGAACCCGATTCTCAACGGGATCGTGGGCGGGTGGCGCACCAATGGCATCTGGCGCTTCAGCAGCGGACGCCCGATCGACCCGATGCTCTATCAGGGCCAGAGTCTTCCTACCTATGGACCGCAACGTCCCAATCTGATCGGCACGCCGCATCGGGCCGGTGGCAAAGATTCGAGCTGGATCCAGCAGTACTTCACGACCGCAGATGGCAGCGACTTCCTGGCGCAGCCGGCACAGTATACGATCGGCACAGCGCCTCGAACCTTGGGCAAAGTGCGCAACCCTGGGGCCGAGAATGCCGATCTTTCAGTATTCAAGGAGTTCGGCTTAAACTCGTTGCGGGAGGGGATGCGACTTGAGGCTCGTCTCGAGAGTTTCAATGCCTTCAATCACCCGCAGTTCTGTGGTCCGGACACCACGTTCGGCGGCCCAAGTTTCGGACAGATCTATTACACCTGCAACTCACCACGTGAATTGCAATTGGCACTGAAGCTTTACTTTTAGCGAGCGCTTGGCAAGGGGCTGAAGTGTGCGTTGCGAAAAGCGGAAGAACCTGTGCCGAGCACGCCCGGACTCTGCACTTCAGCGCACAGTCTTGGTTGGTTGCGAGTAGCAGGTTGAAGTGTATGCCGGAGACTCACCAGACGGCGCCTTCCAGCCCGTGCGGGGCGATCCCGTTATGCGTGGGCAGCGCGCCTGCCTGTTTCAGCACATCTTCCATGGGCGGTTTTATGGATACGACTGCCATCTGGAGGCCCCTGATAAGTGGGTGCTCGAAGAGGTAGAGGCAGCCTTGCCGTAAAAGCGATCCTTACGGCAGTTAGGATTTCGCGACAATGCGAGAAATGCACTCATTGGCGGGCCGCCAGTAGATGGTGCGTCGAGTTGCCCCGTAGTTTGGGGCAAGGATGCTACGTCGAGCCGAGTCGGTTACGTTGTATACATCCCTAGAGATTCCCGGCTCAGTTATCGCCTGGTTGTGCTCGTTCCGACTGTCGGGTTCCCCCCAATTACGCCGTTCACGAGCCAAATGACCGCGTCGTTGCTGGCGCCCCTAACCGTGGCGGTGAACTGTTGAGTACCTTCCGTTGGTATCGCCGCGAACTGTGGCGAAATCGAGATAACAACCCTCTCCGGGTCCGATGGGGGTGTGGTTTGCGCAACCATTGAAGCGGGAACCATACCAAAGATGAGTAACGCCGTTAACGAGAGCCTCAGCGACAGACTGAAATTTCGGTTCCAGTCGGCTTTTTCTTCTATGACGTCTCTCTTTTTGCTTCCGAAGCACTGTGAGGAAACAGAATGGGTTTTGGTACCGCGCACCTAGACCGCATAGGGATATCAGTCGTCAAGTTAAATCTAGGACTGGCGTCCAAAGAATTGGTCTTGAGTGTGGTGTGGATTGTATTGTGTTAATTGTATTGTATTTAACTGCGTATCTCGAATGCTATAAATTTCACAAATCGAACTAGATTGCAATCGTCATAGACACATTGTATAGTACGATGCAATCCTGGTTGGAAATATGGCTGCGCTGAGCGATGGTGATCGGGCGTTGACGGCCTCGGAACTGGGGTTGGTTTTAGATCACGCCAGCTTCGTGCCTTATTACGCCCAGATCGTCGACCAAGTGCGGACTTTGATCAAGAAAAGCAAATTAAAACCGGGACAGATTTTCTGTTCCGAAGGGGATATTGCGCGCACTCTAGCCATCAGCAAGATGCCGGTGCGCCAAGCTTTTCAGAAACTCCGCTCCGAAGGACAACTGGTCATTGCCAAAGGTAAGCGGCCCGTGGTTGGCTCCGGCCATGTGCCTTGGAATTTTCAACAACTGCGCGGCTTCAGTGAGGAAATGCGGAGACGGGGCCTGGTCCCATCAGCACGACTGTTGAGCATCAGTCTCGACGATCCTGAACTGGAGGTGGCGCAAGCACTAAAACTGACTACCGGGGAACGGGTATATCGAGTTAAGCGTCTGCGGTCCGTTAACGGGGATCCGGTCGCAGTAGTCACCAGTCATCTTCCTGCACGAATTTTTGCTGGTATTGAGAAGCAGGACCTGGAGAACCAATCTCTCTACGGTATTTTCGAGCACACCTATAAACGTAATCTGCAACACGCAGAAGAGCTGATTGGAGCCGTGATTGCCGGAGAAGAAGAAGCATCCATACTTCAAACCTCTGCCGGATGCGCTCTCCTCATCATTAAGGAGACTACCTATGACACGCAAAATGTGGCCATCGAGTATAGCCTCTCTTTATTGCGTGGCGACCGCTACACAGCATCTGTAATCTCCACTCGAAAAAACTGATCTGCGAATCTCAATCGACTGACCTATCTATTGAGCGTTGCATAATATAGTTACAACGGAAACAGGTCGGCCTGCTGCCAAAAGGCGATCACCAGAGTTGGACGTCGACGCATCCGTCGCAACGCTCGCAAGGCAAATTCGTCCACGGTTAAGGCGATCTTTTCCTGGTAACGCGCCTCAACCCCGACGAGATGATAAAAGGGAAACCTCATGACCGATATTTCTCCTGCATAAAGCTCAAACCGATATTGATACTGAAGGAAATCAACATCAGCACGATCCCCAGCGCCAAGCCAAATGCGAATTCGCCCTTGCTCGTTTCAAGCGCGATGGCGGTGGTCATGGTTCGCGTGTACCAGCGGATATTCCCGCCAAGCATCATTGCGACACCCACCTCAGAAATCACGCGCCCGAAACCGGCGATGACGGCCGCCATTATGCCGAAGCGGATCTCGTTTGTGAGTTGCGCAAAGCTTTGCAGGGGGCCAGCGCCCAACGTCAGGGTGGTGGGCAAGATGCGAGCGTCGGCAGCACGCACCGCAACCACCACGTAATTCGCGATGATCGGAGTGGCCAACACCGATTGTCCTAGGATAATGGCCTTGGGGGTGAATAGCAAACCGAAGCTGCCAAGCATTCCCTGTC
>Ga0074046_10003695_pt1 | contig 12712 bp, 12 predicted proteins | sample BogForMeECP23OM3_FD_94441 | JGI IMG/M metagenome (GOLD analysis project Ga0074046, IMG submission 94441) | Bog forest soil microbial communities from Calvert Island, British Columbia, Canada - Bog Forest MetaG ECP23OM3 | ecosystem: Environmental > Terrestrial > Soil > Wetlands ...
CGGATCTCGTGAGCATTCACGATGTTGCCGTTGTGCGCCAGCGCGACCTTGCCCTTGCTGCACTCCACGCGAATGGGCTGCGCGTTCAGCAGCGCCGAGTCGCCCGTCGTCGAGTAGCGGGTGTGGCCGATGGCCAGCGAGCCTGGCAGAAGCGCCAGCCTCTCGCCTGTGAAGATATCGGAGACCAGGCCCATCGCCTTGTGAAGCTCGATGCGCTCACCATTGGCCGAGGCGATGCCGGCTGACTCCTGCCCGCGATGTTGCAAAGCGTACAGGCTTAGGTAAGCGAGCTTGGAAGCCTCGGGATGGCCGTAGATGGCGGCTACCCCGCACTCTTCGTGCAGTTTGTCAGATGTGATCAGCATCGCTCACCTGTTTGTCGCTTTAGTTGCGAAACCTAAGAACTGATTCGACTTTCTAAAAGCGGCCCCTCAACTGACGTGCGGAGGGAAGTTCGACTTCCCGCAGGGGCTAAAGCCCAATGTTTACCGTGCCCGGAGCGGCACGGCTAAAAGCCGTGCCCTTTCAAACCAAGTTTGTGAGGTCCCATCTACGGCATCGTCCCGGTCACCAGCTGCTCTTCAGTCTCCGTGTGCAGAGCCTCTTCCAGCGCCGTCGCCCACGCCCTCTTTAATTCCGACACCGGCGCGTTTGCGGCCAGCTTGCCGTCTACGCTGATCGTCAGGTTGTCAGGAACCGTGCTTCCGATATTTTCTGCTGAGACGCCGTATTGTACCGCTACTTCTTTGATTCGTTCGACATATTTCTGGTCGCACGATATGAGAATCCGGCTGGCATCCTCCCCAAAGAGCACGAACTCGGGAACCAGCCCTTCGGAGCCGACGGTAACCTGCGCGCCGATGCCCTTGGCGAAGCCGCACTCCGCCACGGTAACCGCCAGTCCACCCTCGGCGCAGTCCTTGGCCGACTCCACCAGGCCCTCGTCGATCATCTGGACGATGGCCTTTTGCAACGCGGCTTCCTTCTCCATCTCCAAAGCAGGTGGGAATCCCCATAGTTGACCCAGGATTTCCTTGGCATACTCCGATGAGCCGAATTCGGCCTCGACGTCCGACGCATCGCCAGGCTCGGAGCCGCGTAAAACCAACAGCGCCCGTCCCGCCTGCTTAAAGTCGGGGCCCACCGCCTTATGGACATCTTCGAAAATGCCAACGATCCCAATCACTGGAGTCGGATAAATTCCCTCGCCTAGGGTTTCGTTGTAGAAGCTGACGTTGCCGCCGGTGATGGGCGTCTCCAGTTCCTCGCAGGCCTTGGTCATGCCGTCGATGGTCTGGGCGAACTGCCACATGATGTGTGGCTTCTCGGGATTGCCGAAGTTCAGGCAATTCGTCGCGGCAATGGGAGTCGCGCCCGAACACGCCACGTTGCGCGCCGACTCGGCCACCGCATGCATCGCGCCCAGCTTGGGATCGAGGTAGCACCAACGTCCGTTGCCATCGAGTGCCATGGCAAGGCCCCGCTTGGTGCCCTTCACGCGGATAACGCCTGCCTCGCCTCCCGGCCCCTCAACCGTGTTTGTCTGCACCATGGAGTCGTATTGTTCGAAAACCCATCGCTTCGAGCAGATGTTAGGGCTGCCCAACAGCTTCTTCAGGTCGCCGGTCAAGTCGCTCTTCCCGCCCAACACGATGCTCTCCGGCATTTCGCGCGGCACTGGCGGTTCCCAGCGCTCCATGGGACGGTTGTACAGCGGAGCTTCGTCGGTCAGCGCCTGGTTGGGAATCTCGGCGACGACTTTGCCGTGCTCCAGTACCCGCATGGTCGGCTCGCCGATGACGCGCCCAATGGTTACGGCGTCGAGTCCCCACTTCTCGAAGACGCGGAACACTTCGTGCTCGCGGCCCTTTTCCGCGACCAGCAGCATGCGCTCCTGCGACTCGCTCAGCATGATCTCGTAGGGAGTCATGCCGGTATCGCGCTGCGGCACCAGGTCCAGCTCGATCTCCAGGCCCACGCCGCCGCGCCCGCCCATCTCACAGGTCGAGCACGTCAGTCCCGCGGCGCCCATGTCCTGAATGCCGACGATCGCGCCCGTCTGCATGGCTTCGAGACACGCCTCCAGCAGCAGCTTCTCCAGGAATGGGTCGCCCACCTGCACGTTGGGGCGCTTGGCTTCCGATTCCTCGCTGAACTCCTCGCTCGCCATGGTCGCGCCGTGGATGCCATCGCGCCCCGTCTTCGAGCCGACGTAGATCACCGGGTTCCCTTCGCCCGACGCCTTGGCATAAAAAATCTGGTCGCGCCTGACCAGACCGAGGGCAAAGGCATTCACCAGCGGATTGCCCGAATAACAGCTCTCGAACTTTACCTCCCCGCCCACGTTGGGCACGCCAAAACAGTTGCCGTACGACGCGATGCCGCTGACCACGCCTTCCATCACCGAATGGTTCTTGTGCAGCGTCGCGCGGTCGATCGTGGGTGTAGTCGTAGACGCGGGTGCCCCACCCTTATCGTCCGCCGCTGCGGACGACAGGGTGGGAACAGTAATCGGCCCGAAGCGCAGCGAATCCATCACCGCGACTGGACGCGCTCCCATGGTGAAGATGTCGCGCAGAATGCCTCCGACACCTGTCGTGGCTCCCTGGAAAGGCTCGATGAAAGACGGGTGATTGTGCGACTCGATCTTGAAGGCGCAAGCCCAGCCGTCTCCGATGTCGATGATGCCCGCATTTTCGCCCGGCCCCTGCACCACGCGGCGGCTGCGCGTCGGCAAGCGCCTCAGGTGCACACGCGACGACTTGTACGAGCAGTGCTCGCTCCACATCACGCTGAAGATGCCCAGCTCGGTGAGCGTCGGCGTGCGGCCCAGCGACTTCAGAATGCGCTGGTATTCCTCCGGCGTGATGCCGTGGTCGCGCAGCAGTTCGGGAGTGATAGCGGGTTCCTGGGCGGCGGGCTTTTCGGTTTCGATTGGGCTCATGGCGGTTCAGGATGGAGTCTTTATTCTCGCATGGCGGCGGGTCGGAGGAAAGAAGGAAGAGGTTGTAATTCGCCGAATCAATCTGCCGATAGCCGCGTTCGATCCTCTCCGAGCATAAGAATCGGCGGCTGTCGGCGACTAACCGGAGGCGAGGCCGAGCTGCCTGAAGCGAACCTAGATGCAGTGAGCGGCGATTACACTAAGGTCCAATTGCAGTGTCGCTGAACTCAGTTTACGATTTCTCCGTTACCTCGATCTTAGGTTCGGCTTGGGGAAGGGCCCTTTCGCAAGAAGGTCACTGCCTGTCGACGCAACGTCGACAAATCGTCTTGCGCACTTACAAACCGGGACAACACACTTATGAAGGTCATGGCTAGCGTAAGACTTGCGACACTTGCTTGTGTCTGCATCCTCATTCTTAGCGGCTGCTCGAACAAGCCAGCAAATCCCGCCGATGCGATTTACTTCGGCGGGGACATCGTCACCCTGAACGATGCCCAGCCGACCGTGGAAGCCGTCGCCGTGAAGGATGGAAAGATCCTGATGGTCGGGACAAGGGCGGATCTCGAGAAGTATCACAGAGGCGATAACACGCAGATGATCGATCTCGGCGGCAAGACGCTGCTGCCCGCCTTTCTCGACGCTCACAGCCATTACATCAACTCGCTGACGGTGGCGAACCAGGTGAACGTATATCCCCCGCCTGCCGGACCTGGCAAGGATGTTGCCAGCATCATCGCTGCGCTGGAGCAGTATCGCGACGAACACAAGATTCCCAAGGGCGAATTGATTGCGGCTTACGGATACGATGAGAACGTCATGCCGGCCGGCCACCAGTTGAACCGCGACGAACTCGACAAGGCATTCCCCGACAACCCGGTGATCGTCGGCCACGTGTCGATGCATGGCGGCGTGCTGAATTCCCTCGCTCTGAAGAAATACGGCTATTCGGCTGCCACCAAGACGCCCCCGGGAGGCGTCATCGTGCGCAAACCAGGCACCAATGAGCCGTACGGCCTGATCATGGAAACGGCCTACCTGCCGGTCTTTGAAGGTATGCCAAAACCGACGCCGCAACAGGAAGTGGAATGGTCCAAGGCCGGCCAGATGCTCTATGCCAGGAACGGCATCACGACGGCGCAGGAAGGCGCGACACACGCTCCCGACCTCGAGTTGATGAAACGCGCTGCCGCCGGAGGCGCGACTATCATCGACGTCATTTCCTTTCCCTTCATTCTCGACCTCGACAAGGTGCTGGCCAACAATCCGGTCGATACCTGGGGAAAGTACAACAACCGCCTGAAAGTTGGCGGCGTCAAGATTACGTCTGACGGGTCGCCTCAAGGCAAGACCGCCTACTTCACCACGCCGTACCTCAAGGGCGGACCTGGTGGCGAGAAGAACTGGAGGGGAGAGCCAACTTTTCCGGCCGATACCCTCAATCAGATGGTCAAGCGAGTCTACGACATGAATGTGCCGCTATTAGTGCACGCCAACGGTGACGCAGCCATCGACATGGTTCTGAAGGCCAACGAACTCGCAACTGGCGGTGACGTGGCGAAGCACCCGCCCCTAACGATGATCCACGCACAATTCACGCGTCCCGATCAGCTCGACAAGTACGTGCAGGCGAAAATCACGCCGTCGTTCTACACGCTGCACACCTTTTATTTCGCCGACGCCCACATCGCCAATCGCGGCCCTAAACAGGCGGCTTATATCAGTCCTATGCGCGACGCGATCGACAAGGGACTAAAGCCGACCAACCACACCGACTTCGTGGTGGCTCCGCTCGACCAGATGTTCATGCTGTGGTCGGCGGTGAATCGCATCACGCGCGGCGGCGAAGTGCTTGGGCCGGATCAGCGCATCACCCCGATGGAAGGCCTGCGGGCCATGACCATCAACGTGGCGCAGCAGTACGGCGAGCAGGGGTCGAAGGGCACGCTGGAAGACGGCAAGCTCGCCGACCTGGTAATCCTCAGCGAAAATCCGCTGAAGGTCGACAAGATGAACATCAAGGACATCAAGATCGTCGAGACGATCAAAGAGGGGAAGACGATTTACAAGGCGAACTAAATTGGCGGGTACCCGTCTGAGCCGGCTTTGATCCCGAGTGGGTTTGAAACTGGAAACTTGAAACTGACTTTGCGGGTTTCCAACTGGCAACTGACTACCGGCAACTGCTCTCGCCTACTCCTCGATTTCTTCCCACTGATACCCGCACGCCAGGCAGCGCCAGCGCTGGCCTTGCTCCGTAGGAACTTCGGGAAACGGAATCGCCGCCGACCACAGCGTGATCTGCCGCGGGTTCGCCCCGGCAACCTTACGGATTTCCAGCGACTCGCACTCCGGGCAGCACTGAACCACATCGGCGTCGGGCTCCTCTTCGCTGGAGCTGGGGCGGAAGTCGTCGAGAACTTCGAGAGCGCGCACCACCTGGTGATCTGGGACCTGCAACTTGATGCCCCACATAGCCATGCCGATGTGCAGGTTCATGGCGTTCTCGTCGCGCACAGAGGCCTCAATTCCCGCCGAAGACAGCTTTCCCTGGGCGAGCTTGGCTTCTCCGATGTTCAGGAACGTTGCGATGGTGACCAGGTCTTCCGACATCACGGATGAACGTAGCGTAGGACTAACTGACTCCACCCGTCAATTCCTCAAGATGTGCGCGCCGGCTGTGTTGCGCGATGGCGTCAACAATTTGCAGAGCCACGGCGAGCGCCTCCCGGCCCTGCTCGAGCGAGACTTCGGGAACGCTGCGCCCGCGCACCGCGTTGAGAAAACTGAGCAGCTCGGCACGCAATGGTTCCTGTGGCTCGATCGCCGGCTTGAACGGGGTGATGCCAGGAAAAGCGCTGCCGGCGACGGTCGCGGGATTGAATGGGTCGAAATCGGCGCTTACGTCTCCGCCATCTTCGACTGTAAGTACTAATACGTCCTGTCGCGAGAAGTCGAGCGAGACATATTGCCGCGGCTGGAAGAATCGCAGCTTGCGCACGCGCTCGGTGCTGACGCGGCTGGCGGTAAAATTCGCCACGCATCCCGATTCGAATTCGAGGCGCACGTTGGCGATGTCGACTTTTTTCGAGAGGATGGGCAGCCCGACCGCGCGAACTTCCTTCACCCGCGACTTTGCCAGGGTCAGCACGATGTCGATGTCGTGAATCATCAGGTCGAGCACCACATCCACGTCGAGCGAGCGCGGCGTAAACACGCTGAGCCGGTGCACCTCGAAGAACATGGGCTTGGTCAGTAGCGGTAGCGTGGCGCATACCGCGGGGTTGAAGCGCTCGAGATGACCGACTTGCACGACGCGATTATGTTGCCGCGCGATCGTCCGCAGTTCGTCGGCCTCAGCTAGTGTGCTGGCCAGCGGCTTTTCGATGAGTACATCGACTCCGGCTTGCATCAGTTCGCGCGCTATCGGCAGGTGCGCGATAGTCGGAACTGCGATAGAGACGGCGTCCACTCCCGCAGCTACCAGTTCGGCCACGGACGCAAACGCGTGCGTGCCGAACTCAGAAGCCACCTCTTTCCCGCGCGAGGTGTTGGCATCGACAACGCCGACGAACTTCACGTTGAGCTGAGGATCACCTTGCAGGTCGCGATAGACACGAGCGTGATTGCGGCCAAATGCGCCGCTTCCTACCACACCCGCGCGCAAAGGGCCATTCCTGTCGGGCATGTTGGGATTGTCGCCCATGAGTTCGATTGGAGGCAAAATCGCGGCTACGCGCTGTGACCGGGTATGTGGCTCACCGGCTTTTCGGCCACGATGCAGATGCCCGCGTCGTTGGCTGCGGCAATGACAGCGGCCTTGTCGAAGATCAGGCAGCGTCCGGCATCGAGCGCCAGGCACGTCGCGCCTGCCTGTTTCATGGTTTCGATGGTTCGCGAGCCAACCACGGGCACATCAAAGCGCATGTCCTGATTGGGCTTGGCGACCTTAATCACGGTAAGCGCACGGCTGAGGGTCGATGGCGCGTGTCCCAGCGACGGCGACTTCATCAGTTCTCCTGCGCGCAGGATGGTAGCGTCGGTGCCTTCCATGGCTTCCACCGCGATGCACGCCGCCTCGGCGATCACCACAGTTTGGCCGATGTCGAAGCGCGACAGGTGCTGCGCCACCGCGCGTCCGTAGGTGATGTTGGTCTGCTCGGCATCGGACGGCCCGCGGCTGGTCATCACACCGTCGTCGGCCAGCATTGGTTCCAGCAGTGCGGTGGAGCTCATCAGCGTGATGCCCTCCGACTCCAGCACCTTGGCGATGGCCCCGATCAGCGAGTCGGTGTTGCGTACCGTCAGGTTGAGGAGCACCTTGGCCAACCGCCAGTCGGGCTTGATGCTGCTGAAAATTTGCTTGTGCTTCACCTGCCCGGCCATAACGGCGCGCGTCACGCCTTCGCGCTGAAAAGTTTCGATCAGCTTCGACAACTCTCCCAGCGACAGCCAATGCACCGCAGCAGCGCCGTGCTGCTCGATCTCCGGCGAAGTCTCTTCTTTGATAGCCGCAACCACAACCGCCATACCCTGCGACTTCGCTGCATCGAGTACGAGAAAAGGAAACTTGCCATTCCCTGCGATAAGTCCGAGGCGCTTTGGATCCGAAGCAGCCATACTTGAGATGTTGCCAGTTACCAGCTACCAGTTACCAGTTACTTGATCACTCCCCGCTGTGACGTCTCGATGAACCGCACCAGTAGCTCGACGTCATCGCCAAGCTCGCCTTCGGCCCGCAATTTCTCCAGCGCCTGCGACGTATTCAGCTTCGACGCCAGAAGCACCTTGTAAGCGTGGTGCAGCTTCGCGATGCGCTCGCGCGAAAAGCCGCGCCGCTGCAGCCCAACTTTGTTCAGCATAAAGGCATGAGTATCGCGCTCGGCGCTGGTCATCGAGTAGGGCAATACGTCCTGCGTGATGGTCGTGCCGCCGCCGACGTAGGAGTGCGCGCCGATGCGCACGTACTGGTGCACCGGACACAGCGCCCCCACCACCGCCCATTCCTCAACCGTGACGTGTCCCGCCAGGGTTGCACCGTTGATCAGCATGGAGTGGTCGCCGATCACGCTGTCATGCCCAATGTGGGTGTAAGCCATGATGAGCGTATCGTTGCCGACGCGCGTGACCCCACCGCCCTTCAGTGTTCCGCGATTAATGGTGACGTACTCGCGGATGATGTTGCGGTCACCCATCTCAAGCCGGGTGGGTTCGCCGTTATAGGTAACGTCCTGCGGCTCCCCTCCGACAACCGCAAAAGGGAAGATCTGGTTGTCGGAGCCGAGCTTCATCGACCCGCCCAACACGACGTGCGAGTGCAGCCGGCAGTTCTCACCCATCTCCACATCAGCGCCAACTACGCAGTAAGCGTCAATCGTGCACGACGCAGGAATCTTGGCGGACGGATCGACGATGGCCGTCGGGTGGATATTCATGGCGGGGTTAGGACTTTTCTGCTCCCGCAGCAGGAGCCTCGGACTTTGTCGCGCGCCGATCGAGCAACCGGCAGGTAATGATCGCTTCACACGCGACCTTATCGCCGAGGTAGGCTTTGCCCTGCATGCGGCCGGCATTGCCGCGCCACACCAGCACATCGACTTCAATGCGAAGCTGGTCCCCGGGACTGACCGGCCGCCGGAACTTGGCCCGCTCGATGCCGGTAAACAACAGAAGCTTATGCTCGCGGTCGGGGAATTCGATCAGCAGCAGCACGCCGCCGGCCTGCGCCATGGCTTCCACCACCAGCACGCCGGGCATAATCGGCCCGGCGGGAAAGTGGCCCACGAAATAGGGCTCGTTGACGCTGACGTTCTTGATCGCCACAATACGCTTGGTGCGGACAATTTCCGTCACCCGGTCGATCAGCAGGAACGGATAGCGATGAGGCAGGATCTTCAGGATTTCGTGAATGTCGAACCCTGACGATACGTCGGTTTCGGCAGGCACGGCTTTTGCGGTCTCGCTCATGGCTTGTCTCGTGAAAGTCCCGATTATACATTTCGTATCATTACCTGCCGGTTGACAGAGTGTCGCGCGCGACTTTAGTTCGAACACAATATGACCAACTCAAATCCCCAGCAACCGAAGTCCGAACTCAGCGGTGTGTTGCGCTGGCTGACCGACCGCCAGCCTGAAATGGTGGAGCAGGTCCGCGAGCTGGTTACACGCGAATCGCCCACCAACGACAAAGCCGCGTGCGATGCGCTTTGCGCTTATTTGGCAGAGCAATTCCGCACGCTCGGCGGGCGGGTGAAGGTCCACCGCCAGGCCAAGGCGGGCAATCATCTGCAGGTGGACTTTGCCGGTCCGCGCGGACGCAAGCCCGTGCTGCTGCTCGGACATTACGACACGGTCTACGACCTTGGCACCCTGCAGACGATGCCCTGGCGCGAGAGAGCCGGCCAACTCTGCGGGCCCGGCGTCTTTGACATGAAGAGCGGCATCGCGCAGATCATGTTCGCGCTGCGCGCGCTGCAAGAGGTGCGGGGCGGCCTTCCCGGTCCGATGATTGTCTGGCTGGTCTCGGATGAAGAAACCGGTAGCGATACCTCCCGCGCCACTACCGAGAAGCTGGCATCGCAATGCGAGGCTGCGCTGGTATGCGAGCCCTCAGGTCCGGGCGGAGCGCTGAAGACTGCGCGCAAAGGCGTCGGTGGTTTTCTGATCAAAGTCACGGGACGGGCAGCCCATTCCGGCCTCGACTTTGAAAAAGGACACAGCGCCATCATCGAACTGGCTCATCAGATACACGCGGTGTCGCTCCTGACTGACCTGAAGCGCGGCATCACCCTGAATGTCGGTGTGATACGCGGCGGGACTCGCACCAACGTGATCGCCGGGGAAGCTGTGGCGGAAGTCGATCTCCGCATCGCCCACAAGTCCGACGGCCCGCGCATGGAGCGCAAGGTCAAGTCGCTGCGGCCGGTCGATCGCAATTGCAAGTTGGAGATCGAGGGCGGCGTCAACCGGCCTCCGCTGGAGCGAACCAAGCAGGTCGCCGCGTTATTTTCGACAGCGCAGAAGATCGCGAACCAGCTGGGATTTCCGCTGCAGGAAATCGCCGTCGGCGGTGGCTCAGACGGCAACTTCACCGGCGGAATCGGGGTGCCAACCCTGGACGGCCTCGGCGCAGTGGGCGACGGCGCCCATGCGTCGCATGAGTACGTGCTAGCGGCGGAATTGCCGCGGCGCGCCGCGCTGCTGGCGGGACTCATTGAGACCGTCTGATAGTCAGGATTAAGCCCCGCAATTATTTCTTTGACTCAGTGGCTGTTTCCCGACCATAATCCGCTCGTCCGGAGGCACGGCCTTTATGTACGGCGGAAAAATAGGGTTACCTGAACTCGCAGTTGTGTTGTTCGTCCTTTTCCTAATTTCGTTGTGGGGCCAGATCTTCCACAAGGCCGGGTACTCTCGATGGCTGGTGCTGCTGGTCGCTATACCACTCGTAAATGTCTTCGTCATTATTTGGTTCGCATTCTCCAAGTGGCCCGTGGAGATTGAACTTGAGAGACTCCGATCGAACGCCGGCAGCCCCACCCGTTAACGCGAAACAATAGAATTCGGTCTGGATGGCCGACTCACAGGCGCCTTTGACGTGTCGTCCGCAAGAGCCTAGAATTTAAGAAAGAAGCCCGCTGACCTATTTTGCCTAGCTGCAGATTGACCGGGCTGTTCGACCGGAGGATTTATGTTTGGTGGAAAGCTCGGACTACCCGAGATAGCGGTCATCCTGGTCATCGCGCTGCTCATTTTCGGTCCCAAGAAATTGGGCGAATTGGGTAAGGGACTGGGCGAAGGTATTCGCAACTTCAGGTCGTCGATGAACGAAGGCGCTTCGGGCACCTCGAACTCAACCTCAACTGAAGACAAGAAGTAGCGGCCTCGGTCTCCTGAATTCGCAAGCGGAGTTGCCTGTGCCAGGGGACTCCGCCACATGCCGCTCTCCTCTGTGACTTCACACGATACGAATGCTCATCGCTGAGTCCAACGCTTGCAACATGCGATAGACCCTCGGCACCGGCAGTCCAACCACATTGAAATAGCATCCGTCGATCCGCTCCACCCAGCGCGACGCCATGCCCTGGATCGCGTATGCTCCGGCCTTGTCCATGGGCTCACGGGTCGCTACGTATTCGGCGATCTCTGGCTCCGAGAGCAGACTGAAGCGCACTTCCGTCACCTCGGCCTCGGTCTTTTCATACCTGGGCGCGACCACGCACACCCCGGTAACCACGTTGTGCGTGCGTCCCGCCAGCAGCCGCAACATGCGCGCGGCGTCCTGCTCGTCTCGTGGTTTCTCCAGCAACTGCTCATCCACGACTACCACGGTGTCCGCTCCGAGTACCACATTGTCAGGGTGTCTGGCGAAGATGATGCGGGCCTTGTCGCGGGCCAGTCGCTGTGCATACTGCAACGGCTGTTCGTCCGGAAATGCCTGCTCAGGAACATGTGCGGGCTCGACAGTGAAGGTGATGCCGGCGTTGCGCAGGAGTTCGGCACGGCGTGGGGAGGCAGAAGCAAGGATCAGGGACATGCAGGCACGATTCTAGCCAAGCTCGCCCTATCGGCCAAAAGACGGGCCGATAGAACAGGGCACCCATTCAGTGGCGCAGCCGCGGCACCCACCTCGGCACGCGCCGGCAAAACTCCTCGTACTCACCGTCAAAGCGCGCACGCAAATCGCGCTCTTCATAAAACATGACAAACAGGTGGAAACAGACGGCGAGAAACGCTCCATACACCGCCACTCGCCCGCTCCGATAGAACAGCGCCTGTCCCAATACCACCGCCAGCACCGATGTGTACATCGGATTGCGATTGATGCGATAGGGCCCGCTCACCACCGCTTCCTTCGTCGGAAAGATCGTCGCAGGTGTGCCTTGGGCACGCACGAACAACGCCGCACACCAGAGGTAGCCGATCACTCCCAGCACGAAAAGCAAACCGCCAGCGACGCGCCAGGCGATCGCCACCGCGACGCCTGCCCTCACCATCCTCTGCGGAATCCACACACCCACCACCAGCGGCACCAGCAGCGTGAACAGCCCTGTCTTTATCGCATTCGAAGCCGTACTCATGGCCGCGTTCATGGTACTGCGTCAGGCAATCGAGGCCGTCATATCCTGCTAGAATTGACCTGTCCCCTGGCACACCGATGGACCCTTCTCTCATCCGCAATTTCGCCATCATCGCCCATATCGACCATGGGAAAAGCACGCTCGCCGATCGTCTGCTGGAGCTCACCGGCTCGCTTACGGCGCGCGAAATGCAGGCCCAGGTACTGGACGCGATGGACCTGGAGCGGGAGCGAGGCATCACCATCAAGGCGCACTCGGTGCGCATGATGTATCCGGCGCAGGACGGCAAGACATACCAGCTCAATCTTATCGACACTCCCGGCCATGTGGACTTCAGCTACGAAGTCTCGCGCTCGCTGGCCTCGTGCGAGGGTGCGCTGCTGGTCGTAGACGCATCGCAAGGCGTTGAAGCGCAGACGCTGGCCAATTCCTACATTGCCATCAACAATGGGCTGGAGATCATCCCGGTCATCAACAAGATCGACCTGCCCAGCGCCGACGTCGAGCGCACCAAGGAAATGATCGAAGGCGCTGTCGGACTTGACGCTTCGCACGCGCTGCCCATCAGTGCCAAGACAGGCGCGGGCGTACCGGACGTGCTGGAAGCCATTGTCCAAAAGATTCCTCCGCCCAAGGGCAAAGCCAGCCATCGACTGCAAGCGCTGATGTTCGACTCGTGGTTCGATCC
>Ga0074046_10003697_pt1 | contig 12710 bp, 7 predicted proteins | sample BogForMeECP23OM3_FD_94441 | JGI IMG/M metagenome (GOLD analysis project Ga0074046, IMG submission 94441) | Bog forest soil microbial communities from Calvert Island, British Columbia, Canada - Bog Forest MetaG ECP23OM3 | ecosystem: Environmental > Terrestrial > Soil > Wetlands ...
AGATGTAGCCACACACTTTTCCGTCGTCCCGGCCACCGCCACCCCAACTGCCGGGACCGCCTTCAACTTCACCATCACCGCGCTTGATGGGTCGAACGGCGTGGTCAGCAGTTACGCTGGAACAGTTCATTTCACCAGCTCGGATGGCCAGGCGGTGCTACCGGCCAACTCGATGCTGACCAATGGGACAGGAACCTTCTCGGCCACCATGAAGACTGTCGGCGGCCAGACTATCACGGCGACCGACACGGCTACGGTCTCGATTACGGGCACTTCAAATTCAATTAATGTAACTGGACCCCCAGCCATTCACTTCTCCGTCACCGCTCCTGCCACCGCGGGCACCGGGACGGCTTTCAACTTTACGGTCACTTCGCTCGACGCGTCGAATAACGTGGCCACCAGCTACTCCGGGACCGCGCACTTCACGAGCACCGACGCCCAAGCCATGCTACCGGCCAACTCGACGCTGACGAATGGGACAGGGACATTCTCGGCCACGCTGAAGTCTGTCGGCGGCCAAAGCATCACTGCAACCGACGCGGCCACGGCTTCGATCACCGGCACCTCCAATCCTATTAACGTAACTGGACCAGCTACTCACTTCTCTCTCACCGCCCCGGCCACCGTCACAATATGGATCGGGACGGATATCAACTTCACCTTCGGAGTCACGGCGCTCGACGCGTCGAACAACGTGGCGGCAAGCTATTCCGGGACGGTGCACTTCACGAGCACCGACGCCCAGGCTCTGCTGCCGCCGAACTCGATGTTGATGAACGGGACCGCGAACTTCCCAGGCGGCCTGAAGACTATCGGTAGCCAAACCATCACGGCAACCGATACGGTCACGGCTTCGATCACTGGCACTTCGAGCTCGATCAAGGTCAGCGACCCGCCTCCACCCGTCATTAACACCACGCCTGCGGTTTCCGCCGGCGCGGTGAACCTGCCCTATAGTTTCAACTTCACGGCAACCGGCGGGCAGCCGCCACTCACCTGGAGCGAAACAGGCGCGCTGCCTCCGGGCTTGGGGCCGCTCAGCAATGGCGGAGTACTTTCCGGCACACCCACGGAAGTAGGGTCGTTCCCCATCACGGTCATGGCGCAAGACTCGCTTGGCCAAAATTCCGCGCCACAGGGTTTCACGATATCGGTTTTCCTACATGGTTTCAAACCTACCGGTGCGATGAACGGTGCCCGCTATGGTCATACCGCGACTCTGCTCAACAATGGAAAAGTCCTCGTAACGGGAGGACAGCAACCCCCGGTCACCCAAAACGGCTCCCCCTTCCCCCCCTTACCCATCACTTTAGCGACGGCGGGGCTGTTTGATCCAACTAGCGGAACTTTCGCGCCGACGACGGGCGACATGAGCGTCGCCCGCGTTGGTCATACTGCGACTTTGCTCAATAATGGAAAAGTCCTCGTAACGGGAGGATCTGAAGGCTGGCTTACGCGAGACTTCCCCCCAGTCCCCTTAGCGACGGCCGAGCTGTTCGATCCAGCCAGCGGAATTTTCACGCTGACGACGGGCAAAATGAGCGTCGCCCGCGAGGGTCATACCGCGACTTTGCTCAGCGATGGAAAAGTCCTCGTAACGGGAGGAGGTGGCAACACAGCGGAACTCTTCGATCCAACCAGCGAGACCTTCACGCCGACGACGGGTAGCATGGAAGCCGCGCGCTCGTACCACACCGCCACCTTGCTGAAAGATGGAACAGTGCTCGTGACGGGAGGCGTGGACAGTAATAACCAAGCCCTCGCATCTGCGGAGCTGTTCGATCCGACCACCGACACCTTCACGCCGACGACGGGCAGCATGGAAACGGCGCGCCTCTCCCCCACTTCGACCTTGCTTAAAGACGGAACAGTGCTCGTGACAGGAGGGCTGGACAGCAATAATCAAGCCCTCGCATCTTCGGAGCTGTACGATCCGACCAGCGAGACCTTCACGCCGACGACGGACACTATGGCAACCATACGCTCAGGGCACACAGCGACGCTGCTCAGCGATGGAACAGTCCTCGTAGCGGGAGGATCTGGTGGCACGACAGCGGAGCTGTACGATCCGACCGCCGGGACTTTCACGGGGACGGGCAGCATGCAAATCGCGCGCGTAGGGCACACGGCGACCTTGCTGAAAGACGGGACAGTGCTCGTGACGGGAGGATTGAACCTGAGAGGGCACGCTCTTGCGGCGGCGGAACTCTACCAGTAGTGCGACCGCACGAGTGTTGGAGCGCGGGCAGTCTTTTCTCTGAACTCCGCGGTCAAGACACGCTGTGTTTCAAATTTCACGTGGCTCGGTGCCCCGGCAGAATGAAGAGCGACTCCAATCATCTGTGCATAGAAGCACCTCGGTTTTCGACATAGTCATGCGGTGTATCCTCCATCAACCACGAGGGTCGCCCCGGTCATGTATGAGGCCTCGTCAGAGGCGAGAAACAGAATAGCCGGGGCAATCTCCTCTGGCCTTGCGAAGCGCCTCATGATGCACCGAGGTCCGAGGAAGGTCTTCTTCGCCTCCTCAACTGATATCCCCATTTGGGCTAGCAGCGTGTCCATGGCCGGCGTGTGAGTCATTCCTGGACAAACACAGTTGACCCGGATGTTGAAGGGACCAAGATCCAAGGCCATCGCCCTAGACATGTTCACGATGGCAGCCTTGGTGGCGTTGTAAGTCATCCAGCCCGGCATGGCTACCAACCCGTTGATGGAGCCGACGTTGATGATTGAACCGCTCCTTCGATTTTGCATCGCACGAACGGCATATTTCGAACAGAAGCTTGTTCCCAACAGACCAACATTCAATACTTTGATCCAATCCTCGCGAGTGGCTTCCAGTACATCCTTGTGGTGGAACGAGGTAGCATTGTTCACCAGGATGTCGAGGCGCTGCCAGAGCTCGAGGACGCGTGAAACCATCCTCTCCGCCCCTTCCTCGGAGGAGACATCTTCTTTGAGGCTTGCTCCCGCTCCGCCAGCATCTAGGATTTCCTGGGCTACTTGCTTGGCCTTCGGGCCGTCAATGTCTACAACCAGAACGCGGCAACCCTCACGCGCGAACGAAAGGCATGTTGCCCGCCCGATCCCTGAACCACCTCCCGTAACAATTGCAGTCTTCTGTGCAAGTCTCATCGTTTCCCTTTCCCACCAAAGGGTTCCACTGCAGGGCAGGCCCTGTCCTGCCATGCAGAGGGTTGCCGCCCTCGCACCTCGGAGCTGCCCCGCAGAACTGCAGGGCAGTCGCCAGGAAGCGGTCATCGAAAAACAAAAACACTCACGAGCTAAAAGAAATATCTCAAGGCGAACTGAACCTGCCGATTCGATCCGAAGAAGCCGCTACCAGCGTTGATGGTCGAAGTGCTCATGCCGAACAGCGGCGAGCCCATGGTGCTCATGTTCCACAATACAGAATATAGTACCGAGATGTGGATTTACATATACGCCTGCCGTGAACGCGTTGTCAAGAGGAATTTCCGGAGGAATTTCCGGAGTTATGCATTTGACAAAGCAGGAGACAAAATAACAAATTAAAGAGTCCGGGGGACATCGATGAGCGCGTGGGTTGTCTCCACGTCCTGACCCTTGAGCGCCAATGGCTCTCCGATGCCAGCCCGGTCAGCGCCGCATATATTTTTCCGCATATATTTTTCCTTGACTGTGTGCGCAGACTCGACTACGGTTTTCCACATGATACAGAAATAAGTTCTGTAATGTGAAACCATGGCGCGCACGCGGGACCCGGCGTTGCCATGTGGTTCTACCCCGAATGCACGGAGTCCGCGAACTTCGCTAGGACTCCAGAAAGGAGAATAGTAACCATGTCCCTACAACTTTCTAGGTTGCGAGTGCCGCTCACCAGGCCGCATCCCGATATTGGAGCATTTCTTGACACCATGCTGGGCCGGAAGCCCGCCGCGAAGCCCCCTCTTGCCGAATATCTCGTTGATAATGTCATCATGAAACCTGTTGTCGAAATGATGGGCCGGAGGTGGGTGGATACGGGCCAGAAGGAAGAATACATGGGCGGGCAGATGGATCTTTCCCATGAAGGCCGTGAAACCGTCAACGCGTTTCTCGACAATGTCATCGCGTTCTGGCATGCGATGGGATACGACTACGTGCGCGTCGAGATCAGCCTTCCCCTTCCCGCTGTATCTTACGTCGTCACGGACACAGCTCCGGTTCAAGAAGGGCACAGCCGCGCTTGGCAGTCGATGACTGAGGGAGTCATAACGACTTGGGAGCAGTTCGAAAAATACCCCTGGCCCAAGATTACCGACTCCTGCTTCTACATGCACGAATACGTCTGCTCGCACTTGCCCGAAGGCCTCGGCTTTGTCACTTGCCATGCGGGCGGCGTTTACGAGCATCTGTCGCGGTTGGTCAGCTATCAAGGTTTGTCCATGATGCTCTACGACGATCCTAAACTGTTCAAAGCGATTACCGACAGGCTTGGCGGGCTGATCGAAGAGTACGACCGGCGGCTTCTACAGTTCGAGGGGCTTGCCTGCATCTTTCAAGGTGAGGATTTCGGGCACAAGACCGGCATGCTCATTTCCCCCAAGGCGGTCAAAGAATATTTCCTTCCTTGGCATAAAAAGTACGCGCAGATGTGCCACGCCGCTGGGAGGCCATACTTTCTACATAGTTGCGGCAAAGTTGACGCCATCATGGATGACTTGATCAACGACGTCAAAATCGATGCCAAACACTCTTTCCAGGATGGCGTCGCACCGGTAATTGAATGGAAGAAGCATTACGGCGACCGGATTGGATTGGTCGGTGGGGTCGACATGGATGTGCTCTGCTCGCATCCTCCCGACAGGCTTCGCCAATACGTCCGACACACGATCGAACAATGCGGGCCGGGCGGGCGTTTCGCGCTGGGCGCCGGAAACTCGATTCCCTCTTATGTGCCACTCGAAAACTATTTAACGATGTTAGACGAAGGGCTTAGCTAACAGGGGAGCCATGAGTCGGCCCTGGAGGGAGGCAGTCAATGAGTTTTCGTGTGTTGGGATGCCTTCGTACCAACCTAAGTTCGGGGAGCGTGGCCGTCAGAGCTTTGCTCCTGACGTCTACTTTGCACGTGTTTTCATTCGTCGCGACCCCAGCTCCCGGGGCAACATGTGAGAGTCTGGCCGACCTCAAACTGCCTGAAACTACTATCACGTTGGCGAAGTCTTTCGTGGCTGGAGCATTCACTCCGCCTGCAGGGCCGCCGGTTTCGCCAATCATTGTTCCTTACTCATCTTTGCCGGGGTTCTGTCGGGTGACGGGCATCATCAAACCGAGCAGCGATTCGAGTATTCAGTTTGAAGTGTGGATGCCCAGCGCGGATTGGAACGGGAAGCTTCAGAATCCTGGCAACGGGGGATTCGCTGGTACCATCCCCTACCCCTCCATGGCGGTGGCGCTTGCCCGAGGTTACGCAGTCGCGTCTACCGACACAGGCCACGTCGGCATCGACGCAAGCTGGGCTCTTGGACACCCGGAGAAGGTCATCGACTTCGGGTATCGCGCCATCCACGATACAACGATCAGGGCCAAGGAAATACTTCGGCTGTTCTACGGCAATGGTCCGCACCGGTCCTACTTCAGTAGTTGCTCGAACGGCGGTCGTCAGGCGCTGGTGGAAGCTCAGCGGTACCCCGAGGACTATGACGGGATCCTGGCGGGTGCGCCCGCGAACTTCTGGACGCACCTCTTCTCAGGGTTTGCCTGGAACGCGCAGGTATTGAACGAGCCGGGAAACTACATTCCAGCGAGCAAATTGAGCGCGATTGAAGCGGCTGCGCGGGCCGTCTGCGATGGACGCGACGGGGTGGTAGACGGCGTCATTGATGAGCCCGTGAAATGTCACTTCGATCCGTCAACGCTCCTGTGCAAAGGCCCCGAGTCCGACGGTTGCTTGACCGCACCACAAATTGCAACGCTCAAAAAGATCTATGCCGGACCTAGAACCTCAAAGGGCGAACAAATATTTCCCGGTTTTCCTCCGGGTGGCGAGGATGGGCCGGGCGGCTGGGGCTTTTGGATTCTCGGGGCGAAGCGTGGCCAGAGTGCACAATCCTGGTTTGGGCAGCAATTCTTCGCCAACATGGTCTTCGAGAACCCATCATGGGAGATCAAAACCTTCAGAGTCGACGAAGATGTGAATGCTGCCGACCAAAAAACTGGGAAGATTCTCAACGCGACTGATCCCGATCTTAAGGCATTCAAGGATCGGGGTGGAAAGCTCATCCTCTATCACGGTTGGAGCGACGCGGCCGTAGCACCGGAAAACTCCATTAACTATTACGAAAGCGTGGTCGCGAAAATGGGGCAGCGCAACACGGGAGAGTTCATGCGCCTTTTCATGGTGCCCGGTTTGCAGCACTGTACGGATGGCCCCGGCACTTACAGCTTTGGGCAGTGGGGAAGTGTCGCCAAGGCTGATCCTGAGCACGACATCACCCTTGCTCTCGAACGATGGGTCGAGAAAGGCATTCCGCCAGACGCGGTCATCGCGACAAAACCCGTGGAGCAATTCGATCCGTCGAAAGGAGTCTTGCGAACGCGACCATTATGCGCTTATCCGACGGTGGCACGATGGAAAGGAACAGGCAGCACGGATGACGCTAACAATTTTGTGTGTGTCAAGACTGATTAGAGATTTAGTCTGCACCAACCCGAGAACACCAGGGAGCATTCTTCAATGGGAACTAAGAGTCTTCATGAGGTAGCCATCATCATTCAGCCGGCTACGGACAATGTCGCGGTGTCAACGGCAGAAATCCTGGAGGAAGGCACCGAGCTTCATTGGGACGGAAGGACCATTACCATCCAGGGGAGGGTGCTGCGAGGCCAAAGTTTCGCTATTCAGCCCCTTGAAAAAGGGGAGCCGCTGGTTTCGCTGGGCGACCCGTTTGGAATGGCTTCGCGATCGGTTGCTGCTGGAGACCCGATTGACGAAAAGACCTTGGAACGCAGCCTGCCTCCGATGCGGGCCATTTTTCGGGACAATCCCGCGCCCACCGAACTCGACCCGGGGCTCTGCCACCGAACCTTTGAGGGATTTAGCCGCTCCGACGGCAGCGTTGGCACGAGAAACTACATCGGCATTGTTACATCCGGGATGTGTTCCTCGACCGAAGCCCGCGAGATCGCCTGGCGGTCGATGCGCGAAATATATACGCGAGCCAGGTATCCCAATGTGGACGGCGTGGTGGCGGTTGTACAAGAGTCGGGCTGCGGAATGCCCGACGGGCACGGCGTTGATATTCTTAATCAGCTTCTCGCCAACACCCTGCGACACCCGAACCTGGGCGCCGCGATCTATCTTGACCTCGGTTGCGGAAAGACATGTGTCGAGTGTTCGGTACCCATTTTCCAGCAACGGGTACCGAATTACAACCAGCGGGTTGTCAACATGACCGTTCAACAATTGGGCGGCAGCCGCAAGACAATCGCCAAGGGGCTGGAGGTGGTTGAAAAGCTTCTCGAAAACGCCAATCGGTTCCAGCGTAGATCCGTGCCCATTTCCGACCTGACGGTGGGCACCAAATGCGGTGGCTCGGACCGCTGGTCAGGAGTGACGGCAAACCCCGCCGTCGGCTTCGCTGTGGATATGTTTGTGCGAGCAGGTGCGGCAGCCTTTCTCCCTGAAATCTCCGAACTTCAAGGACCGGCGATGATCGATCTGGCCCGGCGTGCGCGCAGCCGCGCGGTGGGCCGCAAGTTGATGGAGGCGCTGGAACGCTTTGAAAAGTACGTGTCCATGTTTGACCACGATTTCCGCGACAACCCCACCCCGGGCAACATCAAGGGCGGCCTTTACAACATTTATCTCAAATCGACCGGAGCCAAGGCCAAGGGCGGAACGTCCACCGTGGAAGACCTCCTGGAGTATGGCGAGTGGCTGGGCAAACGGAGGGGACTGTATGTCCTCTATACTCCGGGCTACGATCAAATCTCCACGCCGGCACTCTTCCTGAGCGGCGCTCAGGTTGCGCTGTTTACTACCGGGCGGGGCACAGGCATTGGCTGCGCGTTGGGTCCGGTTGTCAAAATAGGATCTAATACCCATCTTTGGCAGAACAATGAGGACATCGACATCAACGCGGGGACCATCCTCGACCGCAAAGAATCGATCGAGGAAGTGGGCCGACGAATTTTCGAAGAAACCCTTGCGGTAGCATCTGGCCGGAAGTTTGTGCGCGCGGAGGAATCCGGCATCCATACCGAGTTCAAAGTATGGGAGTCCCTCTGGCCCGCACTGTGAATCACGTGATGCCGTAACGCAGGAGTAGGGCCACTCCGTGAACGCTTCGAATTCGCGTGAGAAGAAGGGGAGGAATGGCAAAGATGACGTCCAGAGAACGGGTCGTGGCCGCGCTGAACCATCAGGAGCCCGATCTGGTCCCCATAGATTTCGGGAGCGGTATGAGTACGAGTCTGGTGGTCGAGGCCTATGACAAATTCAAGAGCGTAGTGGGCATTCCCGGCGAGATCACTGTGCTCAGTAAATTGTTCCGCGTGGCGCGTCTCGACGAAGCGGCCATGGTGCGCCTGAACAGCGACTGCCGCCCTATCCAGACGAAGTCCCCGACACGCTGGACACCACCGGCCACCGAGCGTGGTACCTACGTCGACATATGGGGCATCAAGCGCCGGCAGGTGTTCTATGGGGAGGGAGCCTATTACTGGGAACTCGTGGCGAGTCCACTGGCGGACGCGACCGTCCAGGACCTGGATAGATACCGGTGGCCTGACCCTTTGGACCCAGGGTTTACCGAGGGCCTCGTCGAAGAAGCCCAACGGCTTTACGAAACCACCGATTTTGCCATCGTAGGGGACAGCGGATTTAAAAGCCTCTGGGAGTTAGCCTGGGCTTTGCGAGGCTTCGAGCAGTTGATGATAGATCTTGTCCTCAATCCGGACTTCGTACACACCCTTATGGGGAAGCTATTGGAGGTCAATATGGCGGTGACAGAGCGCTTCCTTGGTGCCGTGGGAAAGTACCTGCACGTCTTCCGAACCGGTGATGACCTGGCTGCACAAGAGGGCTTGCTGATGTCCCGAGCAACCTACCAGAAAGTCCTTAGGCCCCATTACAGGAGGTTTTTTGATTTTATCAAGTCCAAAACCAATGCCAAGCTCTTCTATCACAGTTGCGGAAACGTTACCGACGTCTTGGATGATTTAATCGAAATCGGTGTGGACGCGATCAACCCAGTGCAGGTCTCGGCCCTGGGAGACACGGCGACCCTGAAATCGCGCTTTGGTCAAAAGCTCTCATTCTGGGGAGGGATTGACACTCAACACGTCCTGCCGCGCGGGTCAGTGCAGGATGTGGAAGCCGAAGTTCGACGGCGCATCCGTGACCTGGGACCTGGAGGGGGATTCGTGCTGGGCCCGGTGCACAACATCCAGCCGGATGTGCCGGCGGAAAACATTCTGGCCATGGCTGACGCCGCCCGCAAATTCGGTGCGTACCCCCTGGTTGCATAGGCGGTGCTCTCAACGTCCTGCATCATTGCGCCCCGCCTAATTACCTACTCTATTTCCAAATAGTCCTTATCCGGAAGTTTGGGGAAAGGCGCATGGGGCTCGGCCTGGTACCAGAAAGCCACGGAGGAGATATCATCCTGCAATGGCAGGTATCGCCAGCCGGTGCGCCAGCCGAGGGCTTGAATAGTGACCTTGATGTCGTTCTCAAACCGGATCGGGTCCATAATGTGCCACCGGTAAAGGCCAAAACGTTGTTGAGAATCGTAATGTCCATCCGGCCGTATGACTTGTGCTAAACCCGAATAAGGGGTTGTGAACTCTTGGTAGTGATAACCACTTAGGGGTGGAATGCTGCCGGGCAAAAGGTTGTAGGGAAAAGTGACCGGGGGACCCGCATCGAAGTCATATGAGCCACAGAAATAGTCCTCTGTACCCGTACCGTTGATGGTTGGGAATTTGGTGTCGCCGTCCAGGAAGAACTTAATCTCGCCTTCACCCCACCAACCTGTATTGTGGACGCCCCAGGCAAGATAAGTACCCACGTAATGTCCCCACCCTTTGACTCCGTCCAGGATGACGTGATCGGCCTTGTAAGGTAAGGGATTCGACCGCCGGAATTGCGCATGGAAGTAGGCGGCGTCTTGGGGAACATCCGTCAGCACATAGTCGATCTGGTAATACATGGTCATGGGCACGCTATCAAGGTTTTCTAGGGTCATCTTGCAGGATTTGCGGAAGGGCATCTCCCAATAGGAATTCAGCCCGCTGCCTGGGTTCACGCACACCGCGAGTGATGAGATTTGAGCGTACCTCCCCCATCCACAGGCAAAGAGATCGCCCACAGGTACTTCGACCGAGGGCTGGGGCTCGCCATCCCAGTAAATTCGAACAATCGAAAACCGAAAATGACCCGTAGGGGTCATCCAGATGTGCTGAATTGCCCCCGGCCCCTGGATCTCTGCCAGTGTGAACACCTTCTTGGGCCCGATCTTTATTGATGGAGATATCTTCCACCCCTGTCCCAAATCGCGGGCCGCTTCAGCGCCCGTCCCCACGGTTGCCATGCCGCCCTTGCCCTTTTCGCCTGTCAAGTTCTCGGGACCGATTGAGCGCGTTTTCGCGTGGGACAGGCGCGACAAGTTCCCCATGCTCAAGTTTAGCCCGTTGTACGACGACGCTTGCGCGGCAGCATATTGCGCCACAAATGCACATAAAACCAACATGCCTGATATCGAGCGAGACATCCTCATTCGTATTCCCTCCGTATACCGGGCTCCGGTCGAAACGTTTCATATCCGCCTGGCCCGGCCAAGGTTACCAAACCTTATTCGCCGTCCGACGCTCAGGTTCGATCTCCCGGACAAGGTGGGGCTGTGGAATCGCGGATGCGCAACTCGGCCTTGAGCACCACCACTTCCTCTTCGTCGTCCTTATTTCCTTTGTTAAGCGATTCTATTTTGTGCAGCAGCATAAGCACCGCCTGCTTGCCCATTTCCAAGCTGGGCTGGGCGACGGTCGTCAGACGAGGAGTGAAATTCGCGGCCCATTCAAAATCGTCAAACCCCAGCACGCTGACGCGGCCGGGACAAGGAACGCTGAGTTCACTTAGGGCGCGCATCAGGCCGAGGGTCATTTGGTTATTGCAGGAAAAAATCGCCGTGGGAGGCGTGGCAAGCTGGAGCAGTTTCAGCCCGCAGCTGTACCCACTCTCCAACTGGAAATCACCGCGCTGCAAATACTCATCGTGGAGAGGGAGACCTGCCTGCTGCAAGGCCTTCCTGAAACCTTCCAGTCGGTCCAGACCATTCGATAGGTTCAGCCGGCCTGTAATGATGGCGAGTCGCCGGTGGCCCAATTCAATCAGATAGCGGGTCGCATCATGAGCTGCTCCGAGGTTGTCCGTGACCACGGCAGAGCCTGTGAAGCCCGGCCAAATCCGATCGAAGAAAACAAGAGGGGAGTGCCGACGAGTGAGGCGATCCTGGACGACACTCGCTCGAGTGGGGGCAAGTAATACGCCGTCCACGCGGCGGGCGAAGAGCGTGTTGAGATTGGTCTGCTCCAGACCTAGGTCCTCCTCGGAGTCACAGAGGATCAGTGAATAACGTTGGGCCCGAGCCTCACTCTCAACGCCCCTTATGACGGCGGTGAAGAACGGATTGGTAATGTCTGGTAAAACCATTCCGATGGTTCGAGTTTGCCGGACCTTGAGGCTGCGCGCTATTTGGTTAGGGTGAAAATCAAGCGACTCCATGGCGTTCAGAACGCGCTGCGTGAGCTTGGCGCTGACGGTACCCTTGTTGTTGATCACGGCCGAGGTTGTTGCCACCGAGACGCCAGCCAGTCGCGCTACATCACGAATCGTGGTCAAGGTAAAACCTCCCTCTGCAAGCAGCAGTTTATCAGAGGCGCACTTGAAATGAACTGATTTTAAGCAGGGTTATCAAATATTATCAAGAAAAATCGAACCGTTCTGAGCGGAATACAAGTATTCCGTGCAGGAAGGGCTTCCGATTCCCGTCTACCGCGGCAGATTTCTGAATGGTCATCTCTAAAGGATCGTATTGACAAGGGAGAGATGAACAAATAGGAGAGGAAAGGGGTTTTTTGTGACTCAAAATCTCTTACTAGAATCGTTTCAAATTTCCATTGACAAACCATCTTGGCTGTGTTAGACATTGGCCGGTTTTTGTCTGGCACGAGCCGAACAGGATGTCTGCCGAATGGACGGACTTGCACGCTCAGTTTTTGGCGTGCCCTTCAAGGCCCAAACTGAGCAATGCCCCACGGATTGGCTTTGGCCGCCGTGGCTGGCCAAATTCCCAATGGTTCAAGGAGGGAAAAATGTTTTTCAGACGTCTCGGATTATTCACCGTGTTGATTCTACTGTCCGTGGCGCTCTGTCAGGCTCAACTTGACACCGCCACGATACTCGGGACCGTGACCGATTCATCGGGAGCGGTGATGCCCGGCGCCAAAGTTCAAGTTAAGAATATGGGGACGGGCGCCACTGTGGAATTGACGACGGACCAGAATGGCGGATTCGTGGCGCCGATCCTGCCCGTGGGCACCTACCGCGTCACTGTCTCGGCGACCGGTTTTAGCACTTATGTTCAGGAAGGGATCAAACTTAACGTCGCAGATCGCATTAACCTCTCGATTGTGCTCAAACCCGGCGCTGTAACCCAGCAAATTACCGTGGTCGGAGA
>Ga0074046_10003698_pt1 | contig 12709 bp, 11 predicted proteins | sample BogForMeECP23OM3_FD_94441 | JGI IMG/M metagenome (GOLD analysis project Ga0074046, IMG submission 94441) | Bog forest soil microbial communities from Calvert Island, British Columbia, Canada - Bog Forest MetaG ECP23OM3 | ecosystem: Environmental > Terrestrial > Soil > Wetlands ...
ACGTCAACCTTGGTTTTTCCGTCTCTGGTTTCTTTCACTTGAAGTGCGGCCTCAACCGCAATTTTGGCTAGGTAATCTTTGGCTCCAGAGACGTTTTTCGTTCCCATGGCTGTCGTCGCTATTGTTCTCAGAGTAGCTGCGTCATTGGGATCAATCGATTCACTTAGACCGTCAACAATCTCCCTCGCTTTATCAGCGGCCTTCTTGTAGCCCTCGACGATTACTGTTGGGTGTACGTCTTTGTCCAAAAGTTTCTCTGCTTGTTCAAGCAAGTTTCCAGTCAGAACGACTGCAGTTGTGGTTCCGTCACCTACTTCGTTGTCCTGTGTTTTTGCGACTTCCACAAGCATTTTAGCGGCCGGGTGTTGGACGTCAAGCTCTTTCATGATTGTTGCGCCATCATTGGTGATGACGACATCTCCAATTGTACTGACAAGCATCTTGTCCATTCCGCGCGGGCCTAGTGTCGTTTTCACTGTCTCAGCGACCACTTTTGCGGCGAGAATGTTATTTCGCTGTGCATCTCTTCCAGTAGATCGTTGGGTTCCTTCCTTCAGAATGACGACCGGTATGTTTTGTGATGACATCTCGATCACACATGTTTCAAATTATTTGTTACGTGGGGTAACATTCGCCTATATAAAAATTACTAGAGGTAAAACTCATTTGTTGAATTCCAGTAAGCTGCGATCGGCTGTAGTCTTTGACGCCTTTTCGGAGTCAGTTTTGGTCGGATTTATCAGAGGTTGTTCTCCTCGAATTTCGTCGAGAAGGACAATTGTTTCGCCAAGAGGGACGTTCAACTGTACTGCGAGTTCTTGTGGTGATATCTGTGGAGTCTCCTTGATCATTATTTCCTCCACGTATCTCTTGTGACTCTTATACATCGGTAGCGAGTGTACAGTTTCAACAAGTAGTTTCCATAACTCGTCTCTTCCAAGAACTGGCAAGGCGATCATTATCTCCGGAGGAGAGCCTCAAGATAAACGTACGGCACCTACTGGTGTGCGAACCATAGACTGATCAAGTTATCAGTTACTTGATCCACTCTGCAGAATCCGATGCGTACTAGTTGAATAATCGCTCCGACTCTCTCTGACTTCAACCCCGACTCTGCGAGACCTCGTGTGATAGTTGCATCTGGAAGAGTGACTTGAGCTACTACATTATTCTGAGATGGTACCCATTGGATAATTGGTGCCTGTCCGCTTCCGGTCGATTCGCCCGCGTACCGGCATTTAAGCTCGTCGTTCTGTATGCTGGCGGGACCTAAATTGAATAATCCCATAAGACGGGTGACCTGCTGATTTTGGAGCGTCTGCAGGTCGGCATTTGCCACGAAAAGGGTGGCTTCACCGTCTGTTGACGGAACTTCCAAGGTGCGGTTCCCTTGCTCGGGATATTGTGGGTGCAACGGCAATGTCACTTTGTAACTCCGAGCGAGTCCGCTGATCTTGACTAGTTCGGGTTTCGGAACGAAGAAGAATCGATGGGCGATTGGGTCAATTAATTTACGATTTAATGAATCTATGTTATCCCAGCTCATTGTTACGTCCACGGGTTTCGGACCAACCTCCCAAATCATTCTTCGTATCGTTTCTTCAAGAAATCCTCGTCTGCGTAATGCGGCCAATGTTCCAAGTCTTGGATCGTCAATGCCACTTATTTCCCCTGTATCAAACGCTTTCATCATCTTCGATTTGCTGAGGTCCATGCCTTCGACCTTCAAGCGTCCATAGTGTATAGCATCAGGATACTTCCAACCCAAGTGATCATATAGGTAGAGCTGGCGCGCCATGTTGGTAAGGTGTTCCTTTCCTCTAATTACGTGTGTGATGCCCAGAAGATGATCATCCACTCCCGAGGCTAGATTATAAAGGGGCCAAACCTTGAACTCTGACCCCACCCGCGGATGAGGGGCCTTGACCGTGTCGATTATTCTCATTGCCGGCCAATCTCTTATGGCAGGGTTAGGATGCAGAAGATCAGTCTTAATCCGTAAGACGGCTTCTCCTTCCTTATAGTCCCCTGCAAGCATTCTATGCCAGCGTTTCTGTTGCGAATCAACGTTCAAGTTTCGATCTGGACATGGACGATTCGTATTGATTAAGATCCGAAACCGCTGGGGGTTGCATTCGCACACATATCCGGCTCCGCTCTTGACAAGAACATCGGCCATTTGATAATAGATAGGGAGCCGATCGCTCTGGATATACTCTTCGTCCCACTCGCACCGTAGCCACCTTAGGTCTTCGCGGATCTTCTCGTAGTATCCGAGTTGAGCTTTCTTCAGTCTGGGATCAGTATCCTCGAATCTCACAATGAATTTGCCTTTGTACATCCTCGCATAATCATGGCTCAGAATTGCCGCTCGAGCATTTCCTAGATGAAGCACAAAATCTGGGTTCGGTGCAAGTCTAGTGATTATCGTGTTGTATTTCTCTACGTTTGGAAGAGGTGGCAGTTCCCTTTCTTCTTCCTTTTTCTCCCTTGACAGCTCGGTTGGCCAATTCTGCAAGGCCAATTCGCGCAGTTTTTCGATGGAGGTGGAGTTTACTTCGTTGATGGCGTCACGCACAAGGGGGATCAGATTTCTTGCTTGGCTTCGAAGTTCGGGAGCATCACCTAATAGGTTCCCGAGAACTGCTTGTAACTCCGCTTTTCCATCATGTTTTAGAGCGTTGATGACGGCGGCCTTCCTGATCAGTTCACTAGTCTTTTCTGACATGCTTCGAAACCCCTTTCAGAATAAGCCACCTCAACTGATTACTCCCGTTATGTTTGCAACGCGCTGTGCAGCCTCGTTTGTAAGTCCACTTTCGCCAAGGATCGTGTATCGCTCGGGCCTAATCGTATGAGCCTTTGTCAAGGCTTCCAAAATATACTTTGATTCTATTCCCAACTCGGTAGCGTTCGTTGGTGCACCTATCTTATGGAGAACTTCCTTGATCAACTCCCAATTTGCTCCATGTAAGTAAGCGCACAGTATTGTTCCGATCCCGCACTGTTCCCCATGGAGTGCTGGTTTCGGCGCAGTCATAGTCAAGTAGTGACTGAAGAGATGTTCCGCTCCACTGCACGGTCTGCTCGTTCCGGCTATGCTCATTGCTACGCCACAGCTTATGAGCGCCTCAACAAGCGTCCGAACTCCAGATTCAGAAACCATTCGGATACTGCTCGAGTTTTTCATGACCAGGCGCGAGCTCATGATCGCGAGCTCGGCAGCGTAGTCACCATAATACTCGTTCTTGATTCGATGAGCCAATTTCCAATCTCTGACGGCAGTATACTTGGCGATTACGTCTCCGCACCCGCTCGCGATTAGGCGATACGGGGATTTTCCAATTATCGAGGTATCAGCAACTATAGCTACGGGTGAATGTGCAACGTATGAGTACGGCCTATCCATTCCCTTCATGGACACTAGAGGGCTAGCAATTCCATCGTGAGATGCAGCTGTTGGTACGCTAAGAAACTGCGTCAAGGTATGCATACTGCTAAGCTTCGCCACATCAATGTCCTTTCCTCCACCTACACCAACGATGATGTTAGGCTTGAACTCGTGAGTCTTCTTCTCGACCATCAAAACTTGCTCTGTGGTCGACCCCTCTACGACACTAATCTCCGTTGTAAATCCGAAGTCATTAAGCGAGGAAAGCACGATATCTGCGGCAATGTTCTTGACTGTGGGCCCCGTGACGATAAGAGCACGACCGCGTATTCGGAGTCGAGTCAGCGTTGCACCTACTAATGGCGCGACTTGCTTACCGATTAGGACCTCTCTTGGTAGTTGCATGTAATGCGAGTCAGGTGGAAGCTGCGGTTCCATCTTCACACCAGAAAGATCAGCGTAATTACGGCGATCAATATGATCAAGGGAAATAAAGTGACTGCTGTCAATTTTGATATCTTGTAAACAACGTTCATCACGCGCTTAAGAGATTTCGATCCAAGAGTCATTACATCAATTTGTTGGGTTACCGCTCCCGCCTCACAGGGTTCGAGGTCTGCCAAAGCACTCTGGCAGGCACGTTTGATCTCACTCAGCAACATTGACCTTTGAACTGCCTCCCCTATAGGGAAGTATCCTAGGCGAGCTGAAACAATTCCATTTACCATGTGTGTGTCCGATGTGAGAACTTCGCCATCGTCGAAACCGAGTGTTCTCACTTCAGCTAGTATTTCTTCGCGTAGATCTTTGATCATGTTATTACCATCTATACAGATGTACGCGAACTTTTTGGAATCGGTTTCAACTGCCGCAACAGATATTCCGCCGGGTCCGAAACCATCTCTCAGTTTGAAAGAGGGCTTCCGATGTGCCATACCAACTCGAAAAGGGCCAGGAGGGTCCGAAGATTGGAGGCTTTGGAGGGCAGCTTCCTCCAAGGCGCTGATCTTCTCGTGGCTCATAGTTGCTGGTCCAGTGAGGCAGTTGTGCGCGTCTATGAGAGCGACATCCCGGAATTTTCCCTTTGTCAATCCTTTGATTCTAATTGCGACTTCTGTTGGTACGTCTTCCATATCTGATGGAGACGTGGTCATTGTCACAACTGCGCATCCGTCGAATGTTTGGCAGGTGGCTGTTGCAATTCCATTACCTGATCTTGTGACGGTAGTTGCTAGTGGGCTGAACTTAACGGTGTTCAACCTGCTGAAGACGGTACGGATTATCTTCTCGTTCTCAACTTGTGATACGAGATTAAGCTCGTGCCCGGATACACCATGAGGAACAAGAGCAATCGCGCCGAGCTGCCTCTCAGCCACTGCTTGAAATAGATATGGCAGGCAGCTGCTGCCTACGTTCAGAAAGGGTCCTGGATGAAAGTTAGATACGAGCATCAGGCCTTTGATATTCGACGACGTTTCTCGTTTGAACACAATGGCTGCGACATCTATCTCTGTCTGGACGCCAAGTTCGTTCAAGTAAGATTCTAATTGCACGTTGTCAGCCTCGAGCCAATCTATCAAGAAAGCTCTGAACATTCTGATAGGCGAGAAACCTATTCTTCTTCTTCCATAGTGCTCTACGAACGCGATTAGAGTAAAAGCAAAGATCAGTCCAGTTAGAGTTGATAACAGTAGGTCTGGCGCAAGTTTGGAGCCTGGCAACCCTAAGAGAACGACTCCTAGAAAGACGGATAATACTGGCTCGATAAGTGAGAACGTCAGTCGCTTAATGAAGCTCGTTCTTGACATGGCGAAGACTGCTAGAGAGCGTAATGGGATTACAGCAAACAGGCCCATTAGAACTGCAAAATCCGGGAATATGAAACCTGGAATGCCGTTCGATAGAAGTGCTCCAGAAAAAAGGAAAATGAGCCAGGTGTTGATGGTAAAGAGAGAAAATGCGAGACATCGCCTCAGATAGAATAGTGGATCATTCTTCATGACCGAAGAATATAGGAAGATGTTGGAGAGTATAGATGGAAATGCTAGGAAGACAATTCCCCACATTACACCCGAGGCAAATGAGCTAATGCTCCAGCGGGCAATTAGGAAGCAAATGCCAACACCAAAGCTCGTGAGCGTTACCATTGACGCTACGATCGCTAATGTCGATGGAAAAGCAACTCGCCTGATCAAATTATAATATGGAGTTGTTCCGCTGACCTTTCTAGCAAATGAATGCGCCAATTACCTGTCCTCAGAATGAGGCTATTGGAGAGCTTTGATAATCCTGCGAACCGTTTCCACGGAATACTGTTCGGAGACAGTTCCGGTTACGATGAGGTGGGCTCCGGCTTTAGCCAGCGCCTTCGCTTGTGAGGGATTCCTAATTCCTCCTCCTACAATCAGGTGAATATTCGATTTACTTGCGACAGTCTTCACCATTTCGACAGGCACGGTATCTTTCGCCCCTGAGCCGGCCTCCAAATACGCGAATCGCATTCCAAAGTATTGTGCGGCAAGGGCGTAAATCGCTGCAAGTTCAGGCTTATCCTTCGGGATCGGATTAGCGTTACCTACAAAACCAGCCGCTCCGGTGTGTTCTCCGACGATCAAATATGCTACCGGAATCGGTTCAAGTTTGTACCGCTTCACGAACGGCGCTCCAAGCGCTTGAGCTCCTGAGAGGTAGTAAGGATTGATCGAATTCAAGAGTGACATGAAAAAGATAGCGTCAGCGTATTGACTCAGGCCTGATACGGCGTTTGGGAAAAGTATGACAGGTAGCTTCGAGGTTTTGATCGCTCTCACTATGGCGTCAAGCTCGTATACCGATGTTACCGTTGAGCCGCCCACCATTGCCGCAGTTGTTCCTGCCTTCTTTAATTGAATCGCAAGTCGTCGAGCGACGTTAGGATTCAACTTTTCAGGATCAAACAAAGTCAAATGAGCGACTCCCCTTTCTTGAATAACCTGGCAGAGTAGTCCCTCGACTTTTCCGATCTTTATGTTGCCCAACTGCCGCACCTAGACCTTTTTCTCTTACTCGCCCAAGTAAATTATCATTAGTTAAAGGAGCAAACTGATTGAGATACTATTAAAACTGCTTGGAAGATACACGCATTGTAGGAACCCAACTTGCAGGAATCCACTCCGCTTCTGACTAGGGTACGAGCGTTGATTCTTATGATGCGTTTGCCTAATTGCTTTATGATTGGATTTGCAGTCGTCGTTGGAGAGGTAATTGCGAGTCAAGTGGTGCCAGCCAATTCTGTATTCTTTGGGTTTATGGCCGGGTTCATGCTTCTTGGGGCCGCGATGGTTCTTAATGATTATTTTGATCGTGAAATTGATTCAATAAATGCCCCAGGACGACCAATACCAAGCAATCTCGTTGAACCTTCACAGGCAGTTTCGTTCGCGGTGATTCTCGCGTCGATCGGTTTTCTGTGCGCAACTGTTACTGGAGTTTTGACTTCAATTGTAGCAATATTCAGCATAGTCCTAACGGTTGCGTACAATTCTCGATTCAAGAAGATGGGGCTCGTTGGTAATAGTATGGTGAGTGCAAATGTTGCTGTTCCGTTCGTGTACGGCGGATTTGCCGTTGGAAAAGCTAGCTGGCCTCTTCTGATCTTTTCGTTACTTGCGTTCCTTTCGAGTCTTGGACGTGAAATTGTGAAAGGAATCGTCGATGTGACTGGTGATAAAGTCAAAGGAGTGAATTCTGTCGCTGTTGTAAAGGGGAGCAGTTACGCAGCGAGACAGGGAGCAACACTGTTCTTAATTGCCGTTGTATTGAGTGTGCTCCCACTCGTCCTTCATATGGTTTCATTCTACTATGTACCGCTCGTTATGATTTGTGACATAGGGTTCATGTTGACATCATACTCGATTGTGACGAATCCGACTCCGTACAACGCGAAGAGGAGTAAAAAGTACGTTCTCGTATGGATGACTTTTGGGCTTTTGGCGTTTGTACTTGGAACACTGTGAGTAACAATGTCTGACTGAACTCAAAACGTTTTTATCACATCAAAACTAGCCGTAGATAGATACGGATGAGAATTAACAGTAAGTTGAGGATCGAGTCACGCGGCAAAAGGAAGCTATCTAAAGAGATGATAACATCCTTCCCGAAGGAAATCGTAGGCACGTTCGCTCATCTTCCAAGGGTTTTCAAGAAAGTTGACATCGATCGGTTAATGGGAGATAAAATTTCGCGCAGCATGAAATGGCGTTATATTCGAAGGATGGAGAGATTAGGAATTGTTAGGCATTCGACTAAGAAGTACTACCGCAAGGTCTATGACACTATCTCTGACTGGATGGAAAAAGATGCTATCCCCAGAATCCGCCGAATGGAATCGTCCTTGGCCGAAATAGAGACTACGAGCGCAGCTCCCTAAGTCTTTGAATACAGCTCCAAAAGTTCCTTTGCCCTGTCTACGCGAATCTTGCGTTCCTTTACCATTTGCGAGGTAATCCTATCAATCAAGTCTCCTGTCGCTCCTACTCCAATCGCGATGTTGCGAGCGTGCAAGCTCATGTGTCCTCGTTGAATTCCTTCGGACGCAAGAGCTCTCAATGCTGCCAGATTCTGTGCTAAGCCGACGGCGCAGATTATCTCTGCCAGTTCGCGGGCGGTCTTAACACCGAGTATCTTCACTGCAAGCTTCGCTATTGGATTGGAAGCTGTTGCACCTCCGACAATTCCGACCGCCATCGGCAGTTCTAAGGTTCCTACGAGATCGCCTTCATCACTCTTCTCCCAAACGGTTAGAGAAGTATAATGCCCTGACCTTGCGGCATATGAATGAGCTCCAGCTTCAATCGCTCGAGTGTCATTTCCCGTAGCAAGCACAACCGCTGTCACCCCGTTCATTATGCCTTTGTTGTGGGTGGCACATCGGAACGGGTCAGCAGCAGCAAATTCGTAAGCGTACAGGATCCCATTCACCACATCGTCGCCGCCCAATTGCTCCTTGTCGAAGATCGCCTTCGCCCGTGCGAGACGTTTGACGGCAAGGTTAGAAATTATCCTAAGTAGAACTTTGCCGCCTGAAATCTGTTCAATCAGTGGAGCAACAGCCTCTGCCATCGTATTGACCGCGTTTGCTCCCATGGCATCTCTACAATCGACCAACAATTCCGCGATCACCATCTTGCCTAACGCAGAGTCTATCACGCGAACCTGCAAATCGCGCGCACCTCCTCCGAGAGATACAAGAACTGGATCTTGGTCATTGGCATGTTTGATTAGTTTATCTTTTTGTTTGAGGATTTCGAATCGAGCGCCTTGTGGATCTGGAACGTCGACAATTTGGATTTGCCCGATCATTATAGGTTCAGTAGAATCAGTGCTGAAGCCACCTCGCGATCTCGCCATGCGTGCAGCGTTGCTCGCCGCCGCAACTACGGATGGTTCTTCGATAGCCATAGGGACCAAATGATCTTGACCATTGATCAGGAAGTTGGTCGCGATTCCTAAGGGAACCGGCAGGACTGTGATCACGTTCTCAATCATTCGGTTTGCTAAGTCAAGACTCAAGGGTCCGTTTTGGCGCAACAGGGCTTCATCTTCATCTGTTAGGCTTGCGAACTCTTTCACGAACTTCACACGGTCAGAGACTGGGAGCTTATAGAATCCTGAGAATTCTGAACTCTTGACCATTCTATATCCGTGCCTTGTAATCGCTGGTTGATGGATTAAGACTTCCTTCTTTTGGCATAAGTTGAAGGGTCAAAGCCTCTTTGAGAGAGCCAGAGATATGTTTCCCCAGTAATTACCAAGGGCGCTTTGCGCAATTCTTCTAGGTTGCGGGAGCCGGTGAGGAATAAGGCGTTGCGTAATTCCTCTACGACAATCGTGAGTCGTGCTACCGCTGTCCTCTCCCCGGCAGTTGCTGATCTCAACATTGGCAGAGCTAATCCACCGTAGTGTGCTCCAAGAGCGAGGGCCTTCGCTATGTGGAGGCCGTTCCTGACTCCACCTGATGCAAAGACTTTGAGATGCGTCTTGGTGGCTACTTCAACAATACTGGCAACTGTTGGAGTTCCCCAATCCCAGAACGTCTTACCCAATTCAATTTGGACTGGATGATGTTTCTCTTTTGCTCTATAGTACTCGACAGCGGACCAACTGGTTCCGCCTAGACCTGAAACGTTGATTCCTTTGACTCCTACCGCTTCGCTTTCATGTGCAGTTTCTGAGGAGATGCCCGCTCCAGTTTCCTTAATGAATACTGGGACTGAAAGTGCCCGTACTACGTCACCGATTCTCTGCAGCATCTTGCTGAAGTCTGTCTCGCCTTCATACTGGACAGATTCCTGTAGGGCATTCAAATGGATGAAGAGTCCATTTGCATCTATCATGTCCACGGCTTTTTTCGCTCTCTCTACCGCGTCCTCCTGCGATAGTTGTGGACATCCTAGGTTGGCGAACAATGGGATTGTTGGTGCAGAATCGCGTGCGACTCGATAGGTGTATGCGAGTTTCTGGTCTTCGATCGCTGCTCGTTGGCTCCCGACTCCCATACCAATTCCAAGTTTCTGCGCGACTTTCGCCAAGGTGCGATTGATTTTGGCCGCCATAGGGGTGCCCCCTGTCATTGATTCTATTATCAGAGGTGCGTTCATCCTCTGACCGAAGATTTCTGTAGAAAGGTCGATTTCGTCTCGGTCAATTTCAGGCAGGGCTCTATGCACGAGTCGCACGTCATCAAACCCTGTTGGTACGTGCGATTGAACGTCCTGATGCAAAGTTGTTTGAATATGGCTTAGTTTCCTGTTGGCGGTTGAGCTGTCAGGCATTGGAATTCACCTTTCTTGATGCCATCACTCGTCCAACTATATGAACGAGCGGCTCTTCGCGCTCCCTATGATGATTCTGTGAGGGTCAGGAGTTCGATCGAACGATTGATACGGTTCCAGAAGTGGCGTCAACTATCAAACGATCACCAGTAGAAATTCTCTCAACAGGAATATGATCGATACATGGTATTCCCGCTAAGATTGCACCGGTTGCCACTATGGTTTCAGTCTCTTTATTCACTATTGCCAGAGGTGCCTGATTGTTTTTTGCGAGGCCGTAAATAACATAAGAGCCTACCGTGGAACCTTTTCCACAAGGAAATACTAGGATCTTACCTTTGATGGATTTGCCCTCAAGTTCATGTCCTTTCTCGATGAACAGGCCGGTCTTAGCGTCGACGCCCCCGTAGAATCCTATAGGCTCCTTCGACACTATACTCTCGCCTTCAACTTTGCCCGGACTGATGGTTCTTCCTTTCAGGATTTCCATTCAACGTCACCTCGCTAGGTTACTCTTTCTAGCAGGGTGTCTAATTTGGCAAACACAACGTTCTGCTTGCAGAAACCTGGCAGGTAGCTTGCTGCTTTGCCGGAGTTAACTGCGGTTACCTTGTATCCCATGTCCTCGATTGGGGAAACTACCATGCATGTGTCTGCAATTACTTTTCCCCCTGCTGCTTCAATGGTTTGCGTGAATCCCATTCGATTCGCGGCTTCCTTGACCATTCTTGACGTGCAGACCCACAGGGGTTTCTTCAACTTCTTACCCTCCAGCTTGCGAGAAATTGTCATTATCTCTTTCAGTGAGGAGTGCGGACAGCCCAGGATTACGATGTCTGGGTCTTTTCCGGTGGAGAGCGAGGAAAATGTTTCTTCCAGGTCCTTGTCAGTTACTGTTAGTTTCTCTAATCCTTCTGGTTTCATATATCGAGCCTCAGGGGTCAGGTTTTCGATGTGGTACAGTGCAACGGCACCTGATGCTGCCATCGACGCTCCTAAGGCTTTTAGTTGGTCAGTGTCAGCGTCTTTGATTCCTTTGAAGTATGGGATATTGTTCTTGACCTTTTTCCCGACGATGTAACCAAGTGCTCCGAAATCTGCGTTATCATCCAGTTTAGCGTCAACATGTATTAGCAAACCGGGCGTCCGATTGCCGTCAAGGTGAAGACCGTAGTTGGGCGTAACGCCACATAATGAAGCAGCGAGTGCTGAAGGACCTCCTTCTCTGTTTGTTCTCGCACCTATCACGGAGTTGGAGAATGAGATTGCTGATGACTCCGACCAGGCGATGTGCTCTCCGAATCGTGGGAGATTTCCTGCCAAGTAGGGGGTACAGGTTGCACTCACGACTATACCCATCTTCTTGAAAGCATTCATGATACGGAGCTGGTTTTCAGCGAAGCCTGGAGGTATCTTCAGTTCTTCCCAATCTTCAATGTCCATTCCTGCTGGGTTGAGGAATGTCACGATCTTCGCTACGGCGCCTTTGTTAGCATAATCCTCAAGGAACTCTACACCAGGCATACCAATGGATTTGTACGAGACCCCTGACACTTGCGCTGATCCGACAGGAATCATCTTATCGGCGCCGTAGATCTCTCCGAGGCTTACTAGTAGTCGGAACATGCGTTCCATCACTTCGCCGTTTTCGCCTGAGAGGGTTCTTTCCTCTGCGACTGTTAGATACATTGAATCAATCTCCTATTCACGCGTGATGTAGTTATCGAGGTTGAGTTTCATCGGGAGGTCGGGTCTCTTGAACTCCTTCTTTCCGCCTTCAGGAATGGTGAGATCGAAGCCAACCTTGCAAGTCATTTGCGTGTCCATATCGGAGGAGGGGTCTAGGGATGATCCCTTTTCTCTCTTGGTGATCATGTTCTTATCGGCTTGAAAACGCGTTGCCATAGCCCATTCAATTTCATTTGGATCATGGATATTGATGTCGTCGTCCACGATAAAGACGTGTTTCATGGATTTGTGACCATTGAACGCAGCTTCGATGGCTTTCCGGCCATCCTCTGGGCTCTTCTTATGTATGCTAACAACTCCGTGAAGCCATGAGCATCCGCCTGGGGTTACTAGAACATCCTTGACGTCGCAGACCTTGGCAACTTCTCTATAGATGGTGGGTTCTCTCGGCATGCCCATCAGCACTTTGTGCTCTAGCCCACCTGGCAGTAATGCATGATACATAGCTCCCTTTCGTAGGTAGATCTTCTTCACTCTGGCAACGCGCTGTTTTCGGATAATGTCGAAGGTCTCAGTCAAATCGAGAAAAGGTCCTTCTTCACGTAACTCGCCGGTTAATTCAGCCATAATCACGATATCCGAAGGGGGTACTAGATGTCCGTCTAGATTCAAGAGCGGGGTTTCTTCCAAAGCATTGGCAATCTCGACTTCACTGATTCCGATCTTCACAGATATTGCAGAAGTCACGAGAACTTGAATTGGCGAGGAGATACAGATAGCAAATTCCCTTAATCCTCGCTTGATGTAAGTGTCAAAA
>Ga0074046_10003699_pt1 | contig 12709 bp, 10 predicted proteins | sample BogForMeECP23OM3_FD_94441 | JGI IMG/M metagenome (GOLD analysis project Ga0074046, IMG submission 94441) | Bog forest soil microbial communities from Calvert Island, British Columbia, Canada - Bog Forest MetaG ECP23OM3 | ecosystem: Environmental > Terrestrial > Soil > Wetlands ...
AGCCAGCATGGGATGCGTAGGCAGATGCACGCCGGTAAAGCGCAAGTGGTACGTGTGCTGAGCCATGTAGGCCAGGGCAATGATGCCGGTCCAGCGCTGCGCGGTGTAAAGCCAGTTGCCAGTCCACGGGTAAGAGGCCACGTTGGTATCGCCGCGATACCAGATCCAGATGCCATACAAGCCGTGGTAGAGGATCGGGATCCAGATGCCGAACAATTCCAGGCCGACCACGAACGGCAGACTGTTGAGAAACTTAACTTGCGCGCCGTAGGCCGCGGCGCCCTTGAAGGCCTCGGCGTTCGAAATGAAATGTTCGAGAAGAAACAGCCCGATGGGAACGATGCCGGTGAGCGAGTGCAGGCGGCGCAGCAGAAAGGAATAACCTTCGCCGGCTCGCAGAGGAGCCACACCCTGTCTTAGTTGTTGAGCAGGAGGACTGGCTGCCGATGCCACAAAAACTCCTTATGAATCCGCGATGAGAAAACGATCTGACATTATCTTGCCGCGCGAGAAGTGAAGTCAAGGAAAGCAGTGGACAGTGGCCAGTTGCCAGTGGTCAGTCAGAAAGAGCGCGGCGGCAGCAACGGACGACGATTCTTTGATCCGAAAAGTTTGTCGTTCCGAGGAGGGCAGCGACGAGGAACCTGCTTTTTCGCTTGCCCCACAACAAAAGCAGGTTCCTCACGGCTGAAGCCGTTCGGAATGACAACCGCGAAATGACAACCGCGGGGGAGGCTAATTGCCCCGCCGGTCGCACCACTCCAGAAACTTGCGAAACGCCGCGCCGCGATGGCTGTAGCGCGCCTTTTCCTCAGCCGTGAATTCGGCGAATGTCTTGCCGATCTGCGGAAAATAAAACAGTGGATCGTAACCGAAACCGTTCGACCCTCGGGGCGCATCCAGAATGATTCCTTCGGCGATGCCGCGAAACGTCGCCAGTGTCTTTCCGTCGCGCGCCGCCGCCAGTACACACACGAACCTGCCAGTGCGCTTCTCGACAGGAACATCTGTTAGTTCCCGCAAGACGCGGGCATTGTTGGCCTCGTCGGCAGTATTCTCGTCAGCCTCGTGCGGCTCTTTGTCATGGAGATCGGGAGCGGCATAGCGTGCAGAATGCACGCCGGGTGCTCCGTTCAGCGCATCGACTTCCAGCCCTGAGTCATCGGCAACAACAATTTCTTCCGCCACATAACGGCTGTACGCCTCCGCCTTCTTGCGCGCATTTTCTTCAAAGGTCAGGCCGTCTTCGGCTACCGGGGGAAGGGAAGCGAAGCCCGGGATGCCGGCGATTTCGGTGCCGTGCGCGGCGGCAGCCCCGGCAAAATCTCGCAGCTTGCCGGGATTCGAGGTGGCAATGAGAATTCGTCGCATAAATCGGACCTCGGACTTCAGACCTTAAACCGCAGACTTGGACACCTGAGGTCCGAGGTCTGAGGTCCGACGCCGTCGTGAAACCAATAGAGCCCAAATCCCGATCGAAACTGCTGCAATCAAGGAGGTCCATCCACCTACAGTACGGTCCCACGTGCGCAAAAAAATCACCTGCACCCGATTCATCCCGGCTGCGACCGGGACCAGCATCTGCCCCGTATCCGGACGCGCCGCGGTTTCGACCACGCGGCCGTTGACCTGGGCCTGCCACGCCGGGTAGCGGAACAGGTGCAGGGCCAGCTGATCCGGCGCGGACATCTCCGCCGTAAACAGTTTGAACTCCGGCCCCCAGTGCAGGACCTGTATCGTCGCGCGCGCAGCCCCATCCACTGCGACCTGGGGCACATCCTTGTCGATCGTCGAAGGATCAGCTCCGACCGGCGTGTATTCGTCCACTCCTTCATAACCGATGCCGTCTGACATGTTGTCTTGCATCTCACGCAGATCGGCGACGTTGTCCCACCACGGCGGTTGAATACGCTGCCAGGCCACGACGATGATGGCGATTGTGACCACACAGATCGCGGTTCGCACCCACCAGCGCCGCACACCCACGGTCAGAAAGATCGAGAACATCAGGCTCAAACACAGAAGCCACCGCCAGGGGAACTGCATGAACACGAGCTTGGGTAGGAACTTCCAGAGGAGCGCCGTCAGGGGGAACATCAGGACGCTCGAAGCTGCTGCCCAGATGAACAGTGCATTCCACAGCCGACGGTTGTTCGCCCGCCAAGCCTTGGCCGCCCACGCTGCCGTGAGAGCCACGGCAATCTCCAGCACCGCGACCCAGGAAATGATCCGGTTGAAGGCATCGTGATCGGGGTCAGTGGTGTGAATGAAAAGAAAGTTATCCTGGGGCCGCGACCCCGACGAGATTGCCTCCGCGATGTTGATCCACTTCTGCTCGTAGATCGCCGGAAACAGATAAAAAGCAGACAAGCAAGCGCCCAGGGCGACCGCGCTCGCCCCGATCAGCAGAAGGCGCAGCGAACGCCGCTGCCAGGCGAGGATCAGAACCAGCAGCGCCAGCGAATAGTGAATCATCACCGCGGCCGGTGCGTTGGTGAGCCATGCCGCTGCCAGCAACAGGGACAAAGGAACCAGAACGCGCCAGCCTTCCTCGGCAGCTTTCAGCACAAGCAACAGCAGCAAAGGCACCAGACAGCTGGCCAGCAGTTCGGCGAACGCGCTCCGCCAGTAGACAACCACCAGATGATACGGGTTCACCGCGTAGAGCACCGCCGCGAAGATCGCATCGCGGCGATCGAACCACCTCCGGACCAGCAGGAACATGCTCGCTCCCGCCAGCACCAGCACACTCCAGATGTAAACGGCGGCAGCCAGTCTCCAGGGAAAGACCGCGCTGATCAAGCTGCCGAGCATCCACGACGCCGGCGGATAGAACAAGAACCTCGGTTCACCGTAGCCCAGGTTCGCCCACGCTGCCCAGCGCGGAAAGAAGACGCCGAGTTTCCATTGCGAAAGGACCTCGAGCCACGAATAGAGATGGAACTCCACATCATGTCCGGAGGGCATGCCATTGAAAAAGAAAGGGATCTCTACGGCGACTGCGGCCAGCGCGATGCCTAAGAGCGGCGCCCACCGCGGCCGCTGCGCAGCTCCGCGATTTTCTCCCTGGGGCTTCCCGCTAACCGAATCGTTAGTATTTGCGCTCGTTCCTGTATCCGACATTCCCTGAGCAGCCCAATCTTCCTAGGTTGGCAATCGCTCTCAGTATATTTAACCCACATTTAATATTGCTGAAATCATGGCGCAATCCAGTTTGGCTACTCTGGTTCGCCATAGGGGTGGAACAGACCGCAAAGAGTTGGAGAACCCGGACCGGAGACGGGGTTCGGGTTCTTCGATTCTTCGAAAACGATCGCACACCCGAAAGCCTCTCGCCTCCACATTCTCGCTCCGGCTCTGCCGCACTGCCCGCCGCAACTCTTCCTGACAAACTTTCCGCCGATGACCTGCCCCGGGAGGCTTTCGTTTCCAGCTGATGGATACGAACGTGATGATTATCCGGCCGGAGGGTCTTAGGGTCGTCGTACGTCTTCGGTCTTAGGGTTTTGTCATGGAAAGCTTGTACTCGAAGAAAAAGGCCCGAGGCCTAGGGCAGTTTAGGAAACAGTGTGTGCCGCTTCTCTGGCGGGCTGAAGCCCGCGAGGTGGGGCAAGGTGACGGGCTTTACGGCGCGGCTTCAAGCCGCGCGCTTTCAAAACCAGATCACACTCTTTCCCCAGCCGCTGTAAGGCCTACGACCTGGCAGCTACGACCCAACACCAAAGATCCCAAGCTTTGGGAAACAACCGTGATTTGTGCAGAGAGGGGCCTACTCAACCGACGCGTGATCTTCTTCCGGGCTGCGCTGATGGCGGAGTTCGATCAGGAAGTCATCCTGCTGCAGCGAAGATCCCCGACGCAGAAGTTCGAGCAACGGATCTTCCATTTCTTCCATCTGTGGGGCAGAACCGTCGGCTGGCGAGGCAGGGGATTCGAACTGGGTCAGATCGGCGACCAGCGCGCGCGGGGAAATCAACAGCTCCGGTGCGCCGTCCGGGCTGCTCCGCAGGACATCAATCAGGTTGGCGACCTGGGCGCGTTGTTCGGCGGTACGGGAAGGAAATTCCACTCCCATGCCGTGCCCGGGATGATTCACTCGCACCATACCTTCGGTGTGCACTTCGAGTTCCTTCGTTTTCAGACAAAGATCGACCAGCGCCCGCTCCGGGAACGGGGCATCCGTTTCCACATAGCAACCGCCCAGACTCAGGTCGGTCAGCTTGCAGTGCGGCACGTTGTCCTCGGGAGCCGCGCCCATGCTGGTGGCCGCAGCCTTCAACCAGACCTTCAGTTCGGCCAGCACGGTTTCGGGCAAATCGAGGAAGCGAACTCCAGCTTGTCCGTTGGAATTAGCCCAGGCCACTTGTCCATGTCCCTCGACCTCCAGATCACCATCGGGCAGTTGAAAGTGAAAGCCCAGCAATGCTTCCTGAGGCTGCGCTTCCGGGGTGAGCACATCCATGCCAGTTTCGCTGAGGTCAAGAAGAATGCCGTCGACTTTGCGCTGGTCCGGCAGCGAAATCTCCACCGGAGCCTGCACGGGTACACGGAAGGCGCTCCGCCGCTCCCGGCTCAACAAGGCTGCCGCGGCGCGCAGGCCGGCCTTGGCAGCTTCCTCGGAAACCGGCTTGTAGAGAACAAAGTGAGCCCCACCGCTAAGGATGTCGCGCACTTTCGTGGAGTCAGCCACCAGAGCCACGCTCAGGCAGTCGGAACGGATCTGCTGCATCTGCTGAAGAACTGCCTCCGCCAAGTTGGTGTCGTCAAAGTCCACCACGATGGCGTCGAACTTCTGCTGCTGAATCCGGGCGATGGTAGTTTCGGGATCGCTGGAGCGATCCATGGCAATGCCGAAATTGGGCAGCACGCGGCCCAGAACATCGGCCGCGGCGTCGTCCGTCGAAACCAGTAAGGCTTGCAGCGTCATAACGAAATGGAGTGGCCTACACCCTTGAGATTAGGGCCAGCGCGGCGCTGCCGGCCGAGCCGGCTTAGACGAAGGGGCGCTGGAATTTGCGCCCGCCTTTGCCGCCATGGCATCGGCTGCGCCGGTGATGTCGTCCACTTCTGCCAGCACGGCGTTGTCTTCGTCGTCGTTTTCAGCCAGCAACGGGGCAACTTCCCGCAACTTTTCCGCCGCCTGTTGCAGCATCTCAATCTGCTTGCCAAGTTGGGCGTACTTCGCCTGCTTCTGCCGCAGGACCTCATGAATATCCTTCATACTACCCCCTTCTGGCAATTTAAGGAGACGGGATGGAGCCGGTCAACGGTAATCCCCGAACCCAGATTACGGCGGTAACCCATTGGCAGCTAAAGGGAAGGTCGTGCCCTGGGCAGGAATTCGGGAAGGGCGGCCAAAGTTGGGCCTCCCGTGCGGCCCAGTTTGGGTTGCGCCCCTATCCGGTCAGGGAGGGAAGCTTGTCGGCGATTCCAAGCAGAAAAACCGTTCCTACCACGATGCTATAGGCCGAAGTAGCCAAGGTCAGGGCGCGCAGGGCAGCCGGCCGGGCCAGCGTAGAGGAGAACAGCCCCGCGGCCGAGGCGCACATCAGGGTATTCATTACAAGTAAGCCGACAATGAACATGAACAGGCCAAGCAGGCCCGCCGCAGTTCCTCCCAGATTCGCCGCCAAAAGGAACAACAGCAGTTGGGTCGGAGTCTCCGCCCCGAGGCCGTGGATTACTCCCACCAGGAAGGTCGAGCTGGTGCCATACCCGTTCTTGAAGACCTGCGGAGCTTCTACCCTGGTGCCGCCGAAGATCCGGCTGAGCCGCCAATACACCCAGAGCATCCCGTTGATCAGCAGGGTGATGCGGGTGCGGGGCCGGGCGTGGTTGTGGTTGTGCGCGGATGGTCGGAAGAACGTGCCCAGCACGTAGATCCCCAGCGTGAGCAGGGTAATGCCCACCAAACGTTCCGCCCAGCGATCGCTGGCCGCCGGCAAAGATACGCGAAAGCCCACGGCGATCGCCCCCAACACGGCTACCGTCGTGGCATGGCCGGAGACGTAAAGCAGGCCGTAACGCATGGCGTCGCGGGCCCTCGCCTGGACGCTGGTAATGTCGGTAATGGCGGCGATGTGGTCATAGTCGAGGCCGTGCCGGAAGCCGAGCACTGCCGCCGACGCCAGCGCCAGTCGAAGATTGCCGGAATCTACCATGCGGGGTTGGGCGTGCGCGCCCCATTCTTTCACGTGCCGGATACAAGAACTCCTAGGCTAGCACAGGTGACCTCGCCCGGGCTCAAGCAGCCGCGTAACCGTGCAGGTTGGATGGCTATAAGGTCGGTTCCTCGGATGGGTTACACCGAACCGCCGCTTTCTTCAGGCGTGGGAAGGATTCTGCGCGGGGCTTTGCCGAGACACCTACTGCTTCTTCGCCAGCACGGCGTGGCCGATCAGTTCCCGGAAGCGGCGCGACATGCTGGAAGCCAGCGAATGATAGAACCGCGAACCCAGGTGCGGATAGAGTTCAAACAAGGATTGCAGCGTCGGGCGGTCCAGGTAGTAAGCCTCGACTGCTTCGTTAGCGACTACATTCACTGTGGCAGGCTGCTCGTCGAGGAACGAAATCTCGCCGCACACCTCCCCGGGCCCCAGCGCGGGCAGCGTCTCCTGCGAAGGAATCTGCACCGACGCCTTCCCCTTCACCAGCACAAAAACTCCGTGCGTCCGCTTGCCTTGCTGAATGATGTGATCGCCCGTCTTGAACTGCATTCGGACCGCCTTATCGGCGATCAGCGTCCAATCGTTGGCGGTAAGGTAAACCAATCCGGACTTCGAAGACGACAATACGGACACATCGTGCTGCAGACCTTCCTTTGGCATGGCGCGCTGGCTCGGTATCCGGGAAGACTCTCCGGGCAATTGACAGAAACAACAGGGCAGTGTCGAGATTAACAGAAAATGTCCGGCAACGACACCTGACCCGAACCCGCGAAGTCACCAAAGTAAGCCGAGCCCTGACGATTGACTGCTGCGCTCAGGAAAGATTCTTTCCGATTGCGTTCTTGGCCGTACCTCACTGCCGCAGTAGGATCAATCCAGTCTGGTGAGTCATCGTCACTGTCGGGCCAGCCGGATTTCCGTTCACATCCGTGTAATCGCCCGGGGGCAGCGTAACGGTTGCGGTCTTGTTGTAGGGGTTTACCAACGCCAAGCCACCGGAAAAGCATCTTTCCCAAACGCCCTGCTTCTTGGTCATGGGGCCGGTCGGGTGGCCGATCGGAATCGAATACTCCGGGAAGATGTAGAGGCTGCCGTAGTCCTGCTGGCCGTCCGTAGTTCCGGTCATGTAGACGTACGTGCAGTGGTTCTTAACTAAGAGGTAATTCGCCAGCACCCACAGCCGCTCGGCCTGGGTGATCTTCTTGGTCGGCTGCGGTTCCTCGCCATTGGTCATGTAGCAGAGTCCCTTCGACTCCACATACTTGAGTGCGGCCATAATGCCTTCCCATTGCGTCGGCGTCGAAACGTTCTGTGACGCTGTCCCCCAGTTGGTGAATCCGCGCTCGTCGAACAACAGGTCGGTGGTCGTCATCAGCCGCAGGTTGTCGGCGTTCGACTCCCCAAACGCGTAGGAGACGTTCACTTGCATGGTGGCTGTTTCTGAATAGTGATGCACGTGCTCGTAGGTATCCATTTCCCAGTCGAGCACGTCGTGGCGAAAAGTCGGATCGTCGGACTGTCCCGTATACTGCTGCACCCACTGGCCCCCGCTATCGAAATGTCCGCAGCGTTGCCAATCGTTGGTCAGCGACATCGTGTCCACTGCAATCCCGCCGAAACCCTGGGCCAGCGGCGCGTCCACCCAGTTCGCCCACTGGTAAGCCCGCACCGCGGGATTAGCAAAGTCCAGCGGCGCCAGGGTCGTGGTCCCGAACTCGAAGGCCAGGGTCTTCTGGTCGCACAAGTACTCAAGCCAGTCCGGATGGTTCGTCTGATACCAGGCCACCGTGTTGGTGAAATTGTCGACCGAGTAGGGGATATAGCTCGTGTTGTACACGCCGCGAGGTTGCGTTGCGTAGTTCGATCCCCAGACCATATCTACCTTTCCCTTTTCAATCTTGGGATGGGCGACGTTGTAGTTGAAGACCATCTCCAGATGGATGCCGTCGGTGGTGTCGGGAAAGTACTGCGTGCGTCCGGCCTGATCTTCCGACGGCGCAGTCTGGCCCGAGACGTCGACAGAGGAAACAGAGAAAAAGGCGAATGCAAAAAACGTCGCTGAAGCGATTGCCAAGAAAGACCGGCTCGGCATGGCTACCTCCGGAACTTGCCCCAGAGGATACCGCACATAGGACCCAAATGGGAGGGGCGTCAGAATGCTCTCGGGACTGGCACCCGTCTCCCAACTCCGCGTTCGTGCTACCCTCTTCCGTTGCACAACGTCCAAGTAAGTCTGCCCACCTGGCCCCGGGAGCACCGTTCATGAGATTCAGAGCCAAGTTTCTCAGCCTCTTGCCTGTCTGCGCTGCCCTTTGCTTCCTCATCGTCATTTCTCTGCCTGCCGCGTACGCGCAGGATGCGCCGAAACCAGCCACTCACGGCATCGCCGTTGCCAACATGGATCGTTCGGTCAAGCCGGGCGACGATTTCTATCAATATGCCAACGGTGCCTGGATCAAACGGACAGAAATCCCGCCCGACCGCGGCCGGTACGGCGTTTTTTCCATCCTCGCCGAGTTGAGCGAGAAACGCACCGCCGCGCTGATTGAAGAAACCGCCAAGAGCAGTGCGCCCGCCGGCTCGAACGCGCGCAAGATTGCTGACCTCTACAACTCCTTCATGGATGAAGCCGGAATCGAGGCTAAAGGTCTCGCCCCGCTGCGTCTTCATCTCGACGCCATCGCCGCTATTCGCGACAAGCGTGAACTGGCCAGCGCCTTGGGCGAAAGCCTGCGCGCCGATGTGGACGCGCTCAACAACACGAACTTCCACACTCCCAATCTTTTTGGACTCTGGGTCGCGCCCGGCTTCAACGATCCTGACCACTACGCCGCCTATCTTATGCAGGGAGGGCTGCAGTTGCCCGATCGCGAATATTACCTGGCAGAAAACGACCGGATGCGCGACCTGCGCACCAATTATCAGGCGCACATTTCCGCCACGCTCAAACTGGCTGGATTCACCGATACGGACGCTCGCGCCGCCCGCATTCTCGCGCTGGAACACGCCATCGCGGAAACCCATCTCAGCCTGGCCGACTGCGAAGACATCCATAAGGCCAACAATTACTGGAAGCAGTCCGACTTCGCCGCCAAGGCTCCCGGTCTCGACTGGGTCGAGTACTTCCGCAGCGCCGGACTCGACAAGCAGGAAAGTTTCATCGTGTGGCAACCCGGCGCCTTCACCGGAGAATCGGCGCTGGTGGCCTCAACTCCGCTCGACACCTGGAAAGACTGGCTGGCGTTCCACCTGATTGAAGCCTACGCCGGCGTGCTGCCCAGAGCCTTTGTCGACGAGCGCTTTGGCTTCTTCGGTAAAACCCTTTCCGGTGTTCCCGAACAGCGGGCCCGCTGGAAGCGCGGCGTGGGGCTGGTCAGCGACCAACTGGGCGACGCTGTCGGCCAGATCTACGCCCAGCGCTACTTTCCTCCGGAAGCCAAAGCGCAGGCCCAGGCGATGGTGGCCAACATCATAGCCGCGTTCCGGCGCCGCATTGACGCGCTCTCCTGGATGGACGCGACCACGAAAGCCGAAGCTCAGGCCAAGCTCAATACGCTCTACGTGGGCATCGGCTATCCCGAGACCTGGCGTGACTACACCGGTTACGAAGTCCAAGCCGACGACGCCTTTGGCAACGTCTGGCGTGGCCTGCTTTTTGACTACCACTACTCTGTTGCCCGCCTGGGATCGCCCACCGACCGCAAGGAATGGTGCATGACGCCGCAGACGGTCAACGCGGTCAATCTTCCACTGCACAATGGGTTAAATTTTCCCGCCGCCATCCTGCAGCCGCCGTTTTTTGATGCGCAGGCTCCGGCTGCCGCGAACTATGGTGCTATTGGTTCCGTCATCGGCCACGAAATCAGCCACACCTTCGACAGCGAAGGCGCGGCTTTCGATTCCAAGGGACGGGTGCGCAACTGGTGGAAGCCCGCCGATCTCGCCCATTTCGAAGCGGCCACGGCCAAGCTCGCCGCGCAATATGACACCTACAAACCTTTCCTCGATCTGGCCGTGAACGGCAAGCAGACGCTGGGCGAGAACATCGCCGACGTCGCCGGCATTTCCGCCGCGTACGACGGTTACCGCGCTTCCCTCGGCGGCCAGACCGCGCCCACGCAGGACGGGTTTTCCGGCGATCAGCAGTTCTTCATCGCCTTCGCCCAGAACTGGGGTGAAAAAACGCGGGAAGGTGCGCTCCGCCAGCAGGTGCTGACCGATCCCCACGCCCCCGGCCGGTTCCGCGCCGCGACCGTGCGCAACATCGACGCCTGGTATGCCCTGTTCAACGTCCAACCGGGCGACAAACTCTACCTGGCCCCGGAGGAGCGGGTGCGCATCTGGTAAGGAGGAATGTGCCGCTTCACCTTCCGGAGTAGCCTGTTCCCGGCGTCATCCCGAAGGCCCGCGCTTTTCCTGGCATACCCCCGGCTTCGGCCGCGGGCGCGCGACGCGAGCGGGCCGAGGGATCTCGCGTGAGATTAATTCCGGCCATATTCGCCCCTGCGCAAGATCCCTCGCTCCGCTTGAAAAGCGGCTGCGCTCGGGATGACACCGTCGACGAACGCGAAGACCGTCAAAATCCAGGCTGAGCCTCCACTCACAGCAACCGCAGCTTTGAGCAGGAAAGATCTTTCGCTATAATCGGGAGGAGTTTTCTTGCCAACCGCATTCGCGCCCTTAGCTCAGTTGGATAGAGCGTCTGGCTACGAACCAGAAGGTCGGGAGTTCGAATCTCTCAGGGCGCACCACTTCCCGTCCAGGTTCAATGTCACGGGAGATCCTTCGCTACGCTCAGGATTTCGGCAGGAGGCTCCCGCTGCGCTCACGCCTCCTCGACGCCTCAAGTTGGAATCTCTCAGGGCGCACCATAATTTCAGTAGCTTAGGGGCACCCGCGGCGACGAAACAAAAACCCCGCGTCTCGGCCTGGATCCCTTCCGTGGTCATTCATCCCGCGGCCCTTCTGACTAATTTTCAACAGGCATCTGGCCAGCTTCTTGCCCCGGCCGGTCCGCAGTAATTCTTTCCAGCGGCAGGGCAATTCCTACCGCCCCGGAGAATCGATCAGGCATTGTTTTGAATAATTTGCGGACGGCACGCCGCATGCTCTAGGCAAGGGCAGACGAAGTGGCGCGCAACGGGGCGCTCCAGAGAATAACTTCGGCCAGAGGTTTTCTTGGGCGCCCCTTGCTAAATTTGCCGGACAGCCCTCCCCCACCCCTCGTGCTTCCGGCACACTTCGCCTCGGCCGTTTCTCGCCCGTACGCGATCAGGCCAGCGCCACCGTTTCCCGCACGTCAATTCCCGCTTGCCGCAGCAGCCGCGCCACCGCCTCCTGCTTTAGCCGCGAGGCATCGAACTCCACCCGCACCGTGCGCTGCTTGGCATTGAACTGCACGCTTCGGATGCCGTACACCTCGCGCATGCTGTCAATCGCTCGCAGTTCGTTCTCGCCGGGTATGGCGCCGTAGTTGAACACCACATCGAGATAAGTCATCGCTGGCAGTCCTTCGGTATGATGAATTTGTCGCGCCCGGCCGCTGCTACCCGGCCGTCAGCGCTGAATCCAATATAGAGCATGACCACCGCCAACCCAACCCCGGCTCTTGAGCGCGACCCGGTTTGTGGAATGAACGTCAACCCCGCCACGGCCAAACATATATACGAGCACGCGGGGAAGAAGTATTACTTCTGTTGCGCTGGTTGCCTGGAAAAGTTCAGGGGCAATCCTAGTGCATACCTGAACAAGCCGGCCCCGTCCGGACTGGTCATGCTCGGAATGCCCACAGCAGCGCCGGCGCAGGGGATCGTCACGATTTCGCCTTCGTTGTCATCCCGAGCGGAGCATCCGTTGCGCGATCGCGCAAGGGATGCGCGGTCGAGGGACCTTGGGTCCACTTCTGAGGTCCGAGGTCTGAGGTCTGAGGTCCGAAGTCCCGCCTACGTGTGCCCCATGTGTCCAGAAGTCCGCGAACCCAAGCCCGGCGCCTGTCCCGCCTGCGGCATGGCCCTGGAAAAGGAGCTGCCGGAAGTTCCCCTCGCCGCGACACGCACCGAATATACCTGCCCGATGCATCCGGAAATCGTGCGCTCGGAGCCGGGATCATGCCCGATCTGCGGTATGGAGCTGGAACCAAGGACGGTCACGCGCACGGTCACTGGCGCCGAGGAAGAAAATCCCGAACTCCGCGACATGACCCGCCGCTTCTGGATCAGCCTCGTGCTGACCGCGCCGCTGCTCGCCATTGCGATGGGGAACATGTTCTGGCCACAGTGGTTCACGGGCGGACTCGACATCATCAGAGGCAACCAAAATGTGGCGAGGCCTTGGAGCTCAATCCTGCCGTGGTTTGAGTTTCTCTTGGCCACGCCCGTGGTTCTCTGGTGCGGCCTGCCATTCTTCCAGCGCTTCTGGACGTCGCTCATCAACCGCAGTCCCAACATGTTTACTCTGATCGGACTCGGCACCGGCGTCGCCTACGTCTATAGCGTGGTGGCCACATTAGCGCCCGGAATTTTTCCGCCGTTGCTGCGCGCAGC
>Ga0074046_10003700_pt1 | contig 12708 bp, 10 predicted proteins | sample BogForMeECP23OM3_FD_94441 | JGI IMG/M metagenome (GOLD analysis project Ga0074046, IMG submission 94441) | Bog forest soil microbial communities from Calvert Island, British Columbia, Canada - Bog Forest MetaG ECP23OM3 | ecosystem: Environmental > Terrestrial > Soil > Wetlands ...
AGACCGCGAACCCGGCGCGAGTCCCGGGCCATCGTTATGTCCTCCAGCCTGGCCTGACAACTCCAAGATCATCTACAGGGCTGTGGATAACGTCCGCCGCCCTACTCGTGGATTCGGGTCAGACAGGATCCGCCGCGCCACCTCCCGGATAATCTCCGCGCCGACCGGATCGAGCGCCACATGATCGATCTTGGCCATCGGGGCAAGCCGCACGTACATGTACCCGTAGGAGGGGCGCTGCTTGGGTTCGCCCGCCTTCCGCGCCCGGATCGTCTCGTCGCGATTGCGCTTCTGGATCGCCCGCAGCTCCATCTGCGACCCCCACGCCTTGGCCAGCCACTCGTTTTCCTGGTTCGGGTCCGAAAAATCCCACACCCCGGTGTGGTCGGCTGTCACCACCACGCGGTCCTGGCCGGTCAGCAGCGTCTGGGTATTCAGCGTGTCGCGGACATTGCGGCCCACGCGGTCCACCGACGCGGCCACGACACCGTCATACGGTCCCATCTCACCCCGCAGCCACGGCCCGAACCCCCGCCGTGTCAGCGGGTCCGTCGCCCCGGACACCTCCCAGTCATCAGCCCAGGCGATGATGTGCCCGTCGACGCCGGCCGTGGCGTCGAGGATCTGGTCGGCCTGACGCGCCGGGCTGCTGGTCTTGTCGGTCTTGCGGCTCAGCCGGCGGACCCCCACCAGGCACCGGCCGCACCCGTCGTAGTCCGTGGTCAGCATGTCATCCATGATGCCTGCTCCGCCTCCAGTGTGGATTACGGAAGCATCCGGGCCAGTGTAAGCAGCCCGCCAGCGCCTGCGAGGTCCATCACGTCAAGCACAAGAAGAACGACGGCAAGACCAGCGTTCGAGATTGTGTTCTATTGTGCTGGTTCCACCACCAGGTTGTCATCCACCGGTGGGGCTGGACCCTGGTCCTGAACCCCGACGGTACCACCACCGCCTGGAACAAAGACAAAACGAAAATCCTGCACAGCCACGGCCCCCCGGTCCGCCCGGGGTAACCCCGGTTCCGCCACTACTCATCCATGGGCGAGCCGAAACGAATCAGGTTCCCATCCGGATCGGTGTGCGAGCCCTCGCGGAGCTTGCAGGGTGCCGGGCTGGCCGGCCGGGTGTGGCCGCCAATGCCCGGCCGGCTCCACTCCTCGTAAAGGGCATCGGCGTCGCGCACGTTCAGGTACGCCGATCCATGGTGCGCACGATCATGGTTGGGGTCTTGGGGTCGGTTACCGGGAGGAATGTCGGTGCTCGCAGGTAGCGTGAACGCGTGCTCGAGTCGTTTCATCCCGCGGTGCGCGCCTGGTTCGCGGGCCGGTTCCCGGCCGGGCCGACCGAGCCGCAGGCTGCGGGCTGGCGGGAGATCGCCGCGGCCCGCCACACGCTGATCGCGGCGCCGACCGGGTCCGGTAAGACCCTGGCGGCGTTCCTGGTCTGCATCGACCGGTTCTACCGCGCCCACGATTCCTCCTGCGACCACGATCTTTTCTGCGGGCACGAGGCCGGCCCGCCGCCGGACGGACCAGCAGGCGCCGGGCCACAGGTGGTGTACGTGTCGCCGCTGAAGGCGCTGGCCACCGACATCCAGCAGAACCTGGAGGCGCCGCTGCGCGAGATCACCGCGGTGGCCGACCGGCTCGGGCTGAGCGCGCCGACCATCCGGGTCGCGGTCAGGACCGGCGACACGGCCGCCGCCGAGCGGGCGGCCATGCTCAAGCACCCGCCCGACATCCTGATCACCACCCCGGAGTCGCTGTACCTGCTGGTAACCGCGGAGCGCAGCCGGTCCATGCTCCGCAGCGTCCGGACGGTCATCGTGGACGAGATCCACGCGGTCGCCGGAAACAAGCGGGGCTCGCACCTGGCCCTCACCCTGGAGCGGCTGGCGCACGTGGCGGAGGAGCCGGTGCAGCGGGTGGGCCTGTCCGCCACCCAGCGGCCGATCGAGACCATCGCCCGGCTGCTGGTCGGTTCGGGTCAGGACCGCGACAACCCGGACGGGACGCCCCGGTGCGCGATCGTGGATTCCGGCCACCGCAGGCCGCTGGACCTCGCCCTGGAACTGCCCGACGACGAGCTCGGCGCGGTGCCCACCACCGGGCAGATGGCCCAGCTCCTGGACCTGATCGCCGGTCACGTGGCCGACTACCGGACCACGCTGGTGTTCGTCAACACCCGGAGCATGGCCGAGCGGGTCGCCCACCAGCTGGGCGAACGGCTCGGCGACGAGCTCGGCGCTCAGGTCGCCGCGCATCACGGGTCGCTGTCCCGGGGCCGCAGGCAGCGGGTCGAGGCCCGGCTGCGCGCCGGGGACCTGAGGGCCCTGGTGGCCACGGCCTCCCTCGAGCTCGGCATCGACGTGGGACCGGTCCAGCTGGTGTGCCAGATCGGCTCGCCGCGCAGCTTCGCCACCTTCCTGCAGCGGGTGGGCCGCTCGAACCACACCCGCACCGGGACGCCCTCCGGACGGCTGTACCCGACGACCCGCGACGAGCTGGTGGAATGCGCCGCGCTGCTGCGCGGCGTGCGCCAGGGCCGGCTGGACGCCATCGTGATCCCCGAACGGCCGCTGGACATCCTGGCCCAGCAGATGGTGGCCGAGTCGGCTGCCGAGCCGTGGCCGGAAGGCGACCTGCTCGGCCTGGCCCGGCAGGCGGCGCCGTTCCGGGACCTGTCCGCCGGGGACTTCGAGGACATCACTGACCTGCTGGCCGAAGGGATCCGCACCGGCCGCGGCCGCCGCGCCTACTACCTGCACCGCGACCGGGTGAACGGCACCGTCAAGGGCCGCCGCGGCGCCCGGCTGGCCGCGCTGACCTCGGGCGGGGCCATCCCCGAGCTCGGTGACTTCCGGGTCGTGGCCGAGCCCGATGAGGTCCAGATCGGCACCGTGCACGAGGAATGGGCGGTGGAGAGCAGGCCGGGCGACGTCTTCCTGCTCGGCACCCACGCCTGGCGCATCCGCCGGGTGGAGCCGGGCACGGTCCGGGTGGTGGACGCTCAGGGAGCCCCGCCCTCGGTGCCGCACTGGCAGGGGGAGGCACCCGGGCGCACCCGGGAGCTTTCCGAGGAGGTCTCGGCGCTGCGGCAGGCCGTCGCGGACCGGGAGCCGGACGAGGCCCGGCGCTGGCTCGAGGCCGAATGCGGGATCGGCAAGGCCGCAGCCGACACCATCGTCGGCTACCTGCGGGCCGGGCTGGCCGCGCTGGGGGCGCTGCCGACCATGAACGCCATCATCCTGGAGCGCTTCTTCGACGAGGCGGGCGGGATGCAGCTGGTCGGGCACGCGCCGTTCGGCGCGCGGGTGAACCGCGCGTTCGGGCTGGCGCTGCGCAAGCGGTTCTGCGTCACGTTCGACTTCGAGCTGCAGGCGGCGGCCAGCGACAACGCCATCTTGCTGTCGCTCGGGCCGCAGCACAGCTTCCCGCTCGACCGGGTGCCGAAGTTCCTCGCCTCCAAGACCGTGGAACAGGTAGTCCGGCAGGCCGTGCTGACCTCGCCGTTGTTCCAGGCCCGCTGGCGGTGGAACCTGAACACGTCGCTGACCATCCTGCGGATGCGCGGCGGGCGCAAGAACCCGCCGGCCATCCAGCGGATGGAGGCCGACGACCTGATGGCGGCGGTGTTCCCGACGCTGGCGGCCTGCCAGGAGAACGTGGCGCCGGGCCCGCTGGAGATCCCCGACCACCCCCTGGTCCGGCAGACGCTGGAGGACTGCCTGCACGAGGCGATGGACATCGACGGGCTGCGGGAGCTGGTGGCCGGGATCGAGGCCGGCCGGATCAGCGTCATCACCCGGGATACCACCGAGCCGTCGGTGCTCGCCCACGAGATCCTGAACGGCCAGCCGTTCACCTACCTGGACGATGAGACGGAGGCAGCAAACCGCCGGAGCCGGCAGGTGCAGATCCCGCGGGGACTGCCGGTGGCCGCCCGCGACCTGGCCCGGCTCGATCCCGGCGCGATCGAGCGGGTCAGGGACGAGGTGCGGCCGCGGCCGCGGGACGCGGACGAGCTGCACGACCTGCTGATGACGGTGTTCGTCCTGCGGCCGCGGGAGCCGTGGCGCGGCTGGCTCGGCGACCTGGCCGCAGCCGGCCGGGCGGCCGAGATCCCCGGGGGCCTACTGTGGTGTGCCGCCGAACGGCAGGCTGTGCTGCAGCCGCTGTACCCGGGGCTTCGCGTCCGGCCGGGAAGCCCGCAGGCCAAGACCATGGACCCGGAGACGGCCGCGGCCGAGATGCTCCGCGGCCACTTGGAGGTCCGGGGTCCGGCCACGGCGGCGGACCTGGCCCAGGCCACCGCGCTCCGGGTACAGGACGTGACCCTCGCCCTGATCCGGCTGGAGAACGAAGGCTTCGCGCTGCGGGGCCGTTTCACCGATCCGGACGGCGAAGAGGAGTTCTGCGCCCGGCGGGTGCTGACTCGCATCCACGCCTACACCCGGCAGCGCAAGCGGCGCGAGGTCGAGCCGGTCACGGCCCAGGACTTCATGCGGTTCCTGCTGCGCTGGCAGCACGTCACCGCGGATACCCGGCGGGAAGGCAGCCGTGGCGTGCTCGCGGTGGTCGAGCAGCTGCAGGGCTTCGAGCTGGCCGCCGGGGCCTGGGAGAAGGCCGTCTTCCCGGCGCGGGTGACTGGGTACCGGCGGGAATGGCTGGACGAGGTGTGCCTGGACGGCGGCATCACCTGGGGCCGGCTCTCGGTCCGCGGCGACCCGGAGGAACTGCCCCGGCGCGGCGGCCTGACCCCGTCCCGGGCCACGCCGATCACCCTGACGATCCGCGACGACCTGCCGTGGCTGCTGCGGGCGGCCCGCGGTGAGCTCCGGCCCGCCGAGCCAGGACCGGGCAGCACCAGCGACGTGCTCGGCGCGCTGCGGGAGCGCGGCGCGCTGTTCCCGCCCGACCTGGAGACGCTGACCCGGCGGCTGCCGGCCGAGATCGAGGAGGCGCTGTGGGACGGCGTGGCCCGCGGGCTGATCACCGCGGATGGCTTCCGCGCCGTCCGGTCGCTGTTCGCCCGCCGCGCCGCGCAGAACGCTCCCGGCCGGCACCGGCTCCGCCGGGGCAGCCAGCTCAGCTCGAGGACGGCCGGCCGGTGGTCGCTGCTGCCCGAGCCCCCGGCCGACTGCGACCCGGACGACCTGGCCGAAGCCGTCGCGGAGCAGCTGGCCGCCCGCTGGGGGGTCGTGTTCCGCGACCTGCTGGCCCGGGAGAACCTCGCCGTGCCGTGGCGCGAGGTGCTGTGGGCGCTGCGCCGGATGGAGGCCCGCGGCACGATCTGCGGCGGGCGGTTCGTCACCGGGTTCAGCGGCGAGCAGTACGCCCATCCCGACGCGATGGGCATGCTGCACGACATCAGGAAGCGGCCGCGGACCGGGGAGACGATCCTGCTGTCCGCGGCCGACCCGCTGAACCTGACCGGTATCGTGCTGCCCGGCCCGCGCATCCCGGCGCTGCTGACGAACACGGTCAGCTACACCGACGGGGTCGTGGACCATCCCGTGCTCACCGCCTGAGGCGGCAACGGCACGGGCTATCAGCGCCTTCCGCTCCTGACTACTGGCGGGCCTGGTCCGCGCGGCGCGGCAGCTTCCAGCCGGGGCGGACGAAATGGCACGTGTACCCGTCCGGGTACCGCTCGAGGTAGTCCTGGTGCTCGGGCTCGGCCTCCCAGAACGGGCCGGCCGCCGTCACCTCGGTGACCACCTTGCCCGGCCACAGGCCGGACGCGTCGACGTCGGCGATCGTGTCCTCGGCGACCTTCTTCTGCTCGTCGCTGAGGTAGAAGATGGCCGACCGGTAGCTGGTCCCGATGTCGTTGCCCTGCCGGTTCCGCGTGGTCGGGTCGTGCACCTGGAAGAAGAACTCCAGCAGGTCCCGGTAGGAGATCTGGTCCGGGTCGAAGATGATCTCGATCGCCTCCGCGTGGCCGCGGTGGTTCCGGTAGGTGGCGTTCGGCACGTCGCCGCCGGTATAGCCGACCCGGGTGGAGATCACGCCGGGGAGCTTGCGGATGAGGTCCTGCATGCCCCAGAAGCAGCCGCCGGCCAGGATCGCCTTCTCAGTGCTCGTCTTCTCAGGGGTCATGATGTGCTCCCGGTGTTGTGGGCGGGCTCGAACAGCTTGCGGTAGGCGCCGTAACCCTCGCGCTCCAGGTCATCGAGCGGGATGAAGCGCAGCGCCGCGGAGTTGATGCAGTAGCGCATGCCGCCCGCCTCGCGCGGGCCGTCGGGGAACACGTGGCCAAGGTGGCTGTCCCCGTGCGCCGACCGGACCTCCGTCCGGACCATGCCGTAGCCCTTGTCGGTGTGCTCGACCACGTTGCCCGGCTCGATCGGCACCGTGAAGCTCGGCCAGCCGGAGTGGCTGTCGTACTTGTTGACCGAAGCGAACAGCGGCTCGCCGGACACGATGTCCACGTAAATGCCGGGTTCCTTGTTGTTCCAGTACTCGTTCTTGAACGCCGGCTCGGTACCAGCCTGCTGGGTGACCTGGTACTGCTCCGGGGTCAGCCGGGAAACCGCCTCGGGGTCCTTGCGGTAAGTGTCCGACACGTCAGCTCCTTCACCGATGGCGCCGCCCGCTGGTTGCGGGCGCGCAACGCGCCATCAGTGGAACCCCGCGCGGGCCGCCGCTATTTCACCCGCGTTTACAGGTCCGGTGCCGTCGGCTCGGCACTCCGGGCCGGGGCCCGGTGAACGGACGGCCGGAACGGATAGATCAGCATCTTGTGATACCCGAGCTGGTAGATACGGTCGAGGAATTGGTCCAGCTCGCCCAGCGCGTCGCTCTCCAGCCGACGTGCCAGCCACGGCCGGTCGTCATCGGGATACTTGCGTACGTGCTTGGAGGGATGATTCTGCAGGCGTTCCCGCAGCCGGGCCGGGGTGGTGTCCAGACTGATCAGCCGCACGATCTCGATCGAGCACCGGATGGATTCCTGCCTGGCGCCCAGTTCAGCCCGCGCCCGGTCGTCTTTGAGCCTGCCCCGCACCTGGTCGTAGTAGTACGTCGCGGCGTCCGCTATCCACTGCGGCTTCACCGACGCCGCCGTGAGCCTGGTCTCACGCCAGTTCTGCATGTCGTCGCCCATCCGCTCGTACAGGCGGCCGAACAGGAACGTCAGCACTCCGGCGGAGAACTCCCGGCCTGAGGACAACCGGTCACCCTGAGGGGGCAATTTGCTGAACCACAGCCCGCCCGGCACGATGATCCCGGCATACGCGGCGGGGCTGTGACGGCTCGCGGCGACGATGAGCAGGCCCACGCCGGTGGACACGATGGCCGTGCCCGCCACGATGAGGTAGGCCCAGGGCCTAGCCCGAGGCCCGAAGGGGGCACCGATACCCCGGCAGCGCAGCCGCAGGAGCCAGTAGGCCAGAATCAGTGACACGACAAATGTTCCGACAGCACCTACCACCCAGTTAGGCATGCCAAGCCCCCTCGCCTCACGCCTGTGCCAGCACAGGCAGCGGCCGCCTACCGAGAAATATAGTTGCAGGTGATTGGTAATCTCTCTCGCTTCTATTCCCCTCCACGTCAATTGGGTCATATATTTTGTTCACGGAACGTCACAGGAGTCCCAGCCTGCCCGGGTGCGCCCCGGTCGCCCCGCCCGGCGAGCCCTGGACCTCGGTCGGCGGTGAAGGTAACGTTTCTATAACGATCGGCCGCTGTGGGTTGTTAGTCCCTAGCATCGGCGGGACTTTAGACGTAGCTAAAGGACTTTAGGCATGGCTATATGTTTAGCTAGAGCTAAGTACACTGGAAGCTACACCGTCCGGGCGCAAGCAATAGGTCTGGCCGTAACTAGGTGGAGGCACTGATGGGCTTCGGACTAGGCGTTTCGCCAGGCCAACGGGCCGCGGATGCTCAAATTGACGAAGAGATGCTCGCCCTTGTCACGCAGCTGACGGACGAGATCAACTGGCATATGAGGGAGCGCGGTCTCACCCGAGCCGACCTCGCGGCCCGCATGGGCGTCTCTCCCGGGCGGGTGAGCCAGATTCTGGGTGGTGGGGAGAACCTGACCCTGCGGACGCTGGCCGCGTTGTCCACGGCGCTGGACGCGAGCTTCGACATCGAACTCACCAGCCTCAAGACCGGGGACACGTATACCAGCGGCCATCCGGCGGACGCCGAAGCGGTCCCGAACCAAGATGCCGCGCACCTCCGTCCCCTGCCGCGGGCCAAGCACTACGAGAACGCCCGCAGCAGCGAGGACTACCGCCGCCGTTGAGTTCACGGTTGTGAGCTCACGGCTTTTTGGTTGAACCGGCCGGTGGCCCGGCCTGTCCAAGGCCAGCATGCCGGAGAACGACGCGCTGCCAACTATCGACGTGGACAGCGAGACGTTCGCGGTGCGCGCCGCCGGCGAGCTCATCGAGCCGCAGCCCGCCGCCGAACTGCCCATGGCCCAGCACTACTTCCTGTTCTAGCCGATGAACACGCTTCTGCTGCTCTCGCGGGCACCGGCCGGAGCGCACCACCACTCGGGCGGGATGGAGGCCGCAGTCGGCGCCGGCCTGGTCAGTGCCGACCCGGTCAGGGGCTGGCCGACTTCGAGGACTTCTGCCGGGCCAGGCTCCGCACGTCGGCCCGGGTCTCGGCCGCGTTCGCCGCCGCCGCGGCCCGGCTTCAATCCGATTGCGCCGAACGGGCCGCGGTGCCCGCCTCGAGCCACCCACGAGCCGTCCCGGCGGAGGACTGGGCCCTACTCGACGCCGAATTCGAGGCACGCACCCCGTCCGAGGCGACGCGCACCGCGTCGCGTCAGCTCGGCGGAGGGCTGCTACGGCTGCTCCGTTCGGTCCTACCCGACGCGGACCTGGTGACGCCGTGGGCGCTATGCGCGGGACGGACGCCGCAACAGCCGCTGGTCCTCGGCGCCGGGGTCGCCCTGGCGGGCGGCCCTCCGGAACTGGCGGCGCGGGCCGCGGCCCTGTCGGCGTGCGCCGGGCCGGCCAGCGCCGCGGTCCGGCTGCTCGGCCTGGACCCGTTCGCCGTCCAGGCCATGCTGGCGCGGCCGCGGTCCGCGGCTCGGCCGCGCCGGGGAACCACCCGGGCACGCCACCTTGTGCTGGGACGTGACCCGGTTCGGCCGTCCCGTGCTGCGCCAGTTCGTCAACCTCGACCCAGCTGGCGATCCGCCGCTGACCGCCGGCGCCGGGCTGACCGCGGGCCGGCGGGTGCTCGCCTGTGCCCTGATCAGCGACCCGGCCAGCGCGCCGCGGACCGTGGTCGCCTCGCCGGTGGCCGTCGCCCAGCGGGTCGATGATGACACCGTGCTGGTCAGCGTGCTCGATGACGACGCCGCCCGCGCGACCCGCCGGCTCGACGACCTCTGCGCCCGGGCCCGCGGCTGATCGGGGCTGGTGTTTTCGGCGGCGGCTGCATAAGTTACGGCGACGGCCTCAACGGGCCAATTTATGACATCTGGGCACGAATCACATCGGCCGTCGCGATTATCGCGAACAAGCGCCGGTTCTCGGTCCTGGCAAACTGACTTGCCAAGGCCGTCGATGCTGGTCAGCGAGTAGATAGGTCACTATGATAGAAAATCACCGGCGGAGCCTGATGACGCATGCTCAGGTCTTGCCGATAGCAACAGAATTTCCCCGGAGTTTCCCTAAGCTTGGGAAGATTCCTTTTGTGCGTCCGCTGGCGGCCTGCATGGGAGAGCGAAATGCGGGGTGCGGAAGTTCATGGCGAGCCCGTGGGCTCGGTCGACATGGTCGTCATCGGGCATGTGGGCGTATCGATCGTTCACTCCGGGATCGTCAGCTGGACATCCGCGGGGGGCTCGGGATACGCGGTGGCGGCGAGCGCCGCCGCGCTCATCGGCCGCCGGGTCGGCCTGGTCGCCCAGGTGGGGACGGGCTATGACCTCGGTCCCCTCAGGCGCCGTGGGGTCGACCTGACCGGCGTCGCGGAACTGCCCGGCCCGTCCGCGAAGCTCCGCATCGGCGAGTGTGGCGACGGCACCCGCTCCTTCAGCGCCGAGCTTGGCGTCGCGGATACCGTCCGGCCCGAGACCTTCCCCCCTGCTTACCTGGACGCAGGTCATATTCACCTCGGCACCGCGCCGCCGGATCAGCAGCTAGCGTGGCTGGATTACCTGCGCGGCCGCAGCCGCGCTCTGATCTCGGCCGACATGTTCGAGCACTACGTGGCCGCCTATCCCTGCGCCTCGCGTGAGGTATGCGACAACGTGGACCTGATCTTCATGAATCAGGCCGAATACGACGGACTGTACGGAGACGCCCAGCTTCCCGTCCCCAAGGCTCCGCTCATCGTCAAACGCGGATCCGCCGGGGCGCGCCTGCTTGTGGACGGCCATCCGCAAGAGGTGGAGGCCGACGAGACGCAGGCGGTCGATCCGACCGGCGGCGGCGAGGTCCTGGCCGGCGTGTTCCTCGCGCTACGGGCCGCGGGGCAGCCAGAACGCGAGGCCCTGAAATACGCCGTTCGGGCGGCGACCAGCTGCGTCGCCGACTACGGCGTCGCCGGCCCGCACCTGACCGCGGAACTCGAGGCCATCCGCCGCGAGGTCAGGGCCTGATCGCGCCGGTGACGCGCCGTGCTACTTCCGGATCAAGCGGGCCGGCCACGACCCCCGGTGGCGCGAGTTCCTGCAGGATCCCCGGCTTGACTACGACGCCGTCCGGGTCTGGTCGGGGGCAGCGGGGAATACGACACCCGGCTGATAGCCTTGCACTCTTAGGCGGCGATCTTCGCCGCCGCTCCCGCGGGCGAGCAGCCCGCCGGTCGCTGTGCGAGCAGTTCGGCTAGATCAGCCGTTCTGTAGTTGTTGACGTCTGTCGAGCATGCGGCCCCCGAACCACCGATGGAGTTTTCTGCATGCCCCACAGTTCCAGGCGTCCGCGCGCGTCTTCCGATCGCTACGGCCGAGGCGGCGAGCGCACCACCAAGCGCCGCGGTCCGGCCGCGGCCAAGCGCCCTCAGGCCCCCCGGCCGCGGCGCGTTGAACCGCATTCCGAGCTGGATCTCGCCCTGGACGCCGCCGCCGCGACACCGCAACCCGCAGCGTCCACGTTCGCCGAACTCGGCCTGGACGCCCGGCTGGTCCGGGCGCTCGCGGCGGGTGACATCCACGAGCCGTTCGCGATCCAGGCCCGGGCGCTTCCCGATGCGCTGGCCGGCCGCGACGTGCTCGGCCGCGCCCAGACCGGGTCGGGCAAGACGCTGGCCTTCGGCCTTCCGCTGCTGACCCGGCTCGCTGGGACGGACCGGCGGCGCGAAAGGGCACCCCGCGGCCTGATCCTCGTGCCGACCCGCGAACTCGCCCAGCAGGTCGCCGACGCGCTCGCGCCGCTGGGCCGCAGCGTCGGCGTGAGCATCACCACGGTCTACGGTGGCGTCTCGATCAGCAGGCAGATTGCCCGCGTGCGCGACGTCGACGTCATCGTGGCGACGCCGGGCCGGCTCATCGACCTGCTCGAGCGGCATGCCTGCACGCTGTCCGACATCCAGGTCACCGTGCTCGACGAGGCCGATCACATGGCCGACCTGGGCTTCATGCCGGCGGTCACCCGCATCCTCGACGAGACGCCCACCGACGGCCAGCGGATGTTCTTCTCCGCGACCCTGGACCGTGGCGTCGGCCAGCTGGTGACCACCTACATCAAGGACCCCGCGCTGCACGCGGTTACCTCCTCGACGGACTCCGGCCCCGCCGAGCACCGGATGCTGGTCCTGTCCGCCCAGGACAAGGTGCCGGTCGCGGCGGAGATCGCCGGCCGGCCGGGACGCACGCTCTTCTTCGTGCGCACCAAGCACGGCGCGGACCGGCTGGCGAAACAGCTCTCCCGGGCCGGCGTCGACGCCGCGGCCATCCACGGCGACCGCAACCAGAGCCAGCGGCAGCGGGCCCTGGACGCGTTCACCGCCGGGCATCCCCGCGTCCTGGTCGCCACCGACGTCGCGGCCCGCGGCATCCACGTGGACGACGTCGACCTGGTGGTGCAGTTCGACCCGCCGAACGACCACAAGGATTACCTGCACCGCTCGGGCCGAACGGCCAGGGCCGGAGCGTCCGGCATGGTCATCGCGCTGGTGGAGCGCGGCCAGGTCCGCGAGCTTCAGCGGCTGCACGACGCGGCGGGCGTCACCGCGGCCAGCGATGAAGTCGCCAGCGGAGATCACGTGGTCCGGCAGATCGCCGCGTCAGGTACACCCGTTCCCCCGGCGCCCCCGGCCAAGGTCACCTCGCGCGGCGGGGCGGCCCCGGGCCGCCGCTCGGGCAGCGGCCGCCGGGCGCCCCGCCCCGCGGGCAGCACCCGGGAGGGTTTCGCCCGCGGCACCGCGACGCCGGGGCGCCGGCCTGCGAACGCGCACCGAGCCCAGTACGACAAGAGGTCGGCCTGAGGACGCTACGGCCCCAGCTCTTTCGGGCGGGAACACATCTGGTCGCGGCGGTGGCGTCGCTGCTGCCGGGCCGCAGGCACGTGCACGAAGAGCACGGCCAGGTGACGCCCGGCCCGGCCCGGCAGGAGGAGCAGGGCCCGGCCGTAACGTCAGGCGATGACGACCTGGAAGGTAGCCAGGGTAGGGTCCTCCGCGTAGGCGATCCGGCCGCCGTCGGCCGCCACCTCGCGCAGCGCCGCTAGCGCCTCGGTGGTGATGAGCTCGCCCGGCGCCAGCACCGGCACGCCGGGCGGGTAGGGAGCGACGA
>Ga0074046_10003701_pt1 | contig 12703 bp, 11 predicted proteins | sample BogForMeECP23OM3_FD_94441 | JGI IMG/M metagenome (GOLD analysis project Ga0074046, IMG submission 94441) | Bog forest soil microbial communities from Calvert Island, British Columbia, Canada - Bog Forest MetaG ECP23OM3 | ecosystem: Environmental > Terrestrial > Soil > Wetlands ...
AGGTGGGGCTCGATCACTCGCCACTCTTCGTCCGCGGTATCGCTTGCATAGCGCAGCCCGTCGCGCTGATACTTGCGCCGCGTGATTTCAGTCCAGGCCATGTCGTGCTTCCTCGTTGTCTTCGCAAACACGAGAGAGAATCGCCGCCGCTGAAATCACGCAACCCCCTTCCGGAAGTCCCGTCGGTCATCCGGTACCCAGCTCTGCCCGGACCCTGCCAACACCTTGAAGAGACTCGTTTGTTTGTTGTTACTCCGTTCCCGGTCAGCCTCTGAGAGGGGCCCGGGGTGCAACTCCCCGGGCCTACTCGCCACACGTTGCACTGCCTCAATAAACGCGGACTAGTCGCGTCTGACGGCGTCGGCCACGGCGTCCTCTGGCGGATCGCCGATCACGCGGCCTGACGAAGTTCCTCCCTCCGGCGATGCCACTGCCAATATCCGATCCAGCCTCCGGCTCCATTGCGGGAGCAAACAGCCGGATGGTCGCGTCCAGATGAACCAGATCAGCGCGAAATTGGCCAGGCTGCTGCTGTGTTCGGGCGATCGCGCCGGCAACCTCAGCCCGCTTGTTGGCCAGCGCCGACACGACGTGACTTTCCGCCATATCCATCCCCGATCTCGGAACGATCGAGGTGATTATCTTCGGTGAGCCGATATGATGTCAGCCATCCGCTTGGTGTGAATGCGCCATGATCCCGCTTTCATCGACGGACACCAACATTGATGTGACGGGATCCGGCGATCATCCTCGCAAGGTGACGGGCGACGATACTGCGATCGTGCATGTGGAGCTGTTCGGCCGCGGCGCGCAGGATCACGACCGCGGCGACGCGGCGGCGGCCGGTCGGCCGCATCTCCGGCTTCGGCTCCGGCTGCGGGAGCACAAGCGGGGGCCAGTGTGACGGCCAGCCGCGCCCATGATCGAGCAACGCGAGGAAGGCCGCGCGATCGATACCGCGGGACGTGATCGCCGCGCGCAGGACGCGGAAGGCTGCTTCCTGGCTTGCGTGCTGCACGTCGAAGCTGGCGGGATCGCGGACACACTCCGCGCCGGCCCGCGCGGAGCGGGTGGCGCGCAGGGCGGCGGACGCGCCCGGCACGCTGTCAGCCCCCCGCTTCAGCACGGTTTCGAGCGGGAATGACGGCCCGGCTGATGAAGCTGATGCCGCGGGCGCGGAAGCTTAAGGAACGGCGTCGCTCGGCATGGCCGGACCTTGCGGCGTGTAGTCCAAGCCCGGGATGCCGCCATATAACGCCTGCATCTGGCCCCAAGTGAGCGCCGGAAGTTCCGGCTCCTCGGTGAGCGCGGTGGATACCGGGCCCCGTCGTCAATGCCGGCTCGCGGCCTTTGGCGACGTCACGCATCGCACGGCTATGGGCGCGCGCTGGTAGAACGCAGCCAATGCGTCGGGCGCGGCGCGGAAGCCGCAACACAGTGCCCAAAGCAAGCGATCGCCCTGGCCCAGGACTTAGACCCCCCTGGCGCTCCATCGTCCGAATGATCTGGCGTGGGCGATCGAGCGCCCAGGCGAAGCCTGCGGCCGCGAGCCGGTGGAGCAGCACGCCCGCCGGTTCGTGGGAATGCCAGCGCATCGCGGACACGAAGTCTTCGGCGAGGTCTGCGGGAATGCGAAGCGGCTCAAGCTCGGGCATCGAAAACCTTGCGCCCTGTCAGACCGAAAGCCCCATGGTGCCGGAGCCGCGATCCTGCGGCAACAACTGAAAGGATCAGATCGCGTCGAGACTCTATGCCTCGCAGCCTAAATTGCAGAAAGTCGAGCTCAAGCGTCAACCAAGCCGCACCTGGACATGGTGGGTGACACCGTCGTCCAGCATTTTGAAACTCAGCGGCCTCCCGCCGACCGCTGCCCCATCCACCGTCGCGGCGACGATACCACTGCAGACACCGTCAGGATTCTCGACCAGAATTTCGTATTGCCCGGAGCGGAACCGGACGGTCATCTCGAAGCGCGGCCAGGTCTTTGGAATGCAAGGGTCGAGACGCAGGATATCGCCCTCCATGCGCAGGCCGAGGATACTCTCGACGCCGGCCCGCTGCATCCATCCCGCCGAGCCGGTGTACCAGGTCCAGCCGCCGCGTCCAGCATGTGGCGCGGCGCCTTAGACATCGGCGGCAACCACATAGGGTTCGACCTGGTAACGGTGCACCTCGGACCGCGTACGGGCGTGGTTGATGGGGTTGAACAGCGATAACAGCGCGGCCGCCTTGTCGCCCTCGCCAAGGGCCGCGAATGCCATGACCGACCACAGCGCTGCATGCGTATGCTGTCCACCGTTCTCGCGAATGCCTGGCGGATAGCCCTTGATATACCCCCCATCGAGCGGCGTTCTGTCGAACGGGGGCGCGAACAGCAGCGCCACGCGATCCAGCGGCCGGATCAGCTCGCGTTCCACGGCGGCCATGGCGCGCCGCGCACGCCCGGGGTCGGCCGCTCCCGAGATCGCCGCCCAGGACTGCGAAATCGAGGCGATCCGGCACTCCATCCCGCTTGCCGAATCGAGCGGAGTGCCATCGTCGAACCAAGCGCGCGGTACCATTCGCCATCCCAGGCCTCGCGCTCCAGCACGGCTCTCAGCGCGTCGGCGTGCGTTCGCCATGCCGCGGCACGCGTTGTGTCACCCCGCGCATCGGCAATCGGTGCGAACGCGTCGAGCGTCGCATGCACCAGCCAGCCGAGCCAGACGCTCTCGCCGCGGCCGAGTTCATCGACGCGGTTCATGCCGTCGTTCCAGTCGCCGGTGCCGATCAGCGGCAGACCGTGCGGGCCGAGCTTGAGACTGGCATCGAGGCCGCGGGCGCAGTGCTCAAACAGTGTGCCGACGTCGTCGGACACCGTCGGGTGGAAGAAGCTGTCGTGTTCGTCTGCCCGTAGAAGCTGACCCTCCAGGAAGGGGGTCATCTCGTCCAGCACCGCGGCATCGGCGGTTGCGCTGACATAGTGTGCGACTGCATACGCGAGCCAAACCCGATCGTCGGAGATGCGCGTGCGCACGCCCTGCCCCGAGTGCGGCACCCACCAATGCTGGACGTCGCCCTCGACGAACTGTCGCGCAGCCGCACGCAGACGTTGCTCGGGCGTAATGGCCGGCCGTGTGGCGACCAGCGCCATGCCGTCCTGCAACTGGTCTCGAAAGCCATAGGCTCCGCTCGCCTGGTAGAACCGCGAGCGGGCCCAGATGCGGCACGACAGCGTCTGATACAGCAACCAGCCGTTGAGCATGATATCCATCGCGCGCTCGGGGGTCGTCTTCACCCGAACCGCGCCGAGGACAGCGGCCCAGTGGCTGCGGACCTCCGATAGCACGGCGTCCAGATCCGCCTCGCGGCAACGCGCGATCAGCGCGTTTGCGTCGCCCGCGCTCGCAGCTTCGCCGAGGAAGAAGACGATCTCGATGTGCGCGTCTGGCGGTAGCACGACGGATCGAAGCGGACGATATCGAGTGGCTGGAGATGGAGAAGAGCCTGCGGGGCGCGGCGGTAGACGCCCAGGCAGTTGGCAACCCTGCGCGCTGCCGCATCGGCGTTCGGCGTGAAGGTCTCAAGCCGACAACGCGCAATTTAACATGCCGCATGGTAGATCGTGAACAATGTCGCGGGGACCGGCGTCAGATCATCCCTCATGGCCCGGTTGGCTGCGCCGGCTGGTGCCCGAGCTCAGCCGCCTGGCGGCTGGTACTTCACGTTCTCGGTGAGCAACTTGTCCATCTCGGCCACCGTCAGCAGCGGCAGGGCGCTCGTCTTCATCCCGCTCGCTCCAACGGCAAGGCAGAGATTAGCAACGTCCGACGTTCCGGGCATATCGACGATCGCGAAGACGTCGCCCTCACCGAGTGGAAAGTAGATAGCATCGAGCTTGCCACCGAGCGCTTTGCAGGCGTACGCGACCTCCTTCTCGCCAGCTGCCCCCTTGTTCTTCTGTACACCCTTCATTCCGGCCGCAGCGTAGCTTCCATTGAGCAAAAACTTCGTCATTGTCCGTCTCCCCACTGTCATGCCGGGCGCCGCCGTCCGCGGCTGCACTTGGGTGGTAGTTGCTAGTTGGGATCGGTCGACGGTAGTTACAATCGGCCGAGGTGAAAGCGGCGAAACTAATTTGGAGGGGGATGTCGAAGCAGCAAGCCTCCCATCGCCTGACCGTCCGGGCGCTGCGAGCGCGCAGGGGCCGCGAGAAGCTTGTTTGCCTGACTGCCTATGCCGCGCCCATGGCGGAGCTGCTGGATCCGCACTGCGACCTGCTGCTGGTTGGCGATTCAATCGGCATGGTGCTGCACGGGCTGCCGAGCACGGTGGGCGTGACGCTGGATATAATGATCCTGCACGGGCGCGCGGTGATGCGCGGCAGCAAGCAGGCAATGTAGGCCAGCTCGATTGCCGGGCCGGACCGTTTACGATTTCAGGTAAGGAAAGACGGTCGGCGTTCAGCCGTCCTTGCACCGAGCGCAAGCACGAGAGCCGCAGGGACCTGAGCCGTCGCGATCGGCCCGGCCGTCTGTGGTCGGCCTCTCAGCTGCGAGGCTTCGCGTCAACCAGCAGCTTACCAAGGTACTTGACCATCTTCGACTGAATCAGTCCGGTCGCGATCTTCTCAAGTTTTTCCTTGCCGGGCGTGCCGCGGGAACCTCCGTGACCGGGACCCATGGTGCTCTCATGGAACTGAGCAGCTCCATCTTGCTTGTCGCAGATGACGCTGAAGCTCGCCTGCTCGTGGGCAGGACGGGGGGTTTCCCCGGACCGGAAGAAATCGATGCGGATCTCGGCGGGATCCAGTCGCCCGTTCGGCTCAGACCGCGATCAGACGCTCGCCGGGATAGTCGGGGGCGGTGATTTCGGCGAGGTTGCGCTCGTCGAATAGCGAGAGTTGCAACGCCCCGCCCTCGGTCAAGGCCTGGATCTACGGCGGGCCGCGCACGGCGGACCGATCAGCCCGCCGCCATCTTGACCTGTATCAAGGACCGCAGACCCGCTTCCGTGGTACCTGCTAAAAATAAGGGGCATGTGCGCCACGGCTCGGCGGCCAGCATGCGTCCATTCCGGAAATGGAGGCCGTCCATGAGCCACGGAGCACATCAGACCATCAACGTCTACCGGCTCCTCAAAGAGCAAGTCGTCATCAACTTCGTCGTCGTCGCGCTGATCATCGCCGCCGGCGGATACCTTGTCTTCAAGGTCGATGGCGAGCAGTACACGCAGTTCACGTCGCTCGCTTTCGTCGCGACGTGCTTCTTCTCGTTCGTCGCCTTCCTGCCCGCCGGCACGCTGTTCGCGTCCCGCGCGGAGTTCGCGAAGGGACGCGTCGCGGTCGCCGCGGATGAAAGGACCGGTGCCACGGCCTCGATCTCGGATCCCTGGAGCAAGACGGTCCCGCTCGGGCTCGCATTGGCGGCCGTGTCCACCGCCGTGTTCGGCGCCTTGATCTACGGCTTCGGCTGGACCCCGTCGCCGCTCGTCACCACGCTCGTCTCGTTCCTGTTCGTGGTGCCGTACGCGTACATCGTCCGGTCGAACATCTTCCGTGACATCGAGGGACTCGCCGCCATCGGTGCGATGCGCGGGCAGCGCGTAACGTCCACCTCCGCGCATGTCTGGATGAGCTACATCATCCCGAACGTGGTCTTCCAAGCGATCATCAACATGCCGCTGGCCAACCGCGGCTTCTCGCACGCCATGTCGCTGATCGCCGACAAGGCCCCCGGCATGGTGCCGGTGCAGGCGCTGGTGCCGGACTTCGCCATCACGTTCATGTTCGTCTGCTGCTTCACCTTCCTCGGCGTCGCCGCCCATGCCGTGTCCGACATGTACCAGGGCACCTTCACGTACCCGGGCAAGAAGCACGCGATCAACGGGCTGCTGTACTTTGGTATCCTGCTGCTGATGGGCGTGGGGCTGGGCGTGGTGGTGGCCGGCGTCGCCACGGTGATGCAGGTCGCGATCGTGACGCTGCCTGTGGCGTTGCTGCTGAAGTTTCTCGTGGTTTTCCTGTCGGTGTACGTCGCCTGCCGTCTCGGCGTCGGCTGGACCGGCAAGAAGTTCAACGAGGCAATGAGCCGGCAGGAGCACGACGTGCCGCCGGCGGTCGTCCCGGCCGCGTCGTAGCCGGATCGGGCGGGGCCCCGCAGCACGGGCGCCCCGCTCCGCCGCGCGTTCGGTCACCGGAACCCGCCATTGATTTCGATCCAAGGGCGGTTTCGCGAACGCCGGTAGTCTTATCTGAAATGGCCCTTGCTCGCGCCAACCCTCGAACGGCCGAGCGAGCAATCAAGAAAACCGGGAGGCACCGATGCCCGACAACCTGATCCCCGTCACGCCGTCCGCCTACTCCTATCCGCTGCTCATCAAGCACCTGCTGCACACGCCGCTGGTGCGTTCGCCGGAGCAGATCATCGTCTATCGCGAGCACCGGCACACCTACCGGCAGTTCCGCGAGCGGCTGGGACGGCTGGCCACCGCGCTGACCGATTTCGGCGTCAAGCAGGGCGACGTGGTCGCTGTGCTGGACTGGGACAGCCACCGCTACCACGAGTGCTACTTCGCCATCCCGATGATGGGGGCGGTGCTGCAGACGGTGAACCTGGCACTGCCGCCCGACCAGCTCATCTATACGCTGGCCGATACCGGTGCGTCGGTCGTGCTGGCGAATGTCGACTTCCTGCCGCTGTTGGAGCCGCTGGCGGCGAAGCTGGAGACGGTGCGGAAGTTCGTGTTGCTGAACGACCGTCCGGAGCTGCCGACGACAACGCTGCCGGTGGCCAGCGAATACGAGGCGCTGATCGAGGCAAGCTCACCGTTCTTCGTCTTCCCCGACTTCGACGAGAACACGCGCGCAACGACGTTCCACACCACCGGGACGACCGGGCGCCCGAAGGGCGTGTATTTCAGCCATCGCCAGCTGGTGCTGCAGGTGCTGTGCGGCCTGGTGGAATACGGCCCGTTCGCCACCCAGCAGGGCCGCTTCAATCGCGACGACGTCTACATGCCGATGACGCCGCTGTTCCACGTGCACGCCTGGGTGTGCCCGTACACGGCGACGTTGAGCGGCTGCAAGCAGGTCTATGCCGGCCGCTACACGCCGGAGACGTTCCTGCGGCTGATCAAGGACGAGGGTGTGACGTTCACGCACGGCGTGCCGACCATCCTCTCGATGCTGCTGAACGCACCGGGCAGCAAGGACGTCGACCTGTCGAAGCTGAAGATGATCGTCGGCGGCTCGGCGCTGCCGCGGCAGCTCGCGAAGGACGCGATGAAGCGCGGCATCGACGTGTTCTGCGGCTACGGCCTGTCGGAATCCGGGCCGTTCCTGTCGGGCATGCACCTCGCGACGTCGCAGCTGACCGGCAACATCGACGAGGAGGTCGAGGTCCGTATCAAGGCCGGCTACCCAGGCCCGCTGGTCGAGTTGCGGGTGGTCAATTCCGACCTGGAGGACGTGGCACACGACGGCCAGGAGACCGGCGAGATCATCGCGCGCGCGCCGTGGTTGACGATGGGATACCTGAACAACCCCGAGGCGTCCGAGCAGTTGTGGGCGGGCGGCTACATGCATACGGGCGACGTCGGCACGATCAACCCCGATGGCACGCTGCACATCACCGACCGGCTGAAGGACATCATCAAGAGCAGCGGCGAGTGGATTTCCTCGATCGAGCTCGAGGACATCATCATGCTGCGCGAGGGTGTCGCCAAGGCAGCGGTGATCGCGGTGCACGACGACAAGTGGGGCGAGCGGCCGCTGGCGCTGGTCAACGTGCTGCCCGAGTTCAAGAATAAGGTCGGTCGGGAGGAGGTCCGCGCACAGGTCAAGGGCTATGTGGAGCGCGGGCTGATCTCGAAGTTCGCGGTACCCGAGCGGATCGAGTTCGTCGACACGCTGCCGCTGACCAGCGTCGGCAAGATCGACAAGAAGAAGCTGCGCGAGCAGTACCGCGACCAGCTGCCGGCCGGGAACATGCCGGCGGCGGCGGAATGACGGAGGGGAGCGGTCTCGCGCCGATCCCGTTGGAACGTCGTGCCGGGCAGTCGCCCGGCATGACCTGAGCTGCCGTCGAGAACAGGCAGGTTTGATGCCGGAGAGGCAACCATGTCGGACAATCTGATCGAAATCACGCCGTCCGCCTACGTGTATCCGCTGTTGCTCAAGCAGCTGCTGCACACGTCGCTGGCACGGTCGCCGGACCAGGTGATCGTCTATCGCGAGCGCCGGCACACATATCGGCAGTTCCGCGACCGCGTTGGGCGGCTGGCGAGCGGTCTGACAGAACTCGGCCTGAAGCCAGGCGAAGTGGTGGCGGTGATGGACTGGGACAGCCATCGCTACCACGAATGCTACTTCACCGTCCCGATGATGGGCGCGGTGCTGCAGACGGTGAACCTGGCGCTGCCGCCGGACCAACTGCAGTACATCCTGGCCGACACCGGGGCTACGACCCTGCTGGTCAACGTCGATTTCCTGCCGCTGATCGAGCCGCTGGCCGCGAGACTGGAGAACCTGCGGCGCATCATCCTGCTGAACGACCGCCCCGAGCTGCCGACGACGACGCTGCCGGTGGCCGGCGAATACGAGGCGCTGATCGAGGCGAGCTCGCCGTTCTTCGTCTTCCCCGACTTCGACGAGAACACGCGCGCGACGACGTTCCACACGACCGGCACGACCGGGCGGCCGAAGGGCGTGTATTTCAGCCACCGCCAAATGGTCTTGCACGTGCTGTCGACCCTGGTCGAGCTCAACCTTTCGCCGAGCCAGGGGCGGCTGCATCGCGACGACGTCTATATGCCGATGACGCCGATGTTCCACGTCCATGCGTGGGGCGTTCCGTACTCGGCGACGCTCTGCGGCCTGAAGCAGGTGTATGCCGGCCGCTACCTGCCGGAGACGTTCCTGCGGCTGATCACGGACGAGGGGGTGACGTTCACCCATTGCGTGCCGACCATCCTGCAGATGCTGCTGAGCGCGCCCGGCAGCGCGGACGTCGACCTGTCGAAGCTGAAGATGGTTATCGGCGGCTCGGCGCTGCCGCGGCAGCTTGCGAAGGCCGCCATGAAGCGCGGCATTGACATCTTCGCCGGCTACGGCCTGTCGGAATCCTGCCCGACCTTGACGGTGATGAACCTCAGCACGGCGCAGCTCACGGGAGACATCGACCAGGAGGCCGAGCTGCGCGCGCGGCCGGGTTATCAGCCGCCGCTGGTGGAGCTGCGCGTCGTCAGTCCCGACATGGAGGACGTGGCGCACGACGGAAAGGCCACCGGCGAGGTCGTGGCGCGCGCGCCGTGGCTGACCATGGGCTACCTGAACAACCCCGAGGCGTCCGAGCAGCTCTGGGCGGGCGGTTACATGCACACCGGCGATGTCGGGTCGCTCAATCCCGACGGCACGCTGCGCATCACCGACCGGCTGAAGGACATCATCAAGAGCGGCGGCGAATGGATCTCGTCTATCGACCTGGAGGACATCGTGATGCTGCGCGAGGGCGTCGCCAAGGCGGCGGTCATCGCGGTGCATGACGACAAGTGGGGCGAGCGGCCGCTGGTGCTGGTCAACCTGCTTCCCGAGTTCAAGGGCAAGGTCGGGCGGGACGAGATCCGCGCGCAGGTGACGGGCTACGTGGAGCAGGGGTTGATCTCGAAGTTCGCAGTGCCGGACCGGGTGGAGTTCGTTGACACGCTGCCGCTGACCAGCGTGGGCAAGATCGACAAGAAGAAGCTGCGGGAGATGTACCGCGACCAGTTGCCGGCGGGGCATATGCCGGCCGCGGCGGATTGAGGGCCGCACCTCCCCTGCGTCATAGCGAGCGAAGCGAAGCAACCCAGGGCCGCGCGGCAATCCTCAGCCGCGCGGCCCTGGGTTGCTTCGTCGCTCCGCCCCTCGCAATGACCGGGGTTGAGCTGCCCTCACCGTCAACCGTGATGCCGTCCTAGCCGGTCGTGGGCTTCGACCCAGTCGCCGTGCAGGACGGCGCAGGCGAGCGAGATCTCGCCCGCCAGCACGACGCCGGCACAGATCTCGGCGAACTTGTCGACGGTGCCGTCGCCGGCGCAGCCGAGCATCTCCAGGCATTCGCGCTGCGTGGCCAGGCCGGTGCCGCCGCCGTGCGTCGCGACGATCAGCGACGCGAGCGTGACCGACCAGTAGAAGTCGCCGTTGTCGAGCAGTTGGCCGTAGCTGATCGTGCCATGCGATTCGGCGACGTCGGCGGCGTCCTGGCCGGTGGCGATGAACATCGCGGCCAGCGCGTTCGCCGCGTGCGAGCCGTTGCTGGCCGAGCCCGCGAGGATCGCCCCCACGGTGGAGATCTGGCGTTGCGCGAACACCTCCCTGGTGCCGACGCCCATGATCCGCTTGAGCGCCTCGTCGCGCACCACCGCCTCGGCCACCACGCGCTTGCCGCGCGTGAGCAGCATGTTGATGTGCGAGAACTTCTTGTCGGTCTCCATGTTGCCCGACAGCACGTAGCGCATCGGATGCGGATAGGCCTGCTTGATCCAGCGGCAGGCGGCGAGCGTCGCCTTGCCGGCCATGTTCTGGCCCGCCGCGTCGCCGGTTTCGTAGTTGAAGCGCAGCTCGCGCAGCGGGCCGATCGAGAATTGCTGGATGCGGGTCAGCCTGCCGAAGCGGGTGGTGGTCTCGGCGGCCTGCTTGATGGCGGCGAAGTTCTCCTCGACCCAGTCGCCGAAGTTGCGCGCGGCCAGCGCGTCCTCGAAGACGAAGACGGGAGCACGCTGCATGGCTCGGTCGACGACCGTGGTCTTCACGCCGCCGCACTCGCTCAGCAGGCGCATGCCCCGATTGTAGCTGGCAACCAGCGCGCCCTCGGTGGTCGCCAGCGGGACGAAGAAATCACCCGTGGCGTGTTCGCCATTGATGCGCAGCGGGCCGGCGAGGCCGATCGGCACCTGCGCCACGCCGACGAAGTTCTCGATGTGGCCCTGCACCATGGCGGGGTCGAACGAGTAGCGGCTGACATGCGACAGCGCGATACCGGTGCGGTCGTAGACGAAGGCGCGGCGTTTCTCGGCGGCAGCTTCGGAGTAGTCGTCGTCCGGGTCGCGAGGGATCGCTTGCCGCGGCGTCTCGGTCACGGGTTCCGCCTCCATGAGTAGGGCTTGGCCAGAACCGCCAAGGTGGGTACGGACCGGGCCTGTCGTTGAGATATACCCCGACTCTCGGAGTATCCGAACAACCCCCTTGCCAAGCGGCCCGAGCCGGATTCTGCACTCGCATGATACGGCCGGGCTTCCTTGACTGCGAATCGCGGCAAGACCTGATTGAGCTGGCGCGTGACGGGTCGGCCGCCCATCGTCTCCCCAGCGCACAATACCAAGCTGATCTCGCCGCCCCGCCAACAGGCGACCGCAATCAGAAGAAACCCAGCCAGGGGCACACGCTGGCCCTGACAGCGACGATGGTCACGCACCCGACCAAGCGCCTCCTACAGGCTCCCGCCCTCATTCAGACTCGCCAACATGCGCAGAGAATCGCCCCATCAAAGACGATCCGCCAGAATCGCTGCCCGTAACCGCCGCCAGCCCCTTTCCACCACAATCAGTCAGAGCCGAATCGCCCTGTGCGCGGGGCGGCCAATTCCGGCACGCGCGTGGGCTCGTCGCCGATGTCGATCGTCGCGACGGTCGCCGTCTGCACCGCGGCAACGGCGTGCTTGAGGACCTCGAACTCCTCGACGATCAGGTCGGCCACGTGCTGGACGTCGGGCACCGCATCGCTGCAGGCGGTCAGGCCGAAGTTGAGTTCGTCGACGTAGCTCAACGCGGTGATGTTCAGCGCCATGTTGTGGTACGGGATCGACAGCGGGAAGTGCCGCACCGCCGGCACGCCCGCGCAATACACCGTCTTGCGCGGCCCCGGCACGTTCGAGATCACGAGATTCATGAACGGCGGCAGCACGTCGTACCGCCCCGCGCGCGCGAAGAACTGGAACAGGCCGTTCATCAGCAACGGCACGCCTGGCCAGACAAGGTCGAGCGGGAAGATGTCGCGGAACCGCCGGAACTGGTCCTGCATCGTGTGCGACGAGGCGGCGATGACGCGCAGCCGCTCGATCGGGTCGCCGACGTCGGTCGCGAGCGTGCAGAAGATCATAGCCGTACGGTTGTTGTAGTCCTGGTCACCTTGGTTGCGAAGCGTCACCGGGATGCCGGACACCAGCGCCTGCTTCGGCAACCCCTTCCTGCCGGACAGGTAGCGTCGCAGCGCGCCGGCGCAGACCGCCAGCACCACATCGTTGAGCGTCACCTGCCGCGCCTTGGCGATCCGCTTCGCGTCGCTCAGCGAAATCGACGACAGCCCCAAACCACGATTGCCGGTGATCGGCACGTTCAGCGGCGTACGCGGCGCAATCCGCAGCGTGCCCCAGAGTTCGCGAGCGGCGGTGCCGTTCTGTCCGAGATCGGCAAGCGCCGTCGCCAGCTTCGGGCCGAATCGCGCCAGCTCCACGCCTTGCTGCCAGAACGCGGTCATGAGGCTGCCGGCGGCGGCCCAGATGCCCGGCCGCTCGTGCTCCTCCCACGGCGAATGCGGCGGGCCCGGGGCGGGCGTGGGTGTGGTTTCGAGAATCGTCGACAGGGCGACGGTGCCGATCACGCCGTCCATCAGCGCGTGATGCACCTTCATGTAGACAGCAAAGCCGCCGTCCTCGAGCCCCGAGATCAGGTGGTACTCCCACAGCGG
>Ga0074046_10003702_pt1 | contig 12697 bp, 10 predicted proteins | sample BogForMeECP23OM3_FD_94441 | JGI IMG/M metagenome (GOLD analysis project Ga0074046, IMG submission 94441) | Bog forest soil microbial communities from Calvert Island, British Columbia, Canada - Bog Forest MetaG ECP23OM3 | ecosystem: Environmental > Terrestrial > Soil > Wetlands ...
CATGCGTTTTGAAGGGGCGCACCTTTAGGTGCGCCGTACAAGTCCTTTCTTCTTGTCATTCCGAGTGGGCTTCAGCCCACGAGGAATCTGCTTTTCGGACTTTTTCAGCAGCCTCTAAAGCCGATGTCTTGCGCCCAGCTTTTCGGCACGCCTGAAGGCGTGCCCCTTCAAAGGGGGATACAGGCACTGCGAAACCGCTCTAATCCGCGGGCTCCATCGGGGGCCTCATGGGCTTGCAGTAAGCTCAGTTCTGGTCGACTATTTCGAAACATTCTGCCACAGGCAGAGTTCGTTGCCATCCGGATCTTTGAAAAACGAAATCAGCCCGCCGGGTTCTTCCTTGACTGAAGTTGTGGCCACGCCTCTGGCCTGCAAGGCGCGCGTGGCCTGCCCGATGTCCTTCACGCCGAGGCTCAGGCGGGCGTTGCCGGTTCCCGGCAGTGCGTTGCCGGGAGCGTTCGGGACCAGTTCGAAGAGCACGCCGTCGACGTCGAAGCGTGCCACGTAATCGCGCGAGGTCAGGCGAAATCCCAGGGTGTCACGATAAAAGGCAATGGACTTTTCCATGTCGGTAACGTGGTAGTACACGGCATCGAAGGTGAGTTTGAGTTCAGGACTTGACATCGTAGCCTCCTATGGCGCTGTTGTGCACGGCACGAGTTTAGTGTGCACCATGCCTTGCCACTTGTCAGTGACAACGAACACGTCGGGCCTGCCAAGACTGGGTGGACGGCTGACTGGCGACACGTGGCCTCGGAGCGGCGGCCACGGAAGCTGGCGCCTTCGCACGTATATGGTAATTTTCTGGATGCCATGACAACTGCTCCCACCCCTCCCACACTTTCGCTTGACGGAAGAGTTGCTCTCATCACCGGAGGCTCGCGCGGCATAGGCGCGGCGACTGTGCGTTTGTTCGTGCGCGCCGGAGCGCGCGTCGTCTTCAATTACCAGCGCGCGCAGGCCGAGGCGCTGCGGCTGGTCGAAGAATGCGGAGCCGACCGCTGCCACGCCGTGCAGGCTGACCTCACCGGCACCGCCAACGCCGAACCGCTGGTACGCGCTGCGGTTGAGCGCTTCGGAGCGCTGGATACGCTGGTGGTAAATCACGGCATCTGGCTGGACGATGCCCCGGTCGACCAGATGTCCGACGAGCAGTGGCGCACTACTCTCGCCGTCAATCTAGACAGCGCCTTCGCCGTGACCAAGCACGCGGTGGCACAGATGAAGCGGCAGGGCCGCGGCGGGCACATCGTGATGATCAGCTCCACTGCTGGGCAGCGCGGCGAGGACAACCACTGCGACTACGCGGCCACGAAGGGCGCGATCATCAGCATGACCAAGGGGCTCTCGACCGAGCTTGCGCCCTTTGGCATCTATGTCAACTGCGTCGCGCCGGGGTGGGTTGACACTCCCATGACCGCCGGCGCACTCAACGACCCCGAGTACCGCGCGGAGATCTTCGCCAAAATTCCGCTGGGACGGGTAGCCACCCCGGAGGAGATTGCCGCGCCCATCCTGTTCTTGTGCACTCCCTACGCCGGATTTATCACCGGCGAGATTTTCAACGTGAACGGCGGCGGTGCTGGTGGGATGAGTCGCGAATAGAATTGGCCGCAGGCTACACATTGCGATACTCTGAAGTGTGAGGAGTGCCGAAATGCAATTTTCGATTGAGATTGAACGTGAAACCGACGGTCGCTGGATCGCCGAGATTCCCAGCCTCCCCGGCGTTCTGGCCTATGGAAGGACTGAAGGCCAGGCGCGTGCGAAAGTCTATGCGCTGGCGCTTCGCGTGATTGCAGACCGCGTTGAGAAGTCCAGGAGAGTCCCCAAATCTCTCAGCTTGGTGTGCGCTTCGGCGTGAGCAAGTGGCCCAGCACCAAAGCAAACCGTGTTTACAAGGCGCTGCTTTCCATCGGCTGGTATCCGGTCTCGCAGACCGGCTCTCACATCAAACTTCGGCACCGTGCTTCAAGGTTTCCTGATTATATCTGGCCGTTTCACCCGAATGTTGAAATTGGACCACGGATGCTGGCCAGGATTGCGAAACATACTGGCTTGACACCGAGAGATCTTTAAGGTTTGTGCTGCCGCCAAGTTCCTCGATCACCTTTGCATTCCCGATCTGTTGTGGGCGATGTGTTCAACGTGAACGGCGGGGCCGTGCTGGTGGGATAGCGATCCCGTGCTCTACCGCTTCTGAAATGGGCCACGGAAATCCAGCTCGCCGCCGGTACCCGGGAAGGGAAGTCCTACTGCGCGGGCTTGGGCTTGTCTGGTGGCTCGTGGATGGTTGCCACCACCTTCTTCATCTGCTGGAACTTGCCGGTTTCATATCCGTAGGTCCGCTCCGGCAGGCGCGCCGCCTCCTGCTCGATAGCTTTCTCCCGGTTGGCCGGATTGGGGTGGTCGGAGAGGAACTGGGGTGCGCGTGAGCCGCCTTCAGCGTTCAGCTTGTCGAAAAACTTCGCCATCTCGATGGGATCGTAACCAGCTTCCGCCATGATGTGCGAGCCCATAAGGTCGGCCTGGCTTTCGGCGGTGCGCGAGAACTTGAGCAGCACGCTATTGGCGCCAAGCCCGATGCCAAGTTCCGCGAGCTGTCCCATCATTCCGCCGCTCGAGCCGGCAATTTCTCCGGCAAGCATCGCCGGCAATTCGATGAGGTTAGCTTTAGAGGCCTGGTTGGTGCCGTGCCGCAAAATGACATGCGACATCTCATGGCCCATAACTGCTGCGAGCTGTGCCTCGTTGTCCACCGCTCGTAGCAGCCCGGTGTTGATGAACATCGGCCCTCCGGGCAGCGCGAAGGCGTTGATACTGGGGTCGGCCACTACCTCGAAGGTAAACGGAAACCCGCTCCTTGTAGCCTCCTGCGAAGTCATCAGCCGCTTGCCGACGGCATTCACGTAGGCCGTGAGCGTGGGGTCCTTGATTATCGTCACCTGCTTGCGCACTTGCGCGGCTGTCTCTTGTCCCAGCTGAACATCCTGCTGCTTGGTGAACAGATTGAAGCCGGGCCTGATCTGTGTAGGCCCTTGCGCCAGCCCAGGCATCGCACACAAGACGAGCACAACAGATGCGAATTTGGCCAAACCGTTCACGAGCAACTTCCAAGCCGCATTTTACAATTGCTGCACAACCAGAGACGAGTCGGTGCGAGTACCTTCTGCCGCTAATAGAATTGCTACTTTCCGTCTTAACGATATCCCGGCTGAGGCGATTAGGATCTCCACCCAGTAGCACGGTTGCGGTATTATCTAACGGTTCCGTGGCCCGCGGACTGTTATGGACCAACGTCGTTTCCAGAGATTGCTGCGCCGTACCGTAGCAATACCCGTCACCCTCCTGGTGCTGTTGGCGGTAACCCTTCTGGTGGAGATCCTAACGCTTACCAATTCCCTGAAATGGGTCGATCATGCGGAGCAGGTCATTTCCAACTCGCGCCAGCTCATGCGTTACATGGTAGACATGGAGACTGGCGTCCGGGGCTACCATCTCACCGGAGACAAGACTTTCCTGGAGCCCTACGAAGTGGGCAAGGCCCGCGTCCCGGAGCAGACCGCACTCTTACTGCGACTCAGCGCTGATAATCCTGGCCAGCAGCGCCGAATCAACGAAATCAAGGACCTCGACCGTCGCTGGCTTGACCATGCAGAAGCTCTCTTGCAGCAGCCCGTACACAACTCTGTGTCGATTAAGGAGTTCGAAACCGGCAAGCAATTGATGGACGAGATCAGAATGAAACAGCGGGAGATATTGGCCGCAGAAGAACAGTTGCGGGATGTTCGCTACCGCCGTGCCACCATCCTGGGCAATATTGCAGATGGTACTGCGGTTGGACTTTCTCTACTGGTGGCATTCCTTCTCTTCACCCTGACGCGGCGCGAGTTGTACGCGCTGTCCTCCACCTATGAACAGCACCTACGGGCCGAAAAGGACAAAGCCCTACAGCTCAGAAATAACCAGGAGTTGCTCCAGATCACGGTGAAGAGCATTGGAGACGCTGTTGTCTCCACCGACGCGACGGGCAATGTGTCGTTCCTCAATCCGGTTGCTCAGCAGCTCACAGGATGGGACTACAACGCTGCCCACGGACGACCGCTGCATGAAGTTCTGCCGCTCATCGATGAAAGCACCCGGACCGAAGTCGACGACCCGGTCGAAACCGTTCGCCGCTCACAAAGTGTGGTCGGACTTTCCCAACTGCTCCTGATTAGCCGCTCGCAACAGGAATATCCGATTGAGCTGACCGCCGCGCCCATCCGCAAGGATCACGGCAATCTGGTTGGAGTCGTGATCGTTTTCCGCGACATCACCCAGCGGCGACAGACGGAGCAGGTGCTACGCACCAGCGAGCGCCTGGCGCAGGCTGGGCGTTTGTCGGCCACAATTGCTCATGAGATCCGCAATCCGCTGGATACAGTTTCAAATCTCATTTACTTGCTGCGCCACGAGAAAGAGGCAAGCGCAGCCTCGAGTCAATATTTGGAGATGGCCAGCGACGAACTGGCGCGCATAGCCCAGATCACTGGACAACTTTTGACCTTCCATCGCGAGGCGCGCGCCCCCGTTGATGTGGACCTCACCGACGTAATCCAGAGCGTGTTGGTCCTGCACGCGCCGCAGATCCGCAGAAGCCACGTCAAGGTGGAGCAACGGTTGCGCACGCGCCAGCCCGTGCGCGGATATCCCGGTGAGTTGCGGCAGGTGTTCTCCAACCTGGTGGGCAATGCCATCGACGCCATGGCACACGGAGGAAAGCTGGTCGTCCACGTTCGGGAGTCGAGCCTCGCGTCTGATCCCTCATGCAAGGGTGTGCGAGTCACGGTCCTGGACACTGGCGCGGGCATTCCGCTTGGAGTGCGCAGAAACCTGTTCGCTCCTTTCTACACAACCAAAGGCGAGAAGGGAACTGGATTAGGACTTTGGGTAAGCCGCGGCATCATCGAGAAGCACGAAGGGACCATTCACCTATCCAGCCGTATTTGCGAGGGCAAAAGCGGGACAGCATTCTCTGTATTTTTGCCCTTCGAGCAGAGATTGGGGTTGCTCGAAAGTCCGGGCGTGCCGCCGGCGGCGTGAAGACAGTGGTTAGTGGTCAGTGGTTAGTGGCTAGGATGGCCAAAGGACGAATTGATGACAGTGACGCCATGGGCGTCAGGACGGCACTATCCCCGCCCCTCCGATGTTTCTCAACTATCCACTAACCACTATCCACTGACTCAGTGGATGTCGAAGTGCTCTTGGTGCAGCGTCGCGTCGCTCTTCACCAGCACTGTCTTGCCGGTCAACTCTTCCAGTTCGCCGATGAGCTTCCCATTATTGGCCTTCAGCGCCTTGGCTATTTCTGGATTGACGCGCACAGTGATGTCGGCCTTGTCGTGCAGCTTCGCCATTTTGCGCATCTCGATGTAGAGCTCGTTGCACACCGTCGGGACCGACTTTACGAAGCCTGCTCCCGTGCAATACGGGCACGGCTCGCCGAGCGTGCGCTCCAGCGATTGCTTCACCCGCTTGCGGGTAATGGCGACCAGCCCGAAATCGTTAAACTGGAGCACCTTGGATGGAGCGCGATCGTTGCGCAGCGCTTCCTCCAGCGCCTGCATCACCTTCTGGCGGTTCTTGCGCTCATCCATGTCAATGAAGTCGATGACGATGATGCCGCCCAAGTCGCGCAAACGCACTTGCCGCACGATTTCTTTGGCGGCGTCGAGGTTCGTTTTCACGATGGTGTCTTCCAGGCGTTGCGTCTTGCCAACATATTTGCCGGTGTTGATGTCGATCGCCACCAGCGCTTCAGTCTGATTGATGACGAGGTACCCTCCGCTCTTCAGCCATACTTTCGACTTCAGCGAGCGGTCGATCTCTTCCTGGATACCAAACTGCTCGTATAGTGGCGTGTCTTTCGTGTAGAGCTTGATGCGCCTCACCAGCGACGGCTGGAAACGGTTGGCAAAGCGCACCACGCGCTCGTACTCATCGTCCGTGTCCACCCAGATTTGCGAGAAGTCGGCGTTGACCTGGTCGCGCAATACGCGCTCCACCAGTTTGAGATCGTGGTAGATGAGCGCAGGCGACTTGCCGTTTTCGCCGCGGTTCTTGATCTCGGCCCACAGATGCTTGAGAAAGCGGATGTCGGCGCGAAGGTCTTCTTCTTTAATGTTTGCCGCGGCGGTGCGCACGATGAATCCGCCGAGACCGTTCTCGCGCTCGCTTGTGACGATGCGCTTCAGGCGCAAGCGCTCCTCTTCCGATGCGATCTTGCGCGATACACCGACATGGTTCACCGTCGGCATATACACCAGGAACCGTCCGGGCAGCGCGATATGGCTGGTGATGCGCGCGCCCTTCTTGCCGATGGGCTCCTTCGCAATCTGTACCAGCACCTCCTGCCCTTCCTTTAACAAATCGGAGATGAGGGGCAGGTTCCGGTTGTTGTTGGGGCGGGCACGCATACCGCGACGCGGGCCGCCACGGCGTCCGCGATCGCGATACTGCCGGTGGTAGCCCGGACGGTCTACCTGTCGCTGCTGATATCCCGCCGTGGGCGATGACGTGCGCAACTCGGCGTGGCCATTGGGCTCCTCCACTTCACCGTTCTCTTCTTCTTCATCCTCTTCGGCGGCCACATAGAGCTTTTCCCCACGCAACTCAGCGGCGACTACTTCGTCCTCATCCACATCTTCGATCTTGGGGACCCAGCGTTCTGAAGAACCGTTGCCGGCATCAAGGGTTTCTTCCTCCAGAATGAGTTCCTCGTCTCCCGCAACCTCGCTTAACGCGCTGATGTCGTCAGGTACGGGATGGAACTCCATCTCCTCGTCTTCTAGAACTTCGTGCTCGAGCGTGCGGCCCTCGGGCGCTTGTTCAGGAGCGGCTAGACGTTGAAAGTCGTGGTCGGCAGTGCCAATCGAGTGCGATGGGCGCTCAAAATGTTCGTCCACAGCCGGGAGGGGAGTGTGAATTTCAACTTCTGACTCATTCTCCACCACGTCCGGCTCTTCGTTCCGCGGCCAGGGCTCAATGCTCGGCGCCGTTGTGGCCTCGCGAATCTCTGGCGCTTGCGAGGCATGCGAAAGCTCGGGCGCCGCAAGATTCAAACGGTCAAGCTCAATATCCTGGTGCTCGACCATAGCAACTGCTTCGGCGGGAGACGAGTCCTCCCGACGCGGCGCCCGCCAGCGCCGCTTCACAGGCGATGCCGGCTCGTCACCAGGCATAACTGCCGGTTCAAGGTGCTGCGGTTCCGCGGCAACCTGCTCGTGCTCGATCTCAGCGCGCTCCTCGGTTTCCTCCGTCGCTGCACTTGCGTCAGCCCGGGTACCCGGCGGCGTGAAGTCCTCGATGGCAGCTTCTGCGAAGTCTTCCGACTGGGATTCGTTCTCGTGCTTTGTTTCCTGTGGTTCGGGCGCTGATTGCTGTCCCAGGTTGCGATACTTGGAAATCGATTCCCCCGGCAGCACAATTGGTGTATAGCCAGCAGGAGGGCCGAAGTCGGTGCGCGGTCGCGATTCAGCGCGCGGCGCCGGAGGTTCCTCCGTGGACTTCGCGGCTTCAACCTTCGGCTCGAGCCGGTCATCGCGTTCATCCGGGCGGCTGCGGCGTCCGCCACGACGACGGCGTCCTCGCCAGCGCCTTGCGCCTCTGTCACGGTCGTCTCCGGTGGACGTCTCGCCCTCCTCGGCTGTCGATTGTTCTTCGCTGGGAGCGGCAAAATCCTCGCCGACGATCTCGAAGTCCTCTTCCGTTTCGCCCTCTGCAATCGAGGCTTCCACCTGTCCGCCATCATTTGCTTCTTCCACGGGCTGCGACTGGCTCACATTGACGGTTGTGCGAGGTGCAGGAATCTGGTCAAACTCCGCTTCTCCCTGCTCGTCACTCGGCAAATCCAGAAAGTCGGAGACGTAAAGAAAGGCATCACGCTCCAGTCCGATATCGACAAACGCGGACTGCATGCCGGGAAGCACGCGCGTGACCCGGCCTTTGTAGATAGACCCTGCTAAGGTATATTCGTTTTCCCGCTCGAAGAACACTTCGGCGAGCTGATCGTCCTCCATCAACGCCACCCTGGTTTCGTGTGGCGTGGAGGACACGTAAAGTTCTTTGTTCATGGTGCTCCGGTTTTCACCGGCGCGGTCGAGCGAGGAGGACAGGAAAAATCTACGGGTGAATCGGTGAGGGCATACCGGGACTCTCGCCCGGACAAGAACCAGACCTGATTCGTACTGCAACTTGTGGAATCTTCAGCACCGTATAGAGCGCGTCGCCGGAGGTTTGTGGCCATCACACTCAGCTTGAGCCGATGGGGCCGTTTCCCGCCTCGATCAACGTGCTTTGCAATCCTGTCCGGCCTTTTCTTCCTGCGGCCGGCACTGCCCTCGTACGTGAGGGCGCTCGTAATCTTGTTGTCATCCTTCGGAAGTCTGAATTCCCGCTGGTACAACTTCCCCGGTGGATGAAGCCGGCTGTCTTTGACGCGCCCGATGGCGCGAAGCATTCTAATTCACATTCACTGGTTTCAGTTCACAAACCGGCGCATGCGAATATTCATTACAATTCCCAGCGCCAGGAACATGAACAGCACTGACGATCCGCCGTAACTCATTAACGGCAATGGAATACCCGTGACCGGCATAAATCCAACCGCCATGCCGACGTTGATCAGGACGTGGAATGCGAGTACCGCAACCACTCCCATGACCACAAAGGCGCCAGCCCGGTCCGGGGCCGTCTGAGCGTTCTGAATCAGACGCATCAGTACGATAAAGTATAACAGCAGCAGACCCATGGCGCCTATGAATCCGTGCTCCTCGGCGAAGGCAGCGAAGATGAAGTCGGTGTGCGGTACGGGTAGAAACTGTCCCTGGGTCTGGCTGCCGTGCGCCGTTCCCTTGCCGAAGATGCCTCCAGAGCCCACCGCCACCAGCGATTGAATGACCTGGTAGCCGCGACGCTGAGGATCGGCCTCAGGCTCCATGAAACTGGTTAGCCGGTCGCGCTGATAGGGCTTGAGCACATGCCATCCCACCGGAGCCAGTAACGCAGCCAATAGTACGATGACCAGCGCGTGTTTGGCTTTCATCCCGCCGAGAAACAGACCCATCACGGCAATCGGGAGGTAGGTAAGCGCTGTGCCCAGGTCCGGTTGGGCCAGCACCATCAACATGGGAACACCCACCAAGGCTCCCGCCTTAACGATGTCTTGCGTCGTACATTCCGGCTTCGAGTCCGCGAAATACTTTGCCATCGCCAGGATCAATACCAGCTTTACCCACTCGGATGGCTGAAAGTGGAATGAACCGATCTGAACCCAGCGGCGAGCACCGAGGTATTTCTTGCCAAACACTGCCACCGCCACCAGCGAGGCGATGGAGATCAGATACAACAGCGGGACACGCTCCAGCAGGGCCTGGTAGTTGAAAAAACTCATCACGAACATGAGTGCCACTCCGCCCAGGATCCAGTACACCTGCTTGATGTGTACGCCCACAAACTTAGTGTTGAGCGTCGCGCTGTAGATCTCCACCACACCCAGCGCGCAGATCAGGAGCATCAGCGCCAGCAGCACCCAATCGAAATCGCGAAATGAAATGTACCGGCTCATGGTTGCCCCGGCGGGACTGCCGCGGTTGCTGGAGCCACCGGTGGCTTTACCACCGGCGTCTTCTGGTCTTGTGGCTCGTCCGGTTGCACAGACGGCGGTTTTGGAGGTTCGGGCGCGGGAATCTGATTTTCAGGATGCGCCATCTCATCGTGCGATTCAGTCGCTTCAAGCTTGGCCGCCGGCTTCGGGCGATCCTCCTCTGCGACTCCCGGCGCGGCGGTTACCGGCTTGGTCTTCCCATCCGTCGAAACGGTAAACCGTCCTGCCTGCATCTTGTCGGGCTGCTTGGCGTCGCCGTCGTGCCACACGGCAGCAACTTCCGCCTGCTGCTTGCCCGCCGCGCCATTTGCTTTGGCCATCTGTGTCTCGCGAGTGCGCTGCTTCTCCACGTAAGCTTTGATTACCTGCGCCGCGGCGCGAGCGGCATAGTAGCCATGTTCGCCTTCCTCCAGCAGAACAGCAACCACGATCTCAGGATTGCGGCGAGGGGTTACCCCCACGAACCAGCCATTGTCCTTAAAGTGCTTGCCTTCGGCACCGAGGCGCTTCTTTAGATCATTGGAAATGGTCTGCGCGCTGCCGGTCTTGCCCGCGAAATCAATGCCCTTTAAGGCGGCGCTGGGCGCGGTGCCGACCGGTGAGACAACCTGCGCCAGCGCGTCCGTGATCAGAATCCAGTTGTCCTCGTCCAACGGAATTTGCGTTTTGTCAGTGTAGTTCGCCACCTGCTTAAAGCCGGGTGGAAACTGATCGGGAAACGCCACGTGCGGCCGCACCAGCACCCCTCCACTGGTGATGGCGCCCGCGGCCCGCGCAAGTTGAATCGGCGTCGTGGCCACCGCGCCTTGCCCGATGCCGACCGAGATGGTTTCGCCCGCATACCACTTCTGCTTGAAATTCCTAATCTTCCACTCCTCCGACGGCATTACCCCACTGACTTCCTGCGGGAGATCAACGCCCGTCTTCTGTCCCAAACCAAACATGGTTGCGTACTTCGCAATGCGGCTGATGCCCAACTTTTCGGCCAGAGTGTAGAAGTACGAGTCGCACGACTGATAGATCGCCTTGCTGATCCCTACGGTGCCGTGACTGCCGTGTCCCGTGATCCAGCACTTGAAGTAACGCCCATAGAAGGTTTTGCCGCCGCCACAGGTGATGACGAGGTCTTGCGCGATGCCTTCCTGAAGCCCCGCCGTCGCCATGATGACCTTGAACACCGAGCCCGGCGCGAGCTGGGCCTGGATCGCCTTGTTGAGCAGCGGCTTGCCGGGATCGGTTACCAGCTTGTTCCATTCATCCCGGCTGATACGCACGGCAAACGCGTTGGGGTCGAAGGCCGGACGGCTCGCCATCGCCAGGATTTCGCCGTTGCGCGGATCCATCGCGACGATAGCGCCGTCCCGTCCGGCCAGCGCTTCCTCCGCGGCGATCTGCATGTCGAGATCGATGGTCAGCTTGAGCTGCTTGCCGGGGGCCGCTTGCACATCGCCCAGCGTGTCAACTTCCTTGCCACGGCTGTTGACCAGCACCCGGCGGAAACCGTTCTTGCCCATCAAAATGTCGTTGTAGTACTGTTCGACGCCGGACATCCCGACGATGTCGCCCGGGTTATACAGCTCCCATTGCGGCTGGGTGAGCATGTCCTCGCTTACTTGGCCGACGTAGCCGATAATGTGGGCCATGAATCCGTTCTTTGGATACAGACGGCGATGGACGGTAATGATGTCAAGTTCCGCCAGGTCGGCGCGGTGCGACTCGATGAAAGCCAGTTCGTCAGGAGTGATGTCGTCTTTCAGAAAGAGCGGCTGATATCCCGGCACCGCCGCCATTCGCCTCAGGCGCGCGCGCAGTTCGTCGGGCGGCAGGTGCAGCCCAGCCGCGATCTTGTCGGCATCAGCGTCGAGGTTGCGGTTCTGATCGCGCAACAACAGCACCGAGAACGACGGATAGTTATCAACGATAATGCGCCCCTCGCGGTCGAGGATCTTGCCCCGCGGCGCCAGCATGGGGACCTGCTTGATGCGGTTCTGTTCCGCGAGCGTGGTGTAGTAATCGCTGCGCGCTACCTGAAGGCGCCACAGCCCGAAAGCGAGAACCAAAAAGATTCCCAGCAGGATGTATTGGACTGCGGTGAGCCGGAGCTGTGAGACTTTTTCGTCGCGACCGAACATCAGGAATTACAACTTTCGCTGGTCTGCCTCATTGTAGCCCGATTCGGCGTCGCCGCGAAGGGGGAAAGGGCGCAAGGATGTAGCCCGTGCCGGAATTAAACATAGGGAAAGGTTGCAACTTCGCGATTTGCGAAGTACAATTGGAGCATAGATGCGAGTCGTCAGCAAGCGCGCGTGGCGTGACGCCGTTGCGGCTGACCCATCGCTAGACGGGCCGATATCAGAGTGGTACAAGGTCGCGAAACACGCAACGTGGCAGAGTCTTGTGGATGTGAGGAGGGTGTATCCTCATGCGGATTTCGTGGGCCCGTACACCGTGTTCAACATTAAAGGAAACAGCTATCGTTTGATCGTCAAGATTGAGTACCGATGGCAAATTATCTTCGTTAAGCGGCTGATGACCCACGCTGAATACAACCGAGGTAAATGGAAGAAATGAACGCACTCGCCGCCAACTACGCTGCGTTGCTCTCGGAGACGAGACCTGAGGTCATTCGTGATGGGAAGCAGAACCAAGCCTACATCCGGCGATTGGAAGAGCTGACCAGCAAGAAATCCGTTACTCGAGCGGAGGAGAAGCTGATCGAACTGCTCGCGGTGCTAATCGAGGATTTTGAGGCGAAGCACTATCCCGTTCCTGACGCTTCACCGCTTGCGGTCGTTCGACACCTGATGGAGGCCCACGATTTGCGGCAAAAGGACCTGGTGGATGTTTTCGGTACCGAAAGTATCGCGTCCGAGGTTTTGCACGGCAAGCGGGATCTCACGAAGGAACACATCCGCCGGTTTAGCGCCAGGTTTGGTGTATCTCCTGCAGTGTTCTTCTGATATCGAACGTCGTTCCGCTACCGTTGTTTGAACCTATCCAGCAGGGCAAAGACGAACAACCCAATCACTGCGTTTGCGAGTGCCGAGATGG
>Ga0074046_10003703_pt1 | contig 12694 bp, 10 predicted proteins | sample BogForMeECP23OM3_FD_94441 | JGI IMG/M metagenome (GOLD analysis project Ga0074046, IMG submission 94441) | Bog forest soil microbial communities from Calvert Island, British Columbia, Canada - Bog Forest MetaG ECP23OM3 | ecosystem: Environmental > Terrestrial > Soil > Wetlands ...
AGATCAGCTTGGCGCGATTCTGCGCTGCGCCCTGGACGAACAGCTCGTCAGGGTCGGTTCCCTTGCATGCGGCGCGTGTGGTCCAGTCAGTGATCCACATGTGCCCACTCCTCTTGATCGTCGAGCATGGACGCTCCACGGTCGTCTCGATGGGGTTGCGATCCCGGGGCCAGTGCGTGCGGCCGCCCTGCCACGGTTATCTGTTCGTGATCCAGCAACTTACGGAAGTCCGGCCGGGATGCCAAGACCCCGGCATGGCCATTTACCAAATAGTTCTCACGGGCTATATGGAACCCCAAGAACAGTCACTCTCTGGATGCACTCATGTTCCTGTCGTCACATGGACGGCAGGTTATGCCGTGGACGGTGGCTTGGGGGCAAGAATTCCGATTTATCTGCGATCGGTGATTTTACGCGTTCTGGGTAGGTCTAGGCGTTGATTGTCCGGTACGGGGGCGCTGGTTACTTGCCATAGCGGCGTACGCTAAGTCGGGTGCAGCCCGGAGAGACGATTTTCACCCGGACGAGCGTACTCGGACGCCTCGTGACCTTCGCTGCGGTCGGCGGGGTCCTCGCCGCCGCCATGGTGGTTCCGGTGGTGGCCGCGACCGGGGTCCTGGTCAGGAACGAAGCTAACAAGTTCACCGCCGTGTCGCTGAGCGCCGAGGGCCTGCCACAGCGGTCGGAGATCCTCGACCGGAACGGCCACCTCCTCGCCTACGTCTACGGCGTCGACGTGCCGTACTACAACAGTGCCGACAGCGCGAGGGCACTCCAGTACTTCGGCATGGACCGGCAGCCGGTCGACTACAGCCAGGTCGCGCCGAACATGGCCAACGCGGTGGTGGCCATCGAGGACTCCAGGTACTGGGTGCACGGCGCGATCGACCTGCGCGGCACCATCCGCGCGGCGGTGAACGACCTCGAGCACAAGCCGGTCCAGGGCGGTTCCACGATCGCGCAGCAGTACGTGAAGAACGTGCTCCTGCTCCAGGCCGAGGAGGCGAACAACACCCAGGGCGAGCAGGCCGCGGCCGCGGATACGCTGAGCCGCAAGCTGAACGAGCTGCGGATGGCGGTGAACGCCGAGCACCAGCAGTCCAAGCAGGACATCCTGGCCGGGTACCTGAACGACGCCTACTTCGGCAATTTCGCCTACGGGATCGAGGCCGCCGCCGAGACGTACTTCGGCGCCAGCGCGGCGCAGCTGTCGGTGACCCAGGCGGCCACCCTGGCCGGCATCGTGGAGAACCCGTCGGCCTACGATCCCGTCCGGCATCCCGCGACGGCCCTCCAGCGGCGCAACACCGTGCTGGCCCGGATGGCCCAGACCAACAACGGGCTCACCGCGGCGCAGGCCACGGCCGACGAGGCCAAGCCGCTCGGCCTGACATTCTCTATCCCCGAGAGCGGCTGCCAGTCCAGTTCGGTGGGCTCGGCCGGCTTCTTCTGCCAGTACGTGGAGGAGGTCTTCCTGCATGACCCGGCCTACGGCAAGACGCCGATGGCCCGGGCCAAGCTGCTCTCCACCGGAGGACTGAAGATCTACACCACGCTGAGCCCGCAGGACCAGCAGGCCGCGAACAGCGCGGTGAACTACGTCGAGCCCGGCAACAGCAACTTCTGGAACCCGGGCCACAACGCGGACACCGAAGCCGTCGTGCAGCCGGGCACCGGTCAGATCGTGGCCATCGCCGAGGACCGGCCGTACGGCACGGGACGCGGCCAGACCGAGATCGACTACGCGGTGAACACCGCCGACGGTGGCAGTACCGGGGTCCAGACCGGTTCCTCGTCCAAGGTTTTCACCCTGATCACCGCGCTCAAGCAGGGAACGCCGTTCGGCTTCCAGTTGCACGTACCCGGCAGCACCACCGTCACCGGCTACACCAACTGCCAGGGCGGCCCGGCGGGCGACTACCAGGGCCAGGCTGGCGCGTACAACGTGACGAACGCGGAAGGGCCGCAGTCCGCGTCCACCCAGTCCCTGTACACCGGCACCACCCAGTCCGTCAACGTGTTCTACGCCGAGCTCGAGCAGAAGGTCGGCCTGTGCAACGTCGTGCACACAGCCGTCGACCTGGGCATGACCAGGGCTGACGGCACGTCGATGCTCAGCCGCGACGGCAGCCAGGATTCCGCCGACAACATCCCCTCGTTCACGCTAGGTTCGATCAACGTCTCGCCGCTGTCCATGGCAGCCGCGTACGCCACCGTCGCGGCTCGCGGCACGTACTGCTCGCCCATCGCGATCGGCAAGATCCTCGACAGCACCGGCAAGAGCCTTTCCGTACCGTCGGCGAACTGCCATCAGGCGCTGTCCTCCGACGTCGCCGACGCTGTGAACTACATCCTGCAGGGCGTCCTGACCAGCGGCACGGCGGCGAACCTGGGCGGCATAGCCGGCCGCGAGGCGGCGGGCAAGACCGGCACCTCCAACGTGGAAGGCGGCGGGGGCACCCCGTACGCTGCCTTCGCCGGCTACACGCCCAACCTGGTGAGCTATACCTCGGTGTTCAACCCGTACTCCCCGACCGGCGACACCATGACCGGCCTGAGTGCCTGCTACCGGCTGGAGGTGGGCGCCCAGGAGTGCCCGGCCGAGATGTTCGGGGCCAACGCGCCCGGCTCCACCTGGCACATGACCTTTGACCACGCCGACCTCGGGGCGGTCACCTACTTCGTGCCCGTCCCGGCGGACAGCCCGTTCAACAGCATGGGCGACGGCACGGTCGTCGTCCAGCCCACGAAGCAGAAGAACGGCAACGGCGGAGGTAACGGCGGCAACGGCGGCAACGGCAACGGCGGCAACGGCGGGAACGGGGGCAACGGCGGGAACGGCGGTGGGAACGGGGGCAACGGCGGCAACGGCGGCGGCGGTAACGGCGGTACTGGCTGAGACGGCAGGAGGTAGCGGCGGATGGAGTACAGGCTTCTCGGGCGGAGCGGATGCGCGGTCTCCGCGCTGGCGCTCGGTACGCTAGCGTGACCGCCGCATCTCAGGCGGCCGCTGCTAGGTGGAACTGAGGCGGCGGCGCACCTCGGCGGCGACGCGGGCGCCGTCGGCTCGGCCCGCTACCCTGGGGGTCAGCGTCTTCATGACCTGACCCATACCCTGCATGCCGCTGGCACCGGTCTCGGCGATCGCCGCGCTGACCATCGCGGCGAGTTCCTCGTCGCTGAGCTGCGCGGGCAGGTAGCCGGCCAGGACCTTCCCCTCGGCCCGCTCGGCCGCGGCCTGGTCGTCACGGCCGGCCGCGCCGAACGCCTCAGCGGCCTCCCGGCGCTTCCTCGCCTCACGGGTGAGCACCTTCACGATCTCCTCATCGCTGAGGGCGCGGGCCGAGTCGCCCGCCACCTCCTCGTTGGTGATAGAGGTCAGTGCCATCCGCAGGGTGCGCATCCGCACCTGATCACGCGCCCGCATCGCAGCGTTCAGATCCGCGCGCAGCCGTTCCTTTAGTTCAGCCACGGATCCATCCTAGGAACCGGGCCCGGTCGGGCGCTGGCGGGCGGCGCACACCCGGGGTCATGGCACCATGGTTGAGTGAAAATGCGCACTCTTATCCCTGTCACCGCTGCGTTGGGCGCGGCCGCCGTCGGCTACGCCACGGTGATCGAGCGGAACTGGTTCGCCTTGCGCCGCTATCAGGTTCCCGTCCTGGCACCGGGCTCGGAACCATTGCGCGTACTGCATCTTTCCGACGCCCATCTCACCCCCGGGCGCAAGCGGCTCATGGCCTGGATGCGGTCCCTCGACGACCTCGACCCCCATGTGGTCGTCAACACCGGGGACTCGATCGCGCATGCCGAGTCCGTTCGGCACTTCATTGATGCCCTCGGGCCGCTGCTTGACCGGCCCGGCGTCTTCGTGCTCGGCTCTAACGACCTGTATGCACCCGAGGCAGTAAATCCGGCGCGATACCTGGCCGGTCCGAGTTCCCGCTGGCACATCCAGAAGGGTCCTGACCTGCCCTGGGAGAAGCTCCGCGATGACATGAGCGCGGCCGGCTGGCTGGATCTGGACAACCAGCGGGGGCGGCTGACCGCCGGCGGTCTCGACATAGCTCTGGCCGGGGTGCACGACTCGCACATCCAGAAAGATCGCTACGAGCAGGTCGCGGGCCAGGCCGACCCTGGCGCTGACCTCCGTGTCGGGATCATGCATTCACCCGAACCGAGGCTGCTTGACCAGTTCGCCGCCGACGGCTACGAACTCCTGCTCGCCGGGCACACCCACGGCGGCCAGTTGTGCCTGCCGTTCTACGGCACGCTGATAACCAACTGCGGGATAGACCGGGAGCGGGCCCGCGGGCTGCACCGGTATCCCGCGGACGGGCAGGCCTGGCTGCACGTTTCCGCCGGGCTTGGCACTTCGCCGTGGGCGCCGGCCAGGTTCGCCTGCCGCCCCGAGGCCAGCCTGCTCACCCTGGTGCCACGCGATCCCGGCTAGTCCCCCGGGTTCTACACCGCTTCGCCGGCACTGTGCCCGGGAGTGTGAGCAGCCGTGCTCGAGCGGGTCCGCGTTTCCGCTAGACTGTCGGAGTCTCGCGCGGTACCGGTGAGGTTCCGTGCGGACGGGGTGTAGCGCAGCTTGGCAGCGCGCTTCGTTCGGGACGAAGAGGCCGCCGGTTCAAATCCGGCCACCCCGACCTAGGTCAAGAGGTACCTGTCCATTGAGCAGGGGCACCCTCAGTTTGTGAGTGACTGAGGGACTATGCCTGTCGGATGTCGATCCCTGGTCCAAGGCGCACCTTCGGCGCGCCACGCCTGACGGCGAGGGGCCGGGCCGAAGCGCACGCGGCAAACCTCCTGACTCAGGGGCTGCCGCCCATCTGGCTGATCAGGTCGTTGATGCTATCGCCGTACTTTGAACTCAACTCCTCGAGCTGATCGGGATCAATCAGATCGGGCAGAACCCGCGACGCCTCGTCAGCTAGCTGTGCGTACCCACAGCGACGCAGCATGTCGACCACTTGTTGCCTGCTGTATTGCATGGCTATCACCAACCCTTGCCTCGGCCTGACGCTTTTCCACCGTTGAAGCGTGGAGGCCGGGGACGAGCTCCGGCAGAGGCGAACGGCCCACTTCTCAAGGGAGAAACAACACAGCCCCCGACCGCCGCGGCTTGAGAAGCTCAGGCGGTGATAGACCTGCCGCCTCCGGAGCCGTAAGTTCAGCATCCTGACACTTAACGTTGTGGTCAGCGGCGGCGGTCTGGGGTGTTGCCCCGGTGCGTCCTCGCCGGGTGCGGGCTCGTCCGAAGTCAGGTCGGGGGAACTCCGGTCAACCGCTCGGTCAGGGCCTCCAGCTGACGGCGGAGGGCTGACACCTCGGCGGCCAGGGCCGCAAGCGCGGCGTCGTCGGACGTGCCCGCGGTACCTGCTGGCTCGCCGGTTGCGGTGTCGCCCCCATCCAGCCGGAAGAAGCTCGCCAGGGAGCCCGAGAGCAACCCCAAGACGGCGACCCCGGTGATCATGATGGCGACAGCCGCAAAACGCCCGGTCGGGGTCTTGGGGACGATGTCCCCGTAGCCGACGGTGGTGAGGGTGACGATGCCCCACCACAGGGCGTCGCCGACCGTGGCGAACTCGGGATTGGCGGGGTGCTCGGCGTAGTAGGCGACCAGGGAACCGGTGACCAGGACCCCGCCCGCCACGACGGCGATCCGGCCCAGCCGGTCGAACAGGCGGCGCGACCCTTTGGTTGCCATCGCCAGGCGGGCCAGGCGGGCCAGGCGGAGCAGGACCACGAACCCGCCCGCCTGGGCGCCGGGGAGCAGGAACCACGGGGCGGTGGCGATCACCACGAACAGGTCAAAGCGACCGAGTCCGGTGCGCCCGTAGTGCTCGAGATAGCGGACGTGTACCACGTAGTCGAGCAGGAACACCAGCCAGGTGGCGATGCCGACCACGACTCCGACCCAGCCATGGGATTCTGGAGCGACGATGAGCGGCAGGATGGCCGACACGATGATCGGCAGTCGCATCCTGGCGCCGAAGCGCTCGAGAAAGGTGGCGTCGCGTTCGGAGCGGGGCTGGCCCGCCCGGTGCTCAATTTCAGACATGACATCCACGGTCTCGATCGTGCCAGATCGGCCGGCCCGGCCAGGTGCATCTAGCCGAACCCAGCACGCCGCTCGGCGTCGCTTTGCGCGGTCGGCTTCGCCGACCCTTTGACCCATCGGCCGCTCACAAGGGACCGGGCAGCTAGGGGGGAGGACGGGGAGACCGGCACGATGAGGGGCAGATGCGGCGCGGGCCCGGCTGCGCCCCAGGATCCTGGCGGGGCTTTCCTGATCCGCAGGTCCGGGCAACGGCTCAAGCCTTACGCTGTGCCGAGCAGTACTTTTCAGCGGTCCGAGCGGTCGTGTCTCGGCTGCTCGGCGAAGGGGTGCGGTCATGGTTGACGTGCAGCGTTCGGTTCTGCCCATTCCCGAACGAGCGCATGTCGGCCTGGTCACCTATGACGCGAAGGACCCTGATACATCGTTCCCGCCGATAGAGCCGCTGCGGCCACCAGCCGGGGCACCCAACGTGCTGATCGTGCTCATCGACGACTGCGGATTCGGGGCGTCGAGCGCGTTCGGGGGACCGATCGCAACCCCGACCGCAGAGCGACTCGCCGCGCGGGGCCTGAAGTACAACCGCTTCCACACGACAGCGCTGTGCTCGCCGTCGCGCCAGGCGCTGCTCACGGGCCGCAACCACCACGCGGTGGGCATGGGCGCGATTACCGAGCTGGCGACTTCAGCGCCCGGCTACAGCTCGGTGCGCCCAGATAACGCGGCGCCACTCGCGGAGACGTTGCAGCTCAATGGCTACAGCACCGGCCAGTTCGGCAAGTGCCACGAGGTACCGGTGTGGGAAACCAGCCCCATGGGCCCGTTCCGGCAGTGGCCCACCGGCAGCGGCTTTGAGTACTTCTACGGATTCGTCGGCGGGGAGACCAATCAGTACTACCCGGCGCTGTACGAGGGCACCACCCCCGTCGAGCCGCCGAAGACCCCCGCGCAGGGCTACCACTTCACCGAGGACATGACGGACAAGGCGATCTCGTGGGTGTGCCAGCAGAAGGCGCTCATGCCCGACAAGCCCTTCTTCATGTACTACGCGCCGGGCGCCACCCACGCTCCCCACCAGGCGCCCCCGGAGTGGATCGCGAGGTACCACGGCCGGTTCGATGGGGGCTGGGACGCCCTGCGGGAGGAGACGTTCGCCCGGCAGAAGGAGCTCGGGGTGATCCCGGCCGACGCCGACCTGACCGCACGCCACGAAGAGATCCCGGCGTGGGACGAGGTCGCCGACGAGCTCAAGCCGGTACTGGCCCGGCAGATGGAGTGCTTCGCCGGGTTCCTGGAGCACACCGATTTCCACATCGGCCGGCTGATCGACACGCTGGAGGATCTCGGCGTGCTCGATGACACGCTCGTCTACTACATCATCGGCGACAACGGGGCCAGCGCCGAGGGCACGGTCAACGGGACGTTCAACGAGCTGCTCATGCTCAACGGCGCTGCCGCGTTCGAGACGGCCGAGTCGATGGCCGCGCACGTGGATGAGTTCGGCGGACCGACGGCCTACAATCACTACGCGGTCGGGTGGGCCCATGCAATGGACACCCCCTACCAGTGGACCAAGCAGGTGGCGTCACACTGGGGCGGCACTCGCAACGGCACCATCGTGCACTGGCCCAGCGGGTTCGCGGCGCGCGGCCAGATCCGGCCGCAGTTCCACCACGTCATCGACATCGCGACCACGGTTCTCGACGTGGCCGGGATCCCCGAGCCGTCGTTCGTGAACGGCATCCAGCAGATGCCGCTGCATGGCGTGAGCATGGCGTACTCCTTCGACGACGCTTCTGCGCCGGAGCGGCGCGAGACCCAGTATTTCGAGATGTTCTGCAACCGCGGCATCTACCACAAGGGGTGGACCGCCGTCACCCGGCACAGCACGCCCTGGGTCGTCGGCGTAGAAATGCCCGCCTTCGACGACGACGTGTGGGAACTCTACGACACCAATACCGACTGGACCCAGGCCCACGACCTCGCGGCCGAGATGCCGGACAAGCTCCACGAGCTGCAGCGGCTGTGGCTGATCGAGGCCGTCAAGTACAACGTGCTGCCACTGGACGACCGGCGGGTCGAGCGGTTCAACTCCGACCTGGCCGGGCGCCCGCTGCTGGTCAAGGGCAAGTCCCAGATTCTCTTCGGCGGAATGGGCCGCCTCACCGAGAACTCGGTGATCAACCTCAAGAACAAGTCCCATTCGGTCACCGCCGAGATCGTCGTGCCCGACGGCGGCGCGGAAGGCGTCATCATCGCCCAGGGCGGCGCCTTCGCGGGCTGGGCGCTCTACCTGCACGACGGCAGGCCGGCCTACTGCCACAACCTGCTGAGCCTTCAGCGGTTCAAGGTCTACGGCGACACGGCCGTCCCGTCCGGGGTGCACCAGGTCCGGATGGAATTCGCCTACGACGGCGGGGGCCTGGCCAAGGGCGGGACGATCACCCTGTTCGTCGACGGGAACAAGGCAGGGGACGGACGCGCCGCCGCCACAGTCCCGATGATGTACTCAGCGGATGAGACCTGTGACCTCGGCATCGATAATGGCTCGAACGTCAGCGACGACTACACCCCCCAAACAAGCCGTTTCACCGGAGTCGTCAACTATGTGCAGCTCGACGTAGGCGACGATAACCACGATCACCTGATCTCACCAGAAGATCGCCTCAAGGTAGCGATGGCACGTCAGTAGCCTGCAATATCGAGTACATCACGGTGCGTGACGGCAAGCTCGCCGAGACCCGGGTCTTCTTCGGCGGCCGCGCCTGACCGGCTGCCGGTGGGTGCGCGCGGATTGTCGGCGGGTAACGCTACGGTCGGGTCATGGCTGACTTCTTCGATGCGGACCTGCGGGGCTCGCGGTTCGAGCGCGTCGACCTTGACGGCGCGGAGTTCCGCGCCAGCGACCTGACCGGCGCCCGGTTCCGCGGTGTGGACATGAGCCGTGTCGTGATGCGTGGCGTCGAGCTGGTCGACGCCGAGATACACGGCGAGATCGTGAACCTGACCATCAACGGTATTGACGTAGGCCCGCTGATCGACGCCGAACTGAACAGGCGGTATCCCGAGCGGGCCAAGATGCGCCCGGTAGACCCGGCCGGCTTCCGCGAGGCGTGGGACATCCTGGACCAGCTCTGGGACCAGACCGTCGCACGGGCCCGCCGCCTGCGACCTGAGCTGCTGCACGAGTCGGTCGACGGCGAGTGGTCGTTCACCGAGACGCTGCGCCATCTGGCGTTCGCCACTGACTCCTGGGTCAGGCGGGCAATCCTTGGCGATCCGTCGCCCTGGGACCCGCTGGACCTGCCGTGGGACGAGATGCATGACACGCCGGGGGTGCCCCGCGACCGGGCCGCGCGACCTTCCCTCGACACGGTGCTCGAACTGCGCCGTGATCGGATGTCCACCGTACGCCAGGTCATCGACGGTCTGACCGACGCGTCGCTGGACGACCGCACCGAACCGGTCGAGGGACCCGGCTGGCCCCCGCCGCGCAGCTTCCCGGTACGAGAATGCCTGCTAGTCACCCTCAACGAAGAGTGGGAACACCGGCTGTACGCCGAGCGCGATCTGGCCGCGCTGGAGGCTCGCACCTCCTAAGCAAGCTCACTCCTGTCCCAGGTACGGGAAACGGGCGTCGGCGGCTCCTGCGGATCGGGCGGATACCGGCACACATCCCGGGTCATCCGCACGATGGTTCCCGAGGGGCCCGGATCGATCAGGACATGGTCCATGACCGTCCGCATCATGGCCAGGCCCCGGCCCCGGTCGCCCTGGTCCGCGTGAACGGCTTCTATGTGCTGCTGTTGTCCGCGACTACCAGTTCCAGGCGCCGGCCGCTGACCTGGGCGGTGACCCTGATCTGGCCGGCCGCGTCGCCTGCGTAGGCGTGCTCGATGGCGTTTACTGCACGCCTCGCTGGCGGCCAGCACGACCTGAGACGCCACGGCGTGCGGCACGGCCGAGGCGGCCAGCCAACTCCGCAGGCTCCGGCGCATGCTCGCTGGGCTGGTCGGCTCCGCAGGCAAGATCAGCCGGAGCGGCGGGGGCGTCATGCGATAGGTAAGCACGGCGACATCGTCGCCAAAGCCACGCGTAGGCGCTAGGGCGGCCACTACGCGGTCGGCCAGTTCATCCGGCGTGGAGTCGATGTGCCGCCGGACAAGTTCGCTGGCCTTCTGGATGCCCGCGATTGGGTCGTCTGTGAGCGAGGACTGCCGGGGGGCCGAGTGGCTCTCGAAATCGCCTACCCGGCCCCCTGGGCGCAGGTCCTGGCTTGGAGGCGGTGGTCCTTTATGGGGCCGGGGGGGTGTAGCGGAAGTAGGGGTTGGTCACGTTGGCAAAGCGGTTGTGACCGACGACGGTGATGTTGCTGTTGAATGCGACTCCATTAACGTTGTTGGAGATCGTGTTACCCGCGACCACAATCGACGTCGGCACTGCAACCGAGAGCAGCATGACCCCTGTGGTAGTCGTTACGCCGGTATCAGGGTCACCGGCGAGGTTGTTCTGTCCGATCCGGTTCCCGATCACGACAATGCCGCTGACGTCTTGCAGGGGCGCATGGCTGTGGAGGGTGAAGCCGCCGTTCCCGTTGCCGCTCACCGTGTTGTCGGCAAAGAGATTGTCGTATGAGCCGGTCCCCGGGTAGGGCGTGGCGTCGAGCAACCCGGCGGCGCCGTTACCCGTCGAGTCATTGTGGACGACCCGGTTGTCATACACCCCGGCCAGGTTGGGCTGAGGCTGGCCGGCGTTCGGACCGCTCGTGGCCACCGCGCGGGGGTCGTGGCCAGGCAGGGTGATCCCGCAGTCGAATACATTGTCCGAGGATTTGTTGTAGGCGATCAGGTTGTGCGCTGCGGGCCCGACTGAGATCCCGAAGCCGCCGTCGCTCACGAGGATGCCCCCCACGTTGTGGGACACGTTGTTGCCGATCACCTTTGACCAGCTGACCCCGAGGAGGTGGACGCCCTCGCCGCAGTCGTCGGCGTCTGTGAGCGAACTGGGGCAGGCCGAGGCGGGCGGGAGGCTCGTGTCGTAGGCCCGGTCGTTGTGGACGACGACATTGCCAGCGATCGTCACATGCGAGATATTGGCCGGAGCTGAGGTTGGTCCCGCGGGCCAAGAGCTCAGCGGAGGCTCGGCCAAAATGCCCTCCAGGTTGGCGTTCTCCACGGTGAGCCCGGTGACCGACACTCCGCTCGCCTCGATGCGGATGCCGTTGGCGTTGCCAGTGGCGTCGATGACCGTGCTAGCCGCCGACCCGATGGATCTGATCCTGAGGCCCGTAAGGCCCGGGTTGACAATGTTGGCGTTGTCAGACTCGGGGTAGGTGCCCGGGCCGATAACGATGTTGTCGTTCGGGCTGGCCTGGGTGAGGGCGTAACCGAGCGTCTTGCAGGGGCTCCACTGGCAGTTGCCGCTGTCAGCGCCTGTGGTGGCCACAATGAGGGTGCCGCTCGCGTGCATCGGCGAGGCCGTCCGCCGCTGCACCGCCAAGCGGCAACAGCGCGCCGCTACCGGCAACCAAGACCACTGCTGGCAACGACTTCAGGGCTTTTCGCCCCATTCGAGCCGCGACCTTCCCCACTCCGATCATCTGATCCCCTCCTTGTTGGCGACCGCTAGCTAGAATTTGGCCGATCAACCGACTGATCCACGACGGCAGTAACGTCCACGGGCGTGGCGCACGAATGAGGTGACAGACTGAGGCCCCCCACTCGCGGCTACCACCGCATCAATTCAAGTTCCGACAAAAAGACACGGTGACAGTCGAGAACATCATGGACCCGCTGGACTGGTTGCGCAAGTACCTCGTGGCCGCTTGGGCTGGAAGGGCCACGTCCGCTGAGATGGAGTATGAAATAGCCACTTCTCGACCTATTTCAATTTAAGCGGGAATTGCTTCTACTGCCAATCCAGCCTCACTAGTGTTATTCTGTCCCGCGCCTGGCTGCGTGGCTTTCCGGCAGGCAGCGAGCATTCCCAGTCCCATACAGTGGCGGAATACGGTCCATTCGTCGTTCTGTTCGGCCAGGACCGCGTCGGCCAGGCGGATGATGGCATCGCAGCCGCCGTCCGCGCACGCACGACTGAGTGATCAAGTGGTCATCGCCACCGCCAGCGGTGGATGCCAGCAGACATCCACGGACGGTCGGTCGCAGGCCACGCATGCTGCGGCGCTGGCAGCCCGCGTCGGTACTTGGCTTGGCGGCCAAGGGAGTGGCACAGGTATGCCTCATGTCGGCACCACTTCCCAAGCTGACACTGCAACCGGCCGCCGTACGCTATAGAAAAGGCCATCCTTGACACGCAGGGAGGTTAAGCGGATGGACCGCGAGGAAGCCGCCGACTGGTCGCGTAGGTACAAAGCCAACCTTGACAAGCTCGGCAGCAGGGACCTCACCAGGGTGACGGAGGTCATCGGCGATCTTGAGCTTCGGGAGCACGAAGCCGGTCTCAGCGCAGGGGAGAGACGCACGCTAGATAAAGCGCGGTACTTACGGCGGCTTACCTGTATCGGCTGGGCACCGCAAGCGGTTCGGGTTGAGTTGCTGGGTACGGGCGGCCTGGTTGCGGGCGTGCGCCACTATGCTCCTTACCCTCGATAGCTGCCGGGTCTTGCGAGCG
>Ga0074046_10003704_pt1 | contig 12691 bp, 11 predicted proteins | sample BogForMeECP23OM3_FD_94441 | JGI IMG/M metagenome (GOLD analysis project Ga0074046, IMG submission 94441) | Bog forest soil microbial communities from Calvert Island, British Columbia, Canada - Bog Forest MetaG ECP23OM3 | ecosystem: Environmental > Terrestrial > Soil > Wetlands ...
GTCGCTCGACTACACGGCCGACATCACGCTCGGCCAGACGATTTTCAGCGCGGTGTCGGAGTCGTATCGAAAGATTCGCAACACCTGCCGCTTCCTGCTGGGCAACCTGGCCGACTTCGATCCCGAGCGGGACGCGATTGAATTCAAGGATATGCTCGAGTTCGATCGCTATATACTCGCGGCGTTTTTTCAGCTCGATGAAGTAGTGAAGCAGCGTTACAAAGAGTTCGATTTCCAGACAGCCTATAGGATGCTCTCCCAGTTCATGGTCGTAGATCTAAGTGCGACCTACATCGATGTTGTGCGAGATCGGTTGTACTGTTCGGCGGAGAATTCGCGCGAGCGACGGTCTGCCCAGACCGCACTATTCAATATCCTGGACGCGTTGGTCAGACTGCTTGCGCCGCTGATTCCGTTCACGGCCGAGGAAATTTACTCATATCTGCCAGGTAAGAAAGAACTCAGTGTGCACCTACTTACGCTGAAGGATCTGAGATCATGGCACAACGCGGATCTGGTTTCGCAGTGGGTGCAGTTGCTGAAGATTCGCGACGAGGCGCTCAAGCTGCTCGAGAAGATGCGGAAGGAAGGGGAAATCGGCGCTCCGTTGGACGCTCATCTAGATTTTGGCCTCGCAAGTTTGTCGCGCGGATCTTGGTATCAGTTCCTTCAGAGAAGACTCGATGATTTGAAGGACCTGTTGATCGTCTCAAGCGCCGGCTGGCTCCACGACGACTACGTCAGCAAGTTGCCGAGCGACGTGAGGGCCGGGGCTGGGCAAGAATTTCGCGTGGACGGAAAATACATCCGTGCGTGCTTGGTCTTTCCGCCCTCGGCCGAGGCGGCAATGGGAACACTGCCCGCAGACCTGCTCATCATTGGGCGTCACGCGTCCGGGGTGAAGTGTGCGCGATGCTGGAAGTACTTCGATGACGGCAGCGGCGAGCAGTTGGACGCAAGATGCCGCGCGGTGGCGGGGGCGTAGCCGTTGCAGGAACGATCTAGCGTCAAGCCTCTACCCAGCCCTCTACTGGGGCATGGAGCGGGCAAAGAATTAGCCGGCCGGGCGCCGCGCAAGCCGTTCCTGCTTTTGATCGGCGCTATCACGATTCCGCTCATCGTGCTCGATCAGGCAACCAAACTGTTCGTCAAGGCGCACATGGCGATATATGAAAGTATCGCGCTCGTCCCGAACTACCTGGACATCACGTACACGCTCAATCCCGGCGCGGCGTTCAGCATCCTGGCCGACGCGCCGCCGTGGGCTCGCCTGGCGTTTCTGCTGTCGATGTCGTGCGCGGCGGGAATTGTGCTGGTCGTGTTGATCGCGCGATCGGAGCGCGTGTCGATTTATTCGATCGCCTTCGCGCTCATCCTGGCCGGCGATGCGGGAAACCTGATCGATCGAGCGCTTCGTGGCGGCCGCGTGATCGACTTTGTGCGCGCGCATTACTACGACCTGAACTACCCGGTGTTCAACGTCGCGGACAGCGCGATCACGATTGGCGTCGTGCTGATCATCCTCGCGTCGTTGTTTGGCGGCGACGCCGAGCCCACGCCAAATCGTTCCAGTTAAATAGCCAGATCCCGGCTCGACGCACTTGAGGGCACCACCGCGGCGGGCGACTGGGAGCCGACCCGTGTGCTGAAAAACATCTTGCCGGCGCTGAAGCGGGCGGGCGCACAATAGGCGGAGATTCGTGCGATGCTGGTAGAAAATCCGCGCCGGTATTTCCAGAATTAGCCGGCCGGCGCCGATTTTCGTCCAGCCGGCTTATCCGGTTACTTCAAACTAGTGTCCGTTGTGGCTCGCGGGAAGCGGGGCGCCAGACTCCACGGCAGCGCGCCATTTGTCGATTGCCTCGACGGTAAACCGCCAGTCGCTGCCGACGCGGAACGCGGGAAGCTGGTTTTTCTTCAGCATCCTGTAAATCGTGGACGAATGCACCCGGAGGTAGCTTGATACTTCCTGCACCGTCAGGACACTGCTCTTCATTTCATCGAAGCGATCCATGTTACCCCTCTTCGCTACGCGCGTTTACTTCGTCTTCCGGGCCTTTAACTATGTACGGGTCAAACCGGCCCCGTATACGCTACTCAATGGATACTAAACACATCATAAAAATGCCAAGCATTCAAACGGAATTTTCGTCCCAATTAGTTATCCAAAGAACACTAACGGTCAGGAGTCTCAGGACCGTAGCTGGACTTCGGTGGATATGCGGATATTCAGAGCACAGGTGCGACGATCTCGTCAATGGAGAGGCTCTTGGTCAACGAATGACCCAAGCGGTCGAGCAGCACGAATTCGACCGCGCCAGCGGCGCGTTTCTTGTCGAGGCTAAGCGCGCGGATAAAGTCGCCTCCGTGCCATCCGGGAGGCATCGCCGTCGGCAAGCCGGCGCGCTCGATCAGGCGCTGGAGACGCGACGCTTCGTCGGCCGAGAAGCCGGCATATGCGCAGGACAGCCGGGCCGCCGCGACCATCCCGATAGCAACAGCCTCACCGTGAAAGTAGCTGCCGTAACCAGCACTCGCTTCGATCGCGTGACCGATGGTGTGGCCGAAATTCAGCGTTTTGCGCAGACCGCTTTCGCGCTCGTCGGCGCCGACGACGGCGGCTTTGTGCATCAGCGATCGCGCGACGACTTGCTCGAGCAGATCAGGCCGGCGGGCAAGGATCGAATCGAGGTCGCGTTCCAGGTCCGCGATCATCGGCGCGTCCATGATTGCGCCATACTTGATGACTTCCGCCAGGCCCTCGCGAAACTCGCGGTCCGGCAGCGTTGCGAGCGTAGTCACGTCGGCGACAATCAGCCGCGGCTGGTAGAACGCGCCGATCAGGTTTTTGGCGTGGCGATGGTTGACCGCGGTCTTGCCGCCGAGCGCGGAATCCACTTGCGCCACCACCGTGGTCGGCACTTGTACGAGCGCAACGCCGCGCAGAAAGGTCGCAGCCGCAAATCCAGCGAGATCGCCAACGACGCCGCCGCCGAGCGCGAACACGGCGCTGTTGCGGTCAAGCCCGAGCTCGGTCATCCGATCGTAGAGAAGCTCGAGCGTCGGGAGAGATTTGGAGGCTTCGCCAGGCGGCACCGAAATTACGGCGGTTGCGAAACCGCTTTTGCGCAGCGTGTCCTCGACGCGCGCGGCGTAGAGCCTTTCGACCGTCGAGTCCGTGACGACGGCACATGAACCGGGCTTGAGTCCGGCGTCGCATGCGAGCTTGCCAAGCCGGTCCAGGATTCCCGCGCCCACATGAGCGTTATGCGACGCGGGCCCGAGTTCTATGCGGATGGTGCGCATCTCTATGCGGATCGTACGCCATCCGCCGGCGGCACGCATCGTCGCGCGGCGTGTGCGGCGAAGGCCGCGATAACCTGATCGGCGAGTTGATCAACGGTGAGATCGGAGGTGTCGATTTGAACATCGGCGCGCGCGTACGCGCCAACTCGCTCGTCCATCAGCTCTTTGATTCGAGCCAAAGCGGATTTTCCGCCCTCGCTCAGTTTCGGGCGCCTGGTTTTCGACCGCTCGACGCGCGCTGCGACGACTTCAGGCCGCGCCGTGAGACATACGATCACGCCGGCCCGCTTGAGCGCCGCGCAATTTGATTCGTCAAGCAGTACGCCGCCACCAGTCGAAATCACTTCGGGATGCGGCCCGTGGCACTGGGGACATCGCCGGCGATCGCCGGTCAGATGCGCGACCGCTTCGCGTTCGAGGCGGCGGAAGTGAGCCTCGCCATGGTCGGCGAAAATTTGCGCGATTGGTTTTCCAGCCTGCGCGACGATGAGCGCGTCAACGTCCACGAATTCCCATCCGAGCCGGCGCGCGACCAGCGGGCCGACCGAGCTTTTTCCGGTGGCCATGAATCCGGTGAGGATCAGTTTGGGCGTCATTTGCGTTGCAGCGCGGATCCAGGCGCGCGCGTTTTCGCAGTCCGGCGCGCGCCGGCGTTTCAGTAGTTGCGGACCTGTTCGAGGAAGCCTTTGAAGTTGCGCGTAATCTCGACAATTGAATCGCCGCCGAACTTTTCGAGGAACGCCGCCGCGAGTTCGAATGCGACCACCGATTCCGCGATGACGGCGGCGGCGGGAATCGCGCATACGTCGGAGCGCTCGATCGCGCCGACTGCTTCCGCCTTGGTTTTGATATCGATCGAGCGCAGCGGGCGCATCAGCGTCGATAGCGGCTTGAACGAAACGCGTGCGCGCAGCGGTTCGCCGGTGCTCATGCCGCCCTCGGTGCCGCCGGAATTGTTGGAATGGCGTGTGAAGCGATGATGCGCGGCGTCGTATCCGATTTCGTCGTGAAGCTCGGAGCCGCGCATCCGTCCCGCCTTGAAGCCCAGCCCGAACTCGACGCCTTTGGCGGCCTGCACGCTGAGCAGCGCGAACGCGAGGCGTCCGTCGAGTTTGCGATCCCATTGCACGTGACTGCCGAGCCCGACCGGCAATCCGGTCGCAATTACCTCGACGATGCCGCCGAGCGTATCGCCGGTCTTTTTGCACTCGTCGATTTCGGCGATCATTTTACCTTCGGCGTCGGGGTCCGCCACGCGCACCGGCGATGCTTCCGTGATGCGGCGCAGCTCTTCGGTGCTCAGCGCCGCGGGAGTATTGGCCTCGGTCGCGCCGATGCTCGCCACGTAGCCGAGCACGTCGATTCCGAACGGCGAAAGAATTTGCTTTGCCAGGCCGCCGATCGCCACGCGCGCGGTGGTTTCGCGCGCGGAAGCTCGTTCGAGCACGTCGCGGATATCTTCGAGATTGTATTTGAGCACGCCCGCAAGGTCGGCATGGCCGGGCCGCGCGCGCGTGACGACGTCCGCCGCGGCGCGATCTTTGGGATCGGCGGACATCCGCTTGACCCAATTCTTGAAGTCGCGATTCTCGATGATGAACGTGATCGGACTGCCGAGCGATTTACCGAAGCGGATGCCGGAAACCGGCCGCACTTCGTCCTTCTCGATCAGCATTCGGCCGCCGCGGCCGTAGCCCTTTTGGCGGCGTGCCAGATCGGCGTTGATCGCGGCAACGTCGATGTCGAAGCCGGCGGGCACGCCTTCGACCGTCGCGACCAGCTCGGGGCCGTGCGATTCACCGGCAGTCAGAAATCGCAGCATCGGTTTGTGTCGCCTCCCGCGCGTATTCGTTCGAGCGGGCCTCCATCACCAGATTCAACCAGACTGGACGCGCCCGCGAAAGCGGTGGATCGATCGGGCAAAGCCGGGAGTCGGCGGCCTGGCGGCTCGCCGCATCGCTCGCGCGGGGTGTAAATTGCATGCGCGCGGCCGGTTTGGGCGCGGCGCAGAGAGAGTCAGGATGCAGGCCAATGTTGTGATCGTCGGGGCGACGCGCGGATTCGAAACGCTGACGTATTCGATTCCGCCGGCGCTCGACGGGCGTATCCAGCCGGGGCATCGCGTGCTCGCGCCGCTGCGCTCGCGCAAGCTGACGGGAGTGGTCACCGAGGTCGGCGAACGGCTTTCGACCGGACAACTGAAGCCCATCCTCGAAGTCCTCGAGCCGCGGCCGCTGTTCGATCGCGCGCATCTGCAGTTGATGGAGTTCCTCGCGTCTTACTACATGGTTTCGATTGCGGACGCGTACCGCAGCGTGATTCCCGCGGTCGCGCGGGTCGAGTCGAGGACTGCGTATCGGCTCGCGGCGCCGCCCGACGAGCTGGCGCGCGCCGCGTTCACGCGAGTCGAGCGCGCGATTATCGAGACGATCGCCAAGCGCGCGGCAACCACGCGCCAGCTTGAGAAAGCCGGCCCGCCCGGCGAGGTGCGCGCCACCATCGCCCGCTTCATCGCGGACGGCACCCTCGAGCGCCGCGACGCCGCCACTGGGAGGCATCGCGATACCGCGGATTCGATCGCGCGACTCGCCGCGGGCGCAAGCATCGAGGGCGTTCGCGGCTCGAAGCAGCGTGAAGTGCTCAGTGCGATCGCCAACGCCGGCGCCACGGGCGCGCGCGTCGCGGATCTGAAGGCTGAAATCGACGGCGCGAGCGCGGCGTTGAAGAGCCTCGCGCGTCGCGGGTTGATCGCGATCGAGGCGGCGCCCGGCGCGGCAACCCACAGCGTCGCGGCGGCCCAGTTCGATCTGACCGATGAACAGCAAGTCGCGCTGGATGCGATTTCACCGGCCATCGAGCATCGGCGCTACGAAGCGTTTTTGCTCTGGGGCGTCACCGCCAGCGGCAAGACCGAAATTTACCTGAAGCTTGCCGCGCGCGCGCTCGCGGCCGGGCGAAACGTTTTGATCCTGGTGCCCGAGATCGCGCTCGCTGACGAGATCGTGCGATCGTTTCGCGCGCGTTTCGGTTCGCTGGTCGCCGTCGCCCACAGCGCGCAGAGCGTGTCGGAGCGATGGGCGAGCTGGATGGCGGCGATTGGCGGGCAGGCGCGAGTGATGATCGGTCCGCGCTCGGTGATCTTCGCGCCGATTCACGACGCCGGGTTGATCGTCGTTGACGAGGAGCACGACGCTTCGTACAAAAATGAGGAAGGAATTTACTATCACGCACGCGATCTCGCGGTCGCGCTCGCGGGATTTTCGAAATGCCCGGTAGTGCTCGGCTCGGCGACCCCGTCGAGCGAGTCGTATGCGAATTCGCGGCGCGGGCGGTACCGGCTGATCCGGCTTTCGCGGCGCGTGAACGATCGCGCGATGGCATCGGTCGAAGTCGTCGATATGCGGCGCGAAGTCGCCGACGCGCGCAGGCTTGCGGCGGCCAAGCCTGCAAACGGAGCGCGACCGGCAGCGCCGAAGCCTCAAGCAGCGGAAGTTCCCGATGCGGTGCCGCTCTCGACGGCGTTGGCCGCGGCGCTGCGCGAAAATCTCGCGTCGGGCGGCCAGAGCATGGTGTTTCTCAACCGCCGCGGGTTTCACAATTTTCTGCAATGCCATATTTGCGGCAACGTAATCGCGTGCCCGAACTGCAGCGTCAGCATGACGTTCCATATGCGCGACCGCTCGCTCCGATGCCATTACTGCGGCAATCATACCGCGGCGCCCGACACCTGCCCCGAATGCCATGGGTACGGGCTCAAGGGCCAGGGCTCCGGCACCGAGAGACTCACGCAGGCGTTGGCGGAGATGATGCCGGCGGCGAGGATCGAAAGGATGGACTCCGATACGAGCAGTCTGCGCGGAGCGCGCGCGCGAATGCTGGCCGAGCTGCGCGCGGGTGAAATAGATATCCTGGTCGGCACGCAGATGATCACCAAGGGTTTCGATTTTCCCGGCGTCACGCTGGCCGCGGTGGTCAACGCCGATTTGGCGCTGAACATGCCCGACTTCCGCAGCGCCGAGCGAACCTTTCAGTTGTTGACGCAGGTCGCGGGACGCGCGGGACGCGGCGAGCGTCCGGGCCGCGTGATCATCCAGACCTACGCGCCCAATCACTACAGCATCCGCGCCGCCAGGGATCAGGACTACGCGCGGTTCATGCGGCGCGAGCTGCAACTGCGCCGCGACCTTATGTATCCGCCGTTTGCGCGCCTCGCGATGGTGCGAATCGAGGGCGCTGAGCCGCGCCTGGTCAAGCGTGCGGCCGAGGCGGTCGCCAAATCGCTGGCTATGGGTTCGACCCCGGAGGGCATCCGCGTGCTGGGGCCGGCGCCTGCGCCGATCGAACGGATCAAGCAGCGCTACCGGTGGCAGGTGATGGTAAAATCGCGCGAATTGAAACCGATGCGCGCGGCGATCGCCGCAATGCGCGCCGAAGTTGGACCGTCGGCGGAGCGCGACGGCATTTTTCTTGCCGTCGACATCGATCCGGTAAGGATGCTGTGAGCGAATGAACGAGACGAACGAACATCAACCGACGCATCATGTGCCGCGCGCGCGTCACGCCTTCGATGTGAAGATGAAGGACGGCGCAACAATCCATGTTCGCCAGCACGGTCTCCCCGGCGCGCCGCGCCTTGTGCTCAGTCACGGCAACGGGCTTGCGATCGACGGTTATTTTCCATTCTGGGGACCGTTGCGCGAGCGTTACGAAGTGATCGTCTTCGATTTCCGCAACCACGGGCATAACCCGTTGCATACCGCCGAAGGGCATACGTGGCAAAACTTCGTCGCCGATATGGACGCGGTCTGGCACGCGATTAATCGCGAGCTTGGCGCCCAGCCGGCCGCCGGGCTGTTTCATTCGCTGTCGGGCGTCACGGCTGCGATGCATGCGCTCAAGTATGGACGGCGATTCGACGCGCTGGTGCTGTTCGATCCGCCCGTTTATCCGCGCGAAGGGCATCCTATCCAGCACCTGCAGTATTCCGACAAGGAATCGCTCGCCTCGCGCGCGGCGCGGCGCCCCGAGCGCTACAACGATCCGATGGAACTGGCGAAGCAGTTCGCCAAGCGCTTCAAAAGATGGGTGCCGGAGGCTTACGAACTGATGGCGCGGGCGACGCTGCGCCACGATCGCGCCAGCGGCGATTGGATTCTTGCGTGCCCGCGCGAATACGAGGCGCAGGTTTTTTCCAGTGCTGCCAATCCGCATCTGTGGCCGCAGATGGCGCATTGCCCGGTGCCGGTAAAACTCGTGTGCGGAGATCCCATGCTGGAAGAAGCGATGGCGCCGGCGCTGATCGGGCGCGCGATGGCCGAGGAGCTGGGGCTGCCGTACGAAGCGATCGCGGGAACCTCGCATTTTCTTCAAATCGAGCGTCCCGCCGAGTGCATCCGCGCCGTGGAATCGTTTCTGGCGCCGCTCGGACTCGCCGCGCCAGTTACCCTTTGATAGATTTGTAAACCCCGGTATCCGAGATGGCGCTGCTGAAAATCCGCAAATTTCCCGACGACTCGCTCAAGCAGCCTGCCGCCCCGGTCAAGAATATCAACGGCAACGTCGAAGGGCTGATCGACAGCATGGTGCAGACGATGTACGCCGCGCCGGGCGTGGGTCTTGCCGCGCCGCAGGTCGGAGAATCGAAGCGGATAATCGTGCTCGACACCGACCATGAACAGCCCGGCAAGCATCTGCTCAAACTCATCAACCCCCGGGTCGTCGAAGCCGAGGGCAAGATCGTTTGGGAAGAGGGATGCCTGTCGGTAATCGATTACACTGCCGACGTGGAACGCGCGGCGCGCGTGCTGGTGCGCGCGTGGACGCCCGACGAGAAGGAGATCGAGATCGAAGCCGACGAGCTGCTCGCGGTGGCGTTGCAGCACGAGATCGATCATCTCGACGGCAAACTCTTCATCGACCGCATCAGCCGAATCAAGCGCGAACTCTACAAGCGCAAACTGAAAAAGTTAATCAAGGAGGGCAAAGCCGACCACGTGCGCCCCTCCACGGTGCGGATCTAAAATCGCCGATTCATTAAAGATCGTTTTCATGGGCACGCCGGCCTTGGCGGCCCACATCCTGGAGCGGCTTGCAACCGCTTCGGGAGCCAACTTCCGCGTGGTTGGAGTTGTCACGCGTCCCGACCAGCCGCGCGGGCGCGGGCTCGGCACAGAGCCAAGCGCGGTCGGCGCGCTCGCGGCGCGCCGTGAGATTCCGACGCTGAAGCCCGTCAAAATTCGTACGCCGGAATTTTTAAGCGAGCTGAAAGCATTCGCGCCCGATCTGCTGGTGGTGGCGGCTTACGGACGAATTCTGCCCGCTTCGATTCTCGACGTTGCGCGAATCGCACCGATGAACGTGCACGCATCGCTCCTGCCGCGCCATCGCGGCGCCGCCCCGGTCGAAGCTGCGATCCTCGCGGGCGACGCTGAAACGGGAGTCACGATCATGCGGATGGTCGAGCGGATGGACGCCGGCCCGATGTATCTGCAGCGCAGCATTCCGATCGAATCGAGCGACACGCAAGGGACGCTGAAGGAAAAGCTCGCGGAGCTTGGTGCGGCCGCGATGCTCGAGACGATCGATCTTGCTGCGCGCGGCGCGCTGGTCGAAACACCGCAGGACGAAGCGAGCGCCACCTACACGGCGCAGGTCGAAAAGAAGGACGCGGCGATCGATTGGACGGCGAACGCCGTGCAAATCGAGCGGATGACGCGCGCGTACGATCCGTGGCCGGTGGCGCGGACGCGTCTGGGCGGCGACGAAGTTCTCATCTGGCGCGCGGCGGTCGAAGACGCTTTTTCCAGCGAACCTCCCGGCACGATCGTGAGCCTGAAGCCGAATCCCGCGGTCCAGTGCGGAACCGGACGACTCAGGCTGCTCGAGGTGCAAGCGGCCGGGCGAAAGAGAATTTCCGCGGCTGATTTCCTTCGCGGCAAACGCGTGGAAGCCGGCGCGCGATTCGGCACATGAGCGAAGAACAGACGAAAATGCCGCCCGCCGAGCGATCGAGCTCGCCGGCGGACGAGGGGCTCGCGTCGCGAATGGCGGCGGCTGAGATTCTGTACCGCGTCGACCAGGAGTCCGGCTATGCCGACGTTCTGCTGGGCGGGCGGCTGCCCGATTTTCCGCCGGCCGATCGACGGCTGATCACGCGGCTGGTGCTCGGCACGCTTGCGTGGAGGGGACGCCTCGACTACGAGCTGGCGCATCTGACGGGACGCAAGCTCGAAGGGATTCAACCCGCGGCGCTGGCGATCATGCGGATGGGGCTTTTTCAGCTTCGATTTCTTGACCGGATTCCGCAGCATGCGGTGGTGGATACTGCGGTGAGCATCGCCAAACGAATTCCGGAGGCGAGCAAAGCGGCGGGCTTCGTCAATGCCGTAATGCGCCGCGCGACGCGTGAGACGGCGCCGATGCCGGCGCGGGAGCGCAACGAAAAAAGTTATCTCGCCGTTATGTATTCGCATCCACGCTGGATGGTCGAGCGATTCGTCGATTGGTTCGGCGTCGCCAATGCCGAGCGCCTGATGACGGCGAACAACGACGCCGCGCCCAACGTGATCAGGCTCAATCTTGCGCGCGGATCGCGCGCGGAGATAATCGAGAAATTGAGCGCCGACGGCTTCGGGATCGGCGCGCCCGGCCGCGCGCCCGGGACGATCGTGCTGAACAGCGCGCCGCAATTCGAGTCGCGCGCGTATCGCGAGGGCCTGTTCCACGCGCAATCCGAGGCGTCGCAGATGGCCGCGCGAATGCTGGCGCCGCGTGCGGGCGCGACCGTCGTGGATTGTGCGGCGGCGCCGGGCGGCAAGGCGACCCATCTGGCGGAGATGGTGGGCGAGCGCGGGCGAGTGATCGCGGTGGACCTCAATCTGGGCGGACTCAGAAACGCGCGCGGCCTGGCGCGCCGACTGCGGCATCGCAATGTCGAGTTTGTTTGCGCCGACCTGACGGCTGCGCTGCCGCTTGCGCCCTCGAGCTTCGAATCGGTGTTCTTCGATGCGCCGTGCACGGGAATCGGGACCTTGCGGGAGCATCCGGAGATCAAGTGGAGGCTCAAGCCGGGCGATCCGGCGCGAATGGCTGCGATACAATCGCGAATGCTCGAGAATGCGGCGGCGATCGTGGGTCGCGCAGGCGCGATCGTGTACTCGGTTTGCAGCATCGCGCCCGAAGAGGGCGAAGGCGTGGTCGAAGGATTTCTCGCGCGCCACGGCGATTTCGAAATCGATCGCGCCGTTGCGGCTGACGGCGTGCTGAAAGACGTGATCGACGCGCGAGGATTCATGAAGACGCGGCCGGACGTCGGCGGACTGGACGGATTTTTCGCCGCGCGCCTGGTTCGCAGGAGAGGCGGTTAAGCACTATCCGTGGGCGGCGCTAACTTTCGGAGAGGATTCGCTGGAAAGAGGGAAAAATCGCGCAGGTGCTTTGCCTGCTGGCGGCGATGCGATAGCAGTATCTGTGGCTACGCCGACTTTCGGAGGAGATTCACTGAAAAAAGCCGACAAAATAGCGCCGTCGATTCTGTCCGCTGACTTCGCGCGGCTCGGCGAAGAAATACATGCGCTCGAACAGGCGGGCGCCGACCTGATTCATTTCGACGTGATGGACGGGCACTTCGTGCCCAACATCTCGATTGGAATTCCGGTGCTCGAGTCGGTGCGCAGGATGACGAAGCTGCCGCTCGATGCGCACCTGATGATTTCAGAGCCGGCGCGATACGTCGAAGCATTTGTGAAGGCGGGCGCCAATTCAGTTTCGGTGCATTGCGAGGTTTGCCCCGACATCCCCGCGATGGCGAAGCGCATCCGCAGCCTCGGCGCGCGCGCGTCGATCGCAATCAATCCCGAGACCGGCGCCGACCGGGTGCTCCCCTTCGCCGAGCATCTCGACATGATCCTCGTGATGAGCGTGCATCCGGGATTCGGCGGCCAGGGGTTTATCCCGGCCGCGCTGGACAAGTTGCGCTACATCCGGCGCGAGTTGACGCGGCGCGGACTCAGTATCGACGTCGAGATCGATGGCGGAGTGAAGCTAGATAACATCGCGGACGTGAAGGCCGCGGGCGCCAACGTGTTCGTGTCGGGATCGGGAATATTCGGCCAGCCCGACTATCGCAAGACTATCGGCGAGATGCGCGAGCTGATTGCGCGCACGCCTGCGACGATCTAAGCAAGTGCGTGCGATTTCTGCGGACTCGCGCGGGATCGCCTCGGATGCTATAACCACTCGTCTGTATTCTCCCGATCACGCGCAACCGGAGACGGGGTGTAGCTCAGCCTGGCCAGAGCACTGCGTTCGGGACGCAGGAGTCGCTGGTTCAAATCCAGTCACCCCGATTCTTTTCAGCGAATCTCCTCCGAAAAGCCAGACCTAA
>Ga0074046_10003706_pt1 | contig 12688 bp, 6 predicted proteins | sample BogForMeECP23OM3_FD_94441 | JGI IMG/M metagenome (GOLD analysis project Ga0074046, IMG submission 94441) | Bog forest soil microbial communities from Calvert Island, British Columbia, Canada - Bog Forest MetaG ECP23OM3 | ecosystem: Environmental > Terrestrial > Soil > Wetlands ...
CTCGCCAATGGCATTCCGGTCCGGCTGGAAATCGTTTCGGCAGAGCGGCATACCACGGCCCGGGTCTCGGAGGTAGTTCCGCTCGGTGGCGATCCCGAGACCTGGCTGGTCGGCCTGGAGCTCGACGTTCCCGGCAACTTCTGGGGGATCGACTATGCCCCTTCGGATTGGAAGGTCGACGACCAGAGGATCAACAAGAGTCCCTCGCCTGCCGCAGAACAGCAGCCGCACGATCAAAAGCCGGCGCCGCCAAAGCCGGTTCGTTCGCATCGTTGGCGCTTGACCGACATCAGCGCTGGCGCCTGCTATCTGGAAGCGTCCGCTCCATTTCCCGCCGGCACTCCGGTGCTGCTCAGTATTCGGGTGTCGGACACGGAGTGTTTGGTGGAAGGAGTGGTGCGGGTGTCGCACGCCCATACGGGGATGGGAGTCGAGTTCACGCGTTCCCAAGGGCACGATCTCCGGGCGCGGGTGACGGAACTCGTCGGCCAGTTGATGAACAGTCGCGAGGTCCCGCGAATTTTCATAGGCCGGAAAGAAGGCAAAGGTGTGCTGGCGAATCAGACGCCGGCGGCGCGGGATGCCGAAGCGCCCGACCCGCTGCTGGAGTTGATTCGCACGGGCGCGTCGTTGACCGTGGAGGAGTTTCTGAAGGCCTTGCGGGCACAGCGCCTCCCTGTGGATTGATACCCGGCTTCGCCGGGTGTGTCAGACTAGGAGGCTCGAAGCTTTATGGCGAAGCATCCCGTAAAGACGGCGAAATCGCAACCTAAAGCGGACCGCCCCTTTGCGCCCGGCTACGGCATTGTCGGAGGGGCAAGCGGTAAGGGTCTGCTTCCGTGGGCCTGGGTTGCCAGGAAAATGAATCGCTGCCGGACGTTCTGGCTGGCCACCATTCATGCCGATCGCCCTCGTCCGCATGTGATGCCGGTGTGGGGAGTGTGGCTCGACGATGCCTTCTTCTTCTCCACCGGGCGCAAATCCCGCAAGGGCCAAAACCTCGCCGCCAATCCCGCCTGCACGATTTCGAACGACAACGGCGAAGAGGCCGTGATCATTGAGGGCCAGGCGACTCAAGTCGAGGATGCGACAGCGCTGGAACGCGTCGCGGCCGCCTACAAGAAAAAATACAAATTGGACCCGCGGAGCATGGGAGAACCGATTTTCCGCGTCCAGCCCATCCAAGTGTTCGGTTTCGTGGAAAAGACCTTTCCCCAGTCCGCAACCCGATGGCAACTATAGCGCACAGTGGCGGAGCCCCACGTTGGTAACGGCTTTAATGGTTACTTCTGACGCTTGGAAAAACACACGATTTGGTAGTTGCCCTTCGGCAGCTGACATGGAAAGATTGATTCTGTTTTCCTCCCCTCTTTGAATCTGCCCAGGTGTCCTACTGCTAGTTACTGTAAGAAGCGCGCGTCTGCGTCGAGGGATCAGGTCACGAGGGCGGTTTCTTCGAAGACGATTTCCGCGTGGTGAGGGAAATTCATGACCCTGGTCTGGTTGTATCTGCCGTGTCGTAAAATCAGGATGCAACCATGACTCGTTCAGGAGCAAGCCGAATGCCGCGTCCAAAGCCGGTTACGAGGTTGGTCCTTATTTCTTTCGTACTCTGCCTGGGATTTTCTCTGGCTTGGGGACAGAACGATGTTCTCACTCAGCACAACGACAACACGCGGTCGGGCTTGAACGCGAATGAGACCCTGCTGACGCCGGCGAACGTCAACTTGAATAGCTTCGGAAAGCTTTTCACGCAGAGTGTCGACGGCATCATCGTTGCGCAACCGCTTTATGCCAGTCAGGTTTTGATGAACGACGGCCTGGTGCACAACGTGGTTTACGTCGCGACGCAGCACAACACCGTGTACGCCTTTGATGCCGATAGCACGCAGGGCAATAACGCTTCTCCGTTGTGGTCAGCGAGCCTGAGCGATGGCGGGACCAGCGATCCGATCGCCGACTATGGTTGCACCGGGACGCATTACACCGAAATCGGGATCATGGGCACGCCGGTGATCGATCTGGGCAAGACCACGCTTTACGTCGTGGCCAAGGCAGTGACCGGGACAGGGGACAACGCGGTGCGCAACTCTAGTCTGCATGCTCTGGACATCACCACGGGCAATGAACTGTTGGGAGGGCCGGTGATTATTACCGGCAGTGTGCCGTCCAGCAACGGATCGGGAACCTTTAAGCCGATCTTTCAAATGCAGCGTCCCGCGCTGCTGCTGCAAAACGGTGTGCTCTACATCGGATTTGGTGGAAACGGTTGCGACGTATATGCCTACAACGGCTGGCTTTTTGCCTACAACGCCCAAACGCTGCAACAGGAGGCTGCTTTCCTGGTCACTCCCGATGGGACTCGCGCTTCGATCTGGCAAGGCGGAAGCGGCCCGGCGGTGGACGAGGACGGCTACATCTACGTGGCCACCGCGAACGGGACGTATGACGGCCCCGCGGGAGGCAACGATTTTGGCGACACCGTGCTCAAAATGGGATGGAACGGGGACGTTTTTGGCGTGGTGGACTACTTCACGCCTTATAACCAAAAGCTACTCGCCACGGCGGACCTGGATCTGGGTTCGTCGGGACCGCTGGTTCTGCCGGATCAGCCCGGCCTCTACCCGCACGAACTGGTTGCAGGAGGAAAGCAGGGAACCCTCTACCTGGTCAACCGCGATGCCATGGGGGAGTTCAACTCAACGACCGACAACGTCATTCAGGAAATTCCCAAGGCAGTGGTAGGTGAACTCATGGGCGTGCCGTCGTACTGGAACAACAGCGTGTATGTGGCCGGAGAAGGGGACTACATCAAGCAGTTCGCATTGGTCAACGGTCTGCTGACGCAACAGCCGGTTTCTGAAACCCCGATTTTGTTTGCCGGCCTCGGCCCGGCATCGGCCTCGATTACTGCAAACGGGAACAGCAGTGGAATTCTTTGGGTGATCCGGCACGGCAGCCCGGCCCTGTTCGCCTACGATCCCACCAACCTCGCGAACGAGTTCTGGGATAGCACCAAAGCGGCAAGTCTGCGGGACCAATTGGCACCCGTCGTGCGCTTTGTAACTCCAACCATCTCGAACGGAAAGGTGTATGTCGGCGGAACGGCTGCTCTGACAGTATATGGACTGCTGCCGTCGCTCTCGGTGGTGACGGGCAATAACCAGACAGGTGCGGAGAAAGTGGTTTTGCCCGTATCGTTGAGCGTGGTGGCCGCTACTTCCTCTGCGTACGGTTCCCAGCCGCTGGCGGGCATATCTGTGACCTGCAAAGATGGGGGAGTGGGAGGGGTGTTCACGCCAATCCAACCGCAGACGACGGATGCGACAGGGAAGGTGACGTTTACTTATCAGCTTCCCTCCAAGCCGATCCCGGTGACGATCACTTGCACCAGTAAGGGTTATATCAGCGCGTTGTTCAATGAAAAGAGTATCGTGGGTGCTCCGACGGGAATGAGTGTTGTATCCGGGACGGGCCAGACGGCAGCGCCGAATGCGCCGCTGGCAGCGCCTTTGGTGGTGAAGGTGGTGGATGCTCACAGTTATGGCGTGCCGGGAGTGACGGTGAATTTCACGGACAACGGCGCGGGCGGGACCTTGGCTGCCAGTTCGGTCGTTACCAATTCGATTGGAAACGCCACGACGCAGTACACGACTGGGACGAAAGCGCGGACTGTCACCATTACGGCCTCCTCGGCGGGGATCAAGAGTATTGGCCTCAGCGAGCACTGCGTTGCCGGACCCGCCGTCAACATCGCGATCACCAGCGGCAACAATCAATCTGCTACTGCCGGGACGCAATTGCTCCATGCCCTCACCGTGCTCGTGACCGACCAGTACGGCAACCCCGTTTCCGGCAATAGCGTCACCTTTTCCGACGACGGCGCCGGAGGCACTTTCTCCAACTCCAATCCCGTGGCCACCGGCACCAACGGAACGGCAACCCAGCTCTATACGCTCCCTTTGGTCCCCGGTACCGTTACTATCAACGCCAGCGCCAGCGGAGTAGCCAACCCCGCCGTCTTTACCGAAACCGCGAAGTAGCAAAAAATGCGCGAGGAAGCACGCCGGGTTCACGGATGACATTCATGAAAGTTTCAGCCGCGCAATATTTTTCGCGCCGATAGATGGGCCCCCGTTAGCAGCAGCATTCCCGACAGGAACGCCCAGAACATCAGGCTGACTGAGATGGCGAACGGGCCATACACTTCCGCAAAATTCAGTCGCGGCAGGGCGAAGAAATAAGCGTATTTCAGCAACTCGGAAAGCAATCCCATGAGCACCGCCGCCGGCAGGACTCCCTGGGCCGGCACCTTACCGTTGGGCAAAAGCCAGTAGACAAGGAAGAAGATCGCGATGCTGGCCAGGATCGAAAATGTCTTCATGGTCACAAAACCCACCAGCTTCACATACCAGGCGCCATAGCCGTGCAGCGCACTAGTCAGGATGGCAACGTTTCCGGCCGTCAATCCCACCGAGAGCAGAGCGAGCGATCCGCAGGCAAACACCAGCCCGAGCGACATCAATTGATTTCCCAGATACGAGCGGTTGTTGCGAAATCCCCAGACGCGGTTCAGCGCAACTTCCAGCGGCAGAAAAATTCCCGTGGAAGTAATCAGCAGCATGGCCAGCGAGAACACTTGCGCCCGATGGTGCGCACCGACCATCGCATTCAGGTTCCGGATTACAAATTCCTGGCCGGTTGGAATGTAGTCGCGCAACAGACTTTCGACCACGCCATACATCACCTGGGAATGAAAGACGTACCGGATCAGCGTCATCAGCAACAGCAGGAACGGGAAGAACGACAGAATGGAGTTGGCGGCCACCGAGAAGGCAAAGGTGTGCACTTCGGTCCGGAGCATATAGCGCGCGGTAGAGCGCACCAGACCTTCCACCGGAGCCGCGCGATACTCGGCGGCGCCTTTTTTGTCGGAAAGCTGGATGGGAGTGATCGAAGACACTGGCTGCTCAAATATTAACAAATGCGCAGCAAGCTGCGGAAAGACTCAGCTTTTGACTTTGTTTTGAAAGGGCGCGGCTTCACAGGCTGCGGAAAAAGTCGCCGTTCGACGCCCAGCCCCTAAAGGGGCCTCTGATTTTGAAGAACTTACGGTATCGCTAAAGCGATACCCTGATACGAACCTGAGTTTTTCCGCAGCCTGTTCAGCCGCGCCGTAAGTATCGCAAAATCAACGGCGGCTTCAGCCGCTGAGGGACGCTGCTTCTGTTTGACCCCCTGCGGCTTGCACCTTAGGATGAAGGGACCACACCCAAGATGGCCAAACAGGTCTTTTACGATCCTTTGCAAGCGCGCTGGCGCCGCATTCGCCGCATTGTCGACGCGGCCGCCCTCGCTATTTCTTTTCTGGTCATTTTGTTCATCTACAGCGCTCTGCGCAGCGAGCCTCTGCCCGACCTTTCCTGGATGTCGGAAAAGAAGCCTTATCACCACCTTAAACAAGAAGAGGAGAAGAAAGCCCGCGAAAAACGCCGCCTCGCCACCGTGGCCCGCACCGGACACCGCCACCAGTCCCGCAAAGCGCCTTCGCAACTCACGCTGAACTCCGAGCAAGGGGTGCGGGCCGCGTTCTACGTTTCCTGGGATGCGGCCAGCTTCTCCTCCTTGCGCGAATATGCCCGCCAGATTGATTTGCTCTTCCCGACGTGGCTGCAGGTACTCACTCCGGACGGACATCTGCAAGCCGTCGATCCGGAAACCAACAGCATGTTCGATGTGGTTCAAGGACAAACCGTACATCCCGTCGACGACAAGGTGATGCCCTTCCTGAAGACGGAAGGCACGGGCATGGAAGTCTTTCCGGTGGTGCAGAACTTTGATGGCACAGACTTTATTCCGGGCGTTGGCGCTTTCCTGAACAACAAGGAGGCCCGCGCCCGGTTTCGACGCGAAATCGGGCTCTTCCTTGCCAGCGATCATTACCGCGGTTTGATGGTCGATTTCGAGTCCTTTCCGAAGAAGGCGCAACCCGGATACGTGGCTCTGCTGAACGAACTCTCCTCCGACCTGCACGCGAAAGGGATGAAGCTGTACGTCAGCGTTCAGGTGCGCAACGAAGATTACGACTACAAGGCCATTTCCTCCGCCGTCGATGGCGTCGTCATCATGAACTATGACGAGCACTTTCCCGGCGGAACCCCTGGTCCGGTCGCTTCGCAGGACTGGTTCACGGCGAACCTGGAATCCGCGGTCAAGGAGATTCCGAAAGAGAAGCTCATCTGTGCCATCGGCAACTACGGGTACGACTGGGTCGAGCGGCCCAAGAAAGGCAAGCTTCCGCCGGGACTGGCTGACAAGAGCGTTTCCGTGCAGGAAGCCTGGATCGGGTCGCGCGATGCCGAAGAAGACGTTGATTTCGACGGCGATGCGCTTAACCCGCATTTCAGCTACCGCGACGACGATAACTTCCGCCACGATGTCTGGTTTCTCGATGCGGTCACCGCCCTGAACGAGATGCGTGCCGCGCAGACGCTCGGCATCCAGACCTTCGCTTTGTGGAGGCTGGGTGCGGAAGACCGCTCCCTCTGGCGCGTGTGGGATATGCCCGGAGAAGCTAATGCGTCCGATCGGCTGAAAGACGTTCCTCCCGGCCAGGACGTCGATATGGAGGGCGAAGGCGAAATCCTGCACATCGAGGCGCGGCCTACGAACGGCGAGCGCGAACTCACCATCGACAAGCAGACCGGACTCATCGACGGGGAGGACTTCAAGAGCCTCCCCGAGCCCTACCGCGTGGCCCGTTATGGCGCCAGCAAAAACCAACTCGCCATTACTTTTGACGACGGTCCCGATCCGCAGTGGACCCCGAAAATTCTCGATGTCCTCAAACGAGAGCATGCGCCAGGAACATTCTTTCTGATTGGAATCCAAGCCGAAAAGTTCAGCAATTTGACGGAGCGCATCTACCGTGAAGGTCATGAAATCGGGAACCATACTTTCACTCATCCCGATATCAGCTCAATTGGGAACACCTACATGAAGGTGGAATTGAACCTGACCGAGCGCCTGTTTGCCAGCCGCCTGGGAATTCGCACCATGCTGTTCCGTCCGCCGTACTCCGTCGACGCCGAGCCCGACACCGAAGACGAGGTGCGCCCGCTCGAACTCACGCAAAGCCTGGGCTACATCACCATCGGCAACAAGATCGACACCAAGGACTGGAAGGACGAGCCCGCGCTCACGCCCCAACAAATCGCTGCTGAGGTGCTCGACCACCTGCCCCCTTGCCAACCCAACGATCAGATGAGGTGCGGCAACATCATTCTGATGCACGATGGCGGCGGCAACCGCGAACGAACCGTACAGGCGCTCCCGCTGATTATCGACGGCGCCCGTGCCCGCGGGTTTCAATTCGTCCCCGTGTATCAGCTGATGGGCAAGACCAAAGCCGAGGTCATGCCGCCGCTTCCGGCCAACGAGTATTGGTCCGCTCGCCTGAATTGGATCAGCTTCGGCCTGTTCAGCGCCACCATGCTGGGCATCACGATGATCTTCTTTCTCGGTGACATCCTGATGATGGGCCGCCTGGTCTCAGTCGGCGTGCTCGCCATCTTTGACCGTCTCCGTTCGCATGTCTATGGAACGCCCGAGCAGATTGCGGCCTACCGGCCCCGGGTCGCGGTCCTAATTCCCGCCTATAACGAGGAGAAAGTCATCGAACGCACCATTCAGGGCGCGCTCGATTCCGACTATCCCAATCTGCGCGTGATCGTCATCGACGACGGTTCCAAGGATCGCACTCTGGAAATCGCCCGCCGGGCGTTTGCCGCCGAAGCAGCCGCTGGCCGGGTATTGATTCTCACCAAGCCCAACGGGGGCAAGGCTGAGGCGCTGAACTTTGGACTGGAGCACATCGGCGATGCGGAACTTTTCGTCGGCATTGACGCGGATACCATCATCGCTCCCGATGCCATCGCGCGCATGGTCCCGCACTTCCTCAATCCGAAAGTTGCAGCTATCGCCGGCAATGCCAAAGTCGGCAACCGCGTCAATCTCTGGACGCGCTGGCAGGCGCTCGAATACATCACCAGCCAGAATTTCGAGCGCCGAGCGCTCAATACTCTGGGCGCGGTAAGTGTGGTGCCGGGCGCAATCGGTGCCTGGCGCGTCGACGCGGTGCGCGGAGCCGGTGGCTACCATGTGGACACCGTCGCCGAAGACGCCGATCTCACCATGGCTCTGCTGCGTAACGGCTATCGCGTGGAATACGAAGACATGGCGCTCGCCTTCACCGAGGCTCCGACGACTGCCAACGCGCTCATGCGGCAACGCTTCCGCTGGTCGTTCGGAATTCTGCAGGCTGTCTTTAAGCATCGCGGCGTTTTCGCTCGTAAGGGCGCTTTGGGGTTCGTCGCGCTTCCCAACATCCTCATCTTCCAGATCCTGCTTCCCTTGGTCTCGCCCTTCATTGACCTGATGTTTACCGTCGGCGTGATCTGGTATTTCGTCCAGAAACACTTTCATCCTGACACTACCGATCCGGCCAGCTTCCAGCGCCTGCTGATCTTCTTTGTCGCCTTCCTGGTGATTGATTTCATCGCCTCCGCCATCGCCTTCGCCCTGGAGCGTCGCCGGCCCGAAGCCCGCGAAGATGCCTGGCTGCTAAGCCAGGTGTGGTTGCAGCGCTTTGCCTATCGCCAGCTATTCTCTCTGGTTCTGTTCCGAACCCTGAAGCGCGCCATCCAGGGCCTCCCCTTCGCCTGGGACAAACTGGATCGCACTGCTGCCGTTAAGTACGTCCGCGACGAGCGCCGGGACTCAGTGCATGTGCCGTAGATTTTGGGTGGCGCAACACTTTAGCGTTGCGATCACAGGCCTGTGCCAGGACTGGCTTTAGCCGCTGAGGGCCAGGCCCCCGTGATCTCAGTCACTGACACCCGCAGCGCGAAGGGTGTGTCGTAAGAAGGAGAAAAATACATGCCACGCACAATCATCGAACCCTTCCGCATCAAAAGCGTCGAACCCATTCACTGGACCACCCGCGCGCAGCGCGAGCAACGGCTCCGCGCCGCCTTCTACAACCTTTTTCTGCTGCCCGCCGACGATGTTCTAATTGACCTGCTCACCGATTCCGGCACCGGAGCCATGTCCACCCAGCAGTGGGCGGCCATGATGGAAGGCGATGAGAGCTATGCCGGCAGCCGCAGCTTTGATCAGTTCCGCGATTCTGTGCAGGATATTTTCGGCTACAAGCACGTCATCCCCACCCACCAGGGCCGAGCGGCCGAGCGCATTCTCTTTAGCGTGATGTGCAAAAAAGGCGATGTCGTCCCCAACAACACGCACTTCGATACCACCAGGGCGAATGTGGAATTCGTCGGCGCCGAGGCCGTGGATCTGGTCATCCCCGAGGGACGCCAGCCCAGCCTGAAGCATCCGTTCAAGGGCAACATGGACGTAGCGGCCTTGGAAACTCTGATGCAGAAGGTAGGCCGCGAGCGCGTGCCCTTGGTCATGCTGACCGTGACCAACAACTCCGGCGGTGGCCAGCCTGTGTCAATGGAAAATGTCAAAGCCGTCAGCGCGCTTTGCCGTAAACATCGCATCCCGCTCTACTTCGACGCCTGCCGTTTTGCCGAGAACTCCTACTTCGTCAAAATCCGCGAGCAGGGATACGACAAGAAAACGCCGAAAGAGATCGCACAGGAAATGTTCAGCTACGGCGACGGCTGCACCATGTCAGCCAAGAAAGACGGCATGGCGAACATTGGTGGATTTCTCTGCACCAACGACGATCTATTGGCGCAGCAGGAAAAGAACCTGCTGATTCTTACCGAAGGTTATCCGACCTACGGTGGGCTGGCCGGACGCGATCTGGAAGCCATCGCCGTAGGAGTGCAGGAAGCCCTGCACGAGGACTACCTCGAATACCGCATTGCTTCCACCGCCTACCTCGGCAACCACATCGCCGAGCAGGGAGTGCCCATCGTGCAACCGCCCGGAGGCCACGCGATCTACATCGACGCGCGGGCCTTTCTGCCGCACATTGCGCCCGATCATTTTCCCGCCGTAGCCCTCGCCGATGAACTCTATCTCGAAGGCGGCATCCGCTCGGTCGAGATCGGCACGCTGATGTTCGGAGCCTCGGCAAAGATGGACCTCGTGCGCCTCGCCATTCCCCGCCGCGTCTACACCCAGAGCCACATCGACTACGTGGTTGAAGTCATCCTCGAAGTCTGGAAGAAGCGCGAGCAGATTCATGGCATGAAGCTAACCTACGAAGCGCCGTTCCTCCGCCACTTCACGGCCAAGCTGGAGCCAGAGCCAGCGGAAGTAGCGGCCGCCGTGCGGCGCTGAGCACCCCGGACCCTCCCGCCCGGTGTAAAATCATAGGTCGCGAATATCCGCGCTAATACTAACGTTCCGTCCTGGAAAGGATCTCTTATGGCAACCATGGAAGCCCCACCCCGCCTGCAAGTCCGCCTGCACGAAGGCCCGTTCAAGAATGAGCCGTTTGTCGATTTCACCAAAGAAGAAAACGTGCGCAAGATGCGCACCGCCATCGAAAAAGTGCGCGGCCAACTGGGCCGCGAGTACGATTTGATCATCGGAGGCAAGCGCCTCAAGACCTCCGACAAGATCCGTTCCATCAACCCCGCCAAGCCTTCGGAAGTGGTCGGCGTCCACCAGAAGGCCGGCAAGGAGCACGTCGAGCCCGCCGTGCAGGCCGCCTGTCAAGCGTTTGCTCACTGGAGCCATACATCGGTCGAAGAGCGCGCGTCGCTCCTGTTCCACGTCGGCGACCTGCTGCGCGAGCGCAAGTTCGAATTCATGGCCTGGCTGGTCTTCGAAGTGTCAAAGAACTGGGCCGAGGCTGACGGCGACATTGCCGAGACCATTGACTTCTGCGAGTTCTACAGCCGCGAAGCGCTACGCTTTGCCAAGGCCGAGCCGCCCGTGCAACTGCCGGGCGAGCGCGACACGCTGACCTACATCCCGCTTGGCGTCGGCGCCGTGATTCCGCCGTGGAATTTTCCCTGCGCCATCATGGCCGGCATGACGCTCGCTTCCATCGTCAGCGGCAACACCGTCGTCCTGAAGCCCTCGAGCGACTCGCCGACGATTGCGGCAAAGTTCGTGGAACTGCTCGAAGAATGCGGCCTGCCCGAAGGCGTGGTGAACTTCTGCCCCGGAGGCGGCGCGAGCTTCGGCGACGCGCTGGTGGCGCATCCGAAGATTCGCTACATCGCTTTCACCGGCTCGCGCGAAGTTGGATTGCACATCAACCAGACCGCCGCGCAGCAGCAAAAGGGCCAGCTCTGGATCAAGCGCACCATTCTCGAAATGGGAGGCAAAGACGCCATCATCCTCGATGCCGACGCCGATATCGACTCCGCCGTGGAAGGCGTAGCCCAGGCCGCTTTCGGGTTCCAGGGCCAGAAGTGCTCGGCCTGCTCGCGCGCCATCGTAGACGAGCGCGTCTATGACAAGTTCCTCGAGAAACTGAAATCCCGCACCGAGCGCATCACTGTCGGTGATCCCACCATGAACGCGAATATGGCTGCCGTCATCAACGAAGGTTCAATGAACGACATTCTCAGCTACATCGAGATTGGCAAGAAAGATGGACGCCTCATCACCGGCGGCGCGCGCGCTACCAATGCTGGCGAAGGCTACTTCATTCAGCCGACCGTGATTGCCGACATCCCGGCGAAATCGAAGCTAGAGCAGGAAGAAATCTTCGGCCCGGTGCTGGTCGTAATCAAGTCGCACAACTTCGACCACGCCCTCGAAATCGCCAACGACACCGAATTCGGCCTGACCGGTGCCGTCTATTCCAGCTCGCGCGAGAAACTCGATCGCGCCGTGCGCGAGTTTCACGTCGGCAATCTCTACCTGAACCGCAAGTGCACGGGAGCAATGGTAGGCGCGCATCCCTTCGGCGGCTTCAATATGTCCGGCACCGATTCCAAATCCGGCGGCCCGGATTATCTCTATCTGTTCACGCAGGCGAAGAGCGTCGGAGAAAAAATCGTGTAGTGCGCACGGATCTTTGGTAAGGGCGCTACTGCGAAACTCGCGAAGGTGAGGATCATCGGTGGAAGAGCGGCCCTTCAGGGCCACGTAAGCCCGGTGGAATCATCGTGGGCTTTAGCCCCGGGCGTTGTCCCCCACAGGGGCTAAAGCCCTCCTCATTTCTTACCATGACGCCGGCCTAAAGGCCGGCTCTTCCACGAAAACCGTCCGAGGTTTGGCCGACGAGGTTGAATTGAGGTATATGCTCGGGCCATGCTAGCGAAGACAAAAAGCCGCCCGCAGGCGGCCCTTTGTGATTCCAGCGAAGGCAGTCTAATTCGTAATCCCCGCGCTCTGCGACGGTTGCGGGATGGCGGCGGCGGCCGTGGCGGCCGCGGCTTCATTCAGGATGCGGTGGTGAATGGTGAACAGCGCCAGTTCCAGCCGGTCCGATACGCCGATCTTGTCGTAAACATTGCGCAGGTAGTTCTTAATCACCTGCTCGGTCGTACCCAACTGGGTGGCGATCTCTTTGTTCTTGTAGCCCTGCACAATCAGCGCTACGATGCGCAGTTCCTTGGCCGTCAGGCGGTCGCGGACCCTCAGCCCGACCATATCGTTCTCGGTCAACTCGCTCGGCACCGCCATGTCCTGCACCCAGCTTTCGCCGCGCGCGATCTTGCGCACGCAGTCCACCAGCGCCGGGCTGGTC
>Ga0074046_10003707_pt1 | contig 12687 bp, 13 predicted proteins | sample BogForMeECP23OM3_FD_94441 | JGI IMG/M metagenome (GOLD analysis project Ga0074046, IMG submission 94441) | Bog forest soil microbial communities from Calvert Island, British Columbia, Canada - Bog Forest MetaG ECP23OM3 | ecosystem: Environmental > Terrestrial > Soil > Wetlands ...
GAGTTTCTTCGCAGCAAGTTCACGCCATCGCCGAGGCTCGCGCAGCGGATTCTCGTCGCCAATGACGAGCGAGGCCTTTACTTCTTCGCAAAACTTCACCAGCGAATGTTCCGGATAGGTGCGAAGCACGAATCCAATGCCCCGCTGGCGGGCGCGCTCGGCGATGCCGGGAATGCCCTGCGCAAGAAACGTGTAATGCCGCAGATTCGCGCTGGGATAAAACGGCACCGGCGCGAAGAAGATGACTACAGGCTGGCGCAGCGCATTGGCGGCTTCAACCGCAACGTCCAGCGCCGGGTTGTCGAGGGCGCGTTGGGCGCGCTGCATCCAGTAAACCACGCAACGCCCACTGGTATTCGGCCGGCCGGGACGGCGCACGGTTACGCGCGGATTGCCCGCGAGTGTTTCGAGTGTAGACATAAGTCTGTGAGTCTGGTTCGCTGGCGCTGCGAGCGACTTTGTTTGCCGACCGTGGGGGACGGCCCGCGTGCTAGTCCGATGCTAACAGAGCGCTGACGGCTCGACGCATGCGCGAATCATGTCGTCGCTGCCAGCACTTCGTCAGCGATGGCTGCAGCCTCAACCGCGGGCCTCACGTCGTGCACCCGAACGATATGCGCTCCATGGAGAATGCTGGCAACCATGGCAGCCAGCGATCCGTAAAGACGATCTGCCGGTGGGGCGTCTTCTCCACTGCGCCGCTTACCAACGGTCCGACCGACGAATGACTTGCGCGACGTACCGGCCAGCAGTGGGAAGCCTAGGCGCTGTAGGCGGTCCAATTGCGCCAGCAACGGATAGTTCTCCTCGTATTTCTTGCCGAAACCAAAACCAGGGTCTAGCACGATGCGCTCACGCTCCACACCACTGTCCAGAGCAATCTGCACGCGATTGGCAAGATCGTGTGCCACCAGCGCGGTGACGTCTACGCTCGAAGGCAGGTCACGCCACTCACGGGGCCGGCCGCGCGTGTGCATCATCACCACTCCGCATTGCAATTCAGCGCACGTTCCGGCCATGTCTTCGTCCCACTGGAAGGCACTGACGTCGTTGACGATTTCCGCACCCATCTCGATGGCGTGGCGGGCTACGCCAGACTTATAAGTGTCGATCGAAAGGACGGCATCCGGCCGTGACTTCAGCACACCCTCGATCACGGGCATGACGCGTCGCAACTCTTCGTCTTCGGTCACGAGCGGTTTGTGACTGGTCCCATCAGGCAGCACGCGTGTGCCCGGCCGTGTCGATTCGCCTCCTATGTCGAGGATGTCGGCGCCCTCGTCAAGCAACTGCAATGCGTGCACGATGGCGGCCTTCGGCTCGAAGAATTTTCCGCCATCCGAAAAAGAATCGGGCGTAACGTTGACGACACCCATAATGAGCGTGCGCCGACCAAGCTCTAGCGAGCGCGAGCGAAGCTGCCAGCGGTACTGAACACGCATTTTGCGATTGTAATTCGTGATCAGTCCACCCGCGGAGACACCCTGCATCGCGGCTGTGGCGAGAAGCGGTGCTAAAATTCCAGTGGGGTTGTTCGCAGGATCATGCTTCGGGTCCGCCATCTCGTTCGCACATTGCTGTTGCTCGTACTGGCGGCACACGCCTTCGCCGCTGAGAGCGCGGCAACTCCGCACAAGAAACCCGAGGACAACAAGAAACTCAGCCGGGCAATCGAGCAGATCCTCAGCGAGCCCGACGTAGCGCGAGGATTCTGGGGCATCGATGTCGTCTCACTCGATACCGGCAATCGTATCTTCGCGCTGAACCAAGACAAGCTGTTCACGCCGGCGTCCAACACCAAGCTCTTCACCACCGCGGCGGTGTTCGCGCTAATCGGCCCTGACTACCGCTTCAAAACCAGCATCGAGAGCCTCGGCACGATCGACAAGTACGGCCGCCTGAACTCAGATCTCGTCGTCGTGGGACGCGGCGATCCCAATCTTTCCGGCCGCACGCTGCCTTACAATCTGCACACCGAGCGTAAGGCGCCGCCCATTCAAGTGCTGATCGACCTGGCCGACCAGGTGGTCCAAAAGGGGCTGAAGTACGTGGACGGCGACGTGGTGGCCGACGATTCGTACTATGTCTTCGAGCGTTACGGCGAAGGCTGGTCGCAGGACGATTTGGTGTGGGAGTGGGGCGCGCCGGTGTCAGCGCTCACCATTAACGACAACGTACTCTTCGTAAACATCTTGCCCGCCGACCGGCCGGGTGAGCGCGCGTTTCTCAACATTACGCCGTATCCCGAGTACTATCGCATCGACAATCGCGTGATGACCACGCCGCAAGGTACGGGACCGCGCAAGATCTTCATCAATCGCGAACCCGGGTCGAACCAGATCACCTTTTGGGGCAACATGCCGCAAGACGACGCCGGAGCGGGGGAATCGCTCGCCATCGATGATCCCGCCGACTTCACCGCCAAACTGTTTCGCGAATTGCTGGAGCAGCGCGGCGTGACGGTGTACGGGCGTCCGCGCACGCGCCACACGGAACTGGCGTCGATGCAGACGTTCAGCGTCACCAGCATCGCGTCGGGCGGTGGAGGAGAGATGACGGGGCATCCCAGCCCAGTCCCGCTGGTTCTGGCCAGCCATGAGTCGCAGCCGCTGGCAGACGATCTGCGCGTGATTAACAAGGTCAGTCAGAATCTGCACGCCGAGCTGATGCTGCGGCTCCTTGGCAAGGAAAAAGGTACGTCCGGATCAATCGAGGGCGGATTGGAAGTCCTGCGGGGCTTTCTTACGTCCGCCGGAATCAAGCCCGACCAGTTTGTGTTTTACGACGGCTCGGGTCTGTCACGGGAGAACCTGGTCAGTCCCGCGGCGGTGGTGGAGTTGCTGCTATATGCGAACCGTCAGCCCTGGGGCAAACTCTACGAAGACACCCTGCCGGTGTCGGGTGTTGACGGCTCGCTAAGCGACCGTCTGAAGACCAGTCCCGCGAAAGGTATGGTGCACGGCAAGACCGGTTCGCTTGGCCACGTCAATGCGCTCTCGGGCTATGCCACCACCGCGAAAGGCGAGCGCGTAGCGTTCTCCATTCTCACCAACAATCACAATCTGCCGAACCGGAAAGCCATCGACACCATCGACCGCATCGTGGAAAAGATCGTGACCGACGGCTCATAGATTCGCGCCCGCTAGCGCCGCGCTGCCCGCGCCCGCCCGCTAGCGCCCGCACCAGACGGGCCCGTGCCCTTGGGGGGCTTGCGGTGGCCGTCAAGCAGCTGCTTCAGCACTAAGGCATGGTTCTGCTCCAGACTCTTCGAGGCGAACAGCAGAGTTACACCCGGCCGCTTGCGCGCCAGATCATGGAGTTGCTCCAACGCAACATGGGCAGAATCAGTGGTGAGTTCGGCGAGATAACGCTCGCGGAATTTTCGCCACTGCACCGGATGCGCGTGATACCACTTGCGCAATTCATGCGAGGGAGCCACCTCTTTCAACCATAGATCGAGGGCAGCAGCGTCTTTGGTCAAGCCGCGCGGCCACAGACGGTCGACCAATACCCGCGCACCGTCCTGCGCTGAGGGCGCATCGTAAACGCGTTTAATTCGCACCGTCATGCGAGGTGTATTCTAACTCTGTTGCATTCTGACCGTCGGCCCGCTCGCGCAACTTCGGCCGAATCCACGGGGAAGGTTGGGTTGATCTCGAAGCAGGCGATCCGCTGCGTTCTGCCGGTCCTCATTTTTATTGGTCTGGCTGTGTTGTCCGGCTGTGAATCCGAGCCCCGCAAGACCGACGCGGAGCTGGGGTTGACGCCGCAGCAGGCGATGGGACGTCGCGTCTATGATGCGCGCTGCGCCGAGTGTCACTACGCGTATAGCTCGCGCAACCTGCGCGGACCCAGCCTGCATGGTCTGTTCAAGAAGCCGTTCATGAGTAGCGGTATTCCGGCCAACGACGAGCGGGTGACCGACATCATCCTGCTCGGCCGGGCGAAGATGCCCGGTTTCCAGCAGAAGCTAACCCAGCAGCAATTGGTTGAATTGCTCGCGTATCTGCATACCCTGTGACCGCGCATCGTACAATAGTTAAGTCGTATGGCGTCCGCACCTGAACTCATTCAGATCGACGTTGCTCCACGCAGACCCGCTCCCAAGCCGGAATGGCTGAAGGCGCGCGCGCCCATGGGCGAGAACTATCACGATCTGAAGACGCTGGCGCGCAGGCTCGATCTGCACACCGTGTGTGAGTCGGCGCACTGTCCCAATATCGGCGAGTGCTGGAACCACCGCACCGCGACCTTTATGCTGCTGGGCAATCTGTGTACGCGGCGCTGCGGATTTTGCGCCGTGCCCAAAGGCCGGCCCGGGCCCATCGACTTCAAGGAGCCGCAGCGCGTGGCCGAAGCGGTGGAGAAGCTGGGCCTGAAGTTCGCCGTGGTCACCAGCGTGAATCGCGATGACGATAACGTTGGCGGAGCTCAAGTTTTTGCCAACACCATCACTGAAATTCGCAAACGCATGCCCGACTGCCGGGTAGAAGTTCTGATCCCCGATTTCCAGGGACTGGAAGAGCCCCTGCGGATCGTGATGGATGCGGCGCCCGACATCCTGAATCACAACACCGAGACGGTTCCTCGCTTGTACCGTGTCGCCCGCTCAGGCGCGCGCTACGAGCGCACCCTGCGCCTCCTCGAACGCGCGAGAGAGATGAACCCTGCGATTCCGACAAAGACTGGCGTGATGGTCGGGCTGGGCGAGAGCACCGACGAGCTACTCTCTGTGTTTCGCGATCTCGCTGAGCGCAACGTGAGCATCCTCACCATTGGACAGTATTTGCGCCCGTCGAAAGACCATCTGCCGGTGGCGCGGTTATACTCGCCTGACGAATTCCGCCTGCTGAAGGAAGAGTCTCTGAAGATGGGCTTCAGGCACGTCGAATCAGGGCCGCTGGTGCGCTCCAGCTACCACGCACACGAGCAGGCCGACGCAGGCACGGGGGCGCACATCGTCTAGGTCAGTCAACTAACGAAGGTATTCCTTCAGACTTCGCAACACCGACGCGGGCGCCTCAACCTTAAGATCAACGTAGCCGTCGCGGTACGCGCGCGACAGGACAACCGCCTTGGCATCGAGCGTGGCCAGCGCCTTGCCTTCCGATTGCGGAACGTGCAGCTGCACCTGCCGTACCGGGTCCTGCTCGATCAGGTCATCGATTCGCTGCAGTAAAGCGTCCATGCCAATGCCCTTCGCTGCCGACACGTGCACGACGTTGGCCGAATCGATCAAACTCTCGCGCTTAAGTGCGGGCAGCAGGTCGAGCTTATTCATCACGTAAAGGCGCGGCTTATGCTGGACTTCGAGTTCACGAAGCACTTCTTCGACTTGCGCCTGCTGCTCCGCGGCGGTGGGGCTGGTGACGTCAGCAACGTGCAGCAATAGAGTCGCTCGCTGAACTTCTTCCAAGGTGGCGCGAAACGCCGACACCAGCGTATGCGGCAGGTGGCGGATAAATCCTACAGTGTCAGACAGCAGCACTTCTCGCTTCGATGGCAGCTTAATGTGCCGCAACGTGGGATCGAGGGTAGCAAACATCCGCGGGCTTTCCAGCACTCCGGCCTGAGTGAGTGCGTTGAACAGCGTGGATTTCCCGGCGTTGGTGTAGCCCACCAGTGCGACGACCGCAACCGGCACGGATTCACGGCGCTGGCGTTGCTGCCCGCGGATGCGGCGCACGTTCTCCAGTTGCTCCTTCACGTGACGGATGCGGCGGTAAATCTTGCGGCGATCGGTTTCGAGCTGAGTCTCGCCCGGGCCGCGCGTGCCGATACCGCCACCGAGCTGCGACATTTCCACGCCGCGCCCGGCGAGGCGCGGGAGCAGGTATTCCAGTTGCGCCAGTTCCACCTGCAACTGGCCTTCGCGCGTTCGGGCGTGGCGGGCGAAAATGTCGAGTATGAGCTGGGTGCGGTCGATAACGCGGACGCCAAGCTCGCGCTCCAGGTTGCGTTGCTGTGACGGCGTCAACTCGAAATCGAAGATGACAAGGTCGGGTGCGACAGAGGCGACCGCCCCCTTCAACTCCATGACTTTGCCGCTGCCAATGAGGGTTGCCGAGTCGGGTCGCTGACGGCGCTGCTGGATTTCTCCGACGACACTGCCTCCGGCACTGACAGCCAGCTCGCGCAATTCCGCCATCGACTCCTCCGCAGAGAACGCGCGATGTTGAACATCCGTGGCGTGGAGATGGGCATCGGCAATGCTACGGGCCACGCGGGCGCTGGGCGGGACTTTGCCCAGCGATTGCTGCCCGGAATGAGCAGCGGAAGTTCCCTCGAGGTCCTTCTCGCCTGGTTCAGAAGCACGCGCCCGGTTTGCGCGCTGGGCCAAGCCGCGCGAAAGAAACTCCACACCCACCAGGAACACGCGTTCCGCCTCGCTTCCGCGATTACGCCCGGGGCGGTCGTCCGATCTGGGGTTCACTCCACCAACGCGAGGAATACGTCAACTCTCCGGGGTAGGAGCGGGGGCCGGCGATGCAGGCGTCGCGGGCGATTCGGCGGCAGGTTTGGGCTCCCCATGACGCTCGAAGGCGTGGGGCGCGCGCGACATGACCACCGTGGAAATTGCGTGCTTGAAGATCAACTGCTCCTGATTGTTGGTGTCCAGGACCACCGAATATTTATCGAAGGAGCGAATGCGGCCAGACAACTTCACTCCGCTCAACAGGTAAATCGTGATGACGGATTTGTCCTTGCGAGCCGTATTGAGAAAGGAATCCTGAATGTTCTGTGCTGGCTTGTTTTCCATGGGTGGTCCTCCTTGCAACCGGCAAAAAACAGCCCAGCCCCAGAGACCGTGGCCACAACGTTTCCGGGTCTGTAACTCAAAGCCTCTCCCCAACCAGGCAGAATCCTGCCTGGCTCTGGAGGGTAAAATCCAGCAAGTTTACGATAAGTCTCCGCTCGCCTAATTTCAACTAAAACCAGCGGGTTCGCGGTAGTGTAGAATGCGCCCGGCAGCTAGGACACACGCCGTAGCCAACCCCAAAGGAGATAAATGTGACAGGAACCGCAGTTGCTATGTTGGCCACGCCGCAGCTCGTGTTCCCGGGCGGCGAGCAAACCGCGATGATCGTCCTGCGGTGGATTCATCTCGTGGCAGGAATTACCTGGGTCGGCCTGCTGTATTTCTTCAATCTGGTAAATGTTCCCTTTCAGCGGGAACTCGACGCTCAAACTAAACTCGCAGTTGTTCCCAACTTGATGCCAAAGGCTCTGTGGTGGTTCCGTTGGAGCTCGGTGGTAACGGTGCTGGCCGGCATCGCCTACTGGATGCACATTGTGGGCACCGACGTGCGCAACGCCATTGCTGGCGGGCAGCAAGCCTCAGGCGGCGCGATGTTCGGCAGCTTCTTCATTATCTGGACCCTGGCATTCGCCATTGAAATGGGGGTGCTGATGTCGCCTGCCGAGGGCCTGAAGAACGGGCCAGTGCTGGGGACGATTGTCGCAGTGGTCATGTTCGCAGCCGCATACTTATTCCTGGCGATGAATCAAAGTGGCTGGGAAAGTAATCGGGCGCTTGCCATCGGCATCGGTGGAGGGCTGGGCTGGTTCATGTTGCTGAACGTGTGGGGCATCATCTGGCGGATGCAGAAAAAGCTAATCCGCTGGACGGAAGAGGCGGCGCGGGGCGAGGCGATGCCTGCCGAGGCCGCGCAGATTGGGCGACTGACCCTCTTGACCTCGCGCGTGAATTTCTGGCTCTCATTTCCCATGTTGTTCTTCATGGCAGCGGCCAGCCATTACTTCATTTTCCCGCCACGATGAGCTTTAGCGGGCGAACCCTACGAGAAAGGCGACCACGAAAACCAGAACCAGAAGAAGGCGAACGCGGGTGGCGTCGCCAAGGGGACTGCCTCCTTTCCGCTGCGGTGGTACCCAGAAGAGGGCGAGCACTGCGAGGACCAAGGCTGGCACAGAAAGGAAGGCGATCAATTCATAGCCGTCCCGGCCGAGATGCTGCCCATGTCGCGCAGCAGAGGAAACGACACTGCCCAGAAACCAGCACAGAATCGCACTGCCCAGACCTGCCAATGCCCCGAGCCAGCGACGTATGGGAGAGATCATATCGGTCCTTGTGCGAGCACTATTCGAAGTCTAGCAGCCGATGGGAATTGCGAGAATACGCGCCGAACAGGTAGCAAATCACTTAACGTGGCGTTGATTTACAGGTAGACTACTGCCGCGACACTTCCTAAGGCGAAAACGGCCATGACCTCCAAGGCTGACTGGATGGTGGTTGCAGGCTTTCTGTTGACGGCAGTGGGAGTGGCCCTGCGCATCTTTATCATGATGCGCTCCAGTGACGCTTATCCCGCAAATGTATCGCAACCGGGCGGGCGGAACCTTCTCCGCGCCTATAGCTCGACATTTCCAAAGAGTAGGCTTCCCCTGGCGATGTGGATTTCGCTGACCGCGGGACTGGTGCTACTGATCGCCGGGCTCCTGCTGGAGTTTCGATAGAAGCAACTTCAATTCGGCGCAGCGACCTTGTTGGTCGTGGCGATGCCGGACTTCACCAGCCGCCACGGTTTCGGTTTGGGCATGCCCGGCGGCATAGCCTCGCCCACCATCTTCAGTTCGGCAACATCCTTCACCGGAGCCCCCAGACGCATGAGGTACCGGCTGGTTTCCTGGGTATCGGCGTCCTTAGTGGTCAGCGCCAATCCGTCGGGATTGAGCACCGCTTCTGAAATCACTTCGGTGGACTGCTCCTGGCTGACTGATTTCAACTCTCCGCTGTCCTGCAATGTGATATCGTGCGAGTGCACAAGCGAACCGACAAGCTGATCGCCGGCCAACCCGAGCTGCAAGCGCAACCACACCTTGCCGTCAAAGGTCGAAGTCCAATCGCCGGCATATTCGGCGAAGGGAGAAACCAGCTTCTTCGCCGGAGCCGTTCCGCCGGTCGCCTGGCCCCAGGCCGCGTGACCAACAATCCCGACGACTAATACCGCAGATATCCACTTCATCGAAGACTCCCTTCTACCGAAGCGAATTGTACTCCGGACGTGGGGTGGATTCCTGCAACCGGAAGGGAACGCGAACGCGTTCACCAACCAGGCGGCATCGCGGACAGAGCCGAGCCGTAAAACTGCTTGCTGAGAAATTTGCTTTCCATAGGGTTTTGAAAAGGCACGGCTTCACAGGCTGCGGAAAAAGTCCTTGTTGTGGTAGAGCTGGCCTTCAGGCCAGCGTCTAAGCCGTTTAATTTTGTCATCCCGTGCGGACTTTAGTCCGCGAGGGCCTGAGGTTTTCGCAACCTAGAGAGCCGGCGGATTTCGTCACTCGTCCATCAGCGGCTCGATTGCGCGACGATCGCCTTTCAGCATGCGTGGCGCCGAAGCCTGGCGGACGCGCTCCTCCTGGTGACAGTTCCAGCACAGCGGAGCCATGTGATCCAGCGCCGAGGGTAACTCGTCAAAATGCATGTGACGTAGCTCAAAGAGCTTTTGATTCTCATTGAGCAGCGCAAGTCGGCTCCTCCGCCGGTCAGCGGGAGTCAGCGGCCGTTCGCAAATCGCGCAACTCTTGCCCTGATACCACTTCTGCAGCAGGCGTTCAAGGTTTTCCGGCGACGGATTGACTTGCGCGAGGCACTCCTGTCCGCAGTCGCCTTTTTCGGGCCAGCGCGAGCACGATTGCAGACGATCGTGCTCTTCGCCACGAAGCGCGGTTGAGAAGGCGAACTTGTTGTCCAACTCGACCGTGACAGGCTCACGGTTGTCGGGACAAATGACCGTGCGACGACCGCGGTTGCGGAAGTACGACTGCAGGCTGACGCCGATCGGAAGCGCCACCAGAACGACCGCACCGATAAGGAAAAGACCGAGAGGAAACGCTGTGAACATAGGACTACCTCCCGCCGAAGGCCACGGGGATGACACTTTCTTTTTAACCCGACTTGTCACTGATACGCAGTGACCGACAACACCAGCGCGTGTGATGCGATTGTCATGGCGCCATCCGGCACCGACCCGCGAATTGGCTGCGCATGGCACCGCTGTTTATAATCAGCGTCGCCATCAAACCTACCTCACGGGTGAACATGCTCCCCATCAAGTTGACGGTTCCGCGCTGGGCGGCTCCGCGGGTTTTGCGTCGTTCTCACCATGTCTTTCTTTGTGCGATGCTTGCGGCCGTCGCTCTATTGACGCAAGTGGCGGCGCCGACGATCGCGCACGCAGCCTCCGGAAGCAAGCCGCGGATCACACTCGACGAGTTCTTCAACGCGGTGGATTTCGGCGCGGTAACGCTGTCGCCCGATGGGCACATGGTGGCCATCGCCACCGCTCGGCCGGATTGGAAGAACGAACGCTTTCGCCAGGACCTGTGGTTGTGGCGCGACAGCGATGGCATGCTGATTCCGCTGACCCAGTCGGGCCACGATTCGGACCCCAAGTGGTCTCCCGACGGCAAGTGTATCGCCTTTCTCTCGGACCACAATGGTGAAAGCGACGATTCCGACAAATCCGACGACGACAAAAAGGGCGTGACCCACCTTTACGTCATTCCTGTCGGTGGCGGAGAGGCTTTTCCCGTAACGCGCGGTGTCGAAGATGTGCATTCGTTTGCCTGGAGTCCGGATTCGAAGATGCTCTACTTCGCAACTCGCATTCCGTGGACCAAAACGCAGAAGGAGGACTACAGGGAGCAGTGGAAGGACGTGGTTCGCTACCGCGAACAGGAGCGCGGCGATGTGATCTCACGCATCTCCCTCGACGAAGCCCTGAGGCGGCAGATCGAAACCGGTGCGCAGGAAGCGAAGAAGAGCAAGAAAGACAAGAAAAAAGATGAAGTCGAAGAAACCGCCGAAACCCCGGGCGCGCAGATGGTGGTCACGTCAAGCTATCGCGTGAAGAGCCTCGCGATTTCACCCGATGGAACCCACGTGGCGTATTCCACCGACAGCGTTTCGCAACGCTTCGAGGGCCTGAAGGAGATCGAGATTTATGTTGCAGACGTGCGCAAGGCGGGTCCGTCGAATACCGCGCGTCAACTGACAAAGAACGAAGCGCTCGAAAACGACGTACGGTGGTCCCCCGACGGCAAGAGTCTGTTTTTCGAGGTTGAGCAAGGCTCAATGGAAGGCTCGTACGTCGATGTGCAACCACGCGTCTATTCGATCGATGTTGCGACTGGAAAACCCACGCGCTGGGCAGCGACCTTCGACGGCTCCGTGACTCACTACGCGCTCTCTTCCAACGGAGCACTTTTAGCGCCCGCAATGCTTGGCACGGCGACAGCGCTCTACCAGCAGACCTCAGGCACCGACCCGTTTCGCAAACTCGATGGCTGGCCGGGAACGTACGCGCATGCATCAACAGCGACCAGCTCTCCGCGCATCGCGTTCACTTACTCCGAAGTGGACAAACCCACCGAGGTCTACATCGCTGACAGCGCTGACAAGCTCAACACGGCGCGTCCCATCACCTCGTTCAACAAGCTGGTCACTGAGCGTGACCTTCCCCAGGGCAAGCCCTTCCGCTGGACCTCGGACGACGGCACGCCGGTCGAGGGCATGCTGCTCTATCCACCGGGCAAGTTTGAAGCGAAGAACCTTCCGCTGTTCGTACTGATCCACGGCGGCCCGATGGATGCCGACGGCAACTACTTTGGCGCCGACTGGTACAACTGGGGAATGTACGCCGCCAGCCAGGGATGGCTGGTGTTCCGGCCTAACTATCGCGGCTCGGCGGGCTATGGTGACAAGTTCGCGCTGGCCATCGTGCCGAAGATCGTCTCCGCACCGGGACGCGACATTCTGAGCGGAGTCGAGGCGCTGGTGAAAGCAGGCATCGCCAATCCCAAGCAGATGACGATCGGCGGTTACAGTTACGGTGGCTACATGACCGACTGGCTCATCGCCCAGACCAATGAGTTCAAGGCCGCCGTCACTGGCGCGGGCGCGGTGGAACACATCGCCAACTGGGGCAACGACGACACCACCTACGATGACGCGTTCTTTCTCGGCGGCCTTCCGTGGGACGCAAAGGCACGGCAGAACTACATCGATGAGGCCGCGATCTTCCAGTTCGACAAGGTGAAGACGCCAACGCACATTGTCGCTGGCGAGGACGACATTCGCGTCGCCGTAGCCGAAGACTATCTCCTGGAACACGCGCTTCGCGTGCTTGGCGTTCCCAATTCGCTCCTGATCTTCCCCGGCGAAGGACACGAGTTAGACCAGAACCCGTGGCATGGAAAGATCAAGGTGCGCGAAGAGGCCAACTGGCTGGAGAAGTACTGCGCCTGCCCGCTGAAATAGCGGCCTGCTGAGCACGTTCGCGTCAGGGCACGGCCTCACAGGCTGCCGAAGAGCTCGCTTCCGAGCAGCCTTGTGTCAGGGCACGACTTGGTCTGAAAACCGTCTCATCTGTCCATAACCGTTGGCTTCTCCGTAGGGTTGTCAGACCGGTTGTTGGTGATCGATTGCAGGCTGCAGCGTAAGCGGCGCAGGCAGCGCGTGTGATGGCGAATCAAGTTTTGGGTGCGGGTTCGCTCTGGGGTGGAGGCCGGCTGATCGACCCAGGCTTGACCGCGGCTGAGCACCAATAGACGGCACGCAGCAGGGCATGGGCCACCGCCACGATGGCGCGCTTGTGGCCCTTGCGGGGCGACAGCCGCCGGTAGCGACGCTGCATGCCCGAGTTCTTGGTGCGCGTGCTCGCC
>Ga0074046_10003708_pt1 | contig 12684 bp, 12 predicted proteins | sample BogForMeECP23OM3_FD_94441 | JGI IMG/M metagenome (GOLD analysis project Ga0074046, IMG submission 94441) | Bog forest soil microbial communities from Calvert Island, British Columbia, Canada - Bog Forest MetaG ECP23OM3 | ecosystem: Environmental > Terrestrial > Soil > Wetlands ...
AACACATTAAAATTTCGAAAACATTCACAGTAGAATACGCGATCAAGCAGCCGTCGAACTCGCTAAGTCTTTCCTAGAGCTGCGTTATAGTTAGATACTGGCCGCCATGCGTATGTTCTGGTTCCGTGTCCATGCTGCATATGCAACAGCTCGGGCAGGCTCCGCAATGAGTGCAAAGAAAGTGTGCTTCGTTGTTGCATCCTGGGCAGTTTGCTAACTGGATTTCTGTCACCGTTCAATCCCAAGTGACATTGTTTCTAGTTTTTCCAGCAGACGCCCAATTCGCAGAAGCTGTGGTTGCCTTCAACGCATTGGTCACAGTCGCATGCGCATTCATACTCTATGTTGTATAATTGATCAAATTCGACTTCTTGCCGAGACATTTCTAGTCATGAGGGTTTCGCGGCAGGTGCTCTTATAGAGATCTCATTGTTCACCCACATGGTTCGGTGAGGTTACATTATTCATGTGCACGATTGAACCAAGCCATTTCGGGCGCGGTTCATCTATGCAGGCTATGAGCACCGTCTTCGGGACGACCTGCATGCCGCCATTCGCCCGTGGCGTAAATCGGAAGTTCTTCGCGCTCTCAAAATCTTAGGGTTATGATTCACATACCGTATCATGAATAATTGCGGATTCATGATCTGTTAAGGTCGCGATCGTTGGGCGTTAGGTTGATGCAGTAGAATATTGCAATATTTACTTCACAACAAGGCTTCTTTGGGCGTCGAAAAGAAAGAGAGGGAGCTTCTATGCTCGTAAACGCCTACATTGGACACCAAGGTGCTCCCTGCAAGCATACACCGTCGCCACCGCCGCTATGTGAAGCAATTATTGGTAGAACGATGAGTGCAGCAATCAGTAGAGACAGGCAAACAAATCTAAATTTCATTCTTAACTCACCTCCAAACGTTCTCAAGCATAATCCAACCGAGTTGGAGTATTCACGCAATATCGCAACTAAACATGTGAAGACGAGACGTGAGTAACGTTCAATCCGTTATCAATAACGATGAAAAATGAACCCGAAAATGGACCGGAACGCGACCTGCGAGAACTCTCATCCATCCCTATTGAGCAAGATGGTGTAAATTACCATCTTGTGATCGCATTTATGGTCATTGATACATCCGCGAAGGTTGAATGAAATTGAACTCGCTAGGCTATACGGTGATTCCTGTGAAGTGCCTGATCAGAGTTCCTATAACGTAGAGTAGGGCGGTTGCAAGAAGGATTATGCTTGTGATTTCCATAAAATCCTTTTTGAAGTTCGCGCCGGAGATGACTGAACTGTAGAAGCTTGTGAACGCGGTGAGCGCTATTCCGAAGGATAATGAAAATGACAGCGCGTAAATCATAACCTTCGTAAGAAAATAGGGAGTCGCGAGGAGTAGAGCCGTCACGAAATAGGAGACACCAGTGTAGATCGCTGACATCGCTGCTGAGCCCTTGAAACCAGCCTTTGCTTGCGCGTAGGCGGCTGAAGCCATTGCAACAGACGCAGCCGCTCCCGCGATTATTCCAGCCAATCCAGCGAGCTCAGTTGAATCGTAAATTCCGAGTGAACCAGCGTGAATTCCCGCGATCTCGACCAACGCGTCTGCCAAGCCGAGAACTATGAATGACAAATATTTCAGATGGGGTTCTTCGAACTGTTCTTCAAGAGTTCGCTCATGTTCCTTTTCATCAGCGATCATCGCGTCGAAGGCCTTTCTATCTGATTGCGGAATTGAATCCGTCAAGGATTGATATTTCTTGATGGTGTCGGTTTCGTGTCTCTCTAAATATTTGACTGCGAACGTTACTCCGAAGATCAATCGTAGGAAAACAATTAAGTAAATTCTGAGACTGCTTGCTTTGAATTCTTTGTTTGGGCTGCAATATTTTTTCCAGAAAGCGTAATGGTTTTGCTCCATTGTTGCGAGGTTGATGAGGATTCTCTTGAATTTCTCCTTCCTCTCAAACCCCGCCAATTTGGTGTAGACCGCGAAGTCTGTGAGTTCGTCGCTCACTCCTTCGTGTGCGGCTTCCTCAAGAGTTGTCATTTTTGCACTCCGACGTGGAAACTCGGTTTTTCATCTAGGATGGAAGACGCTCTCTAAAGCAGTTCTGGTTCCAGCTTGTATCGAAATTTCACGTGATCAATGTTTATGTGTGGCTAATGCGGTCGCAGAGAATAGAAAACCTGCACCAATGACCGTCAATACTGACAAACTTTCACCAAGAAGAACTATTCCTCCGATCAGACTCACCAATGGTACGAGGTATAACTGCACCGATAGCCTTGATACGGCTCGCTCACCGATTAGCGTGTAGAGGATCATGTTTGCAATTACCGTACTTAGAATTGCCAGATAAATCACAGAAAGCCATCCGATGGTAGATAGAGCCAAGATCTGTGCGACGAAATTGGATGAGAATAATGGAAACGTGAAAACCGTTCCTATCACCGCAAGCCACACTGCGGTAGGAAGTGCCCCATACTCTTTCACGAGTGGCTTCGACCCGACAGAGTACACTGTACATGAAGGCTGCGATTATCATTGCAACCGGCCCAACAATCTGTCGGAAGGTGAGATCCGCTCCAATTGAAAGAGTGAATGTACCAGCGAGTGCCAAAGCCAGAGCGAGTATTAGCAAGCCACTGACCTTTTCTTTCAAGAAAATTGTAGAGAGCAATGCAATGAATATTGGGCCAAAGGAGATGAGTAGTCCAGCTAAGCCTGCTGACACGATGGTCTCGGCGTAGTTAAGTGTAAAGTGATATCCTACAACACTAGCAAAGGAAACTAGAAGGATACGGGGAACATGATTTCTTTGAATCGGTCTTTTCGGTTTCCCTATAACCGGAGCGAGAATAAGAAAACTACCTGACGCAATAATCCATCTAAGGAGCGTCAGATTTTCTGGACTTAACTCAAACTCTGCCCGTTTGATTGCCACGAAAGCTAAACCCCAAATTACGCTCAGAATTAGAATGAGACAATAACTCAGGTTTCCGTTCACTGATCTCGTAAGGCTAGGCAAACTGATCTACATCGTCTGTGAAAGTTTGTGTCTGAGTCTTAGTCGTCTACGCTCGTGCTATGAATTGTTCGTTCAAGTGAAAGCAATTCTTTCTTTCTGTTCTTACCCCATCGATAACCTCGCATGCTACCGTCCTGTCCGATCACTCTGTGACACGGAATTATGAGCGACACCGGGTTTGTCGCGCAGGCCCTAGCAACCGCTCGAAATGAATCAGGCATTCCTATGGCAGCCGCAATTTTGCCGTACGTCGTTGTACTGCCTCGCGGTACGGCTTGGATTTGTTTCCAAACTCTCCATTGGAACGATGTTGCTTGAACGTCGATAGGCAAATCGCGGCGGAAGTCTTGTCCTTCGAAATATCTCATGAAACATTCGATCCAAGATGATAGGTCACTATCGTTACGAGTTATAACTGCTGAAGGGTAATCTCGGGTAATTGCTGCTTGAACCGCATCATCCGACTCTCCCAAGCAGACTGCGCATATTCCCCTCTCGGTAACGCCGATCAGTAACCGTCCAGTAGGACAAGGCGTGGTCGCGTATTCAATTCGCATGCCTGCTCCGCCGCGACGATAAGTGCCAGGGCTAACTCCGAATTTATTCTGAATCTTTCCGTAAATGCGACTTCTGGAGTTGAATCCTGCATCGTAGAGAGCCTTCGTCACTGTCTTACCGTTTCTGAGGGACCTCTTCATTTTTTCCAGGCGACGTGCCTCTATGTATTGACGGGGTGAAATTCCGACTGCTCGCTTGAATGTTCGTTGTAAGTGAAACGGACTTATGCCAGCATGAGCACTAAGTGCTGAAAGATTGAGCTTCTTTTCGAGGTTAGCGTCTATGAAACTGCAAATACTGTCAATCAATTTTGTTTGAGAACTTGTGGCGTCACGAGGATGACACCGTCGGCAAGATCGGAAACCGAACCGTTCTGCTTCTTCAAAGTCTGAGAAGAAAATTACTTGCTTTCTGTTCGGACGTTTTGCTGGACATGACGGTCTGCAGTAGACTCCTGTTGATCTGACCGCAAATACGAATACTCCATCGAAATCATCACTTCTGTTCAATGCTGCAAGCCATTTGTCTTCCTCAGTCAGCGACTGCTCTCGAGTTACCTGCGTCTGCACGTCCATTTTGCTCGATTCGATCTGCATATTCCTCATCCCCTAAGTTCGTGGTTGCTGGATAAGTGGATTGACTCCGAATCTTGCTCTCAAAGTCTCGGTTGATATCTCCTCTCATGATTGGGAATGAGTAACCTTCGATGATGCGATCACATCGCTCAATTTGATGCGTTTAGCTCCTCGACTGAGCATTTCGCGCAAGGCCAACTCCGAATCATCTCGGTTGACGTTCACACCACGCGATGCGTCATCAAGATGATAAACTTCGAAGCCGTGCTGAAGCCCGTCCAGCACAGTTTCTTTGACACAGTAATCAGTAGCGAGGCCGCCGACTAGCAATCTTCCGATGCCGCGTTGGTGAAGCTTTTCCGCCAGGTCGGTTCCTCTGAAGAACGAGTATGCCTCGTCCTTTTCATAGGCTTTAGACACTATCTCAGCGTTATCAGGCATCATGAGATTTTTGTGAAACTTGGCTCCTTCACTATTTTGAATACAATGGGACGGCCAGGCTCCTCCCTGTGATTTGAAAGAGCTGTGATCGGGAGGATGCCAGTCTCTCGTGAAAATTATTAGTGCGCCGGAATTACTGAATTTTCTTATGTATTCGTTGAGAGCGGGTATGATTTTATCTCCATCAGGAACTGCAAGCGCCCCGCCTGGGCAGAAGTCGTTTTGGACATCAACAACTATCAGGGCCGTATGTTTGTCGATATGAATTTGCAACTTCTGCCACCAGTGCGTCCTCTTCGTGACGGAATTAAGCCTACCCCTCACGTCCGCTCATCCAAGCGTGACGTAGGCTAGCAATTGTGTATGATTCATTCATAATCTCTTTTATGGCGATGAGGGCTGTGTTGCAATAACAGAATCTGGAAATCTCAAGGATACTGGTGACGAACGAATGGTATTCTGTTCTTCTTGCGGAACTCAGGCAATAGGTGATGAGTTAATTTGTCGAAAGTGCGGGACGAAAATCCTACGGGGCACCGTGAATAAACTTTCTACTGATGATATCATAACCGAGAATCCTTCAGATACTATTCAGCAAGTGAATTCCAAGATCCCTCTGGCATCAGATAAGCACATCCTCTGGCATAAGGAATCTTCTCGAGGGTTGATTCATAGGGAGGTAATGGTTGAAGAAGCTGTCACTAACAAACGCTGTTTGAAGTATGATTTGCAGGCAAGGCGGATTATAGCGCAAATTGGGATTAATCATTTACCGCAAATTGTTATTATGAATATCCGCCGAATCAACGACTCCCTCGGAGGAGGTGTCTTCCTGACCCCGCGCATGTTCGGACTGCCCGGACTTGGCGGCTTCCGAGTCTACGGTGGACCTCGCCGCGGATACTTGAAGGTGTTCGGTGACGTTTCGATTATGAGGGAAGGAAAAGTGGTGATGACGTTCGAGAATGTGAAAGATCCGCAGGGAGTCAGACAACTGATTGAAGCATTGAAACGTGAATCCATTCCCTGGAATCGAAGGAACTGGTTAGCCGCGCGATAGCAGTCATCTCAATGAATCATGATCTATATGTGCGCTCGCGGAAGTTATGTGAATCACACTCTTAGCCCAATCCGATACCTCTCTCAATAAGAGCCTAGCTTGATTCGAACCTCTGAACTGAACAATACTCAGGATCCAATTCACGAATCTCCAATCCGGTCTTCATCGGTTCTGTATAATGCTGACGAGGAGCCGTTAGTTGTTTGGGCCGATGGTTCAGGATCCGGGTACACATGCTACGTCGTAGAAGATGGTCGCCAAGACGTACGTAGATTATCTGAAGGGCCTGAGAACCTTGCAGAGTTCTACGCTATTTTGCACGTGCTACGAGATATTCCTGACCAAAATCTAACCATCGTCTCCGATTCACAATCCGTGGTAGCGATTTTGAATCGGCAAGTAATGGGAAATGCTAAAGCTATACAGCCGCTGGCTGCAAGGATTTTTCATCGCTGCAGGAACAGAAAAGTGAATTTTCTTTGGGTTCCACGCAGTGAAAACACCGCAGGTCTGGTGCTCGAACGGCTAATTCAAAGCCGATTTCACATCAACCCACACATGGAAGCTCTGGTTCACAGGAATTGACTCCTTCCGCAGAAGTAACCTGTCAAGCGATAAGATTCTTATCTTCTAAAACAGCATTTGATTTTGCGGCAGAACCCGTGTGGTTAGCATGACGCAAGACACAGACCGTAAGTGCCGTTTGGAATTCGGCCAGCGTTAGGCCGGCTAATCCCCCATCTTTTTTGAGAGGCAGCGCGATTCGGGCTATGGCATCAAGCCATAGCCACCAACTGCTTCGGTGTAAGCAGCCATGACAGAGTAGCTGATTTCTCACTTCCCAATCTAACGATTTGGAGTTTGCATAATCCACCTTTCTTCAGGATCGGCGGGCTGCTTATGTCTCCGTAGATTAGTTTTGAAATTATCGCCCCTAATTGCGGTTCATGTCCGACTAGGATAACGTTTCTGCATGCCCCATATTTCGAAATCAGTTCTTCCACAAGGTTTTCCGGCGGAGTTTCTGGGATAAGCATCGGGGTTGTTTGTATCGCTTCGCCTAAGCGGAATTGTCGAGCCACCATGAATGCGGTTTCTAACGCACGACGGTACGGACTGGTGAGGATGAGATCGAATTTGACTCCCAATCGTCGCATGCCGTTCGCTATGCGCCTCATTCGACGCACACCTTTAGCAGTGAGAGGACGATCTGAGTCCAAAGGATATCCCGGATCTCCGCGTTGCATTGCAATTGCATGTCTGAGTATGTAGATAGTTTTCATTTTGATGGGTTGGATTTGATCTTGAGAGATTGGTTTCAATAGTTCGCTGAACTTGCCCAGTGAGCTTAGAAGGCGTCGCGTTGTTTCATTCTTGCGAGCTTCTGTCTCTTGCCAGATTTCCATCATGGCTTTTCGTTGATCGCCGTTCTCCCATTTGTATTCTACTAGTTTCTTCATGAGGACATCGAAATCTTGGATTTCTCCCATTACTTTGGCAAGCCACAATGCATTCCTCACCTGTTTTACTTCGACTTCGGGTAATAGCGGATAAAATGTTTCGAGCAAGTATCGGAAGGGTTTGAAGGCGAGTCGTACGCGGTGAATTGTGGCGTATTCTCCGGGGTTTAGGTCTTTGAGACGTTTCGCTACAAGTTCGAAGGTCTTGTTAACAGCCTCTTCTACGATGTTCTGTGCCTTATCTGGAGCTATGCTGCCGCGGCGGGCGTTCAGGCTGATCTTAATTCTTCCTATCACAGAATCTAGTGGGTTAACGAATGCAGGAGTGGTGACTTGCTTTGAATGCTTAAGGCACATTTCTTCGTCGTCTAGAAGGCTTTTATAGAATTTCTTCAGTTCCGGAAAATCTTTCGAAATCTTACGTATCGTGGAAATTTGAACTTGTATGTCACGAAGGTCGCTAAGTCCTGACACCTGATCATTCAGTCTCTCTTGGGCCTCATTGACATTGCTTTGAGGAATGAATTTGTGAATCAAATCGAGGATAGCTGTCAGTCTTCTAATAGCCACTCTCAGGTCGTGCACAGCTGTTCGCGTTGGTTTCGTCTGAAATTGTTTTAGAGCGACTTCGTACTGATCCCATTTTTGCTCTAATGCTCGAGTGATAAATCCGAGCACATAGTTTGGTTGTGACGGGTTCGTTCGGATTCGAGGTTTCGTTTTTACAGACTGCTTGACCGAGAATTTTCTTGACGGTGTCTTTCTCACACTTTTCGCGACGATGGGTGAAGCGATTTGGGTGGGCAATCTTTGTACAGCTTTTTGGATACGTTGGGTTCTTCTTCCAACTCCATTGTTTGTCTTCGATTTCGACGTGCCCTCGGATTGAATCCGTGATGGCTTTTTGGTGTTGGATTTTGAGGTCATCTATTACGACTCAAACTGTTGATTCTTCAACGGAGATGCTAGATCGTAGGATTTGACGAAGGTTGTGTGATTTTGTGTTGCAGATACTGTTTTGGTAGTAGAGTGCGCTGTCACGTGTTCCACTACTTGATTTGCACTTTCTTCTTGAATATACTCTCGAAAAGTTGGCTGCCGCGATTTAACGCCCATTTTTCAAGCAGCATATCACCTTCTCCTTCGAGAAAGATTCTGAACGTGTTCCCGCTCGTACTGAGCCGGACCTTTTTAACTCTGTTTGCGTGCTCACGATCCAGAGCTTCGGCGAGCCGCAAAATTGCTGCCAGTTTTAGGACAGCTTGGCGTTGTTTTGGCGTTAATTCGTAAAATTCCCTATGATTTGACTTCGGAATTGACTTCCGGTGATACCTTGCGACGTTCGCGATCAGGCTTTTCTGAATTTCATCTAGGCCGATGAGTGGTGAGGAGTTGATGATATAGTATGAATGCTTGTGGTGGTTAGTCACCGAGATATAATAGCCCACGTCGTGCAGCAGAGCTGCCACTTCAAGTAAGAGCCGTTCGTCATTGCCGAGTCTGTGAAGTTTCATTGTTGAATCAAATAGGTTGAGAGCAAAACGAGCTACATTGCTGGCATGTTGCTGCTCGTAATCATATTTCCTACCCAGCAAATGTGCAGAAGTGATAACTTGGGCGCGGGATAGTGGTTCGGATTCTCCGGTCCGCATTTTATCCGCCATATCAATGAGTAAGCCGTCTTTGACGCCGACGCGAGGAATTAGAATCTCATTGATGTTGGCTTCGCGAGCGATGTTCTGTAGTACCAGCGCGGCCGGTATGATCACATCGGCGCGATCGGATCGTAATTTGAAGTCCTTTATCCTATCTTCATAGGAACGGGATTGAAGTTCCTTTAGAATAATATCGAGTTCTTCGATTGTAACAGACGTGTTTGTCTTGCCTTTGCAAATTTCTACCCGCAAGTCTCCAAGAGACTCAACGTTCCCGCCTGTTCCTATGCATACATCGATCTTGTGACCCGTAATCTCTTCTCTTAGGCGAGCATCAGTAACTTTGACGTACTGCCGGACCAGTTGTCGAAAGACACTTTCACCACGTTTCTTTAGCTCTAACAATTGCATGAGACGAACTGTTCCGATAGCAAAAGTTTGCGTTGCAATGATTTCTTTCTGGGTGGCTAGGGTGACTTCGACGCTACCTCCACCAATATCAACAAGCAACGCCAACTTATTCTGAATATCTAAGGTTCGAGAAACTGCTAGATGTTCGAGGCGCGCTTCTTCTTCTGCATTGATGACATCGATAGAGATGTCTGTTGCCTTTACTATTTGGTTAACGAAATAGCTTCTATTCCTTGCTTCTCGCAGCGCGCTAGTTCCAACTGCCCTGATCACTTTCACTTTGTAATGGTTGATAAGTTTACGAAAACGTATGAAAGCCTCGATGCTCTCAATGAGCTTATTCTCAGAGATCTCGTATCGAGCGAAAACATCAGCTCCTAAACGTACTGATTCTCTGCTGGTTTGAATTAGATGCAATTGCCGGTCTTCGTCGAGCGACGCGATCGCGAGACGCATCGCATTTGAGCCAACGTCAATCGCAGCTAGCTTCGGCATTCAACTTCCTTCTGCATCAAAGTTTGCTTACCCGATTCTACGTGAGGTCGAATCTGCCGGTCATCCAGAGAGATGCTAGATTTATGGTCTCCTAAACGCAAACATGACGATCATTTAGTGACTCACGATGATATCATAAGCCACAAAATCTTCACTGTGAGAAAGAATTTTGGATGCGAATCTTTCATTTTCATAGTCGCTTTGCTGAAATCGTATAGTAATCGCTGACTTAAGATTCCAAGGAAAAGTCGGCTTGTCACACTTGTCCTTTAACTTTTAGACGTGATGCAAGACGAACTACAATGTTAAGCCCCAACACGATAATTAGGAGGATTAATGCAGCACCCCAAGCAATCGCATGCGCATTGGCGTAAGGCGCCGTGCCAAAATCAAAGATGAGAATTGTGAGAGTTGTTGTCGGCTCATTTGGGCTGTGAATTAGGAATTGCCCTCCTAATGCCGTGAAGAGCAGCGGAGCTGTTTCACCCATGACACGAGCGACAGCCAAAGCAACTCCTGTAACTACTCCCGCTCTAGCCGTACTGAGCAAAATATAGACCAAAGTCTTTGCCCTAGAAATTCCGAGCGCAAGACCTCCCTCACGCAAGGTTGATGATACAAGTTTGAGTGATTCATTGGTTGAGATTGCGACTATAGGAATCATCATGAAACCTAGCGCAACACCCCCACTCCACGCTGAAAAATGATTTGTTACCGCAACGATCAATTCATAAACGAAAATACCAGTAACAATCGAAGGCACGTCAGTTAGAATTTCCGCCAGTAACCTGACATAGTACGAAAATTTCCCGGGATACTCAGATAGGTAAGCGCCTCCCAAAATTCCGATAGGTATACCGATCAAGCAGGCGATAGCAACCACGACGAGACTCCCGATAAGTGCATTAAGAATTCCGCCTCCGGACGCTCCAATCGGAGGTGTTACCTTCGTAAAGAAATCAAGACTCAAAACTGATACGCCATTCACTATAGTGTAATATAGAATCGAAATTAGAGGAATAAGAGCTACCAGAAAGCAGAGTGACGCGAAGAAGAAGTATAGTAGGTTGCTGTATTTCCTTTTTGAATTGTAATCTAACATTAGGTTTCACTCTTACTGTTTAGCTTTGAAACCCAACTTGCTAATGATCACTCGTCCAGCAAGATTCATTAGAAATGACATTCCAAAAAGAATCAGCCCTAGCTCGAACAGCGCGCTAAGGTAAACTCCATTTCCAGCAACTTCCGTAAATTCGTTTGCAATAACACTCGGTATTGTTTCAGCAGGCAGGAATAATGATGGAGAGATTCGCGCAACGTTCCCTATGACCATCGTGACGGCCATGGTCTCACCTATTGCTCTACCCATCGCCAGCACAACGCCAGCAATTAGACCTGTACGCGCAAACGGCAACACAGCTGTCTTAATGGTTTCCCACTTCGTGGCACCGAGCGCAATACACGCTTCACGTTGACTTGTTGGAACAGCTGAAATTACTTCCCGCATAACTGAAGATGCGTAGGGAATTATCATAATGGCAAGAATCATTCCTGCTGTCAACATACCGATACCGTCAGTTTGTCCGGCGAATATTGGTAGAAATCCTAGCTTCGAACCCAACTGCGCGTCCACGTAGACCCTCATGAAAGGAACTAGAGCAAATAATCCCCACAAACCGTAAACAACGCTTGGAACCGCTGCCAGCATCTCAACTAAGAATAGCGACGGAGCCCGCACTTGTTTGGGAGCGAGTTCAGCTTGGAAAAGTGCGACTCCTAGACTTATCGGTACAGCGAGGATTAGAGATAAGACAGTTGTTACGACCGATCCGTACATCGACGGTAACGCACCCAGTATAGGCGGCCCACCGTTTGCTGGGAATGGATCCCAGTCAGAAGTAAACAGGAAGTTCAGACCATATGCTTGAATTGAAGGAATGCTTCCGTTGCCAATTTCGTAAACCAGAAGAACAGTAATCACAGGAATAGCTACAGCAGCTACTCCCAGCATAATATGTAGAAGGCTAGACCGTGGTCGACTGTGCTTCTTGGTGGAGGACCGGGCCTGTTGTGCTTGCAACAGGTCTCTTATCCTACCATAGAGGATGGAAGTAGTGGCGTTCCTTGGTAGTTGAGGGTTAGGAGGAATTGTTCGTCAGCCGCTACTACGTTTGCTGGCAGTGGTACGTAATCCAAGCCGCTTGAGTATTGTTGTCCGCCGTGTATTTCCCACCAGAAGAAGTATGCCAAGACCTGCGCTTTCTGTTGTGTTAGGTCAGGGTTCAGTGACATGTCCTTGTAGGTTAACATGTAAGTGTAGGTGCAGATTGGGTATGATTGAGCTCCTTGAGCGTTAACAATGTGCAAGCGTAAATCCGACGCGTTAGGTGTGCCGGTTGCGTTCTGGGCGGCCCACAGAATTGTCTGAAGCGTAGGTGCGACATAGTTACCTGCAGCGTTCATAACGGCTCCAACTCCTAAATGATTTTGGACGGCGTAGATCAGGTCAACGTAACCGATAGCGCCGGGTGTTTGAACTACGGTTCCGGCGACTCCAGCATTACCCTTTGCTCCAACCCCATTAGCTCCCACGGCGGTGTCGACTGGCCATTTCACTGAAGTCGCATAACCCACTTCAGTTGCCCAGTTGACGTTTACTACGGATAGATAATTGGTGAAAGCGTATGTTGTTCCGCTACCGTCAGATCTGTGTACGGCCGTGATTAGGTTTGTAGGCATTGTTACGCCTGGATTGATCGCTGTGATTGCGGGGTCATTCCAATGAGTTATGGTACCATTATAAATTCCCACAATCACGTTCGGTGTAAAGTTGAGTACAGTACCATTTGCTAGACCGAACGGAACCAGATTATACGTTATGGCAACGCCTCCAAGAGTCTCAGGGAACAAACCCAATCCTGGAGCAGCCGCAAACTGAGAATTCGACAACGGAGCATCTGAAGCACCAAAATCCACAGTCTTCTTGCTGATCTGCTGAA
>Ga0074046_10003709_pt1 | contig 12681 bp, 9 predicted proteins | sample BogForMeECP23OM3_FD_94441 | JGI IMG/M metagenome (GOLD analysis project Ga0074046, IMG submission 94441) | Bog forest soil microbial communities from Calvert Island, British Columbia, Canada - Bog Forest MetaG ECP23OM3 | ecosystem: Environmental > Terrestrial > Soil > Wetlands ...
CAGAAACGCGCGCCAGCCGCTGTACGCCGGCGGAAACCACTTCTCAAGTGAATCAATTACGATGGCAGCGGCAGACACGCTTGATTTTATAACCTGTCTGACGCAATTAGACAATCCGCCACGGGCCGTAGACGCCCCAGCGCGAATGGCTTGCAAAGGCATTCCCCGGTAAGATACTCGCGGAGCACTCAGATCGAGCCCGAATCACCCCGCCGTCCTCCCGGACACGCAGGGGCAGGAGAAGCACTGGATGATGCAATTCGCCAATCGCGTGGTCGTTCCCGAGCACGTCCTCGTGCGGCATCTTGACGGAGAATCCGTTTTGCTGAACCTGGAAACGGAAAAGTATTTTGGGTTGGACGCTTCGGGAACGCGCATGTGGGAGCTGCTCACGTCCTCCCCCAGCATTGACGCGGCTTTTGCCAGGCTGCTGGAAGAATTCGAGGTGGAACCCGAACTTTTGCGCACTCACCTCACTGAACTGTTGAGCCGGCTCCAGGAACATGGCCTGCTCAATATGGCGACCGACAATGTGGGAACCATTCCAGCGGTATAGAGGGCTGGATTCCGAAGCACGGAAGATGTTTCGGCGCGCCGCAGTACTTCTTCCTCTGATCGGGGTATCTCTGCGCCTGCGCGGCTATGGGAGGACACAGGCGTGGTTGCAGGCCCGCTGGGAGCGCCGCGAGCAGCCCTTGCCGCAAACCGCCAACGGCAAGGACATCGTGGAGAATACTTGCCGCATGGTTCGCGCCGCCGTCCACCACGGCATGCCCGGTGCGAGCTGCCTCGAAGCATCACTCACCCTCTGGTATCTGTTGCGGCTGCAGGGAATTTCCGCCAGCGTGCGGATTGGCGTCCGCAAGCACACGGACCTTTTCGAAGCGCATGCCTGGGTTGAGCACGAAGGCGCCGCCCTCAATCAGTTGGAAGAGGTCCACCGCCACTTTGCCCCATTCGACAGCAAATCTTACGTTTCGCCGAACGAGCAGCCTTGAGCGAGCTCCTTTACGTCCTGCGGCTAGCTCGCAGCTCTTCTACAGTGTTTCCCCAAAGCAAAGAACCCGGCTAGCGTGGAACGCTGGCCGGGTCCGGTCGAAGGGATCCTTCTCGTTTATATGTTTGTCCGCTCCGAAATGTGGTGCGACTGCTTCTGCTCGGGGGCGGAAAGCTCCACGGTCAACGACATCTCGCTTCGGTTGCGCAACAAGCCCAGCTTCACTGTCTTCGCGTCTTTCTTCAGCATCAGCTTTTCGCGAAGCTCGCCGGCGCTTCGGATTCTCTCACCGTCCAAGCGGGTGATCACATCGCCGGCTTTTACCCCAGCCTTGGCGGCAGGAGAATTCTCGAATACATTGCGCACCAGAACTCCCTCGCCATCCGGCGCGCCAAAGTAATTCCCGAAATCTCCTTCCAGGTCCTCCGCGTCAATGCCCAGCCGCGCGTGGCCAGAAACGGAAAAACTGAAATTGCGGAGACCTTCGATCGCGGACAATCCCTGCAAATCTGGCATTTGGAACGCGAAACTTCCCGGTGTTGGTGCCACCATGGCGTGGTGGTGCGCGGCTTCCGACTTGGCCAACGTCACCGTGATGGTCTGTTGGTGTCCATCTCGCCAAACCGATAATTGCGCCGCCCGCCCCGCCGGAATCTCGCGGATCATCCGCCGGAACTGCTCCGAGCCTTCCACCCGCTCTCCGTTGATCTCAATGATGACGTCGTTCTCTTTTAATCCCGCCTTTGCGGCGGGGCTATCCGGCACGATTTTTCCCAGCAGTGCCCCGCGTTCCGCTGGCAATCTAAGTTCCTTCACCTTTTCCTGCGTGACTTCAGCCACGCCCACGCCGAGCCAGCTTCCGTCTCCGCCCAACAAAACTTGGACGTCGTCATCGGAGGGAACTCCTTCGATCTCGATGACTTCGTCCGATTCCAAGCCCGGATCGTCCTGGTTGACGTAGATTTGCGTGTGCTTTTGCGATGTGCTGCCGGTCTCTTGTTTTTTAGCCGAAGCTCCTGGTAGGGCTAGCAGAGCGATGCTCATTGCCCCCAGGCCGAGTACTGTCCAAAGATTTCGATTGTTCATGGTGGCGATTAGTTCCTCCGCCCATTTAGACGGAGGAAATGCTAAACCGTCGCCCGAAGAGCGACCACACGAATGGCCCCGTTCACTGTGCCCAGCCGGATGGGCGTGCCGCCGCGTCCCAGCTTGCCATGCAGCACTCTGGGCTGCAGTGCTCCACGCATTACCACGGGAAGCTCCGAGGAGAAGCTCCCGTTCATGCAATGTGCTTCCAGATCCGCCGGGAGATCCACCGGAATTGCCAGGAGCACCGAACCGTTGGTGGTTTCCGCAAGAGCCCCTTTGGAGTCCGCCGGGCGCTTTAGTTCGAGATACACATTGCCATTCGTCGTGTGGGCATGCACATCGCCGCTGCCCTCGAAAACTTCGATATTGCCATTGACGGTATGCAGATCACCCACCGAATCGAGGTCCGTCACGCGCAGCGAGCCGTTCACCGTATTTACGTGCGTTACCTGAGCGCGCCGCGGCACGTGCACCGTGTAGTCCACCGCCACTTCTACGCCCTCCTCCTGCGGGTAGCGCGTGGAAATGGAAAGCCCTCCGTCCGGGCGAGAGTCCACGTCAATCGAAACGCGGTCCAGGTTGGATTCCTTTTCCGGAGTTGTCTTCACAGCGCGCACTTCCACCACATCTTTGTCCCACGCCTCGATGCGGACCGTGCCATTCACATTATTGAGTTCCAGCGATCCTCCGGAACCCAATGGATAGGTTTGCGCGAATTCGCGCGTGACGCCGAAACATCGCGGAGCCAGGAAACCCGTGACGGCCAACAGAACCAAGGCAGCGGGACGTACTGCGGAGCGATGCATGATAGACCCTCCTTCGCGAACCCAACCCGTTCACTTCCCCCAGGGCAACTACAAACTCTTCGTACCCACGCGCCACTGTCCGCGCCGCTCCTTAGTGGAGTTGAAAATTAAACGTCACCGTGGTGATGACGTCAACCTTTTTGTCACCCAACTGCCCCGGCCGCGCTCGCCATTGCCGGATCGCCGACGTTGCCGCATCTGCCAGCGCCGGTTCCCCTTCGATGATCTTGTCCACGCTTAGGCGGCCATCGGTGTTCACCCGGACCTGCATCCGCACCACACCCTGCAAGCCCGCCCGGCGCGCCAACTGCGGATATTCCGGCGCGGGACAGGTGATCAAACGCTTCTTGAACTCTTCCGCATCTTCACGCATGCCACCCATGAACTTGCTCTCCAGCCAATCGATCCATTGATCGATCCAATCGACTTTGGCCTCAGCAATTGTCCCGGTAGAAGCCGGCGACTCTGTTGCCTCTGCCCCCCTGGGAAACCCAATGCTGACGAGACGCTGTTTCTCCTCATCCACCATGGATTGCCGCAGTGTTGTTTCCTTGTCCAGGTACTGCAGCCGGATCTTGCCTGCCGCCGTGTGCAGCTTCAGCACCGCCCCGCCCCCATTCAACGTCCCGTACGCGTGCAATGAACCCTCCGGCCGAGTCTGCAGATTCAACGGGAGAGACGGGTCCGCTTCGATGCGCTGCGCTCCGCCGTTGTCCACCGTCGCGTCGATCGTCGCCATGATATTCCGTGGCAAAAATACGACTATGTCGCCCGTGCTGGAGGAGAGCTGCGAAGCGCCTGGCAGCCGCACGGGATGCTTCGGATCGGGTGAATCTGGCGCAATCCAAGCCGTGATCGTGCCGTTTCCCGTGGCCGCGCGCAGTGTGTTCGCCACGCGCGTCAGGCAGATGCTGCCGCCGCTCGTTTCCACTTCCATAGGCCCTGTTACGTACATCATGCGAATCCCACCGCCGGCCGTCTGCGCGTGCACCGATCCGTGCACTTCCCCAAAATCGATCTGGCCGCCGCCCGTGCGCACGCTCACATAGGAACCCGCTTCGCCAACGGCGATGTTTCCGCCTTCCGTCTCCAGATGCGCTTCGCCCCCAATTTGACCGGCACGAATGTGGCCGCCCCCGGAGCGCAGCTTGGCGCTGCCCGCGATATTACCGGCTTGGATATGCCCTCCGGCCGTAAACGCATCCAGGTCGCCGGCGACATCCAACACAGTGATATGCCCGCCCTGGGTTTCCAGCTTGGCCGCGTAGCGCTCCGCGGAAACCGTCTGGTACTGCGTGAATCCCAGACGTCCCGTGCGGATATTGCCGCCCTGCGTTTCCAACTGAACGCGCCCGGCCAGATCTGGCGTCTCAATGTCACCGGCTCCGGTGCTCACCTCTACTCCGAAATTTGCCGGCACGCTGACTTGGAATTGCACCCAGTATTGCGCGTTGCGGTTGATCATCGAACGCAGTTGCGGGAGTCGCCCCACTAGGGAAACGCCGTTTGGCGTTTCTTTTGCCGTCAGAACATACTTTTGCAAAAGCGCGTGCGCGAGTGGCTCCGGCGCGTCCGTTTCGATGTGGACCGAGTAATGGACCAGGGGAGGCGCGGTGGCGGGCAGGGTCTGGATGCGCACCGAACCCAGGTCGGCGGTCAGCATAAGCATCCCACGATCACCCGTGGTGATGTCTCCGGAGCGGTCCGCCGACGCATGCGGCGGCACATTTTCTCCCGCGTGAGCCGGCGACACCATGGCCAGTGTAGCGATTACCAGAGTAAGTGTGAGAAAGAGCAGTGGTTCTGACTGGCGCTGGCGGGAACGAATCGAGATTTGCCAATCCATTCGCATGTGGTAAGCCCGGTGAGCAATGACGCGCTGAAAACTCACTGTTCGCTGCGCTCGTTGATTTCCCGCAGTGCCGTCGAACTGCGCAGCCGCACATACCGGCTGGGGTCTTTACGCTGCAGATTTTCCAGCGCGCGAATCACATTTGCCAGCGATTCGTCCGGCGGAAGACCGGGAGCCCTTAGCGCTGTCGTCTCATGCTCCGGCGCATCCAGATCGCCGGGCATCGGCAGCACCGTGGAATCCGGGTTCGTGGACTCAAGAGAGCGCACCAGCAAATTCACGGCTTCGACCCGCACGCCGGGATTGGAATCCTGTTGCAACGACTCCAGCAAGGTCTGGCGCACCGTCCGATCTGAGGCCGAATCGCGCAGCGACTCCAGCGCTTTCAATCGCACTGCGGGATTCCGGTCCTTGCGCACCGCGGTCAGCAAGGCGCTGCGCACCCCCGCGTCTTTGGCGCGCAACTTCAACACCTCCAGGCAATCCAGCCGCACGCCGGAATCGAATTGCTCGCCGTTCTCCACCACGTACGTCAGCACCTGCCGCACGTCCATATCATCCAAATCTCCCGTCAGCACCACGGGTTGCTCCGCACTCAACTGCAGGCGGACATTCTGCGTTCCGGATCCCATGGAAGGAGTCAGGTTCACACCCGCAACGGCCATCTTGGCGAGTTGCTCTTGGGTGAGTCGTGGCCCTGGCCGCACATTCACCGCCTGGTCCAGCGCGTTCGCGTCATCCCGCCCAGTGAAGAACTGCGTCGACTCCACGCCAACCACAAGTCCAATCAGCACCATCAGCGCGCCGCTCCATGCTGGGTGCAACGCCATCCACCTGCGTAACCACATGAAAGCGGGTGCCCGCTCTTTCACGGAAGGCGTCGCCAAGTCGTCAAGCTTTTCGTAGAGTTCACTCCGGCATTGCGCCAGCAGCACGCTGGCACTGTCCATGTTGTCCGCGGCCTGCGGCATCGATCCAAGCGCTTCCTGGAAAGCGCGTTCCTCGGCGAGTTGCTCCCGGCAGTCTTTGCAGATCACCAAATGCGCATCAATGGCCATGCGCTCGTGAGCGCTCACTTCATCGCAGGCGTAGAAGACCAGCAGCGGTGTAATCTCAGCGCAAGTTCTTATCGGGCCAGCGGCGCTCATCGCAGTTCTCCCAGTTCGCTGCGCAATTTGCGCGTTGCGCGGAATAGCGAGTTCTTCACGGTCTCTTCGCTGGTGCCAAGAGCGGCGCCGATGGCGCGCAGCTTGAGTCCTTGGTAGTGCTTCATTTCAAACACGATGCGTTCCCGGGGCGAGAGCCGCGTCATCGCCGTCGCAAGCCTGGCGCGGATTTCCTGGCCAACCAAATGCTTTTCGGGATCGAGCGCAGGACGATGCTCCCTCTGCCGCTCGAAAAAGTCCGTTGCGCCTTCCTCATACTGCCCGGGATGCAGTTCCGGCGCCTGATCCTCCGGCCGGGCCTGCCGCCGGCGCAATTGGTCCAGGCAAACATTGGTCACGATGCGATACAGCCAGGTATAGAAACTGCACTCAAAGCGGAATCGATGGAGGTTTTTGTAGACTTTCAGGAAGGCTTCCTGATAAACGTCCCGGGCGTCCTCGGTGCGCTTCATCAAGTTGAGCGCCAGCCGCAGCACGTCCCGATCATAGCGGCGAACCAGTTCCTCGAAAGCAGCGCGATTGCCCACTTGCGCTTCCTGAACCAGGGTGCGCTCGTCGAGGTTGGCCAAAGAGGTCACCGTGGCCAGGGCAGCTTCGGAATTGCTGGTCCGGCCGGCATCATCCGCAAAAGCCAAGGTCCAACGGGGTAGCGGCATATTCGCTTTCTCTTTGCCGAACTTGGTGTAGCCAACTCTACAAAAAGAGCTTATTCTCCGGGGCTCTCCCGCAGACCAGTCCACACCACCGATAACCAATTTGGACGCATTCTACGATGTTACGTAAGCAAAGATCACCAGCCGACTGTTCACGTTCGTGTGCCTACCTCTTTGGATGCGCCCAAGCGCCGCCCGTTGCCCTGACAATCTACCCCTCGGCGGCCCTCTCTCCCGGCCGCAGCCGCCATGCCACCAGCGGCCACGCCAGCAGAACTACCATTGCCGTCAATACGATGTAGCCCTGGCTCCGGTAGAAGACGTCAGGCTGCCCGGTCAGTTCCAATCCGGCCCCTGGCAGGGCCGTACACACAATTACAAGAAACCATCCCAACAGGTTGAAGCGCGCTACCCAACGAATCCCAAACACCCAAAACGTCAGCAGGATCAAATGCAAGAGAAATTGCTTCAAGAAATCCGCCGGAGAGCCCCAGTTCGTGACCATTGCTGCGGCCATCGCGAAGAACAGCAGTAACCGCAACCAGCGTACCCTTAGTTCAGCGCCGATAAACGCCGCTGCAACGGCCAGGACTCCCGTAAACAACAAGCCGCGATAAACCGCCCCGCCGATCACCCCCGCTGCCGGCACCAGCGCGTCAAACGAAGTGCCGAAGCTGTTGGACACAGCGCGCTGCAAAGTAGGCCACCACAGCGACGCCGCGCTCAGAAACCGCTGCAGCCCAATCAGCAGCACTGACCCTCCCAATCCAATCCAGAACGCATCCCGGTAATAATTCGCTGGCAAGCCCAGCCACGTGGGAACCCGCTCTTCGCCGAACGCCCGCGCCGCGAAGTACCACGCCAGCCCAAAGAGAAAGACCAGGATTCCCCCCAAAAACGCCGTCACGATGAACTGGCGCACCACAATGCCAGCCAGGAATATCTTCCAAGGATAAGCCGTCGAGTATCCCGCAAGTGTTTCCGGGATTCCCTTGCCTAGAAAGAATTGGCAAAGATAGAAAGCCGGGCCGACGAGTCCCCAAATCATCAGGCGCCGCCACGGTACGTGGAGATTAGATTGAATACGGGACCTCTTGAAATACACGATCACGACGACGATCGCCAGACCCACCACGACGGCAGCCCGGGCAACGTTAAACAGAGTCCGTGGTAAGGACTGCTCATCCTGCTTGCGCTCGAACTCGTCGGGGATTTTGATGTACGTCCGGTAATCGGCTGGCTCGTCCCCGAGAATATGCAAATCCATGCGAGCGTAGGCATGATCCGCGGCATCCATCCCTCCGGCCTCCCGTGGATCCAGCGGGACATTCTGCTGCCACGTGAGCAGGTGATCCGTCCGGTTCGGCCGCTTGTCGGAATTCGATTCCACAAGTTTCCAGCCGCTCAGGTCAATCTGCTTTTTCTCGCGCAGAAAATCTTCCGCGATGGCCACCGCGTCTTCTTTGCCTAGCGTCGCTCCTTTCGCTGCCTCCGGCAGTGTGTGCCAGAACCCATGCAGTGACCCGTCCGGCTTCAGCGTGACCGCGAACTCCTCGGCTTGCGAATTCCGGAAATACCGCACTCGCCACAACGCTCCCGGAACTCGCTCCGCATAGATCTTGTTGATCTCCGCGATGGACATCCGGCGCCGCAGGTATTCATTGGCCATGGGGTTCGTCGTGTCCACGAATAGCGCCCCCTTGCGAAAACTGTTGGGGTCCAGATCATGTTCGCGTAGAACGGCGTCCGCTTTCTTGACTGCTGTGCGGCTGTTTGTCGAAAGCTTCAGATAGTCTCCGATACTTTCATTCTTGATGCGCCATGCCAGCAGCCCGCCAACCAGCACACACAGCGCCAGAAAACCAATCGCTCCCGCGGTGAGTGGAGTGTAGCGCCGCGCCGCCTGTGGCACTTCCTCGGTTGCGTGACGATGTGCCAGGTCAATCTCCGGCGCAGCCTCCGCGCCATTCAGCAGATCATCCACCGGCTCGAATCTCCCACGGAGCAAATAGCTGATGCCGGACCACGCCAGTGGAGCGACCGCTGCCAGCCCCACAACCACGCCAGAAATCTTGAAATAGAGATTATCGGAGCGGATCAGCAGCAAACCGACCAGCGAAGCATCCACCGTGTAATGCCAGATCAACGTCGCCACGATGCCCCACCGCAGCATCACGATTCCCGCAACAATTCCGATGAGTCCCACTTCGATCCCGCGTATATATCCCGGTTCCTGCGGATAATTGCTATGCAGAAACCCCCAGAAAAATGCCGGCAAGACGACTGCCAGGAATCGCGACCCCGTCAACTTGTGCAGAAAGGGAATCGCGAATAGACGGAACAAGAACTCCTCACTCGTCGCCGCCGTTACGCCGATCGCCACTCCTGCGATCCAGGGTAGTGACGTGTTAAAGGCCTCCGAGTAATTCGTATCTTGCGGCGCCCACACGCCAATCCGGCTACCCAACATGTAAAACGCGACAATAAACCCGATATGTGCCGCTGCCAGTGACAATCCGACCACCGATGAGCAGAAGAACTCCTTCGACAACAGGCCTCTTCGGCTGAACGTCTGGTAAAGCCGCAATCGTTCTGGCTGCGCGGAGCGATATAAGGGCTCTCCGCCCGGCAATACCAAAGTCACCATAAGCGCCGTCACAATCGCTGATGCCAGGATGATTACGATTCGCAGCGTCACGAAGCTCGCATAGGACTCCTTCGTGTCATACCCTGCGCGGTAGGAATCCCATTGGTTGAACTGCATCAGGAAAAACAGCGCCGCCACGAACAGCCCAATTTTTATCGCGGCGCCCCACTTCGTCTTGTCCTGCCTTGTTAGTGAAATGCCCAGCCACAGAACTGCCCCCAGCAACAAAATGTACGGCACGATCGCGATGATTTCGTACAGGTCGTTTCTCGAACGCAGATTCCTGTAATCCCGCGACCACGCTTCCGGCACTTGCAGAAATTCCCGCGTGTTCCCAATCCCGTCGCCCTGCAGCCCCACCACCAGCCGGTACGGCGCATCCTTGGCCTTGAAATTCTTGCGCTCCCAGGTAAACGACCAGTCCACGCGGTTCGGTCGCGTTTGGGAATTAGCCTCTTCCGGCAGGAAATTCCAGTTGTTCAGGTCCGTGCCGAGCTTGCTCTGTAAAAATCCCTGCGCAGCAGATTGCGCCTCTTCACGGTTCAGCGATTTAGCTGCTCGCGCCTCTTCGATCTTGTGTTCGTAGGTGACAATTTTCCCTGCAGGGCTGACCCGCACCTGAAACTCTTCCTCTTGTTGCGGCCGGAAGAAGCGCACTTCCCAATACCAGATGTTCAATTCGCCGGACATCAACCGGTTGGCCTGTTGTAAGCCCAACTCGCGTTCCAGGTAGGTCTTCGCGTTTTCGTCCACATCGAAAACAATCGTGGACTGATAATCGTTGAGGTTTTCGCCCAGCCCTTCCACGAACTCCTTCGCGCGCTTTTGCGCCTCGGCCCGCGAAACCTTGAAATCCACGGAGGCTTCCGGAAACGCCCGGAAAAAGTATTTGTGCGCAAATACGGCGCCCAGAATTCCGAGCGCGATCCACAACAGCAGCGCGCGCTTGTCCGATCCATTCAATCGTGTTTCCGCCAAGGCAACCTCCCACGGGCTCGGCCGGCCCCGAACGCCCACTCTAATGTTACGCATGCCCGCGACGCAAGTTTCTCGAAAAGCGGACCTTATCCCGGGAGTGGTATAAAGAAGGAGCGATGTCTATCTCCCTCCAGACCGACGTCCGCATGGTGAAGGGCGTGGGGCCGCAGCGCGCCGAACTGCTGGCCAAGCGCGGCATCTTCACGCTGGAAGATTTGCTCAACTATCTCCCGTTCCGCTACGAAGACCGCATCCATTTTTCCAAGATCAAGGACGTCCAGCCCAACGGTACCTACACCTTGCGTGCCCGCGTCATGAGTGGCCAGGCCGTTCGCGGCATGTATGGCCGCGATGCCATCTATCATCTCCTCGTTCAGGATGACTCCGGCTCGTTGCCCTGCAAGTTCTTTCACGGCGGCTATCTGGAAGGGCGCCTGAAGCCTGGCCAGCAGCTCATCCTGCACGGCAAAGTCGAAGTCGATAAGCTCCGCCCCGCGCGCCGCGAAATGATCAATCCCCAGATTGAAGTGCTTACAGGCGAGGCGGTGGATTCCGTGGAGATGGGCCGCATCGTGCCCATCTACGAAGCCGTCGGCACTTTCGGCACGCGGCAGATTCGCCGCGCCATTTACGCTACCCTGCAAAACCTCGATCCAAATGTTCCTGACGTCTTGCCTCCCGCCCTCCTGCAACAGCTCCACTATCCTTCGCGCCGCGATGCTTTGATCCACACCCATTTCCCCGATGCCGGCGAATCCCTCGAAGCGCTCAATCTGTTTCGTTCGCCTGCCCAGCAACGCCTCATTTTCGAAGAATTCTTCTTGTATCAGTTGAGCCTGGCCCTGGGCCGCAGGGCCGTCCGCAAGGAAAACGCCATCGCCTTCCGCGTTCGTGAAGACAAAGTCCGCGAAGCCCTGAAACGCATTCTTCCGTTCAAGCCCACCACCGCCCAGAAACGCGTTCTTGCCGAGATCGCAACGGACCTCGAAAAGCCCGTGCCCATGAATCGTCTCCTACAGGGCGATGTCGGCAGCGGAAAAACGATCGTGGCACTCCAGGCTGCGGTCATCGCTATCGAAAACGGCTGCCAGGCCGCGCTTATGGCTCCCACCGAAATTCTCGCCGTCCAGCATTTTCTTTCGGCCAGGCGCATCCTTGCTCCCGGTGACCACACCGTGGAGCTGCTCATCAGCGGCCTCAAACCCTCCGAAAAAACCGCCGCGCGCGAGCGCATCCGTTCCGGCGAAGCGCAGCTTGTCATCGGTACGCACGCGCTCATCGAAGAAGACGTGGAATTTCACCGGCTCGGCTTTGTCGCTATCGACGAGCAGCACCGCTTCGGCGTTCTTCAGCGCAAGCGGCTGATGGACAAAGCCGCCCGGCACGGCAATGCGCCGCACGTGCTCGTCCTGACGGCCACGCCCATCCCCCGCACTCTTTCTCTCACGCTCTATGGTGATCTCGACGTCTCCGTCCTTGATGAACTTCCTCCCGGCCGCACCCCCATCGAAACTCGCACCACCACAGAGCAGCATCTGCCCGGCGTCTGGGAATTTCTTCGCCGCGAAGTCGCCGCCGGCCATCAAGGCTACGTCGTTTACCCGGTCATCGAAGAGTCGAAGCTGGAACTCAAAGCGGCGATGGAAGAGTACGAGCGACTTTCGAAAACGGTTTTCCCCAAACTCAAGGTCGGTCTGCTCCACGGCCGCCTTTCCAGCGAAGAAAAAGAAGACGTCATGCAAAAATTCCGCCGTAACGAGGTTCAAATCCTCGTGGCCACCACCGTCGTCGAGGTCGGTGTCGACGTCCCCAACGCCACGGTCATGATTATTGAGCACGCGGAACGCTTTGGCCTTGCCCAACTGCACCAGCTCCGCGGGCGCATCGGCCGCGGAGCGCAGCAATCCCACTGCATCCTGGTTGCGCCGGGCCGCATGACCGATGATGCGCGCGCGCGCCTGGAGACCATGGTCCGCACCAGCAACGGTTTTGAAATTGCCGAGACCGATCTACAGCTTCGCGGCCCCGGTGAATTTTTCGGCACTCGGCAATCCGGCCAACTCGGCTTCCACGTTGCTAACCCGCTTCGGGATCGCGAACTCCTCGAGCTTGCCCGCAAGGAAGCGTTTGCCCTCGCCGAACAGCCCGTCCAGAAGGAAGCGCTTCAGCGCGTACTCCGTCTGCTTCCTGGCGAATGGCAACGCCGCTATCACCTCGCTCACGTCGGCTGAGGCCCATCGAGACCCCTATGCGCATCATCGCCGGAACATTTCGCAGCCGCCAACTCAAGAGCCTTAAGGGCCTTGCCCTTCGCCCCACCAGCGACCGCCTCCGCGAGTCACTTTTCAACGTCCTGGCTGAACGCATCCCCGGCTGCCGCTTTCTCGACGTGTTCGCCGGCACTGGCGCCGTCGGCATCGAAGCGCTCAGTCGCGGTGCCGCTGAAGTCGTGTTCGTCGAAAATCATTCGCCCGCTGCCACCCTCATTCAGAA
>Ga0074046_10003710_pt1 | contig 12679 bp, 11 predicted proteins | sample BogForMeECP23OM3_FD_94441 | JGI IMG/M metagenome (GOLD analysis project Ga0074046, IMG submission 94441) | Bog forest soil microbial communities from Calvert Island, British Columbia, Canada - Bog Forest MetaG ECP23OM3 | ecosystem: Environmental > Terrestrial > Soil > Wetlands ...
CCTCGTGATTGACGCGCAGCCACATGAGCGTCTCCATCTCGACGATGCGCTCCACCTGCGCGGGCTGTAGCGTGACGCCGGCCGCGTCGGAAAAGGCCTGCCAGTGCTGGTGGAAGTCGGCGCGGCCGCAGTCGTACTCGTGGCGGGTGGCGGAGTAAATCTCGAAGAAGGGCGGCTCGCTGACGCCGACCAGTGCCGCGAATTGCTGAAGTTCGTCGGTGGAAGGTGCAATGCTCAGCACCCGCCCATAATCGAAGATGACAACATCCCAGCGGCTCGACGGCATCAGTTCATTTCTAACATGGCGGGATGAACTCAGCTCGCGTGCAGCAGCATGAGGGTGACGTCATCGTGCTGGGGAGCGGTGCCGACAAAGCGGTCGAGGTCCAGCATGATGGCGCTCAACAGCGTGGACGGCGGCACCGCCGTGTTGGCGTGCAGCATGGTCAGCAGTCGAACTTCTCCGTATTCTTCGCCGCGATCGTTCTCGGCCTCGATGACGCCGTCGGTGAAGATGACCAGCCAGTCGCCGCTCTGCAGCGTGACGGTTCCCGATTCGTAGAGCGCGCTCTCCTGAATGCCAAGTGGTATGCCTCCTGCTTCCAGGCGCTCGATGGCTCCCGTTTGGCGGCGCAGAATCGGTGCGTTGTGTCCGGCGTTGACGTAGGTCAGGCTGCGAGATGCCGGACCGTATTCGGCGAGGAACGTGGTGGTGAAGCGGCGGCCGTTCTGGCTGTTGCTGCACGCGTAGGTGTTCATGCGGCTGACCAGTTCCGTGAGCGAACCCGACATCGCGCTGAGGGTCTTCAGGCTGGCCTGAAAAGTCGCCATCAACATCGCGGCCGGAATGCTCTTGCCGGCAACATCGGCGATGGCAATCAGGAACGTGTCGCTGTGCGAATCGGAGGACGGGCGCGGAAAGACATCGTAGTAGTCGCCGGCCACAGTGTTGGCGGGGCGCGTGGCGAAGGCAATCTCCAGGCCAGGAACTGGTGGCGGATTCGGGGGCAGCAGCCACGCCTGGATTTCCTTGGCGATTTGCAGGTCGCGTTTCATGACCACCCGGTCGCCGACTTCCAGAACCAGCAGCACGAGCATCAACATGGCTCCCCAGAAGTGGCCGTCAAAGGTGAGAATCCTGACCCCGCCATCGCTGCTTTGCCAGGAGGCTTCGCCGCTGGGAGCGAACATCAGCACCAGCGCAACCAGCAGCAGTACGCGCCGCGCTGGAGTCAGCTTAAGAATGATGGCCCAGAAAAATTGGCCGGCAACGCCGAAGAAGTGCTTGGCTCTCCCAACTCCAGGAGTTCGCGTGGAATCAACTTCGCGCGCGTACAGTTGGTAGCTGGAACGGGCATCGGCGCGGAATTGCTTCCAGAGTTCGTTGAGCCGCATGCCTTCGGTGACGCGCTGCCAGAACTTTTCCACCCGGGTTATGACTGGCTCGACGCGCGCCGTGTAAGGGTCGCGCGTCGGTGGCAGAGGGCCCGCGCTCTGGGCAGGAGAACTCATGGAGGCGTAGCAGAATTATAAGTGAGGCCCGGGGCTTCCAACTGGTAATCAGGCAGTCAAAGAATCACTGTCGGCGTTCCGGTTGGACCTGCTCATCCAGGAACGCCACGGACTGCACTCCGGAAACTTCGAAGCGCTTGCGGCAGCGAACATTCTTGCAGGCGACGAGGTCGTCGCGGCGGACCATGTACGAGCGGGCCTTGGCGAACTTGGCGCGATCGCGCTCATCGGCGCGCCCGGGCAACTGCCGCTTCTTGGTGCGAACGAACCAGCCCAGATCGTACTCGGCAGCTTGATGGCAATGGGGGCAATTCAGCGTTGCCTTGCGGGTTTCTTGACGCTCGTCGTAGAAGTCGCGCTCTTCCATCACGTCCTCCGTTTGCCACTCGCCCGGTGGCGCCATCCCGCCCACCAAACATTAGAACATAGTCGGAACGGAGGCGGAGCTTTTAGCTTGACGCACGGCGGGGTACAATCGCCGGGTTGGCGTCGCATCGGACGATTGTTCAGTAAAGTCGAGGGTTCGTCATGGCGCTGTGGCAAAAAGGTCTGCGAGTGGCTGTAAACAAAATGCCCAAGCTTATCGATCCCACAACCCATGCTGTCCTTGACTACGCCGTTGCCGGTTCATTCATGCTCATGGGTATCCTCTTCTGGAAGCGTAACAAGCGCGCGGCTGTAAGTTCGCTCCTCTGCGGAGGAGCGGCAGCAGCGAACATCTGGCTCACCGACTATCCCGGCGGTGGACGTAAGCTCATCGGCTACAAAGTGCACGGGCGCATTGACACGGGGATCACAGGCATGACCGCCGCTATGCCGCGTCTGCTGCGGTTCGAGGGTGGACCAGAGACTGAGTTCTTCGAAGTCGAAGCGCTGGCACAGACTGCCATTGTCGGCTTGACGGACTTCGAGTATTACGAGCAGCCCTCGCCGAGGCGCCTCCGCCGTCGTCAAGATGATGAAGACTTACCGCCGGAAATTGCCGCGAAGTAGTCCCCGCTGTACCTACCGCTGATCCCCGCCAGCCGGATTAGGCTGCACAGCGGAACCATCTTGAGTCATAACGTTGGCCGCCTGCAGTTGGGAATGGAGCAGCGGTTCCATGCCATTCGCCAGGATGGAGGCCATGACTCCGGCTCCGTAGGTTGTGAAATGCACGAAGTCCGCGAAGTATTTCGGGCCATGCGGCATTTCCTTCTCAGCGTCGATCAAGGGAAGGTGCTCCTCGACCGCGGTCTGGCGGATCACGTCATTCATGCGCTTCTCCATGTCGAGGAAGCCTTCTTCCTTGAGCATGGGATAGATCTTTCGCCAGTGGGTTAGCGAAATGCGGTCGCTTTCCGAGAGAGGCCTGGAGAAAATCGTGGCGTGCGTGACCAAGACGGGTTCGACTTCATAATCACGCAGTGCGGCGATCAGGGCTTGCAGGTCCTGGCGGAAGTGCTCGAAGCGGTCCTCCGGCAGCCTATCCAATATGACGTAATGCCGGGAGGTAATTTCCCGCCGCATGGAGATTTTTCGCAGCTCGTTCTGGATGGAAATAGGCAACGCCTGCTTCAGTAGATTTTCCACTCGGCCGGACAACCTGGACTCGAACTTCAGGCCCGATCTACTCGCATCCTGAGCAGGTAAGTTGTTCGCGGGCGACCTTAGTGACATCCATATATAGGATGAAAGGTCGGGATAGATTAGAGCGTAGGACGGATGTATCTGTCTAACAATTTGCGGTACCCGGACAATAGTTGTGGGCAGCGTTTCTCCGGCAAAGGCGACATTTACAACCTGAAACAGGTCCTTGCCTGCCCACAAGTTCAAGTCCCTCTCCAGTTGACGTGGATACTCCTCGCCCGGCGCTTCATAAAGCCCGAAGGTTTCGGAGGCGCCCATGGTTAAAATTCGCACGCTTCCCACGCGGAGTTCGGGACCTCGGTAACCCAGGCTGTTAAGTTGCCACTTTGCGTACCGAGCCCCGGGCTTGCCCCATTTGCCAATACTGTCGCGTTGCAGCAGGATCTCATCGTTGTAGGGACCCCAAAAAGGCGCGCCATAAGTCACAACATCATCAACCCGGGCGCAAACCTCAAGGACAATCGCGAAGATAACCAGCCCCAGACACCACCGGCCAATGCTTGTTAGAGATTTCATCAGAATTGGAAGTAAATGAATGCCTGGGTTTGCGCCGCGTGAAAGATACCGATATAGACCGCCACAGCATAGAGTGCAAATCGGAACTCTAAGGGTATAGTTAGTGTCTCCGAATAGTTGTGCAGCAATCGCTGACTGCCTATTGTGGCAAAATAGCCCAACGCGAGAACGGCAACCAGAATAAACAAATTGGCCGGTAGTGTAGCTCGTGGAAAACTACCTAGGTTGGCTGCGGCATGTAGCATTGTCAATGCCTGGGTAACGGTATTCGCCCGGAAGAAAACCCATCCCAGGCAAATCGTACAGAATGTCACTAGCCAAGACAGAGGAGCCATGATTGTTTGCGAAAGTTGCCAGTCGTGGCGAACCTGCAATTGCTGCCATTGTCGGTGCACGACGAGTAACAATCCCTGATAAAGTCCCCACAGCAGAAAAAGTACCGCTCCCTTGTGCCACAATCCGAACACCACCATAGAGAGCACCAGCACGAAGCTCCGCCACCAGGCGTCGCGCCGCAGCATTACCATGGGAAGAAACAGGTAGTCCCGAATCCAGAAGGAAAGCGACATGTGCCAGCGTGTCCAGAATTCCGACGGCGTGGTTGACAGGTAAGGGCGGTCGAAGTTCTCATCCAAGCGGAAGCCAAACACGCGGGCCGCTCCGATAACCATGTGGGTATAGCCCGCGAAGTTGAAGAACAACTCGAAGCCGTACCCAATGGCCAGACACCACACGTCGGGCCCGGTCAGTCCACGCATAGGGCTGTCGAATATGCCATCGATGCCTTGTCCGGGATGAAGTCCGCTACCCAAAACCTGTCCCAGCGCGGTCATGAACAATCCGGTACAGATGCGGTCCAGCCCGCGGCGAACATCTTCCGAAGTGGGCTGGAAGGGATCTCGAAACTGAGGCAGCAGGGTGGACAAGCGGCAAATCGGGCCGGAAAGAACGGTCGGCCAGAAAGCCATATAAAGCAGAAATTCGAGCAACGACGGGTCGAGCTCTTCCTCCCGGTATAAATCGAACAGATATGAGAGCGCCTGAAATGTCCAGAAAGAGATGCCAACAGGCAGAGCAATGCCGGTGAGAGAGCCGCTCAAGGATGAGGTTGGCAGTAGAGGCGCTATTGCCGGCACGTACTTGAATGTCCCGAGCAGCGCGACGTTGAAGACAATGCCCAGCCACAATCTGCCGCCCGATGGCTTCCGGCGCAGCAGTATTCCCAGACCATAGTTCAGGATTGAGCTGAAAATCAGAAGGGCCAGGAATCTGGGACCAAAACTGGCATAAAGCCCATAGCTGACAATAAGCAGAAGGGCCTGCCGGGCGCGCGCGCCTTTCAGCAGCCAAAGGAGCAACCAGGCAACCGGAAGGACAATGACATAGAGAAGTGCCTGGCTACTCATCCCTGAAAAATCTTCTTTGCGCCGTGCCCAGCCGAAGCCGAAGCACAGATTCCCTCGCGGGCTGCGACGTGGCTGCACAATAACAAGTAATCAGGGCGACAGTCAACGGAAGCAGGGCCCTTTAAGTGCTGCGGACTTTACGGGAGCGGGCATAGGCAGCCTCAAACCTCACTAATCCTGGGTCACGCATCACACCCTTCAGTGATGCGTGATTGACGCCCTGTATAGCGGCACATTTACACTATCTGACACGTGCAAGTACAAGCTTCAAATCAACGCATTGGCGTCATCAATGCGCTACGGGCTTTTGCGGCGCTTTTTGTCGCCTGGGGCCACTTTGTCGCCGGCCAGGGGAAATACCTCAGCCTCTCCGGGAAGTACGGCTACCTCGGCGTCCATATCTTTTTCGTCATTTCCGGATTCGTGATTCCCTGGAGCCTGTATCGCGCGCGATACGCGCTGCGCGAGTACCCTCGTTTTCTGCTAAAGCGCAACGTGCGTTTGTATCCGCCTTATCTGGCATCCATTGTTGTCACCATCCTGGCGACCAACTTCATCATGGCGCCAAAGCTCGGGCTGCCGCGAGTGGATGTTACGGGACCAAGCCTGTTGGCCCATTTCGCCTATCTGAATGACCTCATCCATTTGCCCTGGGTCAACGTCGTGTACTGGACGCTGGCGATTGAATTCCAGTGGTACTTGCTGGTGGGGCTTATGTTCCCGCTGTTGGCGACTCGCAGCAAGCTGGCGCGGTTCTCTGGTCTGGCAGGGATGATGGCGGCCTATTTCATGGTCGGCCACGACCGGCTGATCTTCCACAGCATTCCCATTTTTCTGGTCGGTGTCTTCGTCTTTCAGTACCGTATAAGTCTCATCGGACTACGCGAGATGCTGGGCCTGATCGCGGTTATGGCGCTCGCCATGATTGGGCCGATTGGCTGGATTGTTGCCGGTGTATCGGTGACCACGGGAATGTTGATTGCCTTCTCCACCTTTCACAGCCGCAGAATGGACCAAGTCGGAGATGTGAGCTACTCGCTGTATCTCCTGCACTTGCCGATTGGCGTGACCCTGATTGGCTGCCTCTCGCATTGGCTTCCCTATTCCGGCAGCTACATGATCGTGCTTGACGTTATTGGCGTGGCAGCTTCCGGGCTGGCGGCGTGGGCGATGTACCAGGTGATTGAGAAGCCCTCGCAGGAGATGTCCTCCGCCATCCGCTTCGCGCAGCGCGAGCGCGAGCGGGCCTCGGGCGCAGCCGTCCCTGCAACGGTAGCTGACTGATCGTCAGCGACTCGCGGCAGCGGTTTCGCGCCGCGCCAGAACGCGGTCGGCGTGCTCGGCGGCCGACAGATAGGCTCCGCCGAGCAGCAGCAGGCCACTCCAGAATCCCCAAAAGAGGAGCGTCACGGACACCGAAAACGGTCCGTATACTTCTTGAAAGTTAAGCCACGGCAACACCAGGATGTAGATGTACTTTGCTGCGTCGGTTACGAAACCGGTCAGGATCGCCGCCGGCAGCACAGCCCGAACCGGGACCTTCCCATGCGGCAACACCCAGTAGATAAGAAAGTAGATTGCCATGAGCGCGAGGAGCGAAAAAACCTTCATCACAAGGAAAGCCAGGCCGCGGAAGACGATGTTTTGGTCGCCCACTGCAATTCCAAGTATCTTCAGGTTTTCTGCTGTCACAGCAACCGAGAGCACAGCCAGGCAGCCGCAGGCCAGACCCAGTCCGAGGCCCACGATCATATTCATGAGATAGGAGCGGTTCTTCTTGAAGCCCCAGATGCTGTTCTGCGCGACTTCCAGAGGCAGGAAAATCCCCGTGGTCGCAATCAGCAGCATTCCCAGCGATAACAGCTGCCCACGGCCTTTCACACTCGCCAGAAATTGCAAGTTACGGATAACGAAATCCCTGTTGCTGGGCAAGTAATCTCGCATCACCTCAAGTACAACGTTGTACATTGCTGCAGAGTGGAAAATACGACGAGCTATCGTCAGCAGGAGCACGAAAAATGGAAAGATCGATAGCAGCGAGTTTGCGGCCACCGAAAAAGCGTAAGTATGGACTTCGGTCTGCATCAGGTACCGCAGCGTGGACCAGACATGGCGGCGCAGCCCGTTCGCCCAGCTGTAGGTTTCCGGCAGATGATGGAAGAGTTCTTTCGCTGCTCTTTCCTCCTGCGCGAGCAGGCGACGGGCGGCAGCGCCGGGACGCAACGGCGTAGCATGTAACTCTGTGGTTCCGCTAGGCTTAATCTGAGCTGCGGCCACCAGCGTCGAAGACTGCGAAAGCCGGTTCTCGCTGGGTTTTTGCGGTTCGCCGCCGGAGTCAGAGTTGCTGCTCATAGCTTCAATCGTAGCAGAGCACCCGACGCGACAGTTGCTGGCGCTAAGGTGGGGCTCGCAATCCCCTTTAGGAACCGGAATCTGTTGTGAAGAAAACACTTGCCAGAACCCCGAGTTTCCTGCATTATCGTCTGCTCCCCTTCGGTTTGGGCGAAGGAGAGCTTTCGGTCGAACCGAAACGCGGATTTGGGTTGATGTTTCTGTCAGCAGTCGAATCTACGCATTGCATGGGTTCCAGGGATATGCTCTGACGTTGTCGTAGTAGTCCGTCAGGGCAAATTCGTGGGCTTTTTTCTTTGCGCAAGAAGCTGCGAGCTGAGCCGCAACCCTTTGTTTCCCAGCAGCGTTGAAACGTCTTCCAAGCCTCTGCTCCTCAGGGTTGAGCTCGGAACGTTCGCGAAGCAGGGGTTACTGAAAGTAAACCAGGTGAAAGGAGTAGGTTGTGAGAGAGAAAGGGACAGTCAAGTGGTTTAACGGAGCCAAAGGTTACGGGTTCATCCAGCGGTCCACAGGCGAGGATGTATTCGTGCATTTTTCAGCGATCCAGGAGAACGGATATCGCAGCCTGAATGAGGGCGAGACCGTCGAGTTCGACCTCACCAAGGGACCGAAAGGCTTCCAGGCCGCCAACGTGCAACGCATATAAGAGATCTCCGCTGCGCGGAAGCTCTGCGTTACTTCGCTCCTTGCGCTTCCGGGTGCGGCCAACCACTAAAACCCTTCCTCATCGGGAGGGTTTTTTATTGCGGTTGCAAGCTGCAAGTGCTGCAAGCCCCAGCGCGCGTGCTCAGCAACCATCGCATCCTCGTCGCGGCTCAGTTCCTCCAGCACCGGCAGAAAGCGCCCATCTCGGCTGTTCCCCATCGCGATGGCCAGGTTGCGGCGAAGGCCGTTGAACCTGGCGCGCTTCACGGGCGAGCCGCGGAACAGCTCGCGAAACTCCTCCACGCTGAGCCGTGCCAGCGATGCCAGCTCAGGGTTGACCAGCTCCGGTCGTGCTTCCAGTTCCGGAGTTGTGGTCAGCGGCGCCTTGCGATTCCAAGGGCAAACATCCTGGCAGATATCACATCCGAAAATCTGGCGTCCGATTCCCTCCCGCAACTCTTCAGGTATCGAGCCGCGCTTCTCGATGGTGAGATAGGAAATGCACTTGGTGGCGTCGAGTTGATAGGGCGCGGGAAATGCGTTCGTCGGACAGGCATCGAGACAGCGCGTACAGGAGCCGCAGCGGTCCGGAGCAGGGAAGTCGGGCGCCAACTCCAGCGACGTCAGCATCACGCCCAGAAACAGCCACGAGCCCAACTGCTCGTTCAGGATGCAGGTGTTCTTGCCAATCCAGCCGATTCCGGCATACTTGGCGAAGATGCGCTCGATGACAGGACCGTTGTCAACATAACACCAGGTGCGCGGTGCCGGAATGCCTTGCTCAGCGCAGCTCTTGAGCAACCGGGCCTCCAGAGCTCGCAGCCGTTCGAGTACCACATCGTGGTAGTCGCATCTGGTCCAGGCGTAGCGCGAGATCCAGCCCTGCGAGGTGGTGCCCGCGTGGATGGAGTAAGGCTGATCGCTGTTGTAGTTCAGGGCGCAGACCACGACCGAGCGAGCCCAGGGAGCGACATTGGCCAGCGAGGCGCGCTTCAACTCGCCCACCTCGCTGCGCCTTTCCAGGTAGCTCATCTCGCCGGCGTAACCTTCGGCCAGCCACTGCGGGAAGAACCTGTGCTCCGGAGTTTCGGCAACACCGGCGACGCCCGCGAGATCGAAGCCAACCTCGGAGGCGAAGCGCTTGATTTCACCGCTGCTGACGCCGACCGACATGCTGGCGATTACCGATAGCGAAAAGGCTACGCCTTGGGCTGAGGCACAATCCGCAGATAGGGCCGGGGCGCTTTCCAGCCGTCGGGATAGACCTTCTTGGCCTCTTCATCCGAGACCGAACCGGCGATGATAACGTCCTCACCCTGCCGCCAATTCACCGGGGTGGCTACCTTGTGTCTGGCCGTCAATTGCATTGAGTCGATGACACGCAGCACTTCATCGAAGTTCCGGCCGGTGGTCATGGGGTACACGATGATGAGTTTGACTTTCTTATCGGGACCGATGACAAAGACGTTACGTACCGTCATGTTGTCGGCTGGCGTTCTGCCCTCGCTCGTTCCTTGCGTACTGGCGGGCAGCATGCCGTAGAGCTTTGCGACCTTAAGGTCGGTATCGCCAATCATCGGATAATTGGGCGCGTAGCCCTGCGTTTCCTTGATGTCGTTGGCCCAGCGCGCATGGTTGTCAACCGGATCGACGCTGAGGCCAATAATCTTGACGTTACGCTGGTCGAAATCGGGTTTCAGCTTCGCCATATATCCCAGCTCGGTGGTGCACACCGGCGTAAAATCTTTCGGATGAGAAAACAAAATCGCCCAGGAGTCGCCGATCCACTCATGGAACCGGATTCGACCTTCGGTTGTTTCGACTTCGAAATCCGGCGCCACATCACCGATTTGAAGAGACATCCATGCTCCTTAAATTGGAATTTCCTTTTGACCTTGAAGCGGCTGTCATTGTCCCCCACAACTCCCGTTCGCGTCAATTTGAAGAGAGTGGTTTAATCTGAGGGATACTCCGACGCGTCACTGAAAACGTCCCTCAAGCGTGGTAATGTGTTTCCCAACGGGACAACCCATGCCGACCGCAGATCCTGTTCGACGCTATCGGCCGCTGCTGTACGCCGCTGCCGTCCTGCTGGCGGCGACGACCATCCTCTACAGCGTAGCGTGGATGTATTACGTTCGCCTCCCGCCGCCGCCGCCGCCGAAGGTCGAAGTCGGGTTTGACGCATCGTACTTTTCCGCAGGAATTGAAATTAACTACGTGTACGCGAACGGCCCGGCGGAAAAGGCTGGGCTGAAAGCCAACGACCGCATCGCAGCCATAAATGGAAGCCGTGCAGATTCGGCATCGGCATGGGAAGAATTGTTGACACGCACGTGGCTGAGCTCACAACCCGGCGACACAGTGACCTTGACGTTGCAGCGGCCTGGACAACCACAGCCATTGGTTATCACGCCTCAGTTTCGAGCCAGGCAAGGTGCGGGCGACACCAAGACCGCAGCCCGTACAGTGGCGATGCAGATCCTGTCGGCTTATCCTGTTTTCTTCGCTGTCGTGGGTCTTGCAGTTCTCTTTCTGCGTGTGCAAGACCGCAATGCATGGCTGCTGGCGCTTGTATTCGCCACCTTCATCACGGCCGCGGACCTGCCCAGCCAATTTGCCGCTGCGCCCCCCCATCTTCAGTCCTTCCTCCTCGCCTATCGGACCGTCGGGGACAGCGTCCTTGCCGTACTTTTCTACTTCTTCTTCGCGGTGTTCCCTACTCGCTCTCCGATTGACCGCAAAGCTCCCTGGCTGAAGTGGGTGCTGCCATTCACCGGCATCTGTTTGGGCGTTGGAGGTTATCGGCACGGCAACCTCGACGCCTTACCGTTTATCACTGCGGTATTGCCTTATCGCATGGCCCAGAATGCCAGACTGGTCACCGGTTACGGGGCCGCTTTCCTTGGGCTCGTTTCCCTTCTGTGCAATATGTTCAGCGTCTCCAGCGTGGACGACCAGCGCAAGCTCAAAGTGATTTTCTGGGGGACCGTGGTCGGAGTCACGCCCGCTGTAGTTATCGGCCTGGTGCAGGATGTTTTCCATACCGACTTTTCCTTTTGGGTGCATTTCGCCAAGGTAATTCTGCTGTTCCTGTTTCCTCTCTCCTTCGCCTACGCGGTGGTGAAGCATCGGGTCATGGACATTCCCGTTCTCCTCAAACGCAGTGCGCGTTACTTCGTGGTGGAACGCGGCTTCGTGATTCTTATCCTCGCCCTCTCGGTGGGCCTGACGCTGTGGTTCGGGCAAGCGTTCTCGCGTTATTTCTCCGCCGGCTCGAAGGCCGCCATTCCTATTGGCGCGACGTTTGGGGTGCTGATGATCTCGGGGGCGACGCAGGTGCATCGCCGGGTTCGAACGCGGCTGGACCGCGCTTTCTTTCGCAGCTCCTACGACGCGCAGCAGATTCTGGAAGATCTCGCGGCCAAAACCTTGACCGTTAGTACCCGCGAAGATCTGGCTTCGTTGCTGCAACAGAAGATATGGGAGGCCCTGCATCCACGCACGATGTTCGTTTACCTGAACGACCGCACAGGACAGTTCTTCGCGTATGCAGGCAATCCGCCCGCGGAGGCGATGACTCTATCGCCGAGGGCGGAAGCGATTGTGATGCTGGCCGAACGCGCAGGACCTCTGGAGGTCAGCCCCGAAGACACGTACGGCACGCAATTGGAGCCGCTGCAGCCGGAATGCCTGGTGCCGATTCGCGGCTCCAGCGAAGGCGAGTTACAGGGAGGGATGGTGCTCGGCGTACGGCTGTCCGAGGAGCCTTATTCGGCGGGCGACAAGCGCCTGCTGGCTTCGGTGGCCAGCCAGGCAGGCATTGCCATGCGCAGCATCACGCTGGCGGAGAAGATGGCCGAGCGCATGGAGGCGGAGCGGCGCGCAGAGCAGGAGATGCAGATCGCGCGCCAGGTGCAGAGCCGGCTATTACCACAGGAAGCGCCGTCACTCAAAACGCTGGAGTGTGCCGGCAAGTGTGTGCAGACGCGCGCTGTGGGCGGTGACTACTACGACTTCCTCGATCTTGGCTCGGGCGGTCTCGGCCTGGTACTGGCCGACATCGCGGGCAAGGGAATTTCCGGGGCGCTGCTGATGGCCAATCTACAGGCCAATCTGCGCAGCCAATACGCGCTGGCGCTGGAAGACATTCCCCGGCTGCTGCGCTCGGTGAACCGTCTGTTCTACAAGAACACTGAGGCCAGCCACTACGCGACCACCTTCTTCGCCGTGTACGACGACGAGACTCGGCGCTTGCGCTACGTGAATTGCGGGCATAATCCGCCGATGTTGCTGCGAGCGAATGGCGACGTGGAGAGGCTCAATGCTACCGCAACCGTGTTGGGCTTGTTCGAGGAGTGGGACTGCACGGTGGTCGAGTGCGAACTCGAGTCCGGCGACGTCCTCGTGATCTATACGGATGGCATTTCCGAGGCGGGAGAAAGCGACGACGGCGAGCATGAAGAATTCGGCGAGGAGCGTCTGATGGCAGCCATTCGCCAACACCAGGGGCAATCCGCAGACAACATCCTGGATGGCATTCTCAGCGCCGTTCAGCAGTTCAGCCCCGAGCAGCAGGCTGACGACATGACGCTGATTGTGGCCAGGTGCCGGTAACG
>Ga0074046_10003711_pt1 | contig 12678 bp, 18 predicted proteins | sample BogForMeECP23OM3_FD_94441 | JGI IMG/M metagenome (GOLD analysis project Ga0074046, IMG submission 94441) | Bog forest soil microbial communities from Calvert Island, British Columbia, Canada - Bog Forest MetaG ECP23OM3 | ecosystem: Environmental > Terrestrial > Soil > Wetlands ...
AAGGAAATCAGCAAGTTCTGATCAAATCGGATTAGTCGGGTTTTCCTTCTCTTTTCTTTTTTTATTCGCTTCTTAGCATGATTTAGCACGATTCACATGACACCAATATGACACTGGGTATTCGGCTCTTACCCGGAGGGCTTCGTACTGAATCTCACTCCGGAAACCGAACGTGTCTACAATAACGCGCCGGCTTTCGAGGTCGACATCAACGACCCCGCCAAATACAACGCTGGCGTTTTGTTGATCTCGGAGGATATCGCGGATCGGAGGCGCGAGGTCACCCTCGGAGAGAATTCACGTCGCTCCCTGACTTCTCAAGATTGGCAGGTACACGTCTACGGCGAAGTGAAAGCTGGACTCAAAACAGTATGTAACGAATAGAAATTAGCGTTGCGGCTTTTTCCCCGGCGTGTGGAAATGAGTCGCTCTGGTTTGTAGCGCAACGCCGGCTATCTCGTGCGACCTGATGACTATGTTGCCCTAGCGAATGCAGAGGGTAGAAATGTAGAAGGAGCCTAGGGTTCCAGCATCCCAGGTATTCACTAAGACAATTACGATTTAGCTTTGACCAGCGGATGATGCGTCGCAAGCCTGATGAGACAGGAGTGGATCAGTATCTCAAGGGCTGACCTAAGTAGATCCGTCCATAAAGATCATCGCGAAGCACAACTTCGAGAAATCAGCGGCGAAGTATCTGACCTGGAAAGAATGCAGAAGAAAAATCACGGCTTTTCCGATGTCGAATCAAGGATCTTTCAGGAGCGTCTGCAGGTTCTGAGGAATCGCGCGGAAGCCTTGCTGGGTGCTCAAATGAATTTGAAGGGGGTGTATTGTGACACGCATCCGCGAAATAACCAACAAATATGACGTGCTGCTACTCTGCAACGATCCAAACAGCAAACTCGTGCTGCTGCCTCTCGGGGGTCTAGTGATAATCACTTCCGATTCAACGGCAGAAAAAGAAGGGTGCGCTGTAGAGTTCGACGATCCAGCTGTACCAGAGGAAGAAATGGACTTGGAGTATCTACCTGCGGGAACGCTGAGCGTGATCAACTAACAGTCTTCCGTCCCACTCAGCTGGCTGCGGTGTGGGCTGCGGAAGGCCTCCAGGGTTTCGCTGGAGACCATTTATCTTAGATGTTGGTTTTCGTCTGGTTTCAACGTGCATTGTGTGTTGAGGCTCACGATAATGTACTCACACGGCGATAACGTCAAACCAACTTACTGTTCAGTTGCATTACGCTCTTAATCAATTCCCCGTTGATGCGTGGGCTGATGTAAGATCCTTCGCCGACTACTACTCTGAGCCTGGAGTGCCAGCATTTCCCTTACGCCTCGATGATCTGATTCTTGATCGCGTATCTCACCAGCTCACTCACAGAATGCAATTCTAATTTCCTCATGATATTTGCTCGGTGAGTTTCCGCTGTCTTTACGCTGATTTCAAGTGCCACCGCAACTTCCTTACTGCTTTTTCCCTCGGCGAGCAATTGCACAATTTCACGTTCTCGCGAAGTCAGCCGGTTCCGCAGAGGCAGTTTCGGTTCTGCGCCGTAACTTTGACGCGAAAATCCATCAAGCAGCATTTCGGAAGCACGCGGTGTAAAAAACGTTCTCCGATTCGAAATTGCTTCCACTGCGCTGACCAAATCCTTATCCGCATCGGACTTCAAGATGTATCCACGGGCCCCCGAATCTACGACTTCTCGCACCAGTTGATCCGAGAAGTGCATGGTCAGAATCAAGATCCCTGTTTTTGGAACTTCTTTGTGGATTCTACGCGCTGCTTCCAAACCGTTCAGATCTGGCATGCTCACGTCCATCACGACGATGTCCGGTTTCATTTGCTCAGCCATCGTCGCCGCTTCGCGGCCAGTCTTCGCCTCGCCGCACACTTCCCACCCTTGCTTCGCGGTCAGGAGTTGCTTTAGGCCCCGCCGAATGATGTCGTGATCGTCGACTACCAGTATGCGCAATACTCTGACTCCCATTCTTAGCATTGCATTGCTTGCGTTTGAATTTTGCGTCGGTACATCATGGCTGTTACCTAGTGCAAGTGTTTTGGGTGCGGTGTTTGGAATTGTGTTCAACATGGTTCCACGTTGATATAACGCGATGCCTTCATCTGGAATACATGCTACTCTGTATTTTGGTTCAAGAAAGTCCAGTGCTTTTCCCAATAAAAATGGGGCGGATTGAATGCCGCCCCTTTATCTGTTGACACGCAATCTGACTATATTAAGGCTTCAACTGCGGGCTGGCTTTTGTCAGTCTTGACTCCAGCATGTGCGCTTGTTCGGGAGCATCATTTCTCGGCTCCTGAATAATCAACTGCGCGGTCACATCATTGCCGTACAACCTGTGGTTTGCGCCTTCGTCAGGTCGCAGTGTTGATCCCTCCAGCGATACTCCTGCGAATACGCCTCGGGCACGCGAATAGCTCAGCATTTCGGCCCTCATAAATGCATCTGACTCAGCCGATGCCGTCCGGCCCACTGGGCCTGCGGCGACCGAAGCGTCTCCACCAAGCTTCACTTTGCTATGCAGCAAGCTATCCGCTCCATGCTCGTTCATGATCAGAATCAGAAAGTCCGTAGCCTCCGCCCCAATCTGAAATCCGAAGCTACCGCCTTCTAATGCCATCATTGCCGGTGATCCCCATGGCCCCCGAAAGTCTTTGCCAGTTCGGCAAACCATTACGCCTCTTCCGTAGCTTCCGCCAGCAATAAATGCAGCCTTGAGGACTGACGGCAAAACCACCACGCAGCGAGCCTTATTCAGAAGGTCTTGTGGTACATTATCGGGCACATCGAGAATTTCTCCCAGCACCTTACCCGCATTCTCGATTCGATTCACATCATCTTTATCTTTATCATCCTTCGGTTTTGGGCCGGCAACCATCAAAGGTGCAACCAAAAGCATGGCACACAATATCGTTCTAAATCTATTCATTTGTTGTTCTCCTTTTTTGTTTTCTATCTTCGAGCACGCGTTAAATGGCCGATGCTCTGCGGCCGGAAACCAAAACCACAACTCCTCCAATTAGCGCAATTACGCCTACAATTGGTGGAAGTGGAACCGTGTGATGTTCTGATTTGCTGGCTTCAATTGGTCCTATATCCACAACTTTCTTCTGGGTGGTGTACGTAAACCCCTGGTAGCACAATGAAATAATTCCAAAGGCAATCAGTACAATGGCCAGGATTGTTTTTCCGCTCATGGAATGGCTCCTTGTAGGTTTTAACCAATTCTCAAGCTCCTCTAAACAGATGGCCCGCGAGCGTGATAACAAAAAGAACAATAAAAATATAGAATAAAATCTTCGCTATCCCTGCAAATGCAATGGCCACGCCCGTAAAGCCCAGTAATGCCGCAAGCAGCGCAACCACAAAAAAGCCTATTGCCCATCGGATCATTGGTCCCTCCTTTTTATTTCTCTTAAGCGAATTTTGGAGAGCTCACCTTCCGCTTCCGTCTCATTTGTATTTCACTTCTTCACCAGGAACTATCAGGCGTAGTCCCTAGTCAATCGCCCTTTCTCCGTGTAGTACTTTCAAAAACTTCCCTAATACGTATTTCCGTTCGTCTGTCTAGCAGTTTCGCTGTATAGGACCGCCGTTGATTTTGCGTTCTCATCGCTAGGCATCCGCATGAACAGATCTAAGGAGGCTGCAATGAATTAGGATCAAATCGAAGGCAAATGGAAGCAATATGCAGGACAGATGAAAGAGAAGTGGGGCAAGCTGACGGACGACGATTGGACACAAATCGCCGGGAAGCGTGATCAACTTGTCGGCAAAATTCAGGAACGTTACGGTATCGCCAAAGACCAGGCAGAGTGTCAAATCGACGAATTCTCCCGCAAACTGAACGACACTAATTACGACACAGCGAATGTCAAGACTCGCGGCACCTCCGGTTCCGGTCGCTGACCCTAGTCAGTCGTAAATTAGTACATCCTCAGCGGAGTATTGCTGGACTCCTCTTTTTCGTTACGTTCAACAGCTTGGAGATGGGAGTCGCCGTCGTGCGGTCTAAAGGAAGCTACCGCCGCTATCAATCCTATCAAACAGAATCCAGGAGCCACCGTAGCATCATCAGCCTCCAGCGGAAGGGGTTCAGATCTTTTTCCATTCCAGCTTGTTCCGTTTTAAAAACGCTCGGCTTAAGAAAGGCCATACCGCGCGCATTCTACGAAACGCCATATCCCATTGTAGTGAGCCGCGCGATATGCCAGCTCGGGCATACAGGGATTTATTGAGAGCAATGCGCATTCTCTTATTATTAAATGGTGCCCGCAAGAGTAACTGAGGGCTGTTTCTTGGTTCTGTGCCAATCTGTTCGTAGCCTTCCCTCGAATTGCCCTGGTGCTCTTGTTCTTTTTCTCCAACTATCTGCAGCGCGCGTATCACGGTCTGATTTTGCTGATTCTTGGTTTCATTTTTCCTACCGCTGACCACACTTGTTTACGCCTGGATCACAAACTCCGGGCTGCCACTCGCCGGTATAAATCTGGTGATTCTTATCGACTAGAAGAGCTCTGACAATAAAGATTGTTACGGGTGAACGCTGTACACTCTTGAGCAGTCTGCTGAGATTCCTTGTGACTAGTGTAACGTTCTTTCACGCCATTGCTTACCATCAGCCATACAGCATTCGGCCTATTACGGTTTCCTTCCTAAAGCGGCAATCTGTCTTCTACTGAGTTGACGATCAACTTTCTGAGGCCCGGGCCGATGCGAGTATTGATAGCCGATGACCATGAAATCGTTCGAAGAGGCGTGCGCTCAATCTTGGAATCTAGGGGCGACACTAACATCTGCTTGGAAGCTTCTAATGGCCAAGAAGCCGTGCAAAGGGTCGCCGAATGCAAGCCCGATTTGGTAATCCTCGATCATTCCATGCCGGTGTTGGATGGCTTGGGAGCAGCAAGCAAGATTCGAAAGATCATGCCTGAAGTTCCAATCATAATGCTGTCCATGCATGACGGCCCGCAATTAATACAGGAACTGCGATTGATTGGCGCGCAGGGTTTCGTCCCGAAAGCCGAATGCGCCGAGAGACTTAATGAAGGTATTGATGCCGTAATGCGTGGAGAGACGTTCTTCAGTGAGGAGAAAACCTTTCGCAGCGGTCCGCTTCAGGAAGCGGTAGAGGATTGACACGAACTCCGCAGACTACGATAGCCTGAACCAATCCTTGATACCCACTAGATTGCGCACGGCAGCAGAATAAGGATCCAAATAGAGAGCTTTGGCTATGGCTTCGCGCTTGCATTCGGAATGGCCCTCGTGCGTTTCTTATTCGTGAATTTGGCATTTCACGTTCCAGACATACAAAAAGTTTGTGTCTGAGGCAGTCGCAACCTTGAGTCCTGCCTTTCGAGTAGCCCTATTTAGAGCGGCGCGGACTTTTGCTTTAGACTCGGCCAATTCCGCCAACGGCACTTTGAGCGCTCCACCGTCTTTCAATTGATCGAGGTCATTGAGAATTACCGTTACGATTAACCGGTGTTTCCCACGACGGCCCTGCGGGACATCCGCTTGCGTGATCGTTTTGAAATGAAGTTCCTTTTTCTTACTGGCACGCTCAGGCATAAAGGTCCTCCTAAACGATACTCTAAGTACCGCGACGAGACGTTATCGTAACGAGCCCTAATAAGATTTTCAAGTAGAAATATTAGCGCCTGGCTCTAGTCAGCGACGATAAGCGAAGGTCTCGTGCCATTAACCCGACAACCTCCGTATACCAAAGCAGCCCAGGATTTCGCTAAAGAGTTGACCCGTACGACTGGGGCTCTGTTAGCGTCAAGGTGTTCAGGAGGGAAAATCGTTGCGCAGAATAAAAATCAAGATAGAAGTGGTACCGCTGATAGTCGCGCAGAAAGTTCTTGCCGAAGAAATGAAGCGGAAACGCTTAGCGGATCGACAAAAGCTTTCCAAGCTAAAATCAGCGAAATCAGGACAAAAGTGAACCAAACGAACTGTGTACGTCTACTTATTGCCGATGATGCCCCGATTATTCGTAACGCCATCAAACGCCTGCTTGCTGAGGAACCGTCTATCGAGGTTTTAGGCGAGGCCGAAAGCTTTGAGCAGGTGAGCAGGCCATCTCCATGGTAACTTCCCTCAACAGATTTAATTCTTCTCGATTTGCATATGCCTGATGATGCTGCATATGAACCTATTATGGTCAAGAATCGGCTTTCCGTTTGTGGATCGAGGGTTGTAGCGATGTCCCTAGCAAGCGAAGTAGATGAAGAGAGTAGAAAACTTGCCGAAGGATTCGGTGCAGTTGCCGTGTTGGACAAAGCAGAAATGTATGACGTTCTAATTCCGCCTATTTTGGAAGATTTCTCGCCGAGAAAATCATGACTCCTGATAAATATGATTTCTCTAAAGTTGCGAACAGGTCCTCCTACGAGATGACTCGTTATGCGGTAGCAGTATTGGCCGCTGGGGCGGCCCTTTACTCCCGCTACCTGCTAACTCCCGTCTTAGGTGTGAACAATCCGTATCACACGGTGTGGCTTGCGGTTGTTTTCTGCTCTTGGTATTGCGGCCTAGGTCCTTCGATAGTTTCTAGCTTGCTGTGCGCTTCGGGTGTCGACTATTTATTCCTAGTCCCTTATCACTCCTTCAGGATTCAGGATCGATCGCAATTGTTCGGTATTCTCGGCTTTCTGGTTTTCTCAGGCGCGATTATTGCTCTGGGTGAGTCCAATCGACGTGGGGCTGCATCGCAGTCATTACTAGCGGCTGTTGTAAATTCTTCTGATGATGCCATCATCTCTAAAAATCTTAAGGGGATCATCACGAGCTGGAATCAAGGTGCTGAGCGCTTGTTTGGATGGACTTCTCAAGAAACAATCGGACAGCCGATTACGATCATCATCCCTCCTGAGTTACGGGACGAGGAGACAACAATTCTTAAGCGGATATCCGCCGGAGAAAGGATCGATCATCTCGAAACAACTCGCAGAAAAAAGACCGGGGATACAGTAGCAGTTTCATTGACGATATCTCCGGTAAGAGATAGAGAAGGCAGAATTGTTGGAGCTTCAAAAATCGCCCGTGATATCACGGAACGAAAACTGGTCGAAGCAAGACTCAAGGCAGTTCACGACGAACTTGAGGAACGGGTTCGAGAGGGAACGGCGGAATTTCAGCAGAAGAACGAAGAATTGACCAAACAATCTCAGGTTGTTCGAGATCTTTCGGCTCGACTGCTTCAATCCCAAGACGCAGAACGGCGAAAAATCGCCAGAGAGTTACACGACAGCGTCGGGCAGTTGCTCGCTGCCATTAGTATGAATATTTCAAAGGTGGCGAGAGAAAAAGAGAAGCTCAGTCCTCAAGCAGAAAAGTGCGTTGAGGAGAACCAAACACTTGTGGAGCAAATTCAGTCAGAAATTCGTACGCTGTCACATTTGTTACACCCGCCCTTACTGGAGGAAATTGGGTTGGAGTCCGCAATTCGGTGGTTCATAGACGGATTCACTCAACGCAGTAGGATTGACGTGAGTCTCGAAATTTCTCCATCGAGACTGGGGCGTCTGACAGACGATTTGGAGATCGCGATTTTCCGCATCGTGCAGGAATCCCTTACAAATATTCACCGTCATTCTGGAAGTCGCATCGCAAGGATTCAATTAGCTCAAGACGATGGACATGTTCGTTGCAAAATCTCCGATGATGGAGTAGGGATTCCACTGGAAAAACAGCTTCAGCTCAATTCGTATGGCGCGATGGGTGTTGGTATCCGTGGGATGCGGGAAAGAATCCGACAACTAGGCGGCACTCTCCAGATCGAATCGAACGGCAATGGCACTACTGTTTCCGTTACTTTGCCTGTTAACCCCACGCAGGCGTCAATACCGCCGACGGCAAAGTGCTCACGCAATGCCGGAAGCGTCACCGGCATCAGGAATATCTAGATTTCCTTCGCGAGATCGACAAGAACGTGCCGAAGGACTTGGAGGTGCACATCATCGTGGACAAATACGCCACACACAAACACCCTCGAGTCAAACGCTGGTTCGCCGCTCGGCCACGATTCCATGTGCACTTCACTCCGACTTATGCCTCCCGGCTTAACCAGGTGGAGATCTGGTTCAACCGCATAACGCAACAAGCTATTCGCCGCGGGACATTTCGCAGCGTTAAGGAACTGGTCGAGAAAATCGATGACTACGTTCAGAATTCGAACCGCCGGGCAAGGCCGTTCGTCTGGACCGCCACAGCAGATTTGATCTTTGCTAAAGTCGAGCGACTATGTGAACGTATTTCCGGGACGGCACACTAGCTTGTCTGTCTACAATTCGGGTATTTGAATAACCCGAGTAAAGATGGACCAAACCTACTGGGAGTTCGCCCATGCTCGCACCTTTTGACATTTTCAAATGTGTGTCGTAGATGATTTGGACACGACGAACGCCAAGGTCGCCGAATACATGAAAGACTCGCCGTGCGAATACATCATCGTCAGCCTCAAAACAAAAAACACAATTCGCCTGAAGCCCGACGGAAATCACCGATAACTAAACGACATCATGCTGGACCTACGACACTTTCTCCTGGACACTACTTCTTGAATCGTGCCTCAATCTCCTTTGCTTCCTCAGTGGTCGCTGGACCCCACTTTGTGCCATCACCTAGCCGGACGTAATCAACCACGACATTTGCGTCGCCGGACTCTGTGCCCGTGTTCATGGTCCCTATCTCGATCCTCATTCCGGGTTTGAGTTCTTCACCTGTATTGCAAACCCTCTTCCATGTCTTGCGCGAGCGACCAATCTCGGCGACAACAACATAGGCAAGAATTGGACTCTGTGCCGTGTTCGTGCCCGTGAGATGAATGATCGAGTTGTTTGACTCCTGTTTGACGCTGAACAACGGGCTGTCAGTCGTACCGAACGCGACGGGCAATGCCGACAGCAACAACGCAGCGAACAAAATTGGGCGCATAGCTCCTCCAACTGTCAGAGAGCAAAAGGACCGAGAGGCTGGACCCAATCAGTCCTGTGGGATGTCGGCTCTAAACCTCAGCCGACAACGGGAGAATGCCAAAATCCCAACCAGCCGGAAATACAACGAATGACTTAGACCCGAGGCAGGATCCGACTCTAGCTTGATTTGCTGTACTGCAAAGGCGCTAACGCCAAGCAAGAACAAAGCCGTGATTGCCAGCTTTCCATGTTCTAGTGGCCTGTACCAACTGATTGTGCACCAAGATGGCGCGATGGATCGGAATATTTCCACTTCACGGTACGGGGCGATTTGTTGTAATGCCGTATGTAGCGCAAGAGCTTTCTCTTCAGGTCAGACACGGAAGTGAATACCCCTCGTGCGATGACGTCGCGATCGATCTTGCTGAACCACAGCTCGACCTGATTCAGCCAGGAAGAATAGGTCGGAGTGAAGTGCAGGTGAACTTTGGGATGCACCGCCAGGAAGTCTGTGACCGGCCTGCTCTTGTGTGCAGATTGGTTGTCAGCGATCACATGGATCTCTTTGCCACTAGGTTGATCGATCACAATGTCGGTAAGGAAGGCGACGAATTCGGCCGAGGTGTGCCGTTCCGTCGTTTTGCCGAGCACCTCGCCGGTCTTGGTGTTGAACGCGGGATACAGCGACAACGTGCCGTGACGAAAGTATTCAAAACCGTGCCGTTCGGCGCGTCCCGGGGACATCGGTAGAACCGGATCTTTGCGATCTAGGGCCTGGATAGAAGTCTTTTCATCCACACTGAATACCGCCGCATGCGCTGACGGGTTTAGATACAACCCAATAATGTGAGCTGCTTTCTTCTCAAAATCCGGATCGTTCGAGGCCATATAGCGTTCTATGCGATGTGGCTGAAGTCCGTGTTTACGCCACACTCTCGCCACCATCATGTGGCTGACATCCAAATGCGCTCCGAGTTTGCGCGTGCTCCAGTGAGTGGCACCACCCGGCGGTGCATGTCGTGTTGCCTCCAGAATCCGTGCTTCCAGTTTCGGGGTGAGCACGGTGGCCACTTGCCCCAAATGCCGACTGTAGAGTCCCGCAATGCGTTGCTCAGCAAATCGTCTGCTCCAACTGGCCACAAAACCCCGGCTGCAATCGATGTGCTCAGACACTTCATCCCATGTATGGCCCTCAGCCAGCAACAAGATCAGCCGCGCCCGCCGAGCATCTTCGGCCCGCCCCGTCCGGCTCATGGCTCGCTGTGTCAATTCCTTCAGTTCCGAATTTGTAAGGATAATCGCGTCGCTCATGGGCACGATTATAGTCTATAAATGGTTGTTACAGTCAACTAGTTTTCTCCATAACTTGACTTTGAATCCTCATCCAGAAGCTTGAAATTCCAATCCTGAATGGGGAAACTATTGGAACATACGCCTTTCGGCAGGAACAACCGACTCAAATTTTTGGAGGGTCGACCCCAAGCGCAGTCGCCAAGTCAATCAGGTGGTCTTGTTCTTGCACAAGAATTTCACGAATCAACTCCGCCATCGCAAACTCATCCAACGATTCACACTGCCTGACCCGTTGGCGGTAATTGCGAATAGTTTCCGTCTCGTTATCCAAGTCAAACTTCAGCATCTCTTTGGCCTTTTCGGAAGTCTTGACCGGCTTGGGCACAACGGAGGGCATTTCGCCCAAGTAATCAATCTGCTTGGAAATAGTGAGCGCGTGCTCCAATTCTTGCTTCGCGTGTATTTGCAATTGTGCGGCAATGTCCATGTACTCTGCCCCCTTCAGAACCTGTGAGTACACGGTATACGCTATGATGGCCTGATATTCGCGGGACAGGTCGCCATTTAGCAACTCGGCCAACTGACTTCGCGACATCTTTCCACTTCCGGTATTAGTTTTTTCGGACATCAAGGCTCCTCGAGGATTTAGGTAATACTTCGGATGCGGTCAGAGTCTATAACTAAGCTCGCCAACGAATAACTGGGCGGGTGCTTAATAGATGCGATTCGCGCCGTTGCCCTAAACAGCTCACATATCGTCTCTCTGCAACCCGACAAGGACGACACTAGCGACTGGCCCGTGCTGCTTTAGCGGCGGCTTCGCGATCTGTCTCTTTCGTGTTTACGGAAGTCTCGCCAGTGGAAGAAACATCTTCTCCTCCGGTGGCCTTCAGTACTTCTTTCGCGCGCTTGATTTCCTCAGAAGTATCACAATGTACGGATAGCAGAATGCCGCCCTTTTGTAGACGACCCTCATAACGCTTGGCTTCGAATTCAGGAATACCCATGCCAACCAACGCACCTGTTACTCCGCCCACCGCTCCTCCCACGCCCAAACCCGCAAGCCCGGCCACAATAGGCCCTGCGGCGATAAAAGGACCCAGCCCCGGAATAGCTAACATTCCAATTCCTGCCAAGACACCTAGGGTTCCACCGATCGCGCCCCCAGCCGTGACACCTGCTGCTACACCTTCAGGAGCTTTTGTCGCCTTTTCCGTCCCCATGTCCTTTGGTCCGCCCAAACTTTCTGGCAGCAAGACAGAAATGTCCGAAGCCGGAAAGCCTGATTTGATTAGTGAATCGGTTGCATTTTCGACCGACGTCCGAGTTGAGTAAATACCAAATACCCCTACTTTTTTGTTGTCTGACATTGCTAATTTCTCCTTTTGGATTATCGAATTCGGAATTATTCTTACTTCGCAGGCATGACTTCAATCTGGTTCGTTACATTTTCTTGACCAACAACGCTAACAGCCTTGGATTCAATAGCAGATTTCTCCTGTTCGGAACCGACGGGCCCGCGAAGGGTAACTTTTCCGTCCTGAGTAATTATTTTGATGTTGTGGGCGTACGTCGAGAGGGCCTTATCATCGTGGATGGCTTTGCGGATTTTCTGAGTAGTAGCACGATCACTTGAGTTCATTTTCTGTTGGTCTGCGGAGGGACTCGATTGATCCTTGTTCATTTTTGTGTTGTCTGGTGCAGTTTGCGTCGGAGCCTGCAATCTTGTCGACGGCGCGGCGATCAAAGCTGCACAAAATACAAGTGAGCCGAAAGGAACACAAAGCTTGTATACAAACGGAAACTGAGACTTCACGATTCCTCCTTATAGAACAAACTCATTTATCTCCCTCGGATAACAGTGCCGGTGGAGTTCAGCCTCATCTCTGAATGAGGCACCAATTGCGCTGGTGTGGACAACTTATAGGGGATTCGAAGCTGAAAAAATCAGGTGAAATAGTTAGCGAGTCTTATTAGTGGCTGTACCTGCAGACGACTGCTGGCAATGCGCCAGGGACTGCACATGCTACTGGCGATTTGTCCAGTCAGTATCTTGCCGACTCCCTGACGACCCAGTTCCGTGAACCTCACTCTATCGCGCTTCCACTGCTTCCAGATCACGGACCGTCCTGTCCCTCCAAGCGCGTTCAAATACGAAGAACCTTGCGAGTTTCCTCCAACGAGTAGGACCGTAGGTTGCATTGGTTTCATCTTCGTCGCAGCATTTCGGACACTTCTCCACTGCCATCGGGCATCTCACTAGGCTCACATAACAATTAACAATTCTCTTGTCTATGTTGTACGGACCTAGCTTTACAACTCCCATATCACTTCCGCGCGACCAGCAGGCAGGTAATGTCGTCATGTTGCGAAGCCAGGCCCACAAATTCATCCAGTTTTTTCATAATGCCAGCCAATGGGATCAGAAAGGGTGC
>Ga0074046_10003712_pt1 | contig 12677 bp, 10 predicted proteins | sample BogForMeECP23OM3_FD_94441 | JGI IMG/M metagenome (GOLD analysis project Ga0074046, IMG submission 94441) | Bog forest soil microbial communities from Calvert Island, British Columbia, Canada - Bog Forest MetaG ECP23OM3 | ecosystem: Environmental > Terrestrial > Soil > Wetlands ...
ATCACCACGACTAACGTTCCTGATGTAGTATGAACACGCGTCCTGTGGTGCCGACCTTGGCCGCCGCACCCACGAAAAATCAACGGCTTGGCCAATTTTGCGCTGCCAGTAGCGAAAGACGGGCTAGCGATGTCGCTTGCCAATGGAGCGACCAATGACTGACATATCCATAGTCTCTCCCGCTTTGGCCCGTGCCGTGCTCGCGCTCATCGGGCTTGGCACGCTGTCCGCCTTGGTCGGATTGCTAACTCCGAGAACGCACGCCCGCGGGCGCATCGAAGGCGTGACCGTCAAAACAGCACTGACCGCATACGCAATCGGCGCCGCCCTGCTTGTCCTCTTCAATCTCGCCATATGAACGAGGTTCAGGTTGCTATATCGCGAGCGCAGGCGGCGGCAGCGGCACGCTCTACTGCCAGCGTACGGCCTACCCGTTCTGGATCGCCGGCCTCGGATCGGAGGGATCGGCGCCTCGACCATCGTGCCAGCGGGGAAATCAACAAGCTTCCGAATCTCGCCGCGTTTCCCGGCACGTAATAAACCGATGCGGATCGATCGAGCCATCGCAAGCGGGCTGGCTCGTAAGCTCACGGCTTCCAGAATGGCTTGTTTGCCTCCGCGCGCGCTTTGGCGCGCGAGATGCCCGTGTGCAGAACGAAGTCCGGGCCCAGCGCACTCAACAGGAACGCGAGCTGCGAGCGCTCACTCGCTCTGTGCCGCCAGAGTGCGACCGTATCGCACACACGTCCGGTCCGTTCTCGCATGAGCGCAGAAACCCCGGTGGCTGTAATGGAAGCTGTTTGAGGCGTCCGCGGCGCGAGAGTCATGGGAACTCGTAACGGGTCACTATTGGCCTACATTCGATCGTGAGGAGGTGCTCCGGTGATGATCCAGTATCCGTAGCTAACCATGCTGCGCGACCACAATTCAGTGCACTTCGTCACACCCACCGGATCGCTGCGCCGGAACGCGGCCAGCACGACGGTTATTTCGACACATCGTGCTTAGCTCCCGGCATCCGACCAACGCCGGGCACAGCAGCATGGACGGTGGGGCGGGCACTTCGCGTGACACCGGCTCCTCGCCCTCATGGCGCCGGTCAAACCACCGCGAGATAGGTGGCCATCAGCAGAGCGAAGAACCCGACCGCGACCGCCAATGCTCGTCTCTCTTCCATCGCCGCTCCCCTTCGGCATCCGCAGGCGATCCTCGCCGCCCGCGGTCGCCCTCGGATCACCGCCGGGTAACAGGCTGGTAACAGCATCCCAGATTGCCGTAAGATCATCAGGCGCTGGCGGCCTGGTGGGCCGGTGATTGGCTTGGGATGCGCAGCCGAATAATGGTCGTCGGTCGGGATGTGGCGCTGCGGGCCCACCTCGCACGGCTGTTGAACGGCGCCGGTTACCGTGTCGAGATTGCGGACAGCGCGCGGCACGCTCGCCGTATCGGTTTCGATGGTCTCGCCCTGGCGATCGTTGCCCGCGATGGACTCGGCCCCGAGGCAACAGGCTTGGTGCATGAGCTGCAGGCTGCAGTCGGGACTGTCCTGCTCCTTGCGGCGCCTGGCAGCCGGCCTGAGCAGGGCGGCGACGTGCACGATATCACCGATGAGGACGGGGTGCTTACCCGAGTGGCCGACGCGCTGGCGCCCGAACGCGAGCCCGAGGTGGCCGCGCCTGTGCTGCTGTTTGCCGGCTATCGCCTCGACCTTGCCGGCCACAGCCTGCTGGACCAGACGGGCAGGGAGATTTTGCTCACGCACGGCGAGTTTGGCCTGTTGCGTGTATTCGTGCAGCGACCCGGACGGGTGCTGTCCCGGGACTCGCTGCTGCAGCTCCTGGCCGGACGCGACTCAGAGCCTTATGACCGTAGCATCGACATGCAAATCGTTCGTCTGCGCCGCAAGATCGAGTCGGACCCCAAGCATCCGAACCTGATCCTGACCGTGCCGGGCAGCGGGTACAAGTTTGCGGCCAAGGTGCGCAGAGAGGAGCCGATCGCTGCGTCAGATAAGGCGGCTGCCGCGCCGCCCGAATCCGTACCTGCGGCCCCCGAACGACGCTATGTCACTGCGCTTGCTGCCGAACTGGTTCCCAGCGGAGGCGGCGGCCTGCCCAGCGATCCGGAGGAGCTGCGCGCGATCGTTGAGGCGTATCGCCGGTACGCGTCTGCAGTCGTCGCACGATACGGTGGAGTTGTGACGCAGCGTGTGGTGTGCGAGATGATTGCCTTGTTCGGCTACCCGGTCGCGCAGGAACACGCCGCCGAACGCGCGGTCCACGCCGGGCTCGCTCTCGCCGAACATCTCGCCGAGGGCGACGCCGCCATTCCCGCCGGGCTGACAGTACGTGTCGGCGTGGCAAGTGGTCTTGTCATCGCCGATCCTGACGGTGAGGTACTGGGCGAGACGCCGCGCGACGCGACGCGGCTGCTCAATCTGGCCGAACCCAGCCAAGTCCTCATCACTGCGGGTGTGCAGCGGCTGGTCGGCGGCCTGTTCGCATATCGCGAACTCGGCCCGCTGACCGTGAAGGGCGTTGCCGAGCCTGTGCAGGGGTGGCACGTGCTTGGTCCAAGCGCCCTCGCCAGCCGTTCCGAGGCACTCCATGCGGACGCTCTGACGCCGCTGGTCGGCCGCGAGGAGGAACTCGCGCTGCTGCTACGTGCTTGGCAGCAAGCAAAAGCCGGCGAGGGACGTCTCGTGCTGCTCGCCGGCGAGCCGGGTATCGGCAAGTCGCGGCTACTCGCGGCACTGCAAGATGAGCTGGCTACCGAGCCGCACGCCAAGCTCCGGTATTTCTGCTCGCCGCTCCATCGGGACAGCGCGCTGCATCCCGTCATCGCCCGCTGGGAGCACGAGGCCGGCTTCGTCCGCGGAGAGTCGGCGGAGTTGCGGCTGCACAAGCTGGAGGCCATTTTCGCGCGGACCGAACTGCCGTCCGAAGATGTCGCGCTGATCGCGGCGATGCTGTCGATCCCGACTGGCGAGCGCTACCCGTGTCTCGACCTCAGCGCGCAGCGGCGCAAGGAAATGACCGTCGCCGCACTGTACCGGCAGCTCGTCAGCCGGGCACGAACGCAGCCCGTGCTGGTACTGTTCGAAGATGCGCACTGGGCCGATCCCAGCTCGCTCGAACTGCTCGATGGGCTGGTCGACCGCCTGTCGACGCTTCCGGTTCTGCTGGTGATCTCCTACCGCCCCGAGTTTGGCGCGCCCTGGATCGGTCGTGCCGGTACCGGCCTGATTACGTTGAGCCGGCTCGACCGCCGGCAGTCCACAACGCTCGCCGCGCAAGTGACCGCACAGCGGGTGCTTCCTCGCATCCTGCTGGACCGCATCATCACGCAGACGGACGGCATACCGCTGTTCATCGAGGAGTCCACGAAGGCGGTGCTCGAAAGCGTCCTGAGCATCGACGACGCCATGCCTTCGCTTGCCGTTCCTCCTACGCTGCAAGCCTCGCTGATGGCACGTCTGGACCGACTGCCGGCGGCCAAGCAGGTGGCCCAAACCGGCGCTGTGATCGGCCGGGAGTTTCCGTATGCGCTGCTGGCCGCGGTGGCGGAGCTACCCGAGGCGCAGCTTGCGCAAGGCCTTGAAGATCTTGTCGCCTCGGGACTGGCCTTCCGCCGTGGAGCACAGCCGGAAGCGGTCTACGCGTTCAAGCACGCGATGGTGCGGGACGCTGCATACGATACTTTGCTGCGCAGCCGGCGACAGCAGATGCACGCCCGCGTTGCGATGGTGCTGGAAATTCAGTTCCCGGAAGCGATCGCTGCGCAACCGGAGCTGATAGCGCAGCATTGTGCTGAAGGGGGCCTAATTGAAAAGGCCGTGGGCTACTGGCTCAGGGCGGGCGAGCACGCTGGCGCGCGCTCGGCGCATGTGGAAGCGATCACCCATCTCCGCAAAGGACTCAGCGTCCTCAAGACCCTCCCGGACACTCCAAAGCGAACGCAACAGGAGCTGATGTTCCACGTCGCCCTCGGCACCTCGCTCGTTGTGGTACAAGGCTACGCGACCCCGGAAGTGCAGCGGGTATATATGCACTCGCGGGCTCTATGCTCAGACATCGCGGACACGCCCCGCCTTTTTCAGGTGCTCCGGGGTCTGGTGATGTTTTACCTCGTGCAGGGGAACACGCGGGCGGCACAGGAGCTCGCGGAACAGATGCTGAGCCGGGCAGATCTTCAGCACGAGGTGCCGCCGCGGATGCTCGGGCACTACTCGCTCGGACTTGTCTTGTTCTTTCGAGGTGTGCTCCGAGAGGCGGCGGACCATCTTCAACAGGCCGTTGCGCTCTACGACCGCCAGCAGCATCGTCACCTCGCTCACGTCTTTGGCATCGACATCGGTGTCACTGCCCGAAGCCATCGCGCCTGCACGCTGTGGCTACTCGGGTATCCCGACAGCGCGCTCGCGCAGAGCCAGGAGGCGCTGACGCTGGCGCAGGAGGTGGCGCATCCGTTCAGCCTCGTGGGCGCTCACCTCTGGCTCGCCTGGGTCCACCAGTTCCGAGGAGAGGTGGAGGCTGCCCACGACCACGCCACGAACAGCGCGACGCTCGCGACGCAACAGGGGTTTGCCCTTTACGTGGCATGGAGCACCCTGACGCAAGGCTGGGCGCTCGCGCAGCAAGGTCAACAAGCGGCCGGTATTGCGAAGATGGAGGAGCAGATCGCGGCGGCCGCAGCCACAGGGGCGGAGGCGTGGAGCCCATACTTCCTTGCCATGCTCGCCGAAATCGCCGGCGCGGCCGGGCAGTGCGACACGGCGCTACGGGTCATTGCCGACGCAAAGGATATGGTAGCCCGCACCGGCCAGCGCTTTTACGAAGCGGAACTCGCACGGCTGGCAGGGACGCTGAATCCGACCAACCGGCCCGCGGCTCAGGCGCAAGCCGAGAATGAGATGCGGAACGGAACGCCCTCGATATCGCTCGCCGCCATGGCGCGAAGTCGCTGGAGTTACGCGCAGCGACAAGCCTGGCGTGCCTTTGGCGCGCGCAGGGAAAGTGCGCCGACGCACGCGGCCTACTCACCCCCGCCTATTCCTGGTTCACCGAAGGCTTCGACACCGCGGATCTGAAGAAAGCCAAGCAGCTGCTGGATGATCTCGGTGGACCATAGGCGCTGATGGTCCGGGTCTGCTCACAATCCCAAAGGAGTGATGTGACAGAACCCGGCCAAGCGGCCCGTGAGATGTCTGACGGGTCACGAGGCTTTGTCTCGCAAAGCGCGAGTCGGGCTGGTGTCAGAGTCAGCGCGTTGCGACTTGGCTCGCCGGGCCGTCGTTGAGCACGAGCCGACCGCCCGTGGCGGTGATCGCGCACAGCGGGACCGTCGCCAGATGGTTGCCTGGCGTGTTGACGAACCCATACCACACGACGGCCTGGTCGCCCTGGATCGCCTGCAGGCTACCGATCGGCGCCCCGCTCTGGTCGCGAAGGAAGCGACCGACATCGGCCTGGGTGACCGACCCTGCCATGGCGCAGCCATGGTCTGCGGCGACCGCCGGGGACGCAATCGCTACGGTAGCGATCAGCAACGAAAACAGCTTGTAGTACATGGTACCCTCCTTGTCTCGGGGAATGCGCCAGCCGCATTCGACAGCCCGGACGGGCGGGAGAATCGTGGCGCGTCACTACGCGACAATTTCAGGCAGCCGGAATCGTGTTATGTCCGTAATACACAGGACGGCTTGGCGCGCGCCCTGCGCTCCGGGCGACGCACCATCACCCGGCGGTCCGACAATCGGACACTACTGATTCGCGTCCGCGCGGGGCTCGCCGGCGGGGCGCGTGACATGGTTGCCAGCGTAGTACCCGGTCAGGCTGTTGAGGAAGTCGACGATGGCGGCAGCCTGCTGGTCGGTGAGAACGACATCAAGCTGTGCGTAGCCCATGGCCTTGACGGCCTCAGGCAGCGTTGCCGCGCTGCCGTCGTGGAAATAGGGCGGCGTGGTCGCGACGTTCCGCAGGCTGGGGACGCGCAGCACCTCGGGCTGCGGCGACGCAAGCGGATGGAAAATGCCATGCCGCTCAAAGAGATTGCCGCCAACGTTGACACCCTGGTGACAGGAGATGCAGCCCAAGGACTTGAATAGCCGGTAGCCCGCCAGCGCCGTTGGCGTAATCGCCCCGGTATCCCCCGCCAACCAACGGTCGAAAGGGCTGCCGGGCGTCAGGAGCGATCGTTCGTACGTCGCGATGGCGTCGACCAGGTCGGCGCGATCGGGGCCGCGTCCGTATGCGTCCTGGAACTGCTGTACGACCTCGGGATCGGCACGCAGCTTCACCAGGACCTCCTCGACGGTCGTCGCCATGAGCTGCGGATTCAGCAGCGTTTCTTCGCATTCGCTTTTGAGGGAGCGGATATTTCCTTCCCATCGCAGTCGGAAGCTCAAAGCCGCGTTGAAGATCGTGGGAGTATTGAGTGCAATCTCCCTTCCGTCCGGCGTCAGATCGTGCGCGTTGTCGGTGGCACCGTTCGTTCCTGTGTCGTGGCACGATGCGCAGCTACGCGCGTTGTTATGCGAGAGTCGCCGATCATGAAACAATCGGTCCCCAAGGGCCACCTGGCGCGGGTCTTGGACGGGCGGAAGAGGAATCGGCGTGATCGGTTCCCTGGCGGCGGGACGTTGAAGGTCCGGCACCTGTGCGTAGGCTGGCACGACGGCTCCGGCGTACAGCACAATGAGCAGCAGCCAAACGCGCCGGTATCCGTTCCCGGACGCTGTCGGCGGACGCGAGCGCGAACGCCCAGCAGGCATTCGCTTCGTCGAGGATGACCCTGCCCCGCAACGCATGATCACGATCGTAGTGCTCTAATTCATCCTGCCGAGTCACGATTTGGCGCGTGCTGGTTGCCGCGACGCAAAAGGAACAAGGACCGGCAACCAGCCGGCCCTTCTTCCCGTCAACGTGTGTCCGTCAGCGCTGCGCGAGTGTGCGCGACACTGACGGGTGGGCGGCCTGGGCGGTCAGCATCGGCAGCGTGCCGTCATAGAAGCCACGCGGCGCACTGTTTGCGGACTGCACCATGCCTTCGTTGCCGTTGGTGGGCAACAGCCCGTCGGTGTTCTGCGCAATCTCCGCGGGCTGGCCAGCGAAGACCGCCGGACGCTCGTTCCCAACGTCGGTCGCCAGGGGGGCGGCCGTCATGACCGTCGTGGCCGGCCCGGTGGCGGGCACCGGCTGCGGTAGTGCGAACTGCGGGCCATCACCCGAGTCGGCGAAGGCTGCGGTGCTGCAGGCAACGATGGCCAGAGCCCCCGCGACGGAAAGAAGAGCTTTCATCGTCCTTAACTCCCTGTCTCGGGGAATGCGCCAACCGCATTCGACAGCCCGGACGGGTGTAAGAATCGCGACCAGTTGCTACGCGACGATTTCATGCCAGCAGAATGACGTTACTTCGGTAACACGCCGGTTGAAGGCTGCCGCCGCACTCGCATATCCGATTCGCTGGTGGGAGCCGCGGCCCGCCATCGCGAAGATGGAGTTGACCCGCATCGCCTGCGATAGGCGGCGTCTGTCAGAAGCGCTCGACCGGAACAGCAAACACATATCCGACACCGCGCTCGGTCTGGATGACGCGCGGCGCGCTGGGATCGCGTTCAAGCTTGCGTCGCAGGCGCAGGATCTGCACGTCGATGCTGCGGTCGAACACATCCTCGTGCACGCGCGTCGCCTGCAGCAGGTGCTCGCGGCTGAGCGGCCTCTGCGGCGCGTCGAGGAAGGCGCTAAGCAGCGCATATTCGCCCTTAGTCAGCGGTACCGGTGCACCATTCGGGTCGGTGAGCCTTCGTGTCGCGCGGTCCAGCTGCCAACCGGAAAACCGATAGCGGCTACGATCGGGAGTTCGCGCCGGACCGGCGCGCCCCGCGTCGAACCGACGCAGCACGGCGCGGACGCGCGCAAGCAACTCGCGCAGATTGAACGGCTTCGTCAGATAGTCGTCGGCGCCCAGCTCAAGCCCGACGACGCGATCAATGTCGTCGCGACGGTGACCCGTAATGATGATAACGGGTACGTCGGAGTTCGACCGGATGTGCCGCAGCAGGTCGAGACCATCCTCCTGACCAAGCCGCAGATCGAGGATGACAAGATTCACCTCGGCACTGCCGAGTTGACGAACCATCTCGTCGCGACCCGACGCCACTAGCGTTCGGACGTTGTTTTCCGTGAAATAGTTAAGGATCATGCGCCGCCAAGCGGGATCGTCGTCGACGACCAGCACGCACGCCGGTCGATCACCGCTCCCGCGCAAGCCCAGGTCATTTGACGATGTCTCACCCACGCCGCCCAACTCCCGGGATCAATTGGGGAGCGAATATCTGTCTCCCTGCGTGCGCGGCGGAGCATACACGTAACAGGCCCGTGATCACATGATCTCCGCCACACGAAGCCGTGACCGAGCGATTCATGAACCACCGATGGGTGACCACTTGAGGCTCGGGCCGGGTGCCGGCGGCGTGCTTCTACTTCTCGGTCTGCTCACTTGGTTGTTGCTGCGCGGCCTGGACACCAATGTAGCGGCCTATGCAATGACGCTGCGGACCTTCGACGATTTCGCGCTTGCCGAAGCGTCCCTCCACCGCGACGTACTGCAGGCGCGGACCGGCCTTCTCCGCGATTACGACAGCCTCGTCGCGGCCGAGCAGGCGATGGACGACGGGGTCGACCGCCTGCGTTCGTACGCTCGGGCAGAGGGGCTCGAAGCCGGAGCCGTGGAACGTCTCGCCGCGACGGTCGCGCAGGAGGAGGAGCTGACGGAGCGCTTCAAGAGTGCCAACGCGCTCCTTCAGAATTCTCTGTCCTATGTTGGCCTGCTGAGTACAGGCCCGATATTCGGTGCCCAGGACGCCCAACTCGCACCCATAACCGGCGCACTGGCTGCGGCGATTCTCCATCTGACGAGCGACACGTCACCGGAGGCTGCCAAGACGCTGCAGGACGAGATCGACCGGTTTGCGGCGCAAGCGCCCGCAGCCGGGCGGGAGGCGGCGGCCGCTCAGGCACTTCTTGCCCATGCCCGTCTCCTTCGTGGCTTGCTACCTGTGGTCGACGCGACGCTAAGGGCCCTCGTCGCCCTGCCGGGGGAGCAGCCGCTGGAAGAGACCCGTGCACTGTTCTCTCGCCACCACTCCGCCGTCGAGGCAACGGCGCGGCACTTTCGGCTGCTCCTGTACCTGGTCTCACTGCTGTTGATCGTATTGCTTGTCCGTCTCGGCGTGCGGCTGCGTGTCCGCGCCCTTACACTGCGACGAAGAGCGGCATTCGAGCACATTATCGCCGAGAACTCGACACGCCTGATCAACTGTCCGCCGGCGGAAACCGAGGCGCGGCTGCAGCAAGTGCTTTGCGAGATCGGCAGGGCTATCGGGGTTGAACGAGCCTATGTGGTGTTCGACGAGCGACCTGCCCGGGCCATTACCTGGTCCCTTGACGGTCTGGAGTACCCGCCGGGCTGGCCGGATCACGCACTGGCACTCTCGGCGCAACTCGTGGGTGCTGAGCTGAAGATCCTCACCGTTCCGGATGTCGCAGGTCTACCGGCGGGCGAGGTAAAGGATGCGCTCGCGGCGGCGGGCGTACGCGGCTGGGCTGCCGTGCCGTTCGTCCGACCGGATCAGGTGAGAGCGCTCATGGGATTCGACGCGTTCCGCCCAGCATGGAGAGTGGTCTTCCCGCTTCCGGTGGTACAGCTTGCGGGCGACGCGGTAGCCAATGCCATTAGGCGCGAATTTCTCGAGCGCGACCGTGCGCGGCTGGCATCTCGGCTTGAACGCGCAGACCGCATGCAGGTGATCGGATCGTTGGCAAGCGGAATTGCACACAACTTCAACAACATCATCGGCGCCATTCTGGGCTATTCGGAGATGATCGAACCAGAGCTCGCGCCCGGAACCAGGACGGCACGATATATCGAAGAGATACGTCGGGCGGCCGAGCGCGGGCGCGATCTGGTCGACAACATCCTGACCTTCGGGCGGCGGCGTGACGGGGGGGGCCGACGCGTGCAAGTACGCGGAATGTTGGAGGAGACGGCATCGATGCTGCACGCCTCTCTCCCGTCCGACGTCGAGCTCATCGTCCAAGATATCCCGGTGGGCGTCGCGGTGTCCGGTGAGCCGGCGCAGCTGCAGCAGATCGTTCTCAATCTCTGCACGAACGCGGCACAGGCGATGGAAGGCGGCGGACGCATCCACGTCACTGCGGAGCAGAAGGTTGTCACTGCCCCCTCTCGGGTCAGCCATGGCGAGCTCGCGCCGGGCCGTTATGTGTGCCTTGCCGTGAGCGACACCGGGCGCGGCTTCGACGAAGCCACTGCGCAGCAGCTATTCGAACCGTTCTTCACGACCCGGGCGACGGGAACTGGCCTCGGTCTCGCGACTGTCCATGAGATCGTCCGCGACCACGACGGCGCTATGAATGTGCAAAGCAAACCGGGACACGGAAGTCGCTTCGAGGCCTGGCTACCTGCGGCGGCGACAGACGGCGCTGCCGAGGCCATGCCAGGGAAGGTTCCCCTAGGGCGCGGCGAGGCTGTGTTGCTCGTTGAGAGCGAACGGCACCGGCTTCTGCGCGACGAAGAGATGCTGGCCGCTCTGGGTTACGAACCAGTCGGATTTGAAAGTGCGGAAGAAGCAATCGCCGCGTGCCGCTCCGCGCCCGACCGGTTCGACATATTGCTGGTCAGCCGGGCGTCGCAAGACAAGGGCGGGCTCGGTCCGGTCCACGTGTTGCACAAGACCGCGCCGCGGCAGCCCCTGATTCTCGCGACTGTGTCCTCGAGCGACCTGGACGTCGCTGCGCTGGCAGAAGCCGGTATCGTCGAAATACTGCGCTGGCCTTTGGTGAACACCGAGGTTGCCGCGGCACTGGCCCGATGTGCGCGCGCGAGCAACCTAGACTGAAGTTCCCACTTGCAGTTACTCGAACGGCGAGTCTTTCAGTCGCTTATCTGAGAATCCCTTCTCGGCCAGGGTTATGTACCCCTCGTAAAGCGGCGACTTTGTGATTCGATTCGGTCCGCAATGGATCTTCCCGTCCCAACGAAGTGAGCGTCCAGTTGCGAAAAGGGCGACTTCCAGAAATTGTGAAAGGCAGGCGGTCGCTGGTCTTGTCTAGCAAAGACGGCGTGGACGTCGCCTTCAGATCGACGACTGCCGTTGGCAATCCCCATCGACGATGTCTGCTTGTTGCCGCTGCAAACTCTAAAGCGGCCGATCCGCTCTCGTGAAGAGTTTCGGACGCCGTGAGGCGTACGAAACTCCCCGAAGAACGAACCCGCGGGTCTCACGGGAGACGGTTATGGAGAGACGCGTTAGCCTGGCGACGGGGCGCACCCGTCCCAGCGCGGTGACACCCCAAGCTCGGAGAAAGCTTGGCAGTGCTGGTCGGTTGGCGACCTGTGGCTCACACAACCGATACGGGTATGGCGCGGATTTTGAGTTTCGGGAATTTCTTGTTTGAGAATGCGTGCCATACCAACGTGTTGCACACACGGTTGCGCAAGGGGTTGCGACCCAAGGTTGAGCAGCCGGCGCCGAATTAGCGGCACACCACGATGTGGCGTGGCCTCTCCGACACTTGATCGGCGCTGTTCGTTACGGGTCATTCGAGATTGTGGGACCCGAACGACGCACGCTTCAAGTCCACCGCCCGTGGAGTCTGCGTCTTCTCGCTGTTTGGCCGCCTCCACGACGCAGGCGTTGACCTTCCGCCGTGACGGATTTGCTGGAACGTGCGCAGCGACACCGCAGCTGGGAGGTCACCGTTCCCGCGCAGCGGGTTCGTTCTTCGGCCAGATCCCATCAAAAGCTGTCCGGCAATGGAGCGCCCATCCCAGTCACGGCACGGCGCTCTCCGATGTCCCGATAGCGGACATAGGCCCGCAGTCGACCTTACGGCCGCGCCGAGCGCCGCCGACGAAACCAACCTGCGCGGAAGAGCTCCAAGCTGCAGCACAAAAATCGCATTCGAAGCGAGACGGGCCAAACTCAGACCTGCGTCGCGAGCGGCCGGACGGCGAGCTCGTTGACGTCCACGTCACCGGCTGCTCAATCGCGTATTCGCCCGAACGCACGAAATGCGCGGATTTGATAGATAAGGGGACGGACCAAGAACTGCTGGCGAGCAAAACTCAACCAATTCAGGCCGTTCACCTATCAGACCCGCACCGACGGTCGGTGATTCCGGTCCCCAACGGCATCCACTGGTTGTACCATCGCAATGTCGTAACCTTTTGCGCGGGCGCCTCGGCGAGGTCGGCGTCCGGCAGCAGCCGCAGCCCCTTGATGTCGCGAACCGCGCGCGCGGTCTTGCCATACAGGCGATAGGTCGAGTTCGGGATGCGCGACAAAACCTAGAAAGGCCGCGAACCCCACGAATCCCGCCAACTTCCCTGACGCAGCCTGTCGCGAGAGCGATCGAAATGGTCGCATTCCAGGAGGTGCAGCTGCTGGACGTCACGGGACCGCTACAAGGGTTCGCCACCACCAACGAGACGATCGCCAAGGGAGGCGGGGTGCCGGCCTACACGGTGCGTGTGGTTGCTCGTCAGACGCGCCGCGTGACCACATCGGCCGGCATCATGTTCGCGGTGGACGATCTGCCGGCGCCCGACACCCCGATCGACACCCTGATCGTCGCGGGCGGCCCCGGCGTGCAGCG
>Ga0074046_10003713_pt1 | contig 12672 bp, 6 predicted proteins | sample BogForMeECP23OM3_FD_94441 | JGI IMG/M metagenome (GOLD analysis project Ga0074046, IMG submission 94441) | Bog forest soil microbial communities from Calvert Island, British Columbia, Canada - Bog Forest MetaG ECP23OM3 | ecosystem: Environmental > Terrestrial > Soil > Wetlands ...
GACCTGCTTGGCGAGCTTAACGGCGGTCGCCCACTCAGGTCTCTCCTTCACAGAGTTTCTTTTGCCCGTGCAGGTGAAAGAGAATTGGCAGCCATGACGGTTGCGTTCTCCTTGATAGACAACGCCGCAAATAGTCTTCGGATAAAAGGGGCTGCGAATACGGTTCATGATCACTTGGGCTACAGCGAGTTGGCCCTTGGCCGGCTCGTCGCGCGCCTCGAAATAGATCGCGGTGGCCATGCAGCGCAGCTCGCGCGCACGGAACTCGTCCTCCGTGAGCCCTCCGAACAGCGTCTGCGGCTGCTCGGGAGAAAGAGTTGCATTCTTGAGGAGCCCCGCCCATTCGCCATCGGGCCGCCCTGCGGGAGCTACAGCAAGTTCGGGGAGAACCGGCTCGCTGCGGGGAGCGAATGCCGACAAAAACAGCTCTGCGCCGGCAAGTGCGGCCGGCTGCACCGCCAGATCGTCGTTCAAATGCAGCGGATCGGTTTTCGTGCGCCGCGCAATGCTATCGAAGCTGGCAGTCCTTAGCGCGTAGGCGAACTTGTCCGCTCGCGGGCCTTTTTGGCTGTCGGTAAAAAGATGCCTGGCGTAAGCGGGCAGCGGCTCGAAAACAGCGGCTTGGCTGGCATAGGAGGGCGATACGCTGGATATGCCTGGGCTGACGAGCAAGGTCACGCGGTAATCGATGGCCCGGCGGATATCCGGATCGCGGTAGGCATAGCCGAAGAAAACGAGTATCGCGGCCAGAGTGCTGTAGACGGTAAGCTTTGTAAAGGACCGGCGCGCTTTGAGTGTGAGGGGAAGCGGACGCGGCGGTATGACGGCCAGATCGGAATTGCGGAGGGCCACGGACCTTGGGCCATACTGCGCGACAAGTGCTCTGCTCTGCCCCCTATCCATGGTCATCGAACGGCTACTTCTCATCGACGCTCCTACACGAACCCCAGTCATAGCGCAAACCGGTTAACATCGCCTTAGGAGAGGCGCTACGTTTTGCAGCCGATAGGTATGCCGTTTTTTACGTCAAAATTGGGGATGGAGCGCACCGCCGGTTTTCATACATCCACGCTCGCGCACACCGCAGCCGAAAGGCAGCCAAGGGCACGCCTTGCAGCAGTAAACGGCTTGTTATCCCAAACCTGCAAAAGCTCTTGTCTAGCAAGGGCTAAGCCGTTGCGGCCGAACTCGGCCGCGATTTCCGATTCCATCCAGAACCGGGCCTTCGCCTCGCGGGCCGCGGCAAGACGTCCCTCCCCCCGAAGCCAAGCCTCGTGCCGTCCAAAGGCGGCGAAAAGCTGGCGAAGACTATCGCGGCTGTTCATCGCGGAGATGGAAAGGCATTCAGGCTCCCACGCGCCCGGATCGCGATGCGAGAGGCTCAAGGCTCCCTTGAGATCGGCGAGAGCCCGCGCCGCCGGCGCGCCCATGTCGGCCTTTGTCACGATCGCGATGTCGGGTATTTCGGCGATGCCCGCTTTCATGAACTGAAGCGAGTCTCCCGATGCGGGCTGAATGCAAAGCACAACCGTGTCGGAAACCGTGGCGATATCGGTCTCCGATTGCCCAACGCCCACACTCTCGACGATGACCCTATCGTAAAGCGCGCGTAAGAGGGCCGCTGCCGGAAAGGCGATATCGGCAAGCCCCCCGAGCCGGCCGCGCGCCGCAACGGAGCGGATAAAGACGCCGCTGTCGCTGGGGTCGGTGCGCATGCGCACGCGGTCGCCGAGAAGCGCGCCGCCGCTCGCCCGCGACGACGGGTCGACGGCCACCACGGCCACAGTCTGTCCGGCGGAGCGCCATTCGGCGATGAGCGCGTTGATGAGGGTCGATTTGCCGGCGCCAGGCGGCCCGGTGATGCCGATGACGATGCCCTTTGGGTTTGCGTAGGCCTCATCGAGAAGCGCTGCGGCATCGGGATTGGCAAAGTGTATCTCGATCTGCGAAAGCGCCGCCGCAACCTGGGCTTTGCCGGTGAGGCTCGCGAGCGTAAATTCGGGCTGCTCTGTCATCGCCCCTCATTCCCCGCCTCAGCCCGAGCGCGCCGCTTCGCGCCGTTTCGCTGTTTACGATTGCCGCATAAAATCATGACTGCCCCAGCCGCTTCAATGGCAATTCCTTAAGGCGCAAGCTTACGAGAAAGCGCCTTGTCAAAGTTTTAAACGCCATAACACGCTAATATAGCTGTGGAAAAGTCGGCGGCGGCGGCGCGTTTGCGCAGGCCGCATCGCCCTTTTAAGGTTAATTTCGGGCTCAAAATATATTTAACGGACTTTTTGGAACGCCCATCTGCGGGTGAAAATGCGAGAAATCTCGCTTTTTGCGGCGGGAAGAAATAAAAATCCGGCGCCGTTTACCATGTCAGTATTAACCACGGTGCAGCGCTATGAAAATCGACCGCGAGCTATCAAGCAACATAGCGCGACCGTACCGCCGTTTGCGATTCTATTTCTGGTGCTGAGCGGATCTGGGCGCGGATGGCTTGGGCCGGGTTTGACCCTGAAGAGACATTCGGCGTGCGCCCAACGCCGCCCACCCACGCGGTGGGCGTCGCCGTTTCCGGCTTCCGCTACTGGCCGCCGGGCTGCGCGGGGCAACCCAGCGCGCGCACCGCGCCATCGGGCGACTGTTCCGTAAGCGTGATGTGAAAGGCGTGGCTTTGCCGCAGCTCTCACGGGATGCTTACCCTTAATCAGCAGGGACACCACTTCCCCTTGGCCGAATGGCTGCTTTCAGCGTGCTGCGGCCCCGCCGCTTGGGTACCATCCGGTGGCGAAGCCACAGGCATGCCCTCACCCCCGCTCGCGCATCAGCCGCCCCTTCTGGCGCTCCCAATCGCGGCTCTTCTCCGTCTCGCGCTTGTCGTGCAGCTTCTTGCCGCGCGCGAGCGCCAGCTCAAGCTTGGCCCGGCCCTTGTCGTTGAAGTAGATCCGCAACGGGATCAGCGTCATGCCCTCTTTGTGGATCGCGCCGATGAGCTTGCTCGCCTCACGCTTATGCAGGAGGAGCTTGCGCGGCCGGCGCGTCTCGTGGTTGAGGCGGTTGGCCTGCAGGTATTCGGGGATATAGGCGTTGATGAGATAGATTTCGCCGTTCTGCTCGCTGGCGTAAGACTCGGCGATGTTGGCCCTGCCCTGGCGCAGCGATTTCACCTCGGAGCCGCCGAGCATGATCCCCGCTTCGAAAGTGTCGTCGATGAAATAGGAGAAGCGCGCCTTGCGGTTCTCGGCGACGACTTTGCGGATCGATGTTTGAGCCGGGCCTGCCATTTTGCTTATGCGGCCTCGCGCCGGAGCAAGCCGGTCTTCTCGAGCGCGGCGTCCACGATCGCTTTTGTTTGATCTAAAACCGGCGCCAGCGGCAGCCGTGTGTCCGCCTTGCAAAGCCCGAGGCGGGAAGCCGCGTACTTGACCGGTCCGGGGTTCGTCTCGGCAAAGAGCGCTTCGTGCAGCGGCATGAGCTTGTCGTGAAGCTCGAGCGCGCGCCGGAAATCCCCTGCGAGGCACGCATTCTGGAACTCCGCGCACAGCCGCGGTGCGACGTTCGAGGTAACCGAAATGCAACCATGGCCGCCATGCGCCATAAAGGCGAGCGCGGTTGCATCCTCGCCCGAGAGCTGGTTGAAGCCCTCGCCCATGCTTAGGCGCTGCTGGCTTGCGCGCACGGGCGATGCCGTTGCGTCCTTGACGCCGGCGATATTGGGAAGCTTAGAAAGCCGTGTCATGGTCGCAACCGACATGTCGACGACGCTGCGAGACGGAATATTATAGATGATGATCGGAATGCCGATGGCGTCGTTTATCGCTTTGTAGTGCAGATACAGCCCTTCTTGCGTGGGCTTGTTGTAATAGGGAGTGACCACCAGCACGGCGGCAGCCCCGGCCGCTTGCGCGTGACGCGCAAGATCGACGGCTTCCTTCGTGCTATTCGACCCCGCCCCAGCGATAACGGGAACCCTGCCTTTTGCGGCAGCGATGCAGGTTTCCACAACGCGCTGGTGCTCACCGTGGCTGAGCGTCGGCGATTCGCCAGTCGTGCCGACCGGAACCAGCCCATGCGTGCCAGCCTCAATCTGATACTCCACAAGACGGGAAAAGGCGTCGTAGTCCACCTCGCCGCCGTCGAATGGAGTTATTAGCGCTGTAAACGACCCCTTAAACATGCCGTCCTACCCTCATCCTCGGATCGATCTTCTATAAGCGGGTAACGCAAACTTAGCCAGTCTCGCAAGTTACCCTTCTCGCAGGCCGGAGGAACTGCCAAGCTTGTCATTCTCTTGCCGGATTATGGCGGCTAACATTTCAACGTAACCGCGGCATGCAACACAGCTTTGGACGTATTCAAATCGGTCGCAGGCCAAAGCATAAGTTCCACGTGAATAGCTGCCAAACGAATTTTTTCATCCGGCGGGTAAATGTCAACGTCTCCCGATAAAAACAAGCCACCGCAAAATCCTTTAGGATTTCTGAATGCAATCTTGACCGGATCGATCGTTGGCTTCGTTGCGGTCCTGCTCGCCCCCTATGTTTTTTCTCAAGAGGAGCCCGGGCGAACGCTCGCTCAGATACCGGCCCCTGCGATAAGCAAGTCCGCCTCCCTCGCCAGCGCTGCCGCGCGCAAAACAGGCGCTGGCGGAAAGCTTAATGGCACGGCTTCACCCGCGGTCAAGATGGCTGAGAGCCGTCAGCGTGGAAATCGCGGTGCGCCGCCGGAGGCAGCGGACGCCGGCGGCCAGTCTCAGGCGGGCGCTGGAGCGGAGGAGGAAGCGAAGACCGCGCCGGTTTTGATCCCAGCCGCCACGATAAATTATCCCAAACCGTTCTCTGGCGAGGATATGACAGCGGCGTTGCAGCCGCTCCTATCTTTCAAGATCAGCGAAGAGGACGCAAAAGCCGTCAAAGAAGCTGTCGAGGCCGCCGCCAGGGAGGACGACGAGGATACGCGCGCCGCTATCAGCAAAATTAGCGCTTCCGAAGCCAAAACTTTTGCCGAATGGAAACGCTTACGCCAGCCTAATGCCGATTTTCGTGAAACGATGGGCTTCCGGAGCGCGCATCCCCTGTTCCCGGAACCTCCTCAGGATGCCATCATCGAAAAGAACTTGTTTCTATCCAGCGTCCCCAGCTTCAGCGTTATTAAATACTACACGAACCGCCTGCCGTTGACGGGAGCGGGCCACGCGAGCCTCGGCGCAGCCTTGATGGAGACCGGAGAGCGCGAGCGCGGCCTCGCCTTGCTCAAATTCGCCTGGACCCGCTATGTGCTCGATCCAGCCGTGGAAGAGAAATTCCTGTCCCGGTTCGCCACACTCTTGAATGAGAACGACCGCGCGCGCCGCGAGCGGTTGCTCGCTATTCATGCTGTGTACAAGGACGATCCTGGCAAGAAACTGGCATCCAGCAATGCTGGCAAAGGCCTTAAGGCTACGGCCCGGCTCAGGGCTAAAGCAGCCAAGCGCAACGGCGGCAGGCACGGTTCGAGCAAAACCGGGCACCGGAAGAAAAGGCGCCGCGCGGACACCGCAGAGCAAAGCCAGCCTCGCGAAGCAGCGCTCGCCGGCAAGGGCCGCACATTCGGCGTCGCGCCGCTTGCCGAACTCGTTCGCATGAAGAAGGCAAACGCAAACAGCGGCGGCGGCGGCGAGGACAAGCCTGAGGACAAGAAGGCGAAAGACGATCCGGCCAGCAAAACCCGTCAAGCCAAGGCCGCCGAAAACGCTTTTCACCTTGCCAAAGAGCGCGCCGGCGGGCCGGGCACGCTGCTTGTGCGGCTAAAGTCGCTCCAGCGGGAGGGGGCGAACGACGACCTCTGGTCGCTGTTGCGCTCCATCGGCACCGACTCAAGCGATTTGGCCGACCCCAATCTTTGGTGGGACTTCCGGCGAAGCGAGATTCGGCACGCGCTGAGCGAGGATCATCCCAAAACAGCCTATGCGATCGCCAAGATGCATGGACCGCTCGAAGGCAACAATCTATCCGAGGCTGAGTTTCTTGCCGGATGGATCGCGCTTCGCTTCTTGAAGGACCCGCATCGAGCGATCCCCCATTTCGAAGCCTCGCGTATCGCCGGATTCGCCCGCACAGAAGCACGTGCAGAATATTGGCTTGGCCGCGCGGAACTTGAGCTTCAAGCGCCGGAAGCGGCCCAGACGCATTTTGCGGAGGCCGCAGCCCGCTTTTATACGTTTTATGGGGCGCTTGGCCGTCAGGCGCTTCGCAAGGCAAATACGTGCGAGTTCCGCGCTCCGCCCCAGCCCTCCAAAGAGGCGATTGCTGCATTCGTAAACGAGGACGCTTTCAAAGCGATCATGATCGCGAAGCAGCTCGACATGGAAGCGGTTTTGGCCGGCCTTGTGCTGGATTTCGCCCGGCAGATTCGAGACGCCGGGCAGATGACGCTCGTCTTGGAGCTGGCCGAGCGCGCCGCACCGCCTCATGTTGCAGTTCGTGCCGCGAAAATTGCGCTTCTGCGGGGATTTGCCGTCGAAGCTTACGCCTATCCCACGCTTTTGCCCAAGTTCGGCCAGGCGGGGGGAAATGGCAAGATCGAGCCCGCCTTCTTGAATGCCTTGACGCGCCAGGAAAGCGAATTCAACACAGGCACCGTAAGCCGGGTTGGCGCCCGCGGCCTCATGCAACTCATGCCGCAAACGGCAAAACAAGTTGCGGCGGCGGTCAAGATGAAATACGAGTTGGCGCGGCTGATCTCAGACCCGTCTTATAATGTAACGCTGGGCTCGGCTTTCTTGGCCCAGCTTCTCACCGGCTATGACGGCTCTTACGTGCTATCTCTCGCAGCTTACAATGCAGGGCCTGGGCGCGTCGCGGAGTGGATCAAAGATTTCGGAGATCCACGCGACAAATCCATCGATCCCATCGATTGGATTGAACGGGTTCCCTTCACCGAAACGCGTCAGTACGTCCAAAAAATTCTGGAAAGTACTCAGCTTTACAGGTGCCGCTTTGAAAGCAGCAACACGAAATTTCAAATCGTCGAAGACTTGCATCGCGGGCGTCCCGGAAAAATTCCGGATATAACGGGCGTGGCCGGAAGCGCCGACATGGATCGGACACCATGAGTAATTTTGAAAGCCGGGCCGGCGGCGAAACGGGCCTCGACGGAGAGGACATCTTCTACCGGAGCCATGACGATTTGCTTTTGTACGTGCGCAGGTACGGAAGCGACGATTTGCCTGGGCGCCCTCTCTTGTGCCTCCCAGGCCTGACGCACAATGGCCGGGATTTTCATGACCTGGCCGTCGCTCTGGCTGCACACCCAACCAGCCCGCGCACCGTCTATTGCCTGGACTACCGGGGCCGTGGCTATTCGGAATGGGATAAGGACTGGCGCAATTACTCCGCCTATGTGGAACTTCTGGATGTTGTTTCCTTCTTAACGAGTCACGGCCTCTCCGATATCGGGATCGTAGGCACCTCGCGCGGCGGTATCATTGCGATGCTGCTCGCGGTCATGCGGCCAGCAGCGATTGGCTGCCTTGTGTTGAACGACATCGGTCCTGTCATCGAAACCTCCGGCCTTGCGCGCATCATGGGCTATGCCGGCAAAATTCCTGTGCCTCGCGATTGGGACGAGGCCGTTGAGATTGTGCGCGAGGTGAACAGACGCCAATACACAATGCTGGATGATGCCGGCTGGAAGGTGCTGACCCGCCAGATGTTCAACGAGGAGAATGGCAAGCCCGCAGCATCCTACGATCCGAGGGTCGGAAAGGCACTTTCGGAGGTCGACATCTCAAAGCCAGTGCCGGCCATGTGGGAGCATTTCGAGTCTTTACTTAAGACGCCGCTCATGGTCTTGCGCGGCGAGAACTCCGATATTTTGTCGGCTGCCACCGTCCAGGAGATGGAAGTCCGGCACCCAACAATGACCCATGTTCTCGTTCGAAACGAGGGCCACGCGCCGCTTTTGATGGACCGCTTCACTCAACGTCTTATTGCTGTGTTTCTGGCCGAGGCGGACAAAAATTGGAAGGAGCCTACGCGTTCCCCCATGCCGAAATACAAGGAAGTTTTAAAAGCTTAGCGGTTTCTGGGGCCGTCCGGTCCAGCCCGCCCCGGTTAAGGGTTTAGCGAGGCAGGCCCTGTACGCGCAGCGAGGCTAACGTCTTCCGCCCTGGCGCTAGGCGCGCTGGCTACGGGTTCCAAAATGTTCGTTTCAAGCCTAAAGCCCGATGGCAATCTCTGACTGTACGATTTCAAAAGCGGAGCCATGGACGAAGAGGAGTAAATTCCCTCAAGCTTGATGACATTATCGTTGATAGCAGCGTTGCCTGCATAGAGCAGCGAAAGCATATCCAGCGCTACTTCAGTCGCAGCGAGCCAGTTACGCGGCTCGCCTTTGGCGATTTCCATAGTGTCGTTAACTTTTACGTTCTGAAACAGGTTTTGCGCGTAGTCGCAGAGAGGCCGGTCTTGCTGATCGGGGACATGACCGCTCAAATTCAGTGAGCCGGGCTGCAATTGTGCAAGCCAGACGAAGGGGTGAACATCGCGCGGCCTCACCGCGGCCTGAAGATTGAGGCCCTTTGGCGCTTCATCCTTCAGCTTTTTTTGAACGGATGCGAAATCGTCGCCGGACTTGATCACGCCCTCGATTGCGATCGAGCTGTTGCGGAGCAGTGCTGTCCCCCGTTCGAGCTTACCGAGCTGACGCAGCGCAAATGTCATGGCGGCGAGCCAGCTATCGCGATCCGGCACAGTGGCATTCACCCTGCTCTTATCGACGAACGTGGCTCCAGGCGACGTGGCCGCAGCTACACCTTGCAAGATCCTTAGATCGCTCTCGGAGGGGACATCCCCCCTTAGCGTGATCGTGCTGTCGTCTTTTGAGATGCGGCTGATATAGGGCTGATCGAGCCGCTTATCTGTGTCCTTTAGCGGAACCTGCGCCGCCTGGACATCGTTGTGAACCACGCGCAGGACGCGGTCGAACGCTGCGAGATACCACGGCCTCTGCGGCACCGCTTGCGAGGCGGTTGCGCAAAATGTTCCAAAGCAAAACAAAGCGGATGAGAAGACAGTCAGGTTAAGCCGTCCTACCGTCATATCATGTGCTCCAACCGCGTTCGAGGCTCATTATCCTGCATAGTCAGAAGCCGGTGCCCGAAACTAACTGAAATCCGGTTTCCCTTCCCCTGAGCAGGAAAGAAGCGGCTGCTTCCCCGGACTTTTTTGTAAAGCCGATGCAAAGCAGCACCACTCGTCGGTAAATGCGACTTTAACGGAAGGATTAAGATAATCCAAGCGACTCTTGGCGCTTTTTCGCCGCTTTTTTTGCTTGCGGCGTGTTCAGAATCGAAAACCCGGCCGAAACCGGGCTTTCTCATGGCGGCAGGGGCGGATTATTCGGCCGCTTGCACCTGCGGAGACGACTCGGTTCCAAGCGGTGATTCGCCCTCTCCCGCGGACGGTAGGGCTTTCGCCCCAGCCTTGTTCCGCTCCTGGAGAATGAGATCGTCGCGGTGGGAAGCGACGCGTCGCAATTGGGTGATGAGGCCGCCTGTGCCGGCGGGGATCAGCCGCCCAACGATGACGTTCTCCTTCAGCCCGTCGAGCGTATCGACCTTGCCGTTGAGAGCGGCTTCGGTTAGAACGCGCGTTGTCTCCTGGAAGGATGCGGCCGAGATGAAGGACCGCGTCTGCAGGCTTGCCTTTGTGATGCCGAGCAGCACCGGTACGGCCGTTGCCGGCCGCCCGCCCGCCGATTCCACCATGGCGTTGATCTCTTCGAATTCGAGCTTGTCGACTTGCTCGTTTTTCAAGAAATCGGTGTCGCCCGCGTCAGTCACCTCAACCTTCTGCAGCATCTGGCGCACGATCACTTCAATATGCTTGTCGTTGATCGTCACGCCTTGCAGCCGGTACACCTCCTGGATTTCGTTGACGAGGAACGAGGCGAGCTCCTCCACGCCCTTGATCGCAAGGATGTCGTGCGGTGCGGGGTTGCCGTCGAGGATGAACTCGCCCTTCTCGATGCGGTCGCCCTCTTGCACGGCGAGATGCTTGCCTTTCGGCAGCAAGTACTCCACGGGATCGATCCCCTCGCCGTCCGGCTGGATCACAACGCGCCGCTTGTTCTTGTAATCGCGCCCGAAATGCACCGTGCCGGAGATCTCCGCGATAATGGCGTGATCTTTCGGCCGGCGCGCCTCGAAGAGCTCGGCCACGCGCGGAAGGCCGCCCGTGATGTCGCGGGTCTTCGCGCTTTCGAGCGAGATACGCGAGAGAACGTCGCCCGCTTTCACGGCTTGGCCTGGTTCGACCGACAAAATCGCTTCAACCGACAAGAGATAGCGGGCTTCGCCGCCGCGCGTCAGCTTCAACACCTTGCCGCCCGGCTTGTCCTTGATCACGATCGCGGGACGCAGCGCTGAACCGCGCGGGTTCGCGCGCCAGTCCACGATCACGCGATTGGTGATACCGGTCGTCTCGTCGGATTGCTCGTTTACGGAGATGCCTTCCAGCAGGTCCTCGAACTCGACCACGCCGTCAATTTCGGTGATGATCGAGCGTGAATACGGATCCCACTCCGCGAGCCGCTGGCCGCGTTTGATCGTATCGCCCTCGTCCACCTTGAGGTGAGCGCCTTGCGCGATCTTATGCACGGCACGCTCGCGCCCGTCCTCGTCGGAGATCACGACAGCCATGTTGCGGCCCATGGCGACGAGTCTACCCTGGCTGTCGCGCGCCGCGGCACGGTTGCGGATCTTGACCTTACCCGCAAAGTTGCTTTCGACGAATGAGTTGTCGGCAACCTGCGCCGTGCCGCCGATGTGGAACGTGCGCATGGTAAGCTGGGTACCCGGTTCGCCGATAGACTGCGCGGCGATCACGCCGACAGCCTCGCCGATATTGACCGGCGTACCGCGCGCGAGGTCGCGGCCGTAACACTTGCCGCAAATGCCGTTTTTCAGCTCGCAAGTCAGCGCGGAGCGGATGCGAACCTCCTGAACTTGGGCTTCGTCGAGCAGGTGGGCTTGGGCCTCATCGATGAGATCGCCAGCCTTGACAAGAACTTCACCTGTGGATGGATGAGTCACGTCATCGGCGGGCACGCGTCCGAGAATGCGGTCGCCGATGGAAACAAGGACCTCACCGGAATCGATGACGGCGCCGAGCTTGATGCCCTTATCCGTGCCGCAATCATGCTCCGTTATGATACAATCTTGCGCCACGTCCACGAGACGCCGGGTGAGATAGCCCGAGTTCGCGGTCTTGAGCGCCGTGTCGGCAAGACCTTTGCGCGCGCCGTGCGTCGAGTTGAAGTATTCGAGAACCGACAGCCCCTCCTTAAAGTTGGAGATGATCGGCGTCTCGATGATCTCGCCGGAGGGCTTGGCCATGAGACCGCGCATGCCAGCGAGCTGGCGCATTTGTTTCTCGGAGCCGCGGGCGCCGGAGTGCGCCATCATGTAGACGGAGTTGATGGGCTTTTCGCGGCCCGTCGCCTTGTCGTATTGGACGGCCGAGATGCGGTCCATCATTTCCTTGGCGATGCGGTCGGTGCATTTCGCCCAGGTATCGACGACCTTGTTGTATTTCTCCATCTGCGTGATAAGGCCGTCATTATATTGCTGCTCGTAGTCGAGAACGAGCGCTTCGGTGTCGGCGATGATCTTCGTCTTCGTTTCGGGGACGAGCATGTCGTCTTTGCCGAAGGAAATGCCTGCCTTATAGGCGTGGTGGAAGCCGAGGCTCATGATCCGGTCGCAGAAGATGACCGTTTCCTTTTGCCCGCATGAGCGGTAGACGGCGTCGATCACGCGCGCGATGTTCTTCTTGGTCAGGAGCCTGTTCACCAGCTCGAAGCCGATTCCCGGCATCTTAGGTAGATGCTCGGCTAGAATCATGCGGCCGGGTGTCGTGTCGTAGACCTTGGAGAAGGGCTTGCCGTTCTCGTCAATGCCTCTGAAGCGGCCTTTGATCTTGGCATGGAGCGTGACGGTCTTCGCCGCCAAAGCGTGCTGAATCTCTGCCACGCTGCCGAAGATGCGGCCTTCGCCCGGTTCCTTTTCCATCACGATGGACAGGTAGTAGAGGCCAAGAACGATGTCTTGGCTCGGGACGATGATCGGGCCGCCGTTCGCCGGATGCAGGATATTGTTGGTCGACATCATGAGCACGCGCGCCTCAAGCTGGGCTTCGAGGCTGAGCGGCACGTGAACGGCCATTTGGTCGCCGTCGAAGTCGGCGTTGAACGCTGCGCAAACGAGCGGATGAAGCTGGATGGCCTTTCCTTCGACAAGCACAGGCTCGAAGGCTTGAATGCCGAGCCGGTGCAGCGTCGGCGCGCGGTTCAGAAGCACCGGATGCTCGCGGATCACCTCGTCGAGGATGTCCCAAACCTCGGGCCGCTCCTTCTCTACGAGCTTTTTCGCCTGTTTCACGGTTGCGGAGTAGCCTTGTGCATCGAGACGCGAATAGATGAACGGCTTGAACAGCTCGAGCGCCATCTTCTTCGGCAAACCGCACTGATGCAGCTTAAGCTCGGGGCCGACCACGATCACCGAGCGGCCAGAATAGTCCACGCGCTTGCCGAGCAGGTTCTGCCGGAAGCGGCCCTGCTTGCCCTTCAGCATGTCGGCGAGCGACTTCAACGGACGCTTATTGGCGCCGGTGATGACGCGGCCGCGGCGGCCGTTGTCGAACA
>Ga0074046_10003714_pt1 | contig 12671 bp, 11 predicted proteins | sample BogForMeECP23OM3_FD_94441 | JGI IMG/M metagenome (GOLD analysis project Ga0074046, IMG submission 94441) | Bog forest soil microbial communities from Calvert Island, British Columbia, Canada - Bog Forest MetaG ECP23OM3 | ecosystem: Environmental > Terrestrial > Soil > Wetlands ...
GCGAAGATCGTCGGAAACAGCCATTCCCGCCGCCTCCTTCTCGCGGCGTGAATGATCAATCAGAAACTAACTGATTCGAGAATCCCCCAACCGATTCAGTCCGTTCGGATACCGCTCTAATCGCGGCTTGCTTGTTTTGCAGAAGCATCGCCCGGTCGGCGTCGGTCAGCGAGGCCGCGACGGGGCAATCCTTGCTGTCCTTGCTCATGAGGTCGTCAATCAGGTCGGAGGCTGCGGCGCCGGCGGCGCGAAGGCGGCCTTGGAATCCCAAGCCGCGCAGAACATCAATGGCGTCGTCGTCGCCGGAGCAGACGAGGCCCTTTAAGGTCCTAACAAGCACCAACGTGTACGCCTCATCGCCACCGCCCGCCGCCGCCTTCAGCGTCTCTCGCCACGTTACTGCCTCATCGGGCGCCGTAGCATCGGGATCGCAGGACGCGAGGGTCTTGTCGGTATTAGAGCAGTCGAGTCGTCGGATGCGCTCAAGCGCCTCGTCGCGCAGACGGCCTAGTGGAACAGACTGCATCGCCTGAAGGAGGTCCCGATAGCGTTTATCGCTCCACCCCGATGGCCCCCAGGTATTACCAGCGTCAGAAAGTTTGATGCTAGCGGGTTTTTCTGGAACATCCGACAGGTCTTGCCCGTCCAACTTGATACGTACTTCCCACTTGACGACGTCTCCTCCTTTATTCGTACGCCAAAGGTAGGCCCCCAAGAGATCAGTCGCCTTCAGCCACGCGTATTGCAACAGCGCGCCTTGAAGCTGCGTCTCTTCGAGCGACGCACCCTGAAGCTGCGCGCCCCCGAGCGATGCGCCCTGTAGCTGCGCGCCTTTGAGCGACGCGCCCTGAAGGTTTGCATCCATGAGCGACGCGCCCTGAAGCTGCGCGAGCGCAAGCTCCGCGCCCTGAAGCCGCGCGCCTTCGAGCGACGCGCCCTGAAGCTGCGCGTGCGCAAGCTCAGCGCCCTGAAGCCGACCGCCTTTGAGCGACGCGCCTTGAAGCTGCGCCTGATAGAGCGACGCGCTCTGAAGTTTCGCGCCGGCGAGCGACGCGCCCTGAAGCTGCGCGCCGTCAAGCAATGCGCCCTCAAGATGCGCGCCCTCGAAATCAACCTTCGGCACAGCTCCGGTTTGATCCGGGGCGTGAGCCGCGCATCGCTGCGCAACGACTTCAGCCCGAGCTTCTATTTGCGGCACATGCTGAAAGATGTGCGGCTGGTCGAGGATCTGGCGCGCCGTCTCGCCGTGCCGCTGCCGGCGACCGCGCCCATCGGTCCGCTCTATCAGGCGGCCGTGAACGAGGGGCTTGGCGACCTCAATGCATCCGGTGTTCACAAATTGCTGTTTTCCATGTCGGGGCTGGATAAGACTTGATCGGTTCTGAGCCGCGTCACGTGACACTTGCTTCAATACCTACTTCTAATCGATCTCCCAGCTTGGCGAGCGGCGCTGTAATATCCTCTCGCACAAGGAATAGGGAATTGAAGTAAGCGTCACCGTAATTCCTGCTCAGGCTGCACTCGCGTTACGGCCCGCCGGATCGCTCAACCGCCCAGGGCGGCCTTTGTCACGAGGCTTCGGCCCGGCCAGTCACCCAGCCGAACCGCTCGTCAGCTACCGGACTCATCGACAATTATCCGGGTGGAACCTTCCCTCCACTAGGGCCTGTCTTCAGTTGAGGAGGATGGCGGCGCAGGCGAGCTGAACCCCGGCGAGGAAAATCTTGGCGAGCTTGTCGTAACGCGTGGCGATGGCTCGGAAATGCTTGAGCTTGTTGAAGAAACGCTCAATGAGATTGCGTTCGCAGTAGAGGGCGAAGTCGCACGGGCGCGGGGTTTTTCGGTTGGATTTGGATGGGATGACTGGGATGATCGCTCGATCGTTGAGGGCGGCGATGAAGGCGTCGGCGTCGAACGCCTTGTCGGCGATCAAAGCGCCGGGATCGACGGCTTCGATGAATCCTGTCGAGGTGATGCTCAGCCCGGGCCAAGATCACGATCTGACTTGCGCTGAATCTCTAGCAGGTTGCCGATGAGCTTCATCGTCGCGCCGGCGCCGCTGGCGCCGATGTAATGCACCGTCGCCGCCAGATTGCGCAGCAACGGTCCCACGCTTCCGACTTGCTGCCGAACACCGGCGCATCGAGATAGCGGCTTGTCCGCTCCGCCACCGCCTGCGCGATCCGCACCGATTCGGCCGGATCGGTCGTCGTCGAGTCGATCACCAGAACGTCTAAGCCGAGGCAGTGGAGCAGCGCTTCGTCGTACACCGCGCGTTGCGCGTCCGGTCCGGTGACGCATACAAAGACGACGGGTTTGCCGCGGACGGCGGCGGCGATGGAATCGGCTTGCGCGACCTTGTCCAGCTCCGCCGGCAACGGGCGCCGAGTCCGGTTCCAGGCGGTGACGGTGTGGCCGGCCCGGAGGAGGTTGCGCACCATGCCTCGTCCCATTGTGCCGAGGCCGATGAAGGCGACGTCGCTCATGGTTTGGTCCTCGCCAACGCCCCCGGGCAGACTGTACATGAAGTCTTCCGGGCCGTCATTCTACGAAGCGCGCTCCGCCCCGATGTGCGGTTGTCACGAGGACTTTGCGCTGTAGCCCCGGGGAGGCGGCTTTCGGAGCGGCGCGTAATTCCGCTCGCGAACCGGTGATATTGCCGGCTTCGCGGAGTAGGGGAACAAGCCCGGCGCCGGGGCCGCCGCAAATGATTCTCGTTTTGTTCTTGACTTTTTTCGAAATTCATGGCACTTGCTTTTGATGGATCGCCGCCACGGCGGGAGGGAAAGCGAGGTTGGCATGGAGGGGCTACGGCTCAATCCCGATGGCGGCATGATGCGATGGGGGCGGTGCCCGGACGCGCGAAGGGGTCGACAATTTTTTTGCTTTGGATTGCTCGTAACCCTTTGAAAAGCCCCGAATCGGACGAAGGAATCCAAGAAAATCAAAGCCCGTTTCCTTGGTTTTTCTTGGTCGGGCTTGGGTTGGCTTGGGTTCGGCTTGGAGCGATTTGGTCCGAGGCGCGGCTTGAGGACTGGCCATGGCGTGGCGCCAAGGGGCCCGCCAAAGTTGCAGAATTTGGCGCCTACCGGCTTGAAAAGCTTCGACCCCCTTTTGACTCTGCACGGGCGAGGTCCGGCGGTCAGGCCGGCTCGACGCGAAGTTTCAAGAATCCGCCCGCCGCCGGGCCCATGGATGTCAGCTTGAGGCCTGGCGGCGGAGCGAGCCCGGCCGCCTTGGGCGACGTCAGATAGGTCGCGAGCACGGAAGCCGGCAAAGGCGCGAGCCGCCAGTTACCGTCGGGCTTGGGCGCCGCCTCCTGGGCCGCGGCGACATGGCGCAACAATATGTCCCGGTTGGCGTCGGGCGCCTCGATGGCGACATGCCTTCCGTCGCAGCCGGGAAACCCTCCCCCGCCGCCCGCGCGATAGCTGTTGGTCGCGATAAGGAACGTCTGCTTCGGATCGAGCAGCGCGCCGTCGAACGTCAGATCGCGGATGCGCCGCGCGGCCGGGGCGATGAGAGCGCCCGACTCGTCGTACCGCGGCGGTTGGGTGACGTCGACGATATAGTCGACGCCATCGATGACGTCGAAATTGTAGCAGGCGAAGGTCGGGCCGAGCAGCGGCTGCTCGTCGCGCCTCAACGGATCGATCTGGCGGAACACCGAGGCCGAGCGTTCGAGCCATTCCCTGACCGTCGCGCCGTCGACTTTCAACACCCGAAGGCTGTTCGGATAAGGGTAGAGATCCGCGATATCCTTGATCGCGATCGGGCCGGGCGCGATGTCGGTGTAATAATCGGGCCCGTTGCGCCCCCCGCATTTGAACGGGGCGGTCGCCGAGAGGATCGGCAGCCCGGCGAGATCGGCCTCAGCGGCGGCGAGCGGCGCCGCGTAGGCGCGCTGCGCCTCGTTGACCAGCTGCACTGTCGGGTCGTCGGCGATCATCGCGAAATAGGTGTGGAGCGGTTCGGCCAGAGCGCCGACCGGCGCGCGAATGTAGTCGAGCGTGCGGAGATGCGCGTCTCTCGCCGCCTCGAGCACGACGGGGTCGGACGGCGCCAGCGCGACGGCGGCGCCGTTTTCGTCGCGTTTCGCAATCGGACGGGCCTCGGCGCGGGCGGCTCCGACGCGCCAGGCGCCGTCTCGCCGTTCCAGCGCAAGATCGATGATCCCGAGATGGCTGCCCCAGAACCCCGCCATGACCGCCGGCTTGTTCCGTATCGTTCCGCGCACGGCGTCGAGTCCGGCGACGTCGGCGAAATCCTCGCCGGGGAACAGCAGATGCTGGTGGCCGAGAAACAGCGCGTCGATCCCGTCCACCTCTGCCAGGTCCAGGGCTGCGTTCTCTTCGCCGGGCGCCGAAGCGAGCCGCGAGATGCCCGAATGGCATAAGGCGACGACAAGGTCGACGCCGCCTCGTCGCAGGGCTGCGACTTCCGCCCGCGCAGCCTCCACGATGTCGACGATCTCCAGCCTTCCGGCGACATGCGCCTCGTCCCACTGGGCAATCTGAGGCGGCGCGACGCCGATGACGCCGACCTTCACCGCCCATGTAGTTCCGCCGGCGTCGGCGAACGACCGCTCGACGACAATCGAAGGGCGAAACCAGGGCTTTCCATCCGGCCGCCGCACGTTGCAGCTGACGACCGGGAATTTCGCGGCCGCGTAGGCTCTTTCAAGGATGTCCAGACCGTAATTGAAGTCGTGATTGCCGAGCGTCGCGGCCGCATAGTCGAGCGCATTCATGGCGAGGATCACGGGATGGCGGGCGCTCGCGTCATTCGCCATTTCCGCCGCCGCCCAATCTCCGAGCGGCGTTCCCTGAAGAATGTCGCCGTTATCGAACAGCAGAGAATTCTGCGACTGGCGACGCGCCTCGCCGATCAGCGCAGCTGTCCGAGCCAGTCCCACCGATTCGTCAGGCCGGTCGCGAAAGTAATCATAAGGATAGAGGTTGGCGTGGAGATCCGTGACGCACATCAGGCGCAAGGCGAGGCGGGCGGATGCTGAGTCGACGTCCATATGGTCCTCGCGCTGCGACGCGGGAGGGATAGGACGGGTAGGCGCGAACCGCAAGCGCCGCGGCGGATCGGAGACCGGCGGTTAAGGCGCCGCCGACATCGGAGCTGCGGCGCCGAAGGACGCCGGCGCGTGGCTGAACGGAGACACGCCCGGCTTGCCGTCCCATCCGCCGTCCGGCGACGCCACTTCATTGGCGGCGGGATCGGGCTTCGCGACCTTGAATTTCGCCAGATCGTCCGCCGCGGCGGCGAGCGCGGCCGGGTCCATTTTGGCCGCCACCTCATCGCGTTTCTTGGCCGCGTCCGCGTCGCCCTGGGCGGCGGCGAGGGAGAACCATAGCCAAGACTGCCGAAGATCCTGATCGACGCCGAGACCGCGAGCATAGAGGACCGCAAGATTGAACTCGCTGTCGCGAACGCCCCATTCCGCAGCCTTGCGGAACCACTTCGTCGCTTCGGCGTAGTCCGGCGGCTCGCCCGTCGGTTCGGCATACATGACAGCCAGATTGTGCGCTGCGCGGGCGCTGCCGGCTTCCGCGGCTCTTGCATACCAACGCTTGGCGGCCGCGACGTCGCGCTGAACTCCGACGCCCTTATTATAAAGCATTCCGAGCCTGAACTCCGCGGGCGCCAGGCCCGACGAGGCCGCACGTTCGAACCAGAGCGCGGCGGCTTGCTGGTCCTGGGGCAATCCGCGCCCTTCGAAAAGCCGCTGCGCCAGTTCGTACTGCGCTGCCGGCGAGCCCGCAACGACAGCGTCGCGCAGGGAGATCGGCAATGCGGCCGCAATTGTCGCCGAAAGCAGCAAACCGGCGGCTCCATCCGGCGAATTGATTTTGGCGGGCTCGGACGCCGAGCCGATCGACGCGGTCGGTGTCGTGTCGACCCGCGGCGCGGTCGGGCCGGCCGCGAGAACAGGGGCGCCTGGTTTGCCGGGCGGTCCGGCCGCGGCGGTCCTGGCAGATTGCCCATTTAGCTCGGACTTCTGCACGATAGGGGCGTGCGCGCCGATAAACCGGACGGCGGCCATGGCGACAATCGCGAATGCGGCGGCGAAAAGAACGGATCGCTTGTGGTTTGCGTAGATCAACTTCGCTCGTCCAATCCCGCGCGCGACGGCGGGCGCTGCGCTCGGGGCGTTTTGGCCGCGCCCTTCCGAAAGCGCCGACTGCGCCGCGCGGCGGGCGGCGGCGATGTGGGCGGAAATCGACGGGTTTGTTTTCGACCCGATCTCCCGCGCCGACTCTTGCGCTTCCCGGACGCGCTGCGGCGCGCCGGCGCCCGGCTCGAGCAGAACGTCGTCGTCGGCAGACGGCGACAGCGGAGAATTGTCCTCGGTCGCTGGCGCCACGGGCTTGAACGGAAGTCGGGGCCCGCGGGATATGGACGAATCCGTCGCGTCTAGCGCCTCAATTCTGCGGACGACGGGCGTCGAGGATCCGATCGCGCTTGTCCGAACCCCCATGGACGGCGTCTCATCCTCATCCTTATTCGAAGGTTCGCCCGTAAAGCCGACCAACTGTCCGGAGAGCTTGCGCATGAGGCTCTGCATTCCGTCCAGACCGGAAAGCGCTTCGAAACGGTCATGGATGTAAGTGATCTGCTCCGCCAACCCTTGCGCGCCTGTGCGGATCGAAAGGTCCTTTTCCAGGCGCCGAGCGACCTCCTCTGCAATCTGGCCGACGATCTCCCGGCCAAAGATTTGCCCGGCGCCGATCTCGAGTTTCGCGTCCAGCGACTGAAGCAGGCGCTCGATCGAACGCAGATTGGCCATTGAGTCTGGCTGGGGAAGGTGGTCGAGCTTGTCGATAATCTTCCCCAACATCGGCTCGATCGCGTCTCGATTCGCTTCCGCATCCTTATGGCCAGCCGCGTCCAGCTTGTCGCTAATGTCGCGCATGAGCGCGGCGAGCGGCTCGGAGCTCGGACTTTCGAGTTTCGCGCTGAGCTCTTTCAGCGACGCCTCCAGCGCGCTCGTGTCGATTTGCGGCTGCAGACGGGCGTCCAGCGACTGACGAACCCCGTCAATGCGATGCGCCAAGTCTTCCAAGGCGTGCGAATCCACCCCCCGGGAAATCTCTTGGTCGAGGCGCGCTGCGATGTGCTCGAGGAGGCGTCCGATTTGCGCCAGAGCCGAAAGAGGCGTGGAGCTCTCAAACTCCGTCCGCAGGCCCGCGAGTAGTGCAGCCATCTGCGCGGACTCGACGTGTGGAGCTGGGCTGACCCCGAGTCGCTCAATGCGATCCGCAAGTTCGCTGATCTGGCGTTCCAAGCGTTCGAGAGGCGCGCTGCGCGCGGCTGCCGCAGCGAGGAGGTTGCGCACCTCTTCGGTCTGACGCTGGATGCGGTCGAAACTCTCCGGACTGATCGCGGCTTCGGCCAAGTTGTCCACTTTACTGGCCAATGCCGATATTTCACGTTCCAGTCCAGCGACCACCGCCTGCGGATCGCGTGCCTTCAAACTCGCGCGCAGCTCGGCCGCCATCGCATCCAGCGGAGCTAGAAGCGATTCGTGCTCGCCGTCCTGCCGGAGCAAGGCGACTCGCTCGGTCAAATCTCTAACCGCGCCTTCGAGCGCGACAACGGCGTTGCGCGGCGCGAGCTCGGCAAGACTGCGATTCATCTCAGCGATCCCTTCGCGCATCGCCGTTAGGTCGATGCCGCAGAGGCGTTCATCCCGCTCTCGCGCAGAGCTGTCCAACTTCGCTGCGAGTCCGCAAACGTCTTCGTGTGGAGCATCCTGCGGCGGCGAAGCGGAGGTTGCGAGCTCGCTGCTCGCTTCGTTCGCTGAATTGTTCGGGTCGGGGGCTTCTCTGCCCGTTGCTCCACCATTTTGGCCGGCGAAGCCTTCGGGCGGCCGCTTTTCCGCGTTGGCGCCCAGCGAAGCGTTCGGAGCGTGTGCCCAATGACGCGCTGCCTCAATTCGCTGGGCAATCTCCTCCAATCGTTCGTCCAGACCGCGGCGCAAAGCCGGTCGCTCATGGGAAACTGATGCGATGCGGGCGCCGAGGACATCCGCGGCTTCCGGCACGGCCTCAATCTGTTGTTCGTCAAGGGAGGCCGGCTGTCGATACGCCGGGGACAGGCCTCCCCGATCGATGCTTCTTTCGAGCACGCTGGTGATCGTTTCAAGGGCGCGCGCCATCCGCTCCTCGCCGCGCCTCATCCGCCGCTCGACCCGTGTGATTACCGACTCGAGAAAATCCTCGGCCTCATCAAGCCGGGCACGACTGAGCTGCTTGGAAGGTTGAGAGCGAATCTCGTCGTCGCTTTCGTCTGAAATGTTTCCAGCGGCCCGTCCGACGATCGCTTCGTCGAGCCATTCCTCGAGCCCCACGCCGGCGCGGTGGGCGGCCTCCTCAGCCAAGCGCAGAGCCTCGGGACGGACGCTCGCAAGCTTCCCCGCGACGTTCTTGTTCATACCTTCAATCGCCATTGGCGCCTGCGATTCACCGCGCCAGCCACGGCGCCACGGCGCGAACTTTCGATCGGCGTGGTGAAGAAACGGTTAAGCCTGCGGTGCGGCGGTCCGGTATGGTTCGCAATTATCCGCAAGGTTGTATATGGAATAGATACAACTTTTGGTTGCAATCTGATTCCGGTAGGGCATATTGGACTCGAATCGCGCAACGGCGCGCGAATCAGCAAAGTGCGAACACAACGGCGCCGACGAAAGGAAATGTCATGAGCCGGATGTCGTCCCTCAATCATGCAACCCGCGCAGCCTCGGGCGACGCGAAAGACGACGCCAAAACGGCGCCCGGGCCGGAGCAGGCGGAATTGACCATCAGCCAGATGTCGCGACTTTACGGAGTGAGCCTGCGCACGCTGCGCTTCTATGAAGATCGCGGGCTGATCAAGCCGCGGCGCGAGGGCAACGCGCGCTACTACCGCGGAGTCGATCGCGTTCGCATGGAGATGATCCTTAGGGGCAAGAAGCTCGGATTTACGCTCACCGAGATCAATGACCTTATCGGCGGCAAGGGCACCAATGAGACGCCCGATCTCGAAGAGCAGCTGCAACCACAGCAGATCGTCAACCAGATCGGCCATCTGGAGCGTCAGCGCAGCGAAATCGACAGCGCCATCGAGCGGTTGCGCGAAACGCACAGCCGCCTTCTGCAGAGCGTCGCCGCCTGAGCTGGGGCCGGCAAGACGGCTCGGAAGGGAGTTACGTCCCGATCCGCGCCGCCTCGACGATGCGCAACGCTTCCGCGACCGCGGCTTCGATCCCGAGATGGGTGGTGTCGAGCCGGACGGCGTCGTTCGCCGGACGCAGTGGAGCGGCGGCTCGCTGGGAGTCGCGGGCGTCGCGTTTCACAATGTCGGCAAGAATGGCGCCGTAATCGGCCTTCACGCCGCGCTGGGCTAATTCAAGAGCGCGACGCTGGGCGCGCGCCGCAGCGCTGGCGGTGACGAAAATCTTCACCGTCGCCTGCGGGCAGACCACCGTGCCGATATCCCGGCCGTCGAGAACCGCCCCTTCCGGCCGCGCCGCGAAAGCACGCTGCGCGTCAATGAGCGCCTCGCGCACTCCGGGCATCGCAGCGACCACCGACGCCGCCTCGCCCATCTGCCGGCTGCGCAAAACCCTCTCGTCGAAATCCATAAGAGCAAGGCCTCGGGCGGCCGCGACCGCCGCCTGCTCGTCGTAGAGGTCGCGATCGGCGGCGATGAGAGCCGCGGCCGTCGCGCGGTAGAGAAGGCCAGTATCGAGATGCGGCAGCCCGTAGTGGGCAGCGAGGCGCCGGGCGATCGTGCCCTTGCCAGACGCCGCCGGGCCGTCGATGGCGATGATCATCAGCGCCCAATCCATTCGGGCCGAGTGCCCGAAATGGCTCTTAGAATCCCACTTCGCCGCTGTCGAGACGCCTTGGCGTCCCGCCGAGGTCTCGGCTAGGATCAATGAAAACCAACGGCGCGTCGGGCGAACCCGCCGGCGATCATGGAGGTGAGGCATGAACCTGACGGGGTGGCAGATAAGGACGATCATCGCCGCCTATCTCGGCTGGACGTTGGACGCATTCGATTTCTTCGTGCTGACCTTTGTGATCAAGGACATCGCCAAGGATTTCGGCGTCGAGGTCTCGGCGGTCGCCTACGCGCTGTTCCTCACGCTCGCGATGCGCTTCGTCGAGGCCTTCATCTTCGGCCGGATCGGCGACAAATGGGGACGCAAGCCGGCGCTGATGCTCGACATCGTCTGCTATTCGCTGATCGGTGCGCTCGCAACTTTTTCCCCCAACTTCACCGTCTTCCTCGTCCTGCGCGCGCTGTTCGCCGTGGCGATGGGGGGCGAATGGGGGCTCGGCAGCTCGCTCGCGATGGAGTCGATCCCGCCGCAGGCGCGCGGGACGGTGTCGGGCATTCTGCAATGCGGCTATCCGAGCGGTTTCCTGCTCGCGGCGGTCGCCTACGGCCTGCTCTACGGAAAAACCTTCGGCGACTATACGTTCGGCTGGCGGGCGATGTTCCTGCTCAGCCATCCTGCCGGCCCTGGTCGTCCTGTTCATCCGCGCCGCCGTGCCGGAATCGCCGGCGTTCGAGGCGTCGCGAGCGCACGCGAAGCCCCATCTTTGGGCGACCGTCACGAAGAACTGGGGCCTCGTCGTCTACATGGTCGTCTTGATGATGTGCTTCAACCTGTTCAGCCACGGCACGCAGGATCTCTACCCGACGTTCCTGCAGAAGCAGCACAAGTTCGATCCGGGCACGGTTAGCTGGATCGCCATCGTCGCCAATATCGGCGCGATCGCCGGCGGCCTCGCCTTCGGCCACATCTCGGAGAGGATCGGCCGGGTCAACGCGATCACCGTCGCCGCGCTCATCGCGCTGCCGGCGCTGCCCCTCTGGGCTTATGCGTCGACGCCGGCGCTGCTGGCGCTCGGCGCCTTCGTCATGCAGGTCGCGGTGCAGGGCGCTTGGGGGGTGATTCCCGCGCATCTCAACGAGCTCGCGCCGGGCGCGGCGCGCGCGACCATCCCGGCGTTCGTCTACCAGGCCGGCAATTTCCTAGCCTCCTACAATGGGCCGTTCCAGGCCAGGATCGCCGAGGCCAATGGCGGAAATTACGCGTTCGCGCTGGCGGTGGTCGCAGGCGTCGTGGCGATCGCCATCGTCGTCATCATCCACTTCAGCCCGGAGCGCCGCGGCGAGCTTCTGACGGCGCACTGAGCGGGCGCCGTTTCCGGCGCCCGCGAGAGGTTCGCCGACTTGGCGTCACTATAGAGCCAGCTTAGCGGACGATCTAGTCTAAGTTTTCAGCCACTTGCACCCCCTTTGTGGTCGGTCGGTCGGCCTAATTTCCAGGCCGCCGCGGGGGAGAGCTGGATGAAGGAGAGCGGGTCGGCGCGATTGTCGCCGCGGTCACCCCCCGGACGCTTATCCTCCGCTTGGGCTGGCGAGCGCTCAAGGCGTCCGAGAACCCGTGCAAAAGTGGCCGCGCGCAGGCAATTTCAAAGGCTTGGGCGGAAAAACTGTCCCTCTCGGCGCCTTCGAGAATCCGATCCGCCGCCCAGCGCGCATTTGAATAAACTAGGTAAGTTTAATTGTACTCGTGTTGCCGCTGATAACAATACCACAGCCCGTCCTTTTCGGGAAGAAATTGTACTCTCGCCGACCGAGAAGCCCGGAGGCGCCGATGACCAATGTCTTGCCCATGCTTCCCTCTCTCTTACACGCCCAGTCGATGAGCCAATCTTTTGCAGCTCGGGACACATTCCCGGGGCGAATGCATGCGCGTCATGGACGAGCCTGCATGGGGAGACATTTGTCGAGGCCGACGTTGGCGCGTGCTTGGAAGGGAAGGGGGCGTGGCCGGCCGGTCGACGATCCGGGATGTCGACCCCTTGGATGCCAGGAATTCCGACTGTGCCTCGAGCGTAACCAGAGGCCCCCCATGCCGCGGACATCGGCGAGCGCCAGCGTCCTGGCGCCCGCATCGTAGAAGTCGATCGCAGGCCCCCTGCCCTCATCTTTTTCTCTCGCCTGAGGGAATAGAGCCCCCTCGCCCCGAGTCTCTCCCATGACCGGCGCTTTTCGCCGGCCGAAGGAGACAACCATGACGGATGACTTCGCGGGCGGGCTCGACCGCCGGCAGACTCTCAAATGCATGCTCTGGGCGGGCACCGGCGTCGTCTGGACGGTCGCGGGCGGCGTGCCGGCCTCGCGCCTGATCGGCTCGGCCAAGGCGGCGGAGGGAAGCTTTTCCTTCGTCCAGATTTCCGACAGCCACATCGGCTTCTCGAAGCCCGCCAATCCGGACGGGCTCGCAACGCTCGATGCGGCGATCGACAAGATCCTCGCCATGCCCGGCGATCCCGCATTCATGATCCACACCGGCGACGTCACCCACACGGCGGCGCCGAAAGAGTTCGACGACGCACTGCAGATGATCAGGCGCGCCAAACTCGACGTCCACTACGCCCCAGGCGAGCATGACATCACGGACGCGGCGACGCGGACCGCCTACCTCGACCAGTTCGGCAAGGGCGCGACCGGCGGCGGCTGGTACTCGTTCGACCACGGCGGCGTGCATTTCGTCTCGCTCGTCAACGTCGTCGACCTGAAGGCGAACGGCCTCGGCTCGCTCGGGGCGGAGCAGCTCGCCTGGCTCGACGACGATCTCAGCGGCAAGTTGGCCTCGA
>Ga0074046_10003716_pt1 | contig 12669 bp, 10 predicted proteins | sample BogForMeECP23OM3_FD_94441 | JGI IMG/M metagenome (GOLD analysis project Ga0074046, IMG submission 94441) | Bog forest soil microbial communities from Calvert Island, British Columbia, Canada - Bog Forest MetaG ECP23OM3 | ecosystem: Environmental > Terrestrial > Soil > Wetlands ...
ATGTAGTAGCGGACGGTGTAGCGTCCGCGGGCGCTGTCCACCGGGTCAATGCCGCATTCGTACGGCATCAGCTTCGTCTTGTTGGGATTCTCCGGGCGCACCAGCTTGGCCAGGATGAGCGTGATTGGCAGCAGACTCCCGACCACTGCGATAAAGATGAAGATGGGAACGTAGTTTTGCGGCATGGGCTTGGCCTTAGCTTCTCAATCGGCGCAGCAGGTCATGGTAGCGCGGACGGAGCGGCGGAGCAAGCGCACCCTGCCTGTCCGCGCTCCCCACACGTTCCGAGCAATCACACAAATCCGTTCCTCGCCAGGGGCAACTCCCGCACCCGCTTGCCGGTCGCAGCGAAGATGGCGTTGCAGATTGCCGGAGCGATCGGGGGCACGCCCGGCTCTCCTATGCCGGCGGGCGGAGCGCTGCTCTCCACGATGTGAACATCCACCTGGTACGGAGCATCGTTCATCCGAGCCACGGGGTAATCATGGAAATTCGACTGGTTGATCGCCCCACCGGTCGCGGTGATCTCTCCCGTGCGCGCCAGGCTGGTACCGAACACGGCAGCGCCTTCCATCTGCTGCCGCACCGTCTCAGGATTGGCGGCGATTCCGCAATCAACCGCGGTGGTGACGTGCGGAATGCGGACCGCGCCCTGATCATCCACTTCGACCTCGACGACCGCCGCGACATAAGTCAGAAAGCTGCGGTGGACTGCGATCCCCATGCCGCTTCCCTTCCCTGATTTCTTCTTGCCCCAGTTCGCTTTCTCGGCGGCCAGTTCGGCGACGCGGCGCAGACGTCCGGTATCGAACGGATATTTCTGCGCCACAGCGGGAGGCCCGCCCGCATCGATCGTGCGGGCTGACCCGATCAGAGTCAGCAGATAGTCATAGGGATCGCGGTTGGCGGCATAAGCGAGTTCGTTGGCAAACGACTGCACGGCAAACGCGTGATAAACGTTCGCCACCGACCGAAGCCAGCCGATCCGCACGTGCGCGGTAGCCGGGCCGTTCTCGGAACGGAAATTCGGCACGTCGAAGGGAATCACATTCCAGCCCAACGACATCTCTCCGGCGCCGCTGTAAACCGCATCCTTATCGAAGGTCGATCCGATGGGCGGAAACACGGACCGCTGCAACCAGGCTTTCGGTTTTCCGTTGTCGTCGAGCGCGGCCTTCAAGAACATGGCGGCGACCGAGTGGAAGTAGTCGAACTTAATGTCGTCTTCCCGGCTCCAGACCACCTTGACCGGCTTGCCCGTCCTCTTAGACAGGACCGCCGCCTCGATCGCAAAGTCAGGCAGCGATTTGCGCCCGAATGCGCCGCCCAGAAAAGTCACGTGGCAAGTGACATTCTCTTTCTTGATGCCGAGCGCCCGGCCCACTTCCTCCTGCACACCCTGCGGGTCCTGCGTGGGCGACCAGACGGTCACCTTGCCGTCTCGCACATCAGCGACAGCGACCGGCGGCTCCATCGACGCATGTGCCAGGTGCGGGGCGAAATATTCGGCTTCCACGATCTTGCCGCCCTTGGCAAATTCAGCATCGGGATCGCCCACAGCGTGCACGACTTTGCCCGGCTGGCGGGCAGTCTGCTGCAGCTGCTTCTTGTACTCGGCGGAGTTGTAAACGGCGTGGCTGCCGTTGTCCCATTCGATCTTCAGCCGATCGCGCCCCTTGAATGCCGCCCAGGTGTTGTCGGCGATGACCGCGACTCCACCCAGCGGCTGCGCGGCATGCGGAGGAGTGAACGGATCGACGGGAATCGTCTTCTTCACCCCAATCACCTTAAGTGCAGCCGACTCGTCGACGGACTTGACCTTCCCTCCGAGCACGGGCGGGTGAGCGATGGCAGCATAAAGCATGCCGTCAACCCGCAGGTCCATGCCGAACAGCGGCTTGCCCGAACAGATTTCGTGCACATCGAAGCCGGGTGCAGGCTTGCCGATATAGCGCCACTCCTTCGGAGACTTCAGGTGCAACTCTTCCTTCTTGGGAACCGGCAGCTTTGCGGCCGCGGCAGCCAGTTCGCCGTAGCCGAGCTTGCGGGAGAAGTTCTTGTCCGAGACGGTGTGGACGGCGTCGGTGACGCACTGCGATTCCGGAATCCCCCACTGCTGCGCGGCGGCGCGCACCAGCATCAGACGCGCTGTGGCCCCAGCCTCGCGCAGCACATCAAAGAACTCGCGCACGGAGTGGGAGCCGTCGGTGTCCTGCGAACCGTAGCGTGAGTCGCCATCGCCTTGCAGGACTTGGACGCGGTTCCAGTCGGCGTCGAGTTCGTCGGCAAGGACGCGGGGAAGGCTGGTGCGTACACCGTTGCCCATCTCGCTGCGGTGCGCCACGATCAGAACCGTGCCGTCAGTCTGAATACCGACAAAGACTCCGGGGTGGAATGCCGTGGCGTCAATCGAAGGGAGTGCGCCCGCCGCCGAGCCTGGCCCCTGCGCGGGTGCATCGAGTCTCGCTGCCTTTGCCAGAAGTGGGGATCTTCCCGCCCACAGCACGAACGCGCTCGCCGAAAGCATTCCTTGCAGAAAATGCCGGCGGGAGACATTTTCAATGCTGATCTTTTCCACGGTGACTTCTTCCCTGCCGGTCTTCTCCAGGGCGATCATGTCTAGGGGGCTCATGCCGTCTCCTTTGCCGCCTCTTTGATCGCGGCACGGATGCGCTGGTAAGTTCCGCAGCGGCAGATATTGCCTGCCATCGCCGAATCAATGTCGTCGTCGGTTGGCTTCGGCTTCTCCGAGAGCAGCGACACGGCCTGCATGATCTGGCCCGGCTGGCAGTAGCCGCATTGCGGGACGTTCACCTCAGCCCAGACCTTCTGCACCGCATGCGGGCCGTGGGCCGATATGCCTTCAATGGTTGTGATCTCGCGGCCCTCCATCGTGCCCATCGGCTTGCTGCAGGACCGGATGGCCTTCCCGTTGTCGAGCACCGTGCACGCGCCACACAAAGACATGCCGCAGCCGAATTTTGTGCCGGTCAGGCCGAGAATATCGCGCAGGTACCACAGCAGCGGCATTTCGGGATCGCCGTCGAACGATCGCGCAACTCCGTTCACCTTGAAGCGAGTCATGGAACACTTCCTCGGATGGAGTGGTAGGAATTACCGCAATATTTTACTGCGGGACGGCTCCTGCACGCAGGGATGAACTTCCAGGCAGAGATGCGCAAGAAAGTTGTCCTTCATTTTGAGATGGCCCTCAGCTTCCCTTGCCGGTCGCGATCGCGAAAGCCGCCGCGGTGTAGATCACCAGGTTGCCAACGCCGTACATCCCATGCAGCAGATGAATCACGATGGCCAGGGTGAAGACCGCGACCAGCACCCACGCGCCCCGGATCGCCGTGGGCGGGATCAGCAGAAGGATGCAGCCGATGATTTCGCCCCAGCCCAGAATGAGGCGAACGATGCCTGGCAGGTGAGGTCTGGCGAAGTCGTGAGCCGCACCGGGCATGACAAACTGCACCGCTTCGGCAAGAATCACGATTCCCAAGACCCACTGCAGCACGGTGAGAGCCATCTTCGTTTGGGCAGAACTCATTGCGCTCTCCTGTTCACCGTCACTTCTCGGCAGTCCGTTTGCGCCCCGATTTCATGATTTCCTTCAGGCGGTGGCTGGCGCTGGAATCCAAATCGAGCTCGTAGAATTTCCTGAGCTCGCGAATGCGTTCGAGCGAGGCCGGGCTGAAGGGAGTCTTGCCGTCGAAGGCGTGGAGCACGATGCCTTCGAGCAAGTCTCCGAGGGTCATGTCGTGGTAATCGGCGAATGCCTTGAGGACCTTGAGAACTCTTTTTTCGATGCGCACGCCGGTCTGCACGCGCTCGATTTCGAGTTTGGGATCGTCAGTCATGTGTACCACTGTACCATGGTACATAAATGATTGCAAGTCCCTTCGCGATGCGCGCGCCCGTTCCGAGCGGAATCAGCAAACAGCGCTTGTCCATCAGGGTCGTGCCGCATATATAATCATCAGCCAGGTCCAAACACGGCAACCAGGAGTCTCCCCTTCTTCTCCGCATGAATACGATGATGGCCAGGGTGCGCAGCCTTTCCTCATTCACCCGGCTGGCCCTCGCGCTGGTCTCGCTCGCATACTTACTGCAAGTGTTCACTCCCCTTCGGCTCGTAGGCGACGGAATCGACTACCTGCTCGAGGCGAGCTCCGCCATGGACGGCGGGGGCTTCCGCGTCCATGGTGAATCGACCATTCGTCGTCCCCCAGGCTATCCCGCGTTGATCGTCGTGTTGGCCAAGGCGGGTGTGGGCTACTCCTGGGCGATTGTCGCTCTGAATTGTTTGCTTCTGGGTGTGGGGTGTTGGGCCAGTTACTTGCTATTGCGTCGCTCGCTCCAATTCGAGACCGAGGTCGCACAGTTTATGTGCCTGATGACTCTTTTGTCCTCGGTAATGATCCGGCACGTGACCTACCCGCTGAGCGACATCAGCTATTTCGCGGCCTCCTCCATCTGTCTGGTGGTTTTGCTTCGCGCTGAGACCGACGTTCTGGTTCGCCGATTCTGGCGGCTGATCTTTGTCTTGCCACTCATAGCCTTCTGCATTGAGCTTCGTACCGTCGGAATCACTCTGATCCCGGTTCTTATGTGGGCAACGATCGGCGGGCAGGACGGCGCGAGAAAAATCGTTCGCTGGCTGTGGGAGCATCGACTCCGATCCGGGCTTCTACTGCTCGGATTGCTTCTGTTGGCGACCGTGATCATCCGGAGGGGCGACGTTTTTTTCGCGTCCCGTTATGTCAGGTACAACCTGGGCGTGCTCGAAAGTCGAGGTATTCTGGCCAACATTTTTCTGAACTTGCGTCTACGCTCGTTCGAATGGGGCGGGCTGATTCTGAATGTATCGGTAACGAGCGTGCCCTCGCGGTTTTGGCCCGCACTCCAGGTCGTCGGATTCCTCGGCATACTCGTGGGCGTGACCGGGATTTGGCAAAAATGCAGAAAGTTTGATTCGCTCATTTGCTATGTACTTGGCTATGGATCTGTCGTGCTCGTCTGCTCTTGGTATGACTCCAGGCTTTGGTTGCCGGTGGTTCCGTTCCTGTTGGGCTTCCTTTGGCTTGGAGTGAAGCGCTTCGCTCCCGTCAACTCAATGCGCGGGCTTACTGTGGGCTATTGCACGTTCTATTGTCTGCTCGGTGTTCTGGCTCTTGCCTATAGCACACGTCTAACCCTGGCCGGACCGCGCTTCCCCGATCTCTATGGAGATGGCCGCCTGGCCGCCACCTACCGAACTGCTTTTCGGGGAGAGACGCCGGCCAATCCGAACGATATTGATCCAGACGTGCTCTACTTGCTGCGTCGCTACGAATGGCGCCTCGCGACAAAAACATCTGCGGACAAGAAGTGATCGCCGGGCGGATTGTTTATAATCTCCCTTCCATCAGCCACAAGTTAAAGGAACCCCTTGGCACTCGACGATCATATTTACAACCTGCGGCGCGAGAAGCTGAAACAGATTGAGGCGCTGGGCCAGCAGGCATACCCCCGAAAATACGAATCCACCCACACGCTCGAGCAGGTTCTCAATCAGTACTCCGGCCAAACCGCCGAGGATCTCGAGAAAGCGCGCGTCAACCTGCGCGTCGCGGGACGCATCATGGCCATTCGTCTCATGGGGAAGGCCGGGTTTGCCCATTTGCAGCAAGGCAGCAAGAGGCTGCAGATTTACGTGAAGAAAGACGCCGTCGGCGAGAAAAGCTTTGAGCTATACAAACTGCTCGACTTGGGCGATCACATCGGCGTCAGCGGATATCTGTTTCGTACGCGTACCGGCGAGTTGACGGTTCACGTCGATCAACTCGACTTTCTCAGCAAAGACCTGCTGCCGCTGCCCGAGAAATGGCATGGGCTGACCGACGTCGAACTCCGCTACCGCCAGCGCTACGTTGATCTGGTGATGAATCCGGAGGTGCGCGAAGTTTTTCTGAAGCGGACGAGGCTGGTGCAATCCATGCGCCGCACGCTCGATGCGCACGGGTTCATTGAGGTCGAAACCCCCATGATGCAGCCCATCGCGGGCGGGGCCGTGGCCAAACCGTTCGTCACCCATCACAACACGCTCGACATGGATCTTTACCTGCGCATCGCGCCGGAACTGTATTTGAAGCGGCTGCTGGTGGGCGGATTTGACCGTGTGTATGAGATTAATCGCAGCTTCCGCAACGAAGGGCTGGGATGGCGCTGGAATCCGGAGTTCACCATGCTGGAGTTCTACCAGGCCTATACCGACTACCAGGGCGTGATGGATCTGACGCAGGAGCTGATCACGCAGGCAGCGAAAGATGTGTCCGGCGGAACGAAGACGAAGTGGGGCGAGCAGGAGATTGATTGGGCCAACTGGCAACGGCTGACGATGCGCGAGGCCATCATTCGTTTTTGGCCGGAGGCAGCCGGACCACCTCCCGGCGCAGCCGAGTTTTCCGATGTCGGTTTGCTAGGTGCGCGACTTAAGGGGGCGTTGGGTTCAATTCACTCCGCTATCAAAGAGGCGGAACAGCAGGAGCAGCCGGATGAATGGGTCCGGCTGTTGGAAGAGCAACGTCGAATGGCCAATGTGTTTGTCGACGTGCGTCGACAGCTGGAGAAAGGTGACGCTCTTGGGAAAGGGATCGCTTACCTCTTTGATATGGTTGCCGAGCACCACCTCATACAGCCGACCATTATTTACGAGTTTCCTACCGCCGTTTCACCGCTCTCCAAGCAGAAGCCGGACGAACCGGACTGGACCGAGCGCTGGGAAATCTTCGCCGGACAAATGGAAATCTCCAACGGCTTCAGCGAACTGAATGATCCGGAGGACCAGCGACGGCGGTTTGAGGCTCAGCTCAAAGAACGCGAGCGTGGCGATGAAGAAGCTCACCAGATGGATGAAGACTACATCCGGGCGCTCGCGTACGGCATGCCTCCGGCCGGCGGGGTGGGGGTGGGCATCGACCGGCTTTGCATGCTCCTGACCGACTCGCGCACCATCCGCGACGTGATCCTGTTCCCCCTGCTCCGTCCGGAGAAAAACTCGGCCGCGGAGGACGCGGAGGACACTAAGGGAAAGACCTAGCCCGAATTATTCATGAGGATTGCTACGGTTTTGAAAGGGCGCCGCGGCTTTCAGCCGCGCCGATAACGGAACAAAAACAAGTCCGGCTTAAGCCGCTGGGGTGAGCTTGTTTGCAAGCATCCTGTGATCTTGGAAGGGAAGACGGCAACGCGTTTGTCCTCCAGGGGCTGAAGCGCCAATTCTCAGGCGGGCTACGGCGGCGCGGCTGGAAGCCGCACCCTTTCAAAGCAGCTTCATGAATAATGCAGCCTAGGTTCCGCGGTTACCCCATCGTGTATTAACTGCCCAGTACCTGGATATGCACTATCAGCAGTGCATGCGGATTTCTATACTTTTCTTAGTTTCGGGCTTAGCAGTGGCGGCGCTACCGTAATGTCCGCATGCCTGCGGGACATTGGGTCGGTAGCGCCTTTGCCGTTTTGACACGCTCTACTTCGATTTCCCGGCTGCGCTGCTCGTGGAGGGAGCCTTCTCTGCTGTCTTTCCAATCCAAGTCCGCGGCGGTTCGTAGAGGGGACGATCGGGGCTGAAGTTTGTGCTCAGGTAATCGATCAGAGCATCGCGATCGTTGGCATCGACCACCGCTCCCCACTTCACCATCTTGTCGACTTCCTTGGCCCACGCACCCTTGCTGAGGCGCTGCTGCAGGATGATGCGCGCCTCATGACACTCCAGACACGATGTGGTGGCCTTGGCTTGCATGGAACCGGGAGGGAGATCCTCGGTCACCTTCACCGGAACTGGGTTCTGCGCAAACGTGGCGATGGGAGACAGCGCAGCCAAAATTATTGAGGTTATTGCAAGCGTCAATAGCATCGCCGACAGCCGGGCTGTGCCCGACCGGACAGCCGAGGGCGGCTGTCCCCACATGAAGCTCCTCTGGCCCACGAAGTTCCTGTGGCCCGCATCACCGCCGGCAGATGCCCGCTTCGAATCGTCATTCTCATGCCACATGGATCTTGACCTGATCGACGGCATTGTAGAGATATCCACTGGGGTTCCAGGCAGCGATGGCGGGCTGAGTTCGTCCCTGAGAGTCGGTGGCGCGCGACAGAATCGTATAGTCGCCGCCTTTGGCCCTCCAATCATAGGTCCAGAGGCGCCACGCATAATGAGCCTGCTCGCGGCCAAGGCTGACAGGATTCCAGCGGGCGCCGCCGTCGGTGGAGACTTCCACCTTCACGATGCTGGCTTCGCCAGCCCACGCGGCTCCTTGGACAGCGATTTTGCCGGCCTTAAGGCTCGCGCCATCCAGCGGGCCGGAGATCACCGACTTCACATTCAATGCCGTGAGCGGGTGGGTATCTTCTGGCTTCACGGTATCGCCCGGCTGCACGGGCTGATTGGGAAAGCGGTAACCGGGACTCATGAAGTTGCCTGCGAATTCTGATTCCAGAACCTTGATTTCAGTCAGCCACTTACAGGATGCCGCCCCGATCCAGCCGGGAACGAGGGCGCGCGCGGGAAAACCGTGATGCTTAGTCAGGGGCGCTCCGTTCATGTGAGTGGCGATCAACGTGTCAGCATCCAGCGCTTTCTCGATCGGGATGCTGCGAATGAAGGGAGGGACTTTGCCCGGGATTTCATCGAGTCCGCGGAACATGACATGCTTGCCCGTGGGCTTGATTCCGGCGCGCTGCAGCACGTCGCGCAGGCGTGGACCGGAGAATCGCGCGGTACTCACCGCGCCTTTTCCCCACTGAATGCCGGGGACCTGCGGACGCTGCAGAGCGCGTCCGTTGCCGGCGCATTCCAGCGTGTTGACAATGGAGTGTGATTCCAGCTTGGCGAGTTCGCTCAAGGTCAGGGTGAGCGGTTTGTCGACCTCACCTCCGACGGTAAGGCGCCAGCCGTCAGGGTCGAGCTGGCTCGGTTCGTGCATGTGGTTGCGGACGAAGAAGTGAGGAACGGGAGTCAGCCAGGTGTTGAGGTACTCGACCGGCGTTTCCAGGTCGAGGAAGCGAAACGAACGAACGATCATGCCATCTTCGCCCGGAATCTCGATGGTGCCGCTCTGAGGGACAGGCACCGCCCTCGATATCAGCAACGGAGCGGCGCCGATCATCATGGCGGCACCGGACATCTGCTTCAGAAAATCGCGTCTCGAGTTCATAGGGTCTGGAAGAAGCGAATGGCGTACTCGAAGTTGGGATATCGCGGCAAACAGGTTAACACCGCCGGCCCGGAAAAGGAGAGTACCAAAACCGGGCCGACGGCGATTCTGGGGAGCGAGCTCTCCAGAAACCGACGTTTCAGTTCGACAACTAGAAGATGTAGACCGTATCGAACTGCATGCGCACGAGCCAGGGTTCAGTGGTCGCCAGCGGGCGTCCGACCAGGGCCGTGACGCCGAGCTGCACGTTTCGATCGAACTGGTAGAAGAAATCGAAACGGTGCTGGGTGACGTTGCTGCCCTGGCGGATGTCGCTGTAGTTTAAGTTCCCCACCACGGCTTCGCGCTCGATGTAAATGTGCGTGTAGCCGAACTGGAAATCACCCTTTTCCTGCAGTCGGCCGACGCGTCCTTCCATCCAGTAGCCGCGGCGCTGGTTGGCGAAGCACGGCGAGTTTGCAGTTTGCTTGTAGGTCGCCGTAGCGGTATTCGCGGGAGCGGCCACGATGTTCGCAAGATTCTGGCAGGCACCCATGTTCTGCACGTAATCGCCAATGAATGCCAGAGGAGAGCGCGGGTGCCCGGTGTCGACGTCGAGACGCGCAAGGCTGTCGAACAGTTTGAACTTCGAGGCAAACTGCGCATTGGTGATGGCAGTGACTCCGGTCGGATAAGCTGTGCCGTCGACGGTGACGATGGTCGTAGCGGTCGTGGTGTAAGTGGAGTCCTGAACCGGATTCGAGGAGTACAGGGGAAGATATCCGGAGAAAGGGGTTTGAGGGTTCTTGGTGCTGGCGCGCGCCAGGGCGATTGCGATCGCATCGGCCCCCCGGTAGTCATAGAACCCCGAGTAGGCATTCAGAGTCACGTGCGGCGCTAACTGCCAGGAGGTTTGCACCTGGCCGCCGTACATGATCTGCTGCGTGATGCGCTGGTCGTTGGCAGCTTGCCCGGCAACCTCGGCGAAGGGTAATTCGAATCCCACGAGGGCAAAGCGCTTCAGGACCGGCGTGTTGAGTTTGAAGGCGAGAGTCTGCGCGGCGCCTTCGGGATTAATATCTTTGTCCCAGGTGAGTTCGGTGTTGTACCAGGGATACCGGAACTTGCCGGCGATGAGCGTGAGAGGCTTGAAGCCACTCGGGTTAAATTGAACGTAGACCTGGTCCAGAGCAACAGCTTTGCGCGTGTAGAAACCCGTCAGCGTCTGGTTGGTCGAAATGGGGTCGTTGATGTCGCCACTAGCGAGCGTAAAGCCAGCCTGGAACTGCGAACCGAGGTCGGCGATGGCGTTGAAGCGTGTGCGAAAGCGACCGCGAACGCGCTCGAGCGATTCGGTGCTGGGTCCACCGAAGAAGGGTTCCGCGCGAAGACGGACGTCGCCGCTGAACGAGATCGGACCGAGGCCTTTGATCTGCCGTTCCAGATTCCGGATTCGTTCATCGGAGCTGCCGGCCTGGACATTTTGGGGTGGGGCTGCCTGAGGAGCAGCGGGCGAGGGTGCGGGATTCGATACAGTTGGCTCCGTATTCAACGCCGTTGTGCGATCGGCCGATGGGGCAGCAGCCACACTGACTGCTGCCGGGGCCGGTGGGGCCTGATTCGCGCGCAGTTGTTCCTGGAGAGCCTCAATCTGCCGCTGCTGCGCCGCCAGGGCGTCTTTCAGGGCCTGGATATCAGCGGCGGTAATTGGAGTCGGAGCCGGGGCTGGCGCAGCAGCCGCCACTGCAGGTTCTGTTGCTGGAACAGCATTCGACGCCGTGATGGTTTGTGCCCAGACACCAGCCGTCAATGCGGTCAGAGCCAGGACGGTGACGAACAGTCTAGCGATGGCTTTCATAAGAGTATGGTTCTCTCCTTTGGGTTTGTGTCGCTCGCAATCTCGGGGAAGGCTTGTGCCAAAAGTTACACAATGATGCCTATCATTTTACTAGTGATTTACGGTACTATGGGGTTCCTTTCGTGAAAAAACGTTAAATTCTCCTGGGAGTAGGAATAATCCCGGCTGTTTCTAGGTGGCCGGCGCCAGTCCCCACTTATTCTGCAGGTGGCGCTCCATCCCTTTGAACACCACACCATCGATGATGTATCCGATGGCGATAATCAAGATCATGACGGCGACGACGGCGCTCATGTCATTCAAATCGCGGCCCATCATCAGAACCTGACCGAGGCCGAGACTGAGATACAGCATCTCGGCGGTGATCAGCGAGCGCCAGGCAAAGGCCCAGCCCTGCTTCAGGCCAGAGACGATGAACGGCAGACTTGCCGGCAGCAGCACATACCAGAACAACTTGAATCCTTTGGCTCCGAGGTTGCGTCCGGCCATGCCGAAGATCTTGGGCATCTGTTTGCGGCCGTCTTCCATGGCCAAGGTGACGGACAGCAGCGAGCCCATGATGACGACGAAGAGAATGGCATTCTGATTCAGCCCGAACCAGAGCAGCGCCAGGGGCCACCAGCAGATGCTGGGAAGGCTTTGCAGGCTGACCAGCAGGCCGCCCATCGTCTGTTCGAGGAACTTGTTGCTGGCCACGCCCAAGCCGAGGATCATGCCAAGAACCACCGAAATGCAGTAACCGATGAGGACGCGCTCCATGCTGACGCGTATCGCGATCCAGTAAGTGTGATCTTTGAATCCTGCATAGAGGGCTTCCCCTACGCCCCACGGCGTCGGGAACAGATAGGGCGGCCAGATTTTCAGTTCGGCAAGGAGCGTCCACAGGCCGAACAGAGCGGCGTAGAAGATGACGTAGCGGGCGGCGCGTTTCATGATTTGATTCGTCTTCATGCTTCCACTCCGGGCTCGATGCGCGGCTTCACGCCTTCCGCATATTCGGCTTCGAGCGAGCGATTGATCTCGTCGCGCAGCTGGTCGAGGATCTGGCGAGCGGCACGCGCGACGGCGGGATCTTCGAGATGGCGCGGACGCGGTAGATCCACGGGAAATTCACTTTTGACCCGGCCCGGGCGAAAGGTCAGAAGAACTACGCGATCACCGAGGCGAACTGCTTCACGAACATTGTGGGTGACGAAAATAATGGTGCAGCCGGTCTCGCTCCAGATACGCTCCAACTCGTCGTGCAACAGGTCGCGGGTTTGGGCGTCGAGCGCGCCGAAGGGTTCATCCATCAGAAGAACATCGGGTTCAGTGGCCAGAGCGCGGGCGATGGCGACGCGCTGGCGCATGCCGCCTGAAAGCTGGTGGATGTAACTCTTCTCGAACTTCGCCAGGTGAACCAGGCGCAGGTAGTAACGAGTCTTCTCTTCCCTTTCGGCTCGGCCGGCGCCCTTCATCTTCATACCGAATTCGACATTCTGGCCTACGGTGAGCCATGGAAACAGTCCGTGCTCCTGGAAGATCATGATGCGGTCGGTCCCCGGACCCTCGACCGGCTTGCCGTCGACCAGTATCTGACCCGAGGTTGGCGGTTGAAGGCCGGCGATCAAATGCAACAACGTGGACTTGCCGCAGCCG
>Ga0074046_10003717_pt1 | contig 12669 bp, 5 predicted proteins | sample BogForMeECP23OM3_FD_94441 | JGI IMG/M metagenome (GOLD analysis project Ga0074046, IMG submission 94441) | Bog forest soil microbial communities from Calvert Island, British Columbia, Canada - Bog Forest MetaG ECP23OM3 | ecosystem: Environmental > Terrestrial > Soil > Wetlands ...
CTGATGCGCGCCGGCTTTTACAGCAAGATCGTCGATCGGGAGCGACGCGCGCTGGTGTTATACGACCTTGCTGGAGAACACTTCCAGGAAGGGGCGGGTGAAATGGTTTCAGAGCAAGCCGCGAATTCCGACTGTATCTATATTCTGCTGGATATTACGTGCATTCCGATTTTCGAAGAATTCATTGAGCCGCAAAACAGAAAAGAACGGGCAAAGAAGTCGCAATTCAATGCCAGGTTGAGCGCGAGCCTGCGGCAGATCGAAGGCGATGAGACTCCCAAGATCATCGTAGTTACGAAGGTTGACCTCGTTGATATTCCTCAACTCGATAATACGGATTTCGCCGCGAATCAGGACGGCGTGGAAGTGGCGCAACCCGACACAGAGGAGCACTCGGCGCCTGAAGCAGAAGCCGCCGGAATCAGAAATGGCCAAAGTGGAAATGGCCAGTTTGGCCAACTCGGCATCAATAAAAAGCTTGCCCTGAACGACCTCGCCGAGATCAAGGCTCGAGTGGAACTGCCCGCGGCGCGAAGCAGCGCGGCCATTCACGACCTTGCACGCTCGAACCTGGAAAAGTTGAAGAGCTTCTATGATCCGTCTGACCCCAGTCAAAAAATGATTCGCGAACGGTTGGGTGGAGAAACCATCAAGGGTGCGTTCTTCGTTTGGACGACCGGACTTGCGCCAGTCCAGTGGGGCGACCTTCCACCGGCGGCACAAACGGATCCAAAACCCGATAATGCTTCGTCTCCAGACGCTGGCCTTGTTGCGAACGTGGCCGCGAATGTGGCCGCAAATGGGTTTGCCGGTGCTTCACAAACCAGCCCGGGTTCGGCGCTCACGGTTGGCGCTGCTCCTCCGGTCATGAACGCAGCCCCCCCGATGGCTGACATCCAGCCGGCGATCAGTTGCGGAGTGCTGGAACTTGTGAAATTCACGTTAGAGCTCGAGTAAAGGTGCGGTTGCGCCTCTCAAACTGAGGGAGATCGAATGAAGATCCTGGCTTATGGCGGGAATGAGTATTCGATGCGCACCTTGATTGGAGAATGGCCTGGCATTTCCAGCGAGTATCTCGGAGATCTTTACGGAATTCCCGCGGGGAGCCCGAGCTTCGGCTTGATATTTCCCGGCGGCAGCCCGGCCCTGCTCTATCGCGAGCGCATCAATCCTCAATACCGCGGCGGCTACCCGTATACAGTCCTGCTCGATCTCGGACCCTGGGAAGAACCCGATTCGCTGTGGAACCGATCGGGCTGGAATGCCGCCGGTCTTCTGGAGTGCATGTTTGGTGCGCAAAGCTCACGGCGCGCGACCTTCATGACTCCTGAGCATCTGAGCACGGCGTTGCTGAACTCCGTGGTTGAAGAGATCCTGGCAAAACGCGAACTGGATCGCTTTGCCCAGGAAACACCAAAACTGAGGGCGTTTGAAAAGAAGTGGGCGAGCTTTCTGGCCGGGTCTTTGAAGTCAGAGGTTCCGGTGGTGGCGCCGCCCCGTGCACTGGCTATCGAGCAGCGACCCACGATGGCCGAGCTGGCAGGCCTGAGCTTTCGTCTGCCGCCCTGGCTACGAACCGGCCGAGGATGGATGGTGGGCGGCTCGTATACGCAGGCAGCCGGATTCGGCGCGGGCGCTTTGCTCGACGACGAGCCATTTGGAGAAAAGATCGATCCGTCTCCTGTCATCCGCGATGGCGATCAACTGCAATCGTTGCTGCAACAGTTGAGCCTGTCCCCGTCGACTGCAGAGAGAGCCCGCGCGCTGGTCAATCAGCCGGCAATCAACTGGCCCGACGCAAAACAATTCCTCGATCGCGCTGGCTTGTTGCGACAGGCCACGGACGGAGACGACTCTGAATTCCCCGAAGAGCTGCCGGAAGACGGCGTGCTCGCCGCAGAGATTTTCGCCGCCGCCTTTGAGAATGCAAGGGACAAAGCTCTCCACCAAACAAGAATCGGTCCCAATCAAACGCGCGCCATCCTCGAGTCGCGACGCCGCTTCGGTCCAACGCGTATTCCGCGAGCCATGGTTCCTTATCTCGATGCCGACGCGCTCAACAGGCAGCTGGATGCCGAGTCGGTTCCTCCGCTCGTTCCTGAGTACCTCGAACTTCCTCCCGACCTCTGCCTGGCGCGCTGCAAGCATCAAATGATCGCGAAGAAAGGCGACCTGACGCGAGCGGATTTGGAAAGATGGAGGTGGTTCCTGCGCGAGACAGAGGCGGGGGACGCGGAAATCGAATTCCTGAAGGAATTCGCGCAGCGGCAACTGTGGCTGGCGCCGCGGAAGATCAATGAAGATCCCAAAATCAATCAGATCCTGAAACAGGAAGCTGCTTCGCGCCTTCGCAAAGGGCCCGACAACCTGATTCGCACCTGGCTCTACGACAGCCTGTTCTTTCTTCCCGTTGAAGAAGTGAATGTGGAACTCGAGAAATTCAAAGGCAAACTCGACGCATCCTTGAAGGATCTAACCCTCCAACTCAGGGAAGAACCACGCCAATTGGGAGCGGCTGCGCGCGCGTGGCTCAAGCGGCTTGCTTCATCCAGTCTCCGCAATGACCTTGCCGTGGAGACGAAGCTCGCGATCGCTTATGAAAACCCTCCGGGCTGGGCGAATTTCTGGTCTCTCTCGCAAGCGTTACGCGATGGCAAATCCTTTGCCGGAAAGGAGGTCCCGAAGGAAGAGCGTGCCATCCTGGCACTGGAATGCATGGACCTGTTGCGGCTCTACACCAAGAGCAAGCAACTGCGCATTTCCGTTCCAGAGTTTGTTCGGATCGCCAAATTGCTCGAGTTGCAGAAACGATTCGTGGCTACGCTCGGCGATTTAGCCTCGGACCCTCAATTCCAGCCATACTACGAAGCTCTGCAGCCGGCCCAGAAGAAAGGGGTCGTCAATTCATCGAAGCCCGAACCGGATGCGATTGCCTCATCTGAATTATTCACAGAGGCAAGCAAACTACGCCACGCGATCGACCAGATCGTGAAGGCGATCGCGGATTCCGATCGCATGATCGCGGCTGACGCAGCACAGGAAATCGACCCTGATCAATACCACGACCTGGCCGATCTTCTCCTGATCGATTGGGCCCGTGGCAAGTCGTCTAAGACCGACTCCCAGGATCAGTATGGGGCGCTGCAAACCAATCTCACCGCCGTTCTCACAGGAGTCGCGGGGTTAATTCTGGGCGCGACTGCGTGGACGCTGCGGTTTCTTCCTCTGCCGATTCCTTTCCTTGGCGCCCTTGGTGCGGAGCAGCATCGTCTGCCGCTGGAACTGGCGGGCACAGTGATCGCCATCTGTGGTCTCGCGCAGTTGATTCGCGGATTTTTCCCCCCTGCCTATACCGTGACTCTTTCTAAACAAACATGGGCGCGTCTTAGGAAAGTGGTCGCAAGCATTCTCGCCAGCGGTGACCGCTATACGAAGCGCCGGTGTGGTGAACTACTCACGAACATTTCTAAATCGGGCGCGCGGAATTTCAGCGTCGACGGCAGCTTCGATTGGCTTCTGCTGCTTTATCTCGGGTCTGGCAGAGAACAGATCACTCAACTCGAGCCGGACATTTCCGATCAATTGAAGCCCGTGCGCCGGTCCATCTTATGGGTTCTTGATCGAGCGGGGCTGATTCAAAAGAGAGGTTGGTTCAGGGGATGAACCTTCTCTTTCTCACGCTTCCCGCAGTGGCCTTTGTTGCATTGGCGTGGCTGCTCCTCCGGAACCCCGACCGCATCCGGATGGCATTCGTTTGTCTGCCTGTTGCTCTGCTCTCGGCGCTGTCCGTGTTGCTTTTGCTTCGCATGATCGACACTCCGGGGCGATGGAAAGATCACACGCAAATAGCCTGGGTAGGCATTGCTCCTGTCCGCGGCAATTCTCTTACGCTGGGCTCGCCCTCCGCTGGCGCGGTTCCGGGTTGGCCCGGTAATCGCATCGCACCCACTATCAACTTCACCTCCGGCCCGGGCGGCCAAATCACATTGCAGAGCTACGGCGGCGGCGGATTTGTCTTCGATAGCAAAGACAACGTCGTCTATGGCACCGGTCTCGATCAGGATCGGAACGTTACCGATCATGATGGCGACTCCTATACCTTGTCGGTTAGGAAACGCGACTGGTTAAGCAAATGGCAGATCGGTGTCTTTCGCGATGGGCGAAATCTCGTCCAAAACGGCGAAGGCGAAGTGATTGCGTCGGAAACCTCGGTGGTAAATCTTGCGGCAGAATTGGACCGGACTATCCGGCGGATGCGTGCGCAATCGGACCCGGAAGCCGGGCCGCTCAGCAGGTGGGCTGAGCAGATTCAATTGCTTCTGACGGACAGTAATCACGCGTACTACGTGATCGCGAGCCAGCCCGGCTCAGGCATTCAGCCGCAATCCTCGCAACTTCCGGTGGGATCGGTGATTACGATCCGCTGGCCGCGATTGAGGCTCAATGTCCGGCTTGACTCGATCAATGGAACCCCGCGGCTGATCTTTTTGCCGCCGTTCCGACAATCGAGTCCGCTGCCGCCAGAGGACGCGCCGGCGCCCGTCCCAACCAGGCTCGAGATTGAAGCCATGCCCTCGCCCGGCGACAAGGCATTCTTACTGCCAATCGGCGCTCTTCCCGACCCGCATGTTGAAGCGCTTCTGGTCAACGGGCAATTTCAGAACAAATCGGGCCAGCCGGTTGTCGACGTCGCGCAAATTCCCGGAGTGACTTCGTCGTTTGACGCAGTCATCGAGCCCTATCATTTCTATCTGGACACGGATCGTGACGTCCCCGCGAGTTGGCATTCCGGAACCGCGGGAGCCGGCCTGCCGATGTTTCTTCCGTTGCTCGTCATTTGGCTCGGATACCTTTGCTGCCTGGCGCAAATTGCTCTTCTCTATGACGACACGGTCGAGCCTCGCTCGCTGATTGCGCTGCTCGGAATTTCGCTGGCAGCCTGGGCCGCTCTTTGCGCGCGGGTGGGACTTGCATTTCGTTATGCCGCGAATCCCGGCACTGTCGATGCTCTCGCCATCAACGGTCTCACTCTCTCACTGGGAGCATTGGCGTTTCTTCCTGCGTTCATCCTGGTGCTGGCGTTCCTCAGCGCCGTCAGGAAGCAGGAGGCTGAAGACCTGGGATGGTTCCGCTTGCTGCCTGCTTTGAACCTATTTGTACTCATTGCCATTCCAGCGCTGGTTCGGCACATGTGGCCGATTCTTCACTGGTCGCAAACTGGCGACGGTTTTTTTTCTTCATTCCGAGCAGCATTCAGCGCCGAGAAACCCTGCGGCTTATTCCTGCTTCTCTGGTTCGTCAGTTGCATTTGGCTTTGGCGGAAGGCCCGAAGAACCTCAAGACAGTCGCTCGATGATCGCTTTGTCAACCTTGAAGAAGCCTTAACGGAACTGTGGGCCAGGCAATGGCAGGGGCGCGAGATTGCAAGGGTGGGTTCTGTCATCCTCGCGATCTTTCTTCTTGCCTTCCTGACGCGTTTCTCGCCTTCGCTCAACGGCGTGGGCAAGGAGGCGGTCGCGCCACTCTGCCAGTTGTTTGGCCTCGCGGTTCTCCTTGTCCCGGGCAAGGGGCAGCTGCATAGCGTAGGGAGAGTGCGCCTGAGAAAAAAATCTCTGCTCGGGATTTTTCTCATTCTTTTGCCTTGCTGCATTCTGCCCGCAATCGGCTTTGACGATCCCGGGGGCATGGTCGGCGGGCTGGCGCTTTTTCTTCCCTTTCTGTTTGTGGTGCTTTTGGGAGATCATCGCCCGCTTGCGAAGTGGTGGGCGGGAGCTTTCATCGTGCTGTTTGTTGCCGGCGTTCTCCTCGCGTTCTTTCCAGGCTGGGCGAAACACTGGCCTCGCGTGTATACGCGCGTCACGCTTGCCGAACATACTTCAAAATGGGCGCAGGACCAATGGCTCACACAGCAAGCCTACGGAAAAAACGGAGAATCGCTTGCCCAGCAGTTTGCGTTCGGCGATGAGCACCGCTGGGCAAATCTGCGGATGATCCGGATTGGCGCCTATACCGGCGCCGGCTTCGGTAATTCCAGTCCGCAAAAAGCGGGAATCGCGCTGAACACCGTGCAAGCCGACAGTACCTACGCGTTTTACGTAGCCAGCGAACACGGTGCGTGGGGCGGCGTGTTCATTCTGCTGCTCGCGGCCCTTCCGCTCGCCCTTGTGGGGTGGCGCCACTGGCACGCATCCGGCGCCTCCTGGCTCACTGAGCTGCTCTACATCATCGCCGGCGCATTCTTTCTTGAAACTCTGGCGCAGGTTTTGATGAACAGCATGCAGATTATTCCATTTACTGGCCGGAATCTGCCTTTGCTTTCAGTTTCCTCGCTTTCCGATGTGCTGCGTTGGTCGGTTCTGTTCTCATGCGCGGTTCTGATTATGGTTGCGGACCGCGACCCTCAAGATGAGGCGGTAACCAAGAGCTGGCATTGGACGGCGGAGGCGTTAGCGGCCGCAGTCTTCATCGTCTGTCTTTCGCCAATCTTCATTCTCATCCAGGGTCAAATGGCCGACAAGACGCTCGAGAGCCCGAAACCGGGTGGCGAGATTGCCCTTGGCGCGGTGCCGCCCACTTACGACCGTGATGCCGAAGTGCGCAGCCAGCTCGAGCAGATCCGTAACGAGCTCAAATTCGAATCCGCGACGAACCGCATCGTGTTCACCTCCCCAGAAGATGAGAACAGCAACAGAGACACGCAGCTTCAGCAGGAAATTGAGCGCTTCAACGGGCTTCCGGATTCATTGAAGATTGTGTCACCGGGAGGGAATAGCCTCAGGAGTCCCAGTGATGCAAAGAAATTTGTCGCCGACATTACCTTGCTCACTACCGTCGACGGTTACATGAAGCTGATGGATCAATGGAAGAAAGACGCAAGCCCCGCGCAATCCTCGACACTTCCTCCACTCTTTCGCGTTGAGGAACGATTTCCGGTTGCGGACGCGGGCCAATTCCCCGAGTCTGGAAAACCAACCTATACGATTCAAGCGAACCCCGCCTACGATGCGGTCATCGATCTCGACACCCGGCTCACGCCCGACGGCTTGAAGACCATCGCCTGGCGCAACGGATCGGGCGACAGTTGGCTGCTCGAAGGGCCCGGCGTACAGGTGACAATTACTACCGGCGCAGGCGCGAAAGATCAGCGAGCGAAGGTGATCTTGTCGCCGATGAAAGGTGTGAACCACCAGGTTGCTTCGTTTAACGCATCGGTGCAACAAACCAGCGGCAAGTTGGAGATTGTTCTTAATTGCCCCAGCGACGGCGGATGGAAAATTCCCTTCCTGCACCTGGGAAAGCGTCCGCCCGCGCAAACGGTACTCGTCGACATTGACGCCACGGGCAGCGGCATTACGCTGAGCTCGGACGACGTGAAGCTCGCGTATCAGCCAGCCGGGAGTACCGTATTTAAAGACTTCAGCGAAGCATTCACATTGCACGATGGCGCGCGCTTCCGGCCACGCCAGAGCGTTTGCAAATTGCCTCAATCGCCGATATTCACGCTGACGCATTCCAGCGCGGGAGCCCTGGTCGGAGCTGCCTGGGTCGACGGTGAGTGGGACGCCGCATACGACCCAAGCGCCCGCCTGACCTGGCTGGAGCAGCTCGCCCGATTCTCTCAGTCCGAGCGCGATAAGCAACTCAATTTTGACCGGGTCACGCTCGATCCCAGGTTGCAGGCTGCGGCAGAGGCGTCGGTTGACGAGCACGGTCGTGAGTTGCAAAAGAGATTGCTCGCAGCGGCCGTTTCTCTGTGTCCAAAGGTCGACTGCAGCAATACTCCCTCAGAGGTCGGCGCGAGAATTCCGCTAAAACTTCAAATGCAGCGAATGGAAGCAAGACGGCTGTTTCTTCCGCCGCGTGTGGCCATTTCCATCATGAATCTCGATGGAGAGGTTCTGGCGCTTGCCGGATGGCCGCGCAGCTCCTCGACGGTTGAATGGGAAACGGTGATGAGCGCCGACGGCAAGAGCAAAGTCGATGTGCACCCGCCGGTTCAGTGGCTCGCCACCGAGGCGCCCGCCGCAATCAGGAACCGCTATCTGGGCGACAGGAACTTCGATCTGCTCGTTGCCGGGTCGTCGACCAAACCTATCTGGGCAGCGGCATCGCTCGATGTGAATCCTCGCCTCGTGCATTTCAGCGTGCGCGGAACCAAGGTGGATCACACACTCTTTGGCATCGACATTCCCGGCGCGCCGTGGAATGGCACGGCAACCGGCGACCGCTGGATCGATTTCACCCACTACCTCGCCGACTCCAACAATAATTTCCAGATCCGCCTGAATTTTCTCGGACTCGCACGTCCTGACCCTGGGCCAAACGTTGTCGCAGTGGAACGGAACAAGGACGGCTCCGAGTTCCACACCTCGTCAAAGTTGGAGACATTTACGAGTGAGCCCTGGTACCGCGCTCCCGATCTCGGCGCTTACGGCTTCAGCCACAAGACTCCTGCAAAGCTCGGAGGATTGCAATACAGTCAGCTCGCGCAGGCGATGCAGGCGCACTACCCCGTCAACATTGTCGAGAACAATCGCGTTCGCCGCTCCTATGACATCTCGTTCTGGTCAGGAAACGAAGCCGACAATTTGTTGGCCACCGACGGTGTTGAAGAGCGATGGGGCCAGCTGAGTTCCATCAGCCCTGCCGCAACGAACTTTGCATTCGATTCGACCAGCCCCGATCAGCATCTTCCAGAGTTTGGGGCGCCGCGGGCATTTATCAGCGTGCTCCTCGGCGGTTCAACCAACACCTGGTCAAACCTTGACCTTCCGTCCAGCATTTACACTGCGATGTCGGGAAGGCCGATTGTGCCGCACATCGGCATGTTGGCCCAGACAGAAACCACTCGCGATCCATTCAGGCGAGAGGTTTTCGATCCCATTCGAACAGGCTTGCAAGAAATGATCCAGTCGGGAACTGGAGCATCCTTCCTGTCGGACAAGCAAGGCGGCGCACGCGCGCTTTCGCGATCCATGGGACCCGAGTACAACTTCTACGCGAAGACCGGTACGCTTGAGACCCTCCAAGAGACCAGGGAAAGCGGGGATCTTGCTCTGGCTCGCATTGTGCTGATCATCATTCCCAAAGGGTCGGACAAATCGCGCGGGCACAAGGGCCTGATTCTGTCGCTGGTTTCAGAGTACGGAGGAATGAGTACCTCAGAATCAAATTCGGCGGTCGAGTGGGTGAGCGAATTTGTATTGAACAATCGGGAATTGCTAAAGGACGCGATGAAATAGTTCAAGGCGCCGGCCCGTGTCATGGCTGACACGGCGTGTGTGCTGAGACACGGTGGCTCGCCGATAAATGCGCAATAACTCCTTTGTTTCGTTGCGGAAGGGTTTGGACCGCAGACTGCACCTGCTTGAGAGCATAGAAACTCCTGCGTGGAGCGGACATGCTCTTTCCCACGGTTGAATTCGCGCTCTTCTTTCTTGCGGTGCTGCTGGTGGCATGGAGCCTGCACCGCTGGAACTCGACCCACAAGCTCTTTCTGCTGGCAGCGAGTTACGCGTTTTACGGCTTCTGGAATTGGACCTATGTGCCGTTGCTCTTCGGCATCTCGCTGGCGAGCGGGTTGGTGGCGCAGCGCATCCAGGCCAGCGGCTCGCCAAGGCCGCGCAAGCTGTGGCTGACGCTCGGCGTGGTGATTTGCCTTGCGACGCTCGGCTACTACAAGTACACGACATTCTTTCTCACGACGATTCTGAACCTGTGGGCGCACGTTGCGCGCCCGCCGAAGGTGCGCATTCCCGAGCCGCTGCTGCCGCTGGGCGTGTCGTTCTTTGTGTTCCACGCTATCTCGCTGATGATGGACGCCTACCGCGGCAAGCTGAAGCAGCGGGTGCGGCTGAGCGATTCGCTGCTCTATGTCGCTTTCTTCCCGCAACTCATCGCCGGCCCCATCCTGCGCGCTTCGAATTTTCTGCCGCAGCTGCGCGCGCCGCGCAATCCCAATGCGATTCGCCTGAATCGCGCATTGCTGCTGATTGTGGCGGGGCTGTTCAAGAAAGTAGTGATCTCAAACCTGCTCGCGACGCGGCTGGTGGAGCAGGTGTTTGCCGCGCCGCAGACCTTCAGCCGCGGCGATGTGCTGCTGGCCATCTACGGCTACGCGGCGCAAATCTACTGCGATTTTTCCGGGTACACCGACATCGCAATCGGCTGCGCCATGCTGCTCAGCTACCGCTTCCCGAGGAACTTCAACGCTCCGTATACCGCGGCTGATCCGCAGGATTTCTGGCGGCGCTGGCACATCTCGCTTTCGAGCTGGCTGCGCGACTATCTCTACATTCCGCTCGGCGGCTCGCGCGGGTCGGCGGCGCGCACCTGCGTGAATCTGATGATCACCATGCTGCTGGGCGGGTTGTGGCACGGCGCGGCATGGACCTTTGTAATTTGGGGAGCGTTGCACGGCTTCTACCTGATCGTGCATCGGTTGTGGAGTGGGATTCCATGGACGCCGCTGGTGCGCTTCCGCCAGACGACGGTGTGGCGCTGGATGGCGCGGCTCCTGCTCTTCAACGCGGTGTGCCTGGGATGGGTTTTCTTCCGTTCGCCGTCCTTCGCGATTGCCTTCACGGTGCTGCGGCGCCTGGCGGTTCCCGGCGCGATCACCCTCCTGAGTGTGCCGGTTGCAATGGCGGTGATTGCGGGGCTGGCAGGACAGTTCCAACCTCTGCGCTGGCGCAAGGCGCTGGAATTTGAGCTTGGCTCGTGGCCGGCCATGGCGCGCGGCGCCGCATTTGCCACGGCCATTTTCACCATCGAGTTGCTGGGGCCTTCCGGCGTAGCGCCATTTATTTATTTCAGGTTTTAGGGTCCAGGTTTTAAGGTTCAGGTTCTAAAACGATGCGTGCGAAGAAATACAATTCGCTTTCTCAACTTGCCGCGGTGATGGCGGGGTTTGCTGTCACGATCCTGCTGCTCGAGTCTGGAGCCTTGCTCACGTGGGCGGATCGGCTGGACGTGGGCCCGGCACGAAGCGGCGCGGTGCGGGTGACGGCTGCGTTGCACAAGGCTCTGCAGCCGCTGGGCGTGGAGCAGGTGCGCAAGGAAAGTCTCGGCGGCCTCGATCGCCTGGGCTGGACCGACGATCCGGCACGGCTGCTGGCGGCGCGGGAGAAGTCTCGGCTGAGCGCATCCGGATCCAACTCGCCGTGCACGGTTGCTGCGCACGCTCCGAGTCCAGCAGTTCCAAAAACCGCCGCTCCGGTTGTCACCGGCGTTCCCCGGCTGACTGCTCTCAAGCCATTGCCGCCGGCTGCGCCGGGCGAGATGCGCGTGGTGGCGCTGGTGGGGGACTCCATGATGGCCGTGGGCCTGAGCGATGTTTTGCTGCGTCAGACCGCGACTAACAAGAATCTGCGCATCGTGAAGGCGTTTCGCTCGGGGACCGGCCTGGCGCGGCCTGACGTTTTCGATTGGATGGAAGAATATCCGGCTATGATCGGCGACGAGAAGCCAGACGCGGTGATTGTGGCTATCGGCGCGAACGACGGGCAGGGCTTTGTGGAGGACGGCAAGACGCTCACCTTCGGCAGCGACGCGTGGGTGAAGGTATACCAGCAGCGGACGACGGATTTCCTGAACCTGCTAACGCAAAACGGCGCGCACGTGGCTTGGGTGGGCCTGCCGCCGATGAAAGCCGGCGCATATAACGATCGCGCCGCGGAGATCAATCGCATCGCGTACACGGTGGTGAGCCAGAATCCGCTGGCGACGTGGTGGAATCCGCAACCGTATATAGGAGACGAGGCCGGAGGGTTCCGCGAGCTCGAAACTTCGCCCGATGGCAAGACCACGCGCATTCGCGCTGCCGACGGAATTCATCTCTCCGACGAGGGCGCGGCTCTGCTCGCGCCGGCGCTGATCGGCTGGCTGAATCCCGGGCCTCCGCCGATCACGACAGCGCAGGTCGCGCCGCAGGAAACGCCCGCGGTTCAGGCGAGCCGGCATCACCGCGGCGCGCGCGGGCGCAGCGCACGGCCCTGACGCGTTTCTGCTTGCTCACCCCAACAATTGAGGTTTGAATTCAGCCGATTCCTGTGCGGCCGCGGCGCGTGTCAGGCCGCGCACAGTGTGTGTGCCGTGACACGGAAGAGCTCGGCTGACCACACGACAAACCCTTTGGTTTCAATCGGCTGCGATTGGCGCGCGGCTTGCACTTCTACCCGGCGTGGGCAGTTCAAGAAAAGGAAACACACGGGAGGATGCGATGGCGGCTCGGAGGCTCAACCTGATGGCGGCAATGATGGCGGCGGTTCTGGCAGCGCCGATGGTGGCGCAGAGCGCGACGACGAATGGGCCGGCGATGGCGCAGCAGCCGACACCGGACGCACAAGTTCCGGCAGCGGCGACGAGGCGCGTGATCGTGGTGAGCCTGGAAGATCACAAGCTGGCGCTGGTGGAAGACGGCAAGGTGAAGAAGATTTATACCGTCGCGGTGGGCAAACCCTCGACGCCGAGTCCGGTGGGAACCTTCACCATCGCGCGCCGCGTGATGAACCCGACCTACTCGCACGATGGCCGAATTGTTCCGCCGGGGCCGAACAATCCGGTGGGCACACGGTGGATGGGCCTGAGCATTCCCGGCTACGGGATTCACGGAACCAATGTGCCGAGTTCGATCGGCAAGGCAGCATCGCATGGATGCATCCGCATGGC